>Ga0302279_10003876_pt1 | contig 18165 bp, 18 predicted proteins | sample III_Bog_N3_3_FD_194541 | JGI IMG/M metagenome (GOLD analysis project Ga0302279, IMG submission 194541) | Peat permafrost microbial communities from Stordalen Mire near Abisko, Sweden - III_Bog_N3_3 | ecosystem: Environmental > Terrestrial > Soil > Wetlands > Peat | place: Sweden: Abisko...
CGAGGCCGCCGCCCAGGCGGTGGAGGACGCCAAGACCGACATCGGCTGGGGCCACCAGATCCGCTCCTACGTCCTGCAGCCCTATCAGATGGTCAAGGACCTGCGGACCAACGTCGAGACCTCCGACACCGCCGGCGTGCTCGACGGGGACCTCGACCGGTTCATGGCCGCCTCGCTGGCGCAGAAGGTCGGCGCGACCCGGGATGCGGCCTAGCGGGGCGGGGCCGGCCTGGCTGGCGGATGTTTGCCGCCAAGCGGGCACTCGGAAAGCCGCAGAAGGGTGGCGTGGCCGGAAGCGTGAGCGTCACGGCGTCCGTCAGGCCTTAAGCCGCGCTCCGCTGTCGCCCTTGGGCGACGGCGCGTAGGCCCGCGTGGGTCAGGCCGGCCACCTCGGCCACCTGGAAGAAGCCGTCGTTGGCCAGGCCCTGGACCACCAGCATCGGCGCCGCGCCCCGGGCCTGGTCGCCGAAGGTGAGGATCTGGCTGGCGATCTGGGCGTCGCCGCCGGGAAGGTCGGCGCCGTCGAGGGTCAGGCCGTGCGGTCGGTAGCCGCGCACCGCCGCCAGCATGTCGACGCCCGGCTGCACCCGCACGAACGAGGCCCGGCAAGCGGTGGTGATCAGGCCGCCGACGTCGATCAGACGGCTGATCGGGGTGCCGCGGCCGACGTCGACCAACTCGACGATCACCCGCGATTTAAGGAGGCCGATGTCCGGCCCGGCGACCTTGGCCAGGGCTGTGCGGCCCTTGCGGGCGGCGAGGGTGAAGAACGACACCGGCAGCACGATCACCGGCTGCGAGCGCTGCTGCGCCAGCAGCTGGGCGGCGAAATCGAAGGTGGCCTGGTCGATCTGCGCCAGGTCTTCCTCGCACAGCCGCGGGCCGACCCGAGGCAGGATGGCCATGCCATCGCTTTCCTGGATCACCACCGGCTCAATGCGCAGCGCGGCGGTGGTCTGGTGACGCAAGGAAACCAGCCGCTCGGTGGACAGCTCGACGCGCACGGCCAAGCCTTTGGCGGTGGTCATCGCCACGCAAAGGGCGAGATCGGGCTCGGCGTCCATGGTCCGTTCCTGCAGCGCAGCGCCTCGAACTTGGACCGCGCCGGCTTAACTTCAGGTATAGGCCGTGGCGGGCGCGGTCGCCGCCTCAAGGGAAATGACTTGGCCGAGGTACGCAATCTGGTCGTGGACGACGCCGAGGACGGCATCCGCCTCGACCGCTGGTTCCGCCGTCGCTGGCCGCATCTCAGTCACATCCAGGTGCAGAAGCTGGCCCGCAGCGGCCAGATCCGCGTCGACGGGGCGCGGGCCAAGGCCGAGACCCGGCTGGCCGCCGGCGCCCAGGTGCGCGTGCCGCCGCTGCCGGACGCGCCACCCCGGGAAGAGCGCGGCGGCCTGTCGGCGCGGGACGCCGCCTTCGCCCGCGGGCTGGTGCTCTATGAGGACGACGAGGTGCTGGCGCTGAACAAGCCGGCGGGCCTGGCCGTGCAGGGCGGCACCAAGACCACCAAGCACATCGACGGCCTGCTGTCGGCCTGGGGCGAGGGGATGGACCGCCCGCGGCTGGTCCACCGGCTCGACCGCGACACCTCCGGCGTGCTGGTGCTGGGCAAGTCGCCCTCGGCGGCGGCGAAGCTGGCCGGCGCCTTCGCCCGCCGTCGCACCCAGAAGACCTATTGGGCGATCGTCGCCGGCACGCCCAAGCCCGGCGAGGGGCTGATCGAGCTGCCGCTGGCCAAGCAGGGCTTCGGCGACCGCGAAATGATGGCCCCGGCCGAGCCGAAGGACCCGAGGGCCGAGACGGCGGTGACCGAGTTCGCCACCATCTCCCGCGCCTCGCCTCGGGCGGTGTGGCTGGCCCTGCGGCCGATCACCGGGCGCACCCATCAGCTGCGCGCCCACATGCTGGCCATCGGCCACCCGATCCTGGGCGATCCGAAATACCACACGCAGGTCTCGCAGGACGCGTCGGGGGACCTGGGGCTGCAGCTGCACGCCCGCCGCATCGTCATGCCGCATCCGAGCAAGGGCGAGCTGGTCATCGAGGCGCCGCTCAGCCCGCAGATGCGCGCCGGCTTCCAGCGGTTCGGCTTCCACGAGTCGGAAGCAATACCCGATCCGTTCGGCTCAGGCCGTTCCCAGCGGCGGGGTTAGCTCCAGCGCCTGCGCTTCCAGGTCCTGGGCGGCGTCGGTGAGGATCTTCGCCTGCGCTTCCAGCATGTCGCGCATGGCGCCCGGCGGCATGGCCAGGGCGCGAGCCATCAGCTTGCGGCCCTGCTCGCGAATGGCCCCGGCGCGGGCGCGGATGTGGTTCGGTCGGTCTCGTTCGTCCATCGCGGACGATTAGACCACGATCCCCGGGGTCGGCGCCACTCCCGCGCTGTCCGGAAACACCGTCGTGTCCAGCGCCCGCCGATCGACCCCCATATGGTCGGCCAGCAGCCCCTTGAACACGCCGCGCATGTCCAGCGTCGGCGCGGTGTCGCGGTCCTCGAACAGCTTGCCTTGGCCGAGCGTGGGCCAGTCACCGACGATGCCGCCCTTCTTCAGCGCGCCGCCGAGCACCAGGGCGGTGGAGGCGGTGCCGTGGTCGGTGCCGCCGGTGCCGTTGACCCGGGCGGTGCGGCCGAACTCGGTGACCACGATCACCGCGGTGTCGTTCCAGGCGGGCCCGAGCCCGGCCGCCAGCCCGTCGAGGGCCGCGTCGAGATAGGCCAGGCGATTGGCCAGCTGGCCCTGGCTCGAGCCCTGGTTGGCGTGGGTGTCGAAGCCGTCGAGGCTGACCGCGGCCACTTGTGGCCCGTCCGGCTGGATCATGAAGCCGCCAAGGGTCGCGCCCAGCTGCCGGGCCGCGGGCAGGCCCTGCCGTCCGTAGGCGCCGGCCCCGCCGCCAGCAGCCGGCGCCGGCGCTCCGGACGCCATCATCGGATCGCCGCCGGCCATGGGGTCGGGGGACCCCAGCGCCGCGGTGGCGTCGGCGGTCGCCACCTTGGCCATCGACTGGGTGGTGAGGCCGCTGGCGAGCGCCCGGCTGAGCTGCGGATCGTTGGCGTATAGGTCCTGCAGGATGCCGGGCAGGCGCGGGTCGCGCTCGTTGCCGGTCCCCGGCGACCAGGACGCCGCCTCGACGCCGCCGCGCAGGATCAGGGGTGCGGTGGCGCCGACCGAGATCGCCTTTACCTGACCCGGGCCCATCGCCTGCAGTGAGCGGTTCAGCCAGCCGGTCATGTTGCCGTAGGCGGCGACGCCGCCGTTCTCCAGCACGTCCTGGGCCTCGAAGTGCGAGCGGGCCCGGTCGGGGGTGGCGACGGCGGGGATGATCCGCGCCTGGCCTTTCAGGGCCAGCTTGTGGACCGAGCCCAGGGCCGGATGCAGGCCGAAGGTGTCGTCCAGCTTCAGCGCCCCGCCGGGCTGGCCGAAACCTGGAATGGCGATGGCCCCACGCATCGAGGCGTAGTTCGGATCGCCCACCGGCGGCGAGACCGAGAGGCCGTCCATGCCGCCCCTGCAGATGAACACAACCAGCTTGCGCCGGCCTTGTCCTGAGGCGTCCGCGAACGCCTTGTGGCCAAGGAACTCGATGGTGAGGCCGAATCCCAGGGCCGTGGCGAGCGCGCGGCGGCGGGAGAGGGCGGGAAGAATGTCGGTCATCGGCGTTGGAACTCCGGACTCATCAGCAAGATTGCCATGCCCTCCTCGCGGGTCTCGGCCCGGGCGATGGCCTGGCCGACCAGGGGCGTCAGGCGCGCGCCGAGGGCGTCGGTCGCCAGCTGCGAGGGATCGCGGCCGTCCAGCGCCTTGGCGGCGTAGGCCTCCGACCAGGCCATCCGCTTGATCACCGCGTCCGGGGCGCACCAGGTGTCGGCGTCCTCGGGCCAACCCTTCGGCGAGGGAGCGTTGAACGGCTTCTGGCCCATGCCGTTCAGGGCCGGGCCGATCTGCTCCAGGGTCTGCGGCAGCACGCTGCCGGCGCGGAACGACGAGACCATGAACTCGTAGGGGGTCTTGAACTTCACCGCCTCCGGCTGCCAGGCCTCCGGCGCCAGCACCAAGGTGCGGGCCACCTCGCCGAGGTCGCCGCCGGTGCCCAGGTAGGTGCGCTCCAGCTTGGCGACCAGGGTCGGCGGCGGATCGTCGGCGACGAAGTGTCGGGCCAGCTTGACGGCGATGTGGTGAGCGGTATGCGGGTTGGCGGCCAGGTCCTTCATCACCGCCAGCGCCTGATGCATGCCGCTCTGCGCATACTGCTTGCCCATGATCGTGCGCACCCCGCCCTCGTGGGCGGAGGCGCGGAACATGAACCTGCCGCCGTTGTCGCCTTCGCGGAAGCCACCGATGCTCCAGCCGGTCATCGCCCGGGCGAATTCGGTTACGTCGGCTTGCGTATAGCCGGCGTCGACGCCGACGGTATGCAGCTCGAGGATTTCGCGGGCCAGATTCTCGTTCAGTCCGGCCTTCTTGCCGCCGCCCGACATGAACATCGCCGCCATCGAGTCCGGACCGACCGACTGGGCCTGGTCGAGGTAGAAAAGCATGGCCGGATGGCTGGACGAGGCCACCAGCAGGTCCTCGAAGCGGCCGAACACATTTGGCCGGATCGCCTCCTGCTCGAACGGCCCGACCGTCAGGGCGGTCTGCAGCTTGGTCGCCGAGACGGTGAAGTGGTTGCACCAGAACAGCGCCCAGCGTTCGCGGAAATCGGCGTCGGTGCTCGAGGCCAGCCGCACCCGGGCGATGAAGTCGGCGCCGGTCTCGTCATGGATCAGCTTGAAGGCCGCTTTCACCGGGTCGGACTTCGGATCGCCGGCCGCCGCGGCGTCGCGCCGCTGCAGCTGATATTGGCGCAGACCCAGGATGCGTTGCTGCGAGGAAGGCGCGCTCGCCTGCGGCTGGTCGGCGCCGCCTTCCGGGCGGATCTGGGCGGTCAGCCAGCCTTGCGGGTCGGGGAGGGCGGCGGCGATCTGGCCGGGCTTGGCGCCCAGGCCGAAGCGGGTGACGGCGATGGCGGCGGCGAGATCGGGACTGAGGGCCAAGGGCTGGCTCCTTTCGGGAACTGCTGCTTGCACGTCGGCGGGCCGGTTTTCCGTCGTTCACTTGAGCCTCGGGCCCTGCTAGAGCGCCCGCTTGCCCAGCCCCCACGACACCCTGAACAGTCGCCGCCGCTTCTACGCCGCGGTCGATGTCGCCCCGGTCGATGGAGCTTTCGCGGTCCGTTTGGACGGCCGTACGCCCCGCTCGCCGGAGGGACGGCCGCTGGTGCTGCCCAACGCGTCCTTGGCCGGACTGGTGGCCGAGGAATGGTCGGCCCAGGGGGAGTACCTGCAGTCAGCCAGCATGCCGGCGACGCGCCTCGCCTGGACCGCCATCGACCGCACCGCCGGCCTGCGGGCCGAGATGGCCGCCGAGGTCGCGCGCTTCGCCGCCACCGACCTCATCTGCTACTTCGCCGACCATCCGGCCGACCTGGTGCGCCGTCAGCACGACCTGTGGGAGCCGGTGATCGCCTGGGCCGAGCAGACGCTGGAGGTCAGCTACAGCCGCGCGCACGGGATCACCCACCAGCCCCAGCCGCCCGCCACTCTGGAGCGGATCGCCGCCCTGGCCGCGCAGGCCGACGACCTGACCCTGACCGGCCTCGCCTACGGCGCCGCGCTGTTCACCTCGGCGATCCTGACCTTCGCCCTTCAGCGCGGCCGGATCACCGCCGACGAAGCGTTCCAGCTCTCCCGCCTGGACGAGAGCTTCCAGGAGGAGCGCTGGGGCCTCGACGCCGAATCCGCCGCCCGCGCCGACGCACTGGCCATCGATGCGGCGACCCTGGGCCGCTGGTTCGAGGCGCTGCGCTGAGCCCTGTGCGCCTTGCCACGCCGGACCGTCGCGGCTAGGCGTTGGCCTTCCGCCCACGACGAAGGCCGCCCGATGAAGCACGTCCTCGATGAGCTCGAAGAGCGCCGCGCCCAGGCCAGGGCCGGTGGCGGCGAGCGGCGGATCGCCGCGCAGCACGCCAAGGGCAAACTGACCGCCCGCGAGCGCATCGACCTGCTGCTCGACGAGGGCTCGTTCGAGGAGTTCGACATGTTCGTCGAGCACCGTAGCCACGATTTCGGCATGCAGGACCAGCGCTTCGCCGGCGACGGGGTGGTCACCGGCTGGGGCACCGTGAGCGGGCGCGTAGTCTACGTATTCTCCAAGGATTTCACCGTCTTCGGCGGCTCGCTTTCCAAGGCGCACGCGGAGAAGATCGTCAAGGTGCAGGAGATGGCCGCCCGCAACGGCGCGCCCATCGTCGGCCTGTTCGACGCCGGCGGCGCGCGCATCCAGGAGGGCGTCGACAGCCTGGCCGGCTATGCCGACATCTTCCTGCAGAACGTGCTGTCGTCCGGCGTGGTGCCGCAGATCAGCGTGATCATGGGCCCCTGCGCCGGTGGCGACGTCTATTCGCCGGCGATGACCGACTTCATCTTCATGGTGAAGGACACCGCCTACATGTACGTCACCGGCCCGGACGTGGTGAAGACGGTGATCAACGAGGAAGTCAGCCACGAGGACCTCGGCGGCTACCGGGTGCACGCGCTGAAGAGCGGCGTCTCCGACGGCGCCTTCGACAACGACCTGGAGGCGCTGACCCAGGTCCGCCGGCTGATCGATTTCCTGCCCTCGTCCAACCGCGAGAAGCCGCCGGTGCGCGAAAGCTTCGACGATGCGGAGCGGTTCGAGCCGTCGCTCGACACTCTGGTGCCGGAAAGCCCGAACAAGCCCTACGACATGAAGGAGCTGATCCTGAAGGTCGCCGACGAGGCCGACTTCTTCGAGATCTCGCCGGAATACGCCAAGAACATCATCACCGGCTTCGGCCGCATGGACGGCGAGCCGGTGGGCTTCGTCGCGAACCAGCCGCAGGTGCTGGCCGGGGTGCTCGACATCGACTCCAGCCGCAAGGCCGCCCGCTTCGTGCGCTTCTGCGACGCCTTCAACATCCCCATCATCACCTTCGTCGACGTGCCGGGGTTCATGCCTGGGACCAAGCAGGAGCAGGGCGGGCTGATCAAGCATGGCGCCAAGCTGCTGTTCGCCTACGCCGAGGCCACGGTGCCGAAGATCACCGTGATCACCCGCAAAGCCTACGGCGGCGCCTTCGACGTGATGAGCTCGAAGAACATTCGCGGCGACCTCAACTACGCCTTCCCCACCGCCGAGATCGCGGTGATGGGACCGAAACAGGCGGTCGAGATCATTTTCCGCGCCGACATCGGCGATCCGGAAAAGCTCGCCGAGCGGGAGGCCGAGTACAAGGCCCACTTCGCCAACCCGTTCGTCGCCGCCTCACGCGGCTACATCGACGACGTGATCATGCCGCACGGCACCCGCCGCCGGATCGTCCGGGGTCTGAAAAGCCTGAAGAACAAGCAGCTGACCAACCCCTGGAAGAAGCACGACAACATCCCGCTGTGACGGCGCGTCCGTGATTCCGAAGGCGCGCGTGGAGCGCGTCGCCCACCAGTCAACTTCAAGCTGGGCAACCAATGAGGCTCGCGCGCGTTATGCAAATGCTCCGACTCTAGCCTCCCGGACAGTAGAGCGCCAAAAGCCTCGCTGGCGAAATCCGGCGACGCCTTGATGCGCGTGCGTCGATGTCTAGTTCGTGCTAGAACATGTCGGCGCTCTACCAAATATGGCGTTATATGACTTTGGCGCTCTGCCAGCTGCTACCCGGTGTGGCTTTCGCTTCGCGAGCCTCCGGCCCCTAGGAAAGGCCAGTCATGGCCGACCCACCGCGCGTACATCCGGATGCATCCCGCAGCCTCGCCATGGCCGTAGTCGCAGTCTCCGAAGCACCGCTGCTGTTGCTGGACGGCGACCTGACGGTGATCGCCGCCAGCGCCTCATTTTGCCGGGCGTTCGACATCGAGCCGGCCAAGGCGACCAACCTGCCGGTCTATGAAATCGGCGCCGGCGAATGGGATGTGCGCCAGTTTCGCTCGCTGCTGACCGCGACGATCTCCGGGCTTGCCGACGTCAACGCCTACGAGATGGATCTCAAGCGAGGCCAGCAGGCCCCGAGGCGGCTCGAGGTCAAGGCCCGCCGGCTGGACCTGGGCGACGGCGAGGACGCCCGGTTGCTGGTGACCATCGTCGACGTCACCGACGCGCGCATCGCCAAGCAGCTCAGTGACAATCTCCTGCGCGAGAAGACCATCCTGCTGCAGGAGGTCCAGCACCGCGTCGCCAACAGCCTGCAGATCATCGCCAGCGTGCTGCTGCAAAGCGCTCGCAACGTGCAGTCCGACGAAACCCGCCTGCACCTCAACGATGCGCACAATCGGGTGATGTCGATCGCCACGGTGCAGCGGCATCTGGCGGCGTCGCAGCTGGGAGAGGTGCAGCTTCGCGCCTATTTCGGCCAGCTCTGCGACAGCCTGGGCGCCTCGATGATCAGCGACCGCGATCAGCTGTCGATCGAGGTGATGACCGACCAGAGCTCGGTGGAAGCGGACACGTCGATAAGCCTTGGGCTGATCGTCACCGAACTGGTGATCAACGCCCTCAAGCACGCGTTTCCAGACGGTCGCAAGGGCAAGATCATCGTCGCCTACGAATCGCGCTCGCCCAACTGGACGCTCTCGGTCTCCGATAACGGCGTGGGGATGCCCAAGGACCCCGCCAGCGCGGCGCGTGGCCTGGGCACCAATATCGTCGAGGCTTTGGCGGGCCAGCTTCGGGCCCGCGTGCAGATCGCCGGCGCGAAGCCGGGGACGCGCGTCTCGATCATTCACAACCAGATCGCCGTGGTCACCGACGACGCGGGCCAAGTCGCGATCTGAAAGCGGCTGACCTAGGCTGCTTGCCTGGGTGACGAACCGGGACGCCCGCCCGGCTTCAGCCGCGCCACGGCTTGCCGCAGGCTCTCACGGCCGAAGGGCTTGGGGACAAACGCGGCGTCCTCCGGCAAGGCCGATTGCAAGGTGTCGATCAGGCCGGAGATGACGATGATCTTCACCGGCGGCCAACGGCCCCGGACATGCTGGGCGAGCCGGATACCGTCCATCGAGCCCGGCATCTTGATGTCGGTGAGCAGGAACTCGATCTCAGGACGGCCGTCCAGCAGAGCGATGGCGGCGTCCGCGTTGTCGGCGCAGAGCGTGGTCCAACCCATCTCGGTCAGCCAATGCGCCAACTCAAGGCGCACCAGCGCCTCGTTCTCGACGATCAGAATCGTAGCCGGATTGATGCGGGCGGACTGGGCCATCGTCGGGTAACGCCCGGAGCGCCGATTGGCTCCCGGAGAATGGACGGGTGCGCGGCTTGCCGCAGGTTGACCGGAAATCTCAGAAAACATCCAGGCGGCGCGGTCCCGGCCGAGACTCGTCGCCGCGCTGATGGCGGAACAGGTAGTCGACCGCGTCGACCATTTCCGAGGCGCTGTAGGGTTTGCACAGCGAGCCGACGGCCACCGCCCGGGCCAGCAGCCCGCGCCCGGGCTGCCCGCTGATGAACAGCACCGGCACGCCCATGGCTTTGAGGTCCGTGGCGAGGGCCACGCCGTCATCGCCGTCCGCGAGTTCGATGTTGACCAGGGCGAGGTCGGGCTTGTCCTTGATCGCCAGCGACATGGCTTCGGCGTTGTGAACCGCTACAGCCAGAACGCGATAGCCATGGTCCTCGAGTTCATCCCTGAGCCCGAAGGCGAGAAGCAGCTGATCCTCGACGATCAGCAGGACTTTTTGAGCAAGAATGTCGATCGGCGCTTCCACTGAGAACTCCACTCACAACCATAAGTCCGATGGATGGCTGAAGTTCCACCGGCCGCCACCCGCCGCGCTAGGTCCGGCCGGAGGGCGCCTGCTGCTCGCGTGCAACCCGCTCGTCGCTGAGAGCGGTGCGGACAATGACGTCTTTGATGGCCCCGAACAGCGGCTCGACGACGGCGTGCGCCATGCCGCCGTAGAGGTGCAGCTCGGCGTGCGGGATCAGCCGCGCCAGCTCGATCGAGGCCGCCTCGGCGATGTTCGGGTCCGCGCGGCCGTGGAATTTGGGAGGAGGGTCAGCGCCTGGGCGGCCTGGCGGCGAACAGGGAAGCTACATCGCCCAGGACCGGGTTGTGGACGGCGTAGGCGGTTCGCAGGCCGGGGATGAACCCCAGCGCCTGGTAGAACCGGTGCACCGCCGGATCCTGGCGGCCGCTCTGCATGAGTACGTGGAAGCAATCCTTGTCCCAGGCCGCCTGCAGCGCCGCCTCGACCACGGCGCGGCCATAGCCGCCGTGGCGGAAATCCGGGTGCGAGACGACGTTCTCCAGGACGCCGAGCCGCCGCCCGCCGCGCAGCAGGTTGGGGACTGTAATCAGCATGCACGTCGCCGCCACCCGCTCGCCCTCCACGGCCACGAACACGTCGGTCGCGTCGCCGGTGATGGTCTCGGCCCAGATTTCCCGCGCCCGCTCGATCGGCTGGGCGTGGTCGCTGACCTCGGAGGCGGCGAACAGCTCCATCAGCGACTCCAGATCGCCTTCGAGCGCGAGTCGAACAGTCGGCATGGCGTCTCCTGGCGAGTCGGTGTGGACCCGGTGTCGATAGAGCGTGGCGGCGCCTATTTCCGTCAGCAAGCCCGCCCTTCGCAAAGCCGGCGCGAGACCCTATCGTCCTGCCGGGGCGGGGGACGCACATGGCCGGCGATTCCGATCTGCTGGACACCACCGAGGGGCTTGAGGACCGTCGGCGGCGGCACTGGTACGACCGACTGATGATGCTGGCCGACGGGGTGTTCGCGGTGGCGATCACATTCCTGGTCAGCTACATCGCCGCGCCTGCGGACTGGGACGGCGGCTGGACCAGCCTGTGGTCGCGTCTCGCGCATCAGCTCGACGCCTATGCGATGAGCTTTCTGGTGATCAGCATCTACTGGCTGGCCCATCGCCGGTTCATGGCCATGATCGTCAGCGTCGATGCGCCGGTGACCGTGCTGACCCTGGTGCTGTTGGGCCTGGTGGTGCTGGTGCCGCCGGCGACCCGGCTGATCGAGGCCAACTCGCGACTTCCGATGGCGAGGCTGGTGTATGGGGCCCTGGTGGTGGCCATCGGCGCGGCGATGGCGCTGATCTGGGGCTACGCCGCGCTGATCGCCACGCTGGTCCCCCCGGAGGTGAACCGGCGCGTTCGCTGGTTCCTGCTGGCGCTGATGCTGTTCACCCCGGCGTTCTTTCTCTTGCTCACCCTGGCCATTCCCAACGCGCGACCCGGCGAAACTCCCCTGGTGCTTGCCGCCCTGTTCCTGATCGGTTGGCGCCTGCGGCGGTGGACCGTGCGCAAGCTGGGCGGCCAGCCCTACGTCGCCTAGCGTCTGGCGAATCCGTCGGCGCTCCAGCCCTCGCTGCCGACGCCGTGGTGGACGGTGAACAGGCCATCCGGGTCATAGCGGCGCTTGATGCGCGCCAGGCGAGGGTAGTGCGCGCCCCAGAAGGCCCGCTGCCAGTCCGGCTGGAAGTAGTCGCACTCGTTGACATAGGCGCCGGTGTCCGGGGCGGCGGCGCGCAGGGCCGCCATCGCGGCCTGGACCTTGGCCGCGCGGTCCTTGGCGAGGGCGAGGTTGGGCTGGCCGGTGAACGCCTGACCTTGAGCGTCGGCGATGATCGCCAGGGCGAAAGCGGAGAGGGCGTCGGGGTTGGTGGCGGTGTCCCGGGCCGCGGCCAGGGTGTCGTCGGCGGCGCCGAAGAGGCCCTTGTTGAAGTGGAAGCCCACTGGCCAGTGGCGGCTGGCGGCGAACCAGGCCTCGACCAGCTTGCCCTGCTCGGACGCCCGTAGCAGCGACGCCGGCATCCAGGCCGAGGAATAGGCGTGCCAGAACACTCCGACCTGCTCGCCGTCGCCGGCCCACCAGAAGTCGGTCGCCGTCGCCTGCGGCCGCGGATCGGGCGTGATCGCCGAGGGCGCGTATTTCTTCAGGAAGTCGGCGTTCCAGAACAGCCGCGCCGGCAGCGCCTGGGCGGCGAAACTTTCGGCGCCCTCGTAGTCCTCCGGATGAGCCTTGGCGAAATCTAGCAGCGGCTGCCAGAGCGTGTGCGCCTCGTCCTGGCCCAGGCCCTGGAACACCATCGACACCACCAGCCGGTTGTCCGGCCCGACGCGGACCTGCTCGCCCCAGTGCGGCGTGCAGAGGTTGGAGGCGGCGAAGTCCACGAACCGGGCCATCAGCCGCTGATAGGCCTCGTCCGAACGGGCGTGGATGGAGAGATTCACCGCGCCGAAGGTCTTCGGCAGCTCATGGGTCGCCAGGGTCAGCCGGGTGATCACCCCGAACGTGCCGCCGCCGCCGCCCTTCAGCGCCCAGAAGAGATTGGGCTCCTGCGCGGCGTTGACCACCCGGATGGCGCCGTCGGCGGTGACGATCTCGGCCTCCAGCAGGCTGGCGGCGACGGTGCCGAAGCCCTTGGAGAAGCTGCCGAAGCCGCCGCCTTGCACCAGTCCGGCGACGCCGACCGTGGTGCAGCCGCCGCCCTGGACGTAGCGGCCGGCGCCATTGGTCACCGCCTGGTAGGCGTGCAGCCAGATCGACCCCGCGCCCACCGACACCGCCGGAACCGGCACGGCGCCGGACCCCTCGGGCGTGAAGCCGTCGTGGACGACGATGGCGTTCATCGGCCGGGTCCAGATCATAAGCGAATCCGGCGCGTTGGAGGCGCCGAGGTAGCTGTGGCCGCCGCCGCGGATGACCAGGCGCAGGTTGTGGGCGCGGGCGAAGTCGACGGCGGCGGCGACGTCCGCCGCGCCGGTGGCGGTCACCACATAGGCGCTGGGCGACGAGCGCCAGGCGTCCAGCCAGCCGGAACTCTGCGTCAGGCCCGGCTGATCGCCGATGTAGAACGGGTCGGAGAGCAGCTTGCGCACCGCCGGGTCGGTGAGATCGGGCAGGGCGCCAGGCGCCAGGCGGCCGCCGACGGCCTTGCCGAGCCCGGTCCAATCGGCCTGGCTCGGCCAGGCCGCCGTTCCGGGTCGTGCGCGAGCGGCGGCCACGGCTGCGCCGCCGAAGGCTGCGGCGCCGGCCAAGGCGAGGCTGCCGGCGAGAACCTCCCGACGGTCGGCCACCCGGCTAGAGCCTGTCGCCCCGGTGCAGCGGATCGGGCAGGGGATCGCCGGTCTTCACGAACGACAGGGACACCGAGTTGATGCAGTAGCGCAGACGCGTCGGCGGCGGGCCGTCGGGAAACACGTGGCCCTGGTGCGAGTCACAGCGGGCGCAGCGGGTCTCGATGCGGACCATGCCGTAGCTGACGTCCTTGATCGCCCGCACGTGGTCTTCCTCGATCGGCGCGTAGAAGCTGGGCCAGCCGGTGCCGCTCTCGAACTTGGTGTGCTGGCGGAACAGCGGCAGGCCGCAGAGGCGGCAGCAGTAGACACCGTCCTCCTTGTTGCCCAAGAGGCCGCCGCAGAAGGGCGCCTCGGTGCCGTGATGCAGCAGCACGTCCTTTTCCTCGGGGCTGAGGTCGGCTTCCAGGCGTTTCAGCTCGGCCGCGCTGGGCGGCGTGAGGTCGAAACCCCCGGCGGACAGGGTCTTGTGGTCGGCGGCGTCGGTCATCTTGCGGCTCTCCGGATCAGCGGCTGACGTTGCGGCAGGGTTGTCAGGGCGCGGCCTTTGCGTCTAACCCGCAAGCATATAGTGCCTAACCCTCAGCGGGGCAGCGTCCTGTTCTCCAAAATCCTAATCGCCAACCGCGGCGAAGTCGCGGTGCGCATCATCCGGACCTGCCGGCGGCTCGGGATCGCCAGCGTGGTGGTCTATTCCGAGGCCGACGCCGGCAGCATGGCCGTGGAAATGGCGGACGAGGCGGTGGCCATCGGCCCGTCTCCGGCCGCCCAGTCCTATCTGGTGGCCGAGAAGATCATCGCCGCCTGCAAGGCGACCGGCGCCCAGGCGGTGCACCCCGGTTTCGGCTTCCTTTCCGAGCGCGCCGACTTCGCCCGCGCCTGCGCCGACGCGGGCATCGTGTTCATCGGCCCCAATCCGGACGCCATCGACGCCATGGGCGACAAGATCGCCTCGAAGCTGCGGGCCGTGGCGGCGGGCGTCTCCTGCGTGCCGGGCTTTATCGGCGAGATCGACGGGCCGGAGCACGCGGCGAAGATTTCCGCCGAGATCGGCTATCCGGTGATGCTGAAAGCCTCCGCCGGCGGCGGCGGCAAGGGCATCCGCATCGTCCACGACCCGCGCGAGATCGGGGAGAACTTCGCCGCCGTCCGGGCCGAGGCCAAGGGCGCCTTCGGCGACGACCGGATTTTCATCGAGAAGTTCATCGTCGACCCGCGGCACATCGAGATCCAGGTGCTGGGCGACAAGCACGGGCATGTGGTCCACCTGTTCGAGCGGGAATGCTCGATCCAGCGGCGCAATCAGAAGGTCATCGAGGAGGCGCCGTCGGCGCTGCTCGACGAGGCTACCCGGATGGCCATGGGCGCCCAGGCCGTCGCGCTCGCCCAGGCGGTCAACTACGACTCCGCCGGCACTGTCGAGTTCGTCGCCGGCCAGGACAAGTCGTTCTATTTCCTGGAGATGAACACCCGTCTTCAGGTGGAGCATCCGGTCACCGAACTGATCACCGGCCTCGATCTGGTCGAGCAGATGATCCGCGTGGCCGCCGGCGAGCCCTTGGCCTTCGGCCAGGCGGACCTGAGGATCAACGGCTGGGCCATTGAGAGCCGCATCTACGCCGAGGATCCCTATCGCGGCTTCCTGCCCTCGATCGGCCGGCTGGTGCGCTACCACGCGCCGGAGAGCGGCGAGCGCGGCGACAAGATCATCCGCAACGACGCAGGCGTGCGCGAAGGCGACGAGATCTCGATGTACTACGACCCGATGATCGCCAAGCTGGCGACCTGGGGTCCGACCCGGGGCGAGGCCATCGACGGCATGGCCGGGGCGCTGGAGGATTTCCACATCGAGGGGCCGGCGCACAACCTGCCGTTCCTGTCGGCGGTGATGGACCAGGCCCGGTTCCGCTCCGGCGAACTGTCCACCGCCTATATCGCCGAGGAGTTCCCGCAAGGCTTCCACGGCCTCGCCGCCAGCGCCTGGCAGAAGGACGCCATGATCGCGGCGGCCTGCGCCATGCACCGGGTGCAGGTGCGCCGCAACGGCCATGCGGTCGCCGGCCTCAGGCCCGCGCGGCCCCGGGACGAGTGGGTGGTGGTGCTGAACGGCGAAAAGCGCCGGGTGCTGCTGACCCAGAGCGAGGACGGCCTGCAAATCGAGTTGCAGGACGAAGACCGGACGCTGGTGCTGGACGGCATCGACTGGAAGCCCGGCCGGCCGGTGTTCCGCGCCTCTCTGGACGGTCATGCCTTCGCCGTCGAGGTCGCGCCCGCCGCCGAGGGCTTCCGCATGCGCCAGCGGGCCGCCAGCGCGCGTGTACTGGTGCTGACGCCGACCTCAGCCGACCTCCACGAACGGCTTCCGCCCCGAAAGGCCGTCGACACCTCGCGGCTGGTGGTCTCGCCGATGCCCGGGCTGGTGGTCTCCATCGAGGTCGAGCCGGGGCAGGAGGTGAAGGCGGGCGAGACCCTCTGCATCGTCGAGGCGATGAAGATGCAGAACATCATCCGCGCCGAGCGGGACGGGGTGATCAAGACGGTGAACGCCAAGGCCGGCGACAGCGTCAGCGCCGACGAGGTCCTGGCCGAATTCGCCTGAGCGAACGCTGGTCCGCCGCGTTGACGCCGCGATATCCGACTGTCAGGCTCCCGGTCTGAACCAGGGGGGCTTCATGACCGATCAGACGACACCCGAGGCGCCGCAGCCGGCGCCGCCGCCCACGCAGACCATCAATATCCAGGCGCCGGCAGCCGGTCCGCCCAGCAATGGCGCCGCCATCGCCTCCATGGTGCTGGGGATCGTCGGCCTGCTGATCTTCTGGATTCCGCTGCTCGGCTGGATCTGCCCGATCATCGGCTTCGTCCTCGGGCTGGTCAGCCTGCAGCGACCCTACGGCAAGGGATTCGCCATCGCCGGCATCGCCACGTCGGGTGTCGCGTTGCTGATCAAGGTGATCTTCTGGGTCATCCTCATCGGCGCCTTCGGCGCGGCGGCGGCGTCACACACCGCGGCGTACTGACGGCCGCTTGAAGTCCTGTCGCGTTCCGGTGTTACCTCAGCTCACGGACTCGGGGAGGGGACCACCATGAGCTTGACGCAGCTGCTGTTCGGCTTCGACGGACGCATTCGACGCACCCACTACTGGCTGGCCTCGATCGGCGCGGGATTCGCCTTAGGGGTCATCCTGGTGGTGCTGATGATCATTTTCGGCGGCGCCATCGCGGTGCTGTTCAACGCCGCCGGCGGTGGCAACAGCGGCCGCGCCGCCGGCGCGGGCGTCATCATCATCGCCCTGCTGGTATTTCTGGCCTGGTTCGCCGTGGTCATGTGGGTCAGCGTCGCCCTGCAGGTAAAGCGCTGGCACGACCGCGATAAGGCCTGGCCCTGGGTGTTCATCAGCTTCATTCCCATCGTCGGCGCGTTCTGGGTGCTGATCGAGTGCGGCTTCCTGGACGGCACCATGGGCCCAAACCGCTTCGGGCCCTCGCCCAAGGGTGTCACCGGCCCGCCGCAGATGGCGCCGGTGATCGCGCCGCCGCCGGCCTGACCGCGGTTGCGGCTTTCGCTGCGCGCGGCCGACTCGTAAGCTCCGCGCTGAAACGGGCTGATGGAGCGTCCGGGTGAACGGTCAGATCGGCTGGACGGATCTTTTTTGGTCGGCGGCCGGGCGGCTGGCGCGGACGCCGTTCCTGCTGGCGGCGGCGGCGCTGATTCTGGTGGCGGCGATCTACGGCCAGCTTCCCCTGGCGTTCCAGTGGCTGACCGGCTGGCTGGTCTATCCGGCGCTGATCTGGTCGGGGGCCTGCGTGCTCTCCAAGCGCCTGCATGATCGCGGACGCTCCGGCTGGTGGGCGGCGCTGGTGCTGTTCGCGTTCGCGGCCGAATGGGCGCGGCCGTTCGGGTTCAGCGGCGTGGCCTACATCCTGGTGCTGGCCTGGGCGGCGATCGAGCTCGGGGTCATGCAAGGCGAAGACGGCGCCAACCGCTTCGGCCCGAGCCCGATGGCGCTGGCGGTTTAGGGGCCCACCTCAACCTCGGCTCTCCCTCATCGTTCGGTCATCGCCGGGCCTCGTCCAGGCGATCCAGGATCTCGACGCATCGAGGCGAAGGCCGCGAGGCCGGAGCCACGCCGTTGGCGGCTACCGCTCGCCGCCTTACTGGATCACTGTGTGCCCGGGTGGCCGGGACAAGGCCCGGCCATGACCGACCGTTGGGGTGTTTGATCGACCAGCTGAGTGGGCGCCGGGCCCCCTGGTTACCCGGCGGCCTTCTTCCGCACCGCCTTCTTCTTCGCCGGCTTCTTCTTCGGCGCGGCGGCGGCCGTGGTCTTGCGCTCCGGGCGCTTCTTCTTCGCGCCGCCGGACTTGCCCTCGCGGGCGGCGAGCAGGGCGACGGCTTCTTCCATGGTCAGGCCGGCCGGATCGGCGCCCTTGGGGACATTCGCGTTGACCGCGCCGTGTTTCACGTAAGGGCCATAGCGACCGGCCAGCACTCGCACCGGCGCGCCGTCGGCGGGGTGGGCGCCCAGTTCTTTCAGCGCCGCCGCACTCTCGCCGCGTCCGCGACCACGGCCGCCGGCGCGCTTCTCGGCCAGCACCGTCACCGCCCGGTTGAGGCCGATGTCGAACACCTCGTCGGTGGAGCTGACGTTGGCGTAGGTCCCGCTGTGCTGAACGTAGGGTCCGTAGCGGCCGATGCCGGCCAGGATCTTCTCGCCGTCCTCGGGGTGGACGCCGACTTCCCGGGGCAGGCGCAGCAGCTTCAGCGCCTTGTCCAGGTCCACCGCCGGAGGCGGCCAGTCCTTGGGCAGGCTGGCGCGCTTCACCTTGTCGGCCTGCTCTTCGACGTAGGGACCGAAGCGGCCGGCCTTCAGCCAGATGGTGTGGCCCGAAGCCGGGTCGATCCCCAGCTCCCGGTCGCCGCTTTCCGCGCCGTCCTCGCCGCCGTCGGAGGCGATCGGGCGGGTGTAGCGGCATTCCGGATAGTTCGAGCAGCCCACAAACGCGCCGTAGCGGCCGGTCTTCAGCGCCAGGCGGCCGTCGCCGCAGGTGGGGCAGGCGCGGGGGTCGGAGCCGTCGCCCTT
>Ga0302279_10003878_pt1 | contig 18161 bp, 16 predicted proteins | sample III_Bog_N3_3_FD_194541 | JGI IMG/M metagenome (GOLD analysis project Ga0302279, IMG submission 194541) | Peat permafrost microbial communities from Stordalen Mire near Abisko, Sweden - III_Bog_N3_3 | ecosystem: Environmental > Terrestrial > Soil > Wetlands > Peat | place: Sweden: Abisko...
CGGGCGTTCATCCAGGCGCACCTCGATCGCGGCGCCGTGAAGCTCGTCGTCGCGGACGCCCTCGACGAAGGCGCGCTGCGGGCCGCCATCGCGGGCCACGACGTGGTGTTTCACCTGTCGGCCAACCCCGAGGCCCGCTGGGGTCTCGAGCGAACGCGCCTCGATCTCGAGCAGGGGACCCTCGTCACGTACAACGCGCTCGAAGCGGCGCGCCTCGCCGGCATCACGCGCTTCGTCTTCGCCTCGTCGGGAACCGTCTACGGCAACACGGCCGAGCCGTGCGGCGAGACCGACCTCGGCATCCTTCCGTTCTCGCTCTACGGCGCGAGCAAGATCGCCGGAGAGTCGATGATTGCCGCCTTCGTCGAGTGCTTCGGCATGACGGCGTTCATCTGCCGGTTCGGCAACGTCGTCGGCCCTCGCGGCACGCACGGCGCGATCCTCGACTTCTGCAAGAAGCTCAAGGCGCACCCGGAGTACCTCGATGTCCTCGGCGACGGACGGCAGGCCAAGCCGTACCTCCACGTCGCCGACTGCACCGAAGGCATCCTCTTCGTGCTCGATCACGCCAACGAGCGGCTCAACATCTACAACGTCGCCCCTCCGGACACGACGTCGGTGCGGCGCATCGCCGAGCTGTGCGTCGCCGCGGCCCCCGTGAAGGGCGCACGCATCGAGTACGCCGGCGGTACGCAAGGCTGGCCAGGAGACGTCCCCGTCTCGCGCATCAAGCCCGACAAGCTCGCGGCGCTGGGCTTCCGCGTGCGCAACACGAGCGACCGCGCCGTCGAGCTCGCGGTCGAAGCCGTGTCGCGCGAGGTCTTCTCGCCCGGGTGAGGGCTGTGTCAGGCAGCTGAAAGGGAAGAGCCGATCGCCAGGGCGCGAGGGGCGCCATGACTCGATCCGGATTCCGAGAGGGTTCTTCGGCTGGCGTCCCTGGCCTGACCAATGGTCCCCTCTCGCGCCTCACCGCGGGCGATGGCGAAGACGCGGGCGCGGTCGGCCGGGGACACACGCGAACGCACCCCGATCGGGCCAGCGGGCGCGGGGATCGGGTGCGTGTGCGGGGCTGGGTGCGGGGCGGGATAGGCCCACGCGGGTTGTCGAGGCTTGTGAGTCGGCTGCGAGATGGGACCCATGGTCAGGTCCCTGGCGTCCTGGCGGCTCTCTCTACCCCTGCTTCTTGTGCAGGAAGGGGTTCTGCTCGATGAAGCGCACCGTCTCGACGATGCTCTCGGGGATGGCCTTCGTGGGTGACCAGCCGAGGCTCCCGAGCTTCTTCGTGTCGAGCAGGATGCGCGGCGCGTCGCCGATCCACCCGCGCTCGCCCCCGCCGTAGCGAATCTCGGGCGAGAGCCCGAGCTCGCCGCAGATGATGCGGATGCTCTCGTTGACCTCGCACATGGCGGTGTGGCCGAGGTTGTAGATGTTGATGTTCGTCGTGCCGGCTGCCTTGACGGCGACGAGCATGCCGCGAACGCAATCGGCGACGTTGAGGTACGATTTACGCTGGTGCCCGTCGCCCAGGACGTGAAGCACCTTCGGGTCCTTACGAAGCTGCCGCCAGAAGTCGATGATGTGCCCGTGCGAGTAGCGCGGGCCGAGCAGCGAGACGAAGCGGAAGATCCACGTCTGGAAGTCGTAGCCGAACGCGTACGCCGTCAGGAGCCCCTCGGCGGCGACCTTGGAGGCTCCGTAGAGCGACGTCTGGATGGGAAACGGGCAGTCTTCGGGCGTCGGCAGGATGGGGGCGTCGCCGTAGAGCGCGCCGGTCGACGAGAACGCGATGCGCCGCACGCCGTGGGCGCGCATCCCCTCGAGCACGTTCTGGGTCGCGATGATGTTCTGCTCGACGTCCTTTCTGGGGTGCAGCAGGCCATCCTTCACGTCGGCGTTGGCGGCCAGGTGAAAGACGAAGTCCTGCCCCTTCATGGCGCCCGACACGAGCGGGAAGTCGAGAAGGTCCCCCTCGATGAGCGTCACCTGGGGCCGCGGGGGCACGAGCTCGCGGTAGCCGGTCGAGAAGTTGTCGATGATGGTGACGCTTGCCCCGCCGCTGACGAGCGCATCGACCACGTGGCTGCCGATGAACCCGGCGCCTCCGGTCACGACCACAGATTTTCCCGAAAACTCCAAGGCGACGTCTCCTGCGCGGAACGATGTTATACACGCCCGCTGCGGAGCCTCTTAGCCCATGTCCGAACGCGGATCGAGCAGCGCCAACCCGACCGTGAAGATGCGCGAAGACCGCGGCGGCTTCGTCTTCGACCTGACGCCCGCCGTGGCCGCGTCGCGCCTTCGTAGCCACTACGTCGACTGCCCCGTCTGCCAGGCCGACCACTCGCAGTACCTCTTCCACCGCACCGGCGTCCGCTTCGTCCGCTGCTCGAACTGCGGCATCGTCTACGTGAGCCCCGCGGCGCGGTCGCGCTCGGTCAACTGGTTCGACATCGCGCGCCTGGGGCAGCACGACCGCCCGGAAGACCGCGCCCTGTGCATCACCGACTTCGACGAGCTGCTCGAGCGCTTCGCGGCGGAGTTCGCGCGCGTCGAGGGGCGGCCGCTCAAGAATGTGGTGCTCCTCGGCCGGTTCCTCAAGGACTTTGCCCAGACGCCGACGGCCCGCAAGGTGGGGCTCGTGGTGGTGGCGGCGACCGATCACGAGTTCTCCGCGCTGGCAGGCGAGTCGCGCGTCGACTGGGCCACGCCGCGTCTCGGCCCCGATGTGGACCTCGTGATCCTGAACGAGACGCTCGAGGCGTGCAGCGATCCGAACGCCGTGCTGCGCCAGCTCACGGCGGCGCTGTCCCCAACGGCGTGGGTCGGCGTCACCTACTCCAACAGCCACTCGCTTCCGGCAGCGCTTCTCCGCCGCTACTGGCCGAGCTTCTTCGACTTCAAGACGGCGTTCTTCAACACGTCGAACCTCGCAGCGCTGATGACCCGCTTCGGCTTCGTGCTGACGTCGCAGGGCCCGGTTCACGAGCACCACACGGTCGATTACGTGCTCGCGCGCCTCACGCGCAAGGCCAAGCGTCGCGGGTTCGTCGGTGCAGCCACGACGGTCCCCGTCCGCACGGGCGCGCACGCGGCGACGTTCCGGAGGCGCACCGAGGCGCAGGCCGAGAAGCTCTCCATCATCTTCCCTTGCTTCAACGAGGAGACATACGTCGGCGCCGTGCTCGAGGCGCTCCTCGCCAAGCAGATCAAGATCCCGAAAGAGGTCATCATCGTCGAGAGCAACAGCACCGACGGTACGCGCGCCATCGTGCAGCGCTTCGCGTCGCACCCCGACGTGAAGGTGATTCTCGAGGACAAACCGCGTGGCAAGGGGCACGCCGTCCGCACCGGTCTCGCGGCGGCGACGGGCTCGATCATCCTCATCCAGGACGCCGACTTCGAGTACGACCTCGACGACTACGACGCGCTCCTCGAGCCGATCCTGCAGCGGAAGACCTCCTTCGTGCTCGGCTCGCGGTCGCTCGGCCTCGACGACTGGAAGGTCCGGCGCTTCGCCCAGAACCACGCGAAAGAGCTGATGCTCAACTTCGCGCAGCTCGTCTTCGCCAAGACGTTCAACACGCTCTACCAAAAGCGCACGACCGACATCAACACGATGTTCAAGGTCTTCCGCGCCGAGTGTCTCGAGGGGCTGGACCTGCGGGGTGACCGCTTCGAGCTCGACATCGAGCTCGTGTGCAAGCTCGTCAGAAACGGCAACACGCCGATGGAAGTGCCGGTCAACTACGTCGCGCGCGGGTTCGAGGAGGGCAAGAAGATCTCCTTCGTTCGCGACGCGCTCCCTTCTTACTGGGCCATCTTCAAGTACCGGTTCTGATTCGCCTCGGGCATGAGCACGTTTCTCCAGGAACGATTCCGCGCGTGGATCGAGAAGCCGACGGGGCTCTCGCGCGCCGAACGAGCCATGCACTGGCTCGCCATGGCGGCGTGCACATTCTTCGTCGCCGTCTGCTTCTGGGAGGCGTTCGGGCCGCAGCGGAGCGGGCACTACAGCACGGGCGCCGCTTACGCGATCGCCGGCGAGAACATGGTGCACTGGCACAAGTTCGCCGCCTACTGCGACTACCTGCTCCAGCCGGCGCGGCCGGACCAGTACTACTGCCACCACCCCTTCGGCATCGAGTCGCTCGACGCGATCGCGTACCTCATCTTCGGCCACCACTGGTTCACGACGCGCGCCGCGGCCATCTTCTGCAGCGCGCTCTCGCCCCCACTCATCTACGGCTTCGGCAGGCGCGCCTGGGGCGTGATTCCGGCTTCCATCGCGACGATCTTCTTCACGTTCGTCCCGATCGACCTCGCCTACGCGACGTTCGGCAATCTCGAGGTGCCGACCATCTTCTTTGGGCTGCTTCTGACGTGGGCGACGGCCTGCCTCTGGGAGCGCTGGCGGCTTCGTCATGTGATCCTCGCCGCCATCGGCGCGTTCGGCGCCTGCAATGCCGACTGGGTCGGGCTCGCGCTGGTGGGGCCCATCCTGGCGTTCGCATTCGTCCGCGCCTACGTCCTGCCGCGACGCTTCTATGCCGGCCGCATCGATGAGCGCCGATACGCCCAGTGGTTTGCCTGGGTGACGGCCGCCACCGTGGGGACGCTGTTCCTGTATCTCGCGCTCTTCGGCAAGTGGGACAAGATGGGCGACCTCATGGGCAGCTACCACCACCGCTCGAGCGGGTCGGAGGCAAGCTGGCACGACGTCTTCAGTCAGCGCCGCAAGCTCTGGCTCAGCATCACGCTCACGCCCATCAGCTACGGCACGCTCGCCGTCGGCATTCCGCTGGCGGTCCTCCGCGTCGTTCGAAAGCCGCTGGAGATCTTCCCCATCGCGTGGGCGATCGCCGCCTCGTTCCAGTACTTCGTGTTCAAGCAGGGGGCCGACATCCACATCTTCTGGCCCCACTACTACGGCCCGACGGCGGCCCTCGCAGCCGGCACCATCACCGCGACGCTGCTGTACCTCGTGCGCGGAGGGAGCGACGTCCTCACCCGCCTCCGGGCTCCGGCGTGGACGTCGCGTGTCTTTCGCGTCGGCGGATACGCTGCGGTCGCGGTGGGCCTGTTCGTCCCGCTGTTCTTGCTCGCCCGCATGGGGCTCGTCCAGCTCGTGCAGGCTCGAAAGACGGCGGGCCGGTTCGACCAGACGGGCCATTACATGGCGCCCGACGCCGACATCGCGCAGTTCGTCGAGTGGGCGCTCAGCAACGTGGCGACGGCCGGCTCGGTCGTCCAGGCGCTCGACAAGATGGATTTCTCCTATAGCTCGAACTACGCCGCGCAGCGTCCGCACGCGATGGTGCCGAGCCTCACCGCGGCGAAGCTCGAGGATCCGCAGCGCGTCGCCGTGGTCGACACGCGCGTTTCGCCGACCAAGGAGCTCCGGAGCATCGCGAATGATTTCCGCGTCCAGGCGGTGGGGCCGTTCTGGAAGGTGGATCGCGCCGAGAAGGGGCCTGCGTTCACCGCGCTCGAGTACCGCGAGCGGGAGCCGAACGTCTTCGAGTGGATGTTCGTGGCCGGGACGGACCTCGTGCGCACCATCGGCAAGCGGGAAGACTCCTTCGCGACGTGGCAATGGCGGGACGCTCTTGGCCTGCCCGCGACGACGCCTGACGCTGTGCCCACCTCGCTCGACGAGCTCGTCATCGCGCACAACATCGCGGTCTCCAGCGGCGACACCGCGCGCGCCTCGGCCCTCCTCGCGCAGATCACGCCCCAGATGGGGCGGAGGCTCGACATCGACTACACCAACGGCGTTCATCTGCGCAGCATCGACGTGCACGACGGGCCGGCGATCATCACGACGCTCTTCTGGGAGACGGACACGACCTTCAAGCCGGTCGACGCCAACTTCAAGCTGACCTGCAAGGTCACGAAGCCGCCTCGCCTGTGGATCGCGCAGACCGACTACTTCGACCGCGACATGGCCCCCGTGCCGCCGATCCGGGTCGCCTTCTGGAAGCCCGGCTATCTCTATGCCCAGCGCTTCGAAGCGATTCCGCGTGTCGGGCGGGAGGAGTGCCGCGGAGGCTTCTCGTCGGAGATCCACCCCAAGGCCCCTGGGCCGGATCCGATGATCGTCGTCTTCGAGTGAACCGGGTTGCGGGCGCCCGCCGCGGACCGCAACATGCGCTCCATGAGAGCGTTCCCTCCCGTACTCGACGTCGAAGCGCTGCGCGCCGTCGCGCAGGATGTCGATGTCCGGGTCGTCGATGTCCGCTGGCGTCTGGGCGACCCGCTCGCGGGGAAGGCGGCGTACGACATGGGGCACATTCCAGGGGCTGTCTTCGCGGACCTCGACAAGGACCTCGCGGCTGCGCCAGGAGATCGCGGACGCCATCCGCTGCCGTCTGCCGAGACGTTCGCCGGCGCCATGGCGAGGCTCGGCGTCGGTGACGGTACCCGCGTCGTCGCCTACGACGACCAAGGGGGCGCCATCGCTGCGCGCCTCTGGTTTCTGCTGCGGTACTACGGACACGATCAGGCGTCGGTCCTGGACGGTGGCATCGAGGCGTGGACCACCGCGGGTCTCGCGCTGACGACGGACGTGATGGCGCCTTCGGCCAGCCTCTTCCACCCGCGGCCGCGGCCGGAGCTCATCATCGGACGCGACGGCCTCCAGAGTGCCCTCGACGGCGGCGCTCTCCTGCTCGATGCGCGGGACCCCGAGCGGTACCGGGGCGACGTCGAGCCCGTCGACCCACGCGCCGGACACATCCCCGGCGCCGACAGCGCCCCCTTCCAGGAGAACCTCGCGGCGGGGCGCTTCCGCGACGCGGCTGCGCTCCGTGAGCGATACGACGCCCTCGGGGCGAGCACGCGGCCCACCATCGTCTACTGCGGCTCTGGCGTTACCGCGTGCCACGACCTCCTCGCGATGGTCGTGGCTGGGCTCCCGCAGGCACGGCTCTATCCCGGCTCGTGGAGCGAGTGGTCGCGCGACCCCGCCGCTCCGGTCGCGGTCGGGCCGACCGCCGAAGGCGACCTGACGCGTCGATGACAGGAGACCGGGATCAGCCCCGCGCCGCCGAGGGGAGCACGAGGCAGCGCGCGAGGTCGACGAGCCCACGAAGGTCTTCGATCCCCTCTCCGAGGTGAGGGCTCGCCGTCGCGAAGGCCCCGCCGCTGCGGTCGCGGAGTCGCTCGAGCAGCGAACGGTCGCGGACGGCGCGAACGAGCTCTTCCTCGGCGAGCACCTGGAGCTTGCGCGCAGCCTCCGCCGCGCACGCGGGCGCATTGTCGGGCGCAGGAATGCCCGTCGGGTTCTTGAACCCACGCGTGAACGCCCAGCTGCGATTGAGCACGTACCCCGCGAACGGGAGCCCCTTCTCGCGGATCTGCTCGCGAAAGAACGCCACCTCCGCCAGGGCCGCGGGCTCGGGGCTGGTGACGAGCACGTATGCGGTCGCTTGCGACTGGAGGATGGTGCGGACGTGGGTCGCGTGCTCGCGCATCCGCGAGAACATGCCTGCGAAGAGGCCGAGAAACTCCTGCAGGTCGTGGAAGAACCCGTCGCCGAACGCCCGGCCGAAGACGATGCTCACGAGCTGCGTGGCTCGCTTCCAGAGCGCTCCCCCCTTGCCCGGCAAGAAGAGCCCGATGATGCGCTCGTCGAGGAACCCGGCGAGCTTCCCCGGTCCGTCGAGGAAGGCGATGGCGTTGCGGGACGGCGGGGTGTCGAGTACGACGAGATCGTAGTCTCCCGTCGAGACCAGCGAGTGAAGCGCCTCGGCCGCGGTGTACTCCTGCATCCCCGCGACGAGCCGGGAGAGCGCGACATAGACCTTGTTCGACAGGATGCGCGCGGCGGCCTCTTCGCTGTCGGCCCAGCGACGAACCATGTCCTCGAGGACGACCGCGGGGTCGAGCATCCACGCCGACAGCTCCCCGATGGAGGGCGCGCCCGCGACCTCGAGGAGCGCCCGGTCGACCCGCGCCGGTGTCCGCCCGCTCTCGGGGATCCCCATCGCTTCCGCGAGGCGCCGCGCGGGGTCGATGGTCAGCACGAGCACCCGCCTGCCTGCCATGGCGCCGGCCAGGCCGAGCGCAGCCGACGTCGTCGTCTTGCCGACGCCACCCGCACCCGCGCAGACGATCACCTGCTTCGTACGGACCAGGGCGTCGAGGAACGTCGGGTAGTCGGACTGCCGCAGGGTCACGCGCTCGCCTCGGCGGCGACTGCGGTCGCCCTTGCCAGCGTCTGGGACAGGCGGACCGCCAGGGTCTCGTCGTCGAGCAGGTCCGGAAGCTCGAAGATCATCCCCGGATAGCTCGCGCTGAGTCGGCTCCGGGCCTTCTCGGCGCGGTCGATCCTGTGCAGCGACCGGACGCCCAGGACGTGTGCCTCGCCCGATAGCCACGTGTCGAGGAAGGCGCGCTCCGCGTCGCCGAACAGGTTGGTCGGTGCGCGGTTGAGCACGAACGCCGTGACGAGAATCCGGTCGCGCTCGAGCTTCTTCGCGAGCTCCAGCGTTTCGCTGACCGGAAGCGCCTCGGGAAGTGTCACGACCACGGTGGCGGTCTGCTCGCCGTCGGTGACGAGGGCGAGCCCGTCCTTCACCGCCGTGACGATGGGCCCTCCCGGAATGAGCCGGAGAATCGCTTCGGGCAGCTGCGTGAGGGCGAGCGCGTGCCCGGTGGCGGGGAGGTCGACGATGACGATCTCGTGCTCGACGTCCCCGTCGAAGCGCCGCTGCCGGGTCAGGTGAAGGATCCGGTAGAGGATGCCCATCTCGGAGAAGGTCGGGGCCGCCTTGAGAAACTGACGGATGGCGTCGGAGCGCATCGCGGCGTCTGCGAGGAAGCGCATCGGCATCGCCTCGCGCAGAAAGTCGCGGTGCCCGCGCGAGGGTGAGATGCGCACGCAGCGGATGCCCGGGGCCACGTCGATCGGGTCCTCGTCGGAGGCTGCGGCGCCGAGCGCCATCGCGAGCGGCGAGGGAGCGGCTTCATCGGACGCGATCTCGGCGGCGAGCACGCGCTTGCCCGCAGTCGCCGCGGCGCGCGCGAGGGCGGCCGCCACGGTCGTCTTGCCGACGCCCCCCTTGCCCGTGACGAGCACCACGCGCCTACGGAGAAGCTCTCCCAGCTGGGTCATCGCCATGATCGAGAGAGCGAGTGTACCTCGAACGGGGCCGCTCTCGGGCGGTGTCGTGTGCTACGACAAGGACCCCGGGAAGGACCTTCCAGCGCATGAAGACATTCGCCGGGCGCATTGCCGTCATCACCGGAGCCGGAAGCGGCTTTGGCCTCGAGCTCGCGAGAATCGCCGCCCAGCGCAAGATGCGCCTCGTCCTCGCCGACGTGGAGCCGGGTGCGCTCGCGGGCGCAGAGGGGGAGCTCGTGGGCGCCGGGGCCACCGTGCTCGCCCGGGTCACCGACGTCTCTCGCGCTGCGGACGTGCAGGCGCTTGCCGACGAGACGCGCGCACGCTTCGGCGTGCCTCACCTGCTCTTCAACAACGCAGGGGTCGCGGCCGGCGGCCTCCTCTGGGAGAGCTCGCTCGAGGACTGGAGCTGGGTCCTCGGCGTCAACCTGTGGGGCGTCATCCACGGCATCCGCGCGTTCGTCCCCATGATGGTCGAGGCGGCGCGGACCGACGCGTCTTACAGCGGACACGTCGTCAACACGTCCTCCATGGCCGGTGTCGTTTGCCCGCCGCTCATGGGCGTCTACAGCGCCTCCAAGCACGCCGTCGTCGCGATGACCGAGGCCCTTCATCACGACTTTCGCCTCGTCGACGCCCGCATGGGCGCCTCGGTGCTGTGTCCGTTCTACGTCGCGACGGGCATCGGCGCCTCCGAGCGCAATCGACCGGCCGAGGTCGCGCGAGCCGCGCCCGCGACGGCGTCTCAGCGGGCCGCCGCCGCCATGGTCGGCAAGGCTCTCAAGGGGGGGAAGGTGACTGCAGCGGAGGTCGCGGCCTCCACGTTCGACGCCATCGAGCACGATCGCTTCTACGTCTTCTCGCATCCGCAGCTGCTCGATGGGGTCAAGGCGCGCATGGAGGACATCGTGTCCGGAGGCACTCCGTCCGACCCTTTCGCCGAGAGACCGGAGGTGCGAGACGGCATCCGCGCTGCGCTCGCCAGCGCCGCGGCCGGAGCCGTCAAGCCGCGCTGAACCGAGGTGCTCCGCCGAAACGTGCTACGAGAGGCACGGTGCCGGAGCCTGTTTCGCTGAAGCTGGATGCGTTTCTACCCGTCATCGGGGAAGGGCTCTCGTCCGCACTCCGTCAGAAGGGCTACGAAACCCTGACGGCCGTGCAGGCGGCGGTGCTCGACCCCGCGCTCGCAGGGCGAGACCTCCGGATCACCTCGCAGACCGGCTCGGGGAAGACGGTCGCCATCGGTCTCGTGCTGCGTGACGTGCTGACTCCAGGGGCCACGGCACCGGCGCGGCCGGCGGAGGTCGCCCGGCCACGCGCGCTCGTCGTGGTGCCGACGCGTGAGCTGGCGCGCCAGGTCGAAGAAGAGCTCAGCTGGCTCTATGCCCCGCTCGGCGTGTTCGTGACCACGACCACCGGCGGCGCCAGCGCGCGCGACGAGCGTCGGGCGCTCGGGCGAGGTCCGCAGGTCATCGTGGGGACCCCGGGCCGTCTCCTCGACCACCTGTCGCGACACAGCATCGACACGACCGCGCTCTCCGTGGTCGTGCTCGACGAGGCCGACCGGATGCTCGACCTGGGCTTCCGCGACGACCTCAAGGCCATCCTCGCCTATGCACCCGAAGGCCATCAGACGCACCTCATGTCGGCCACGTTCCCGCGCGAGGTCAAGGCGCTCGCCGATGGCGTCCAGCACGAGCCGGCCCACGTCGAGGGGACGCGCCTCGGCGCCGCCAACTCGGACATCGACCACCTCGTGCACATCGTCGACCCTGGCCAGCGTCTCGACGCCATCGTGAACCTGCTGCTCGCCGACCCCGAGGCGCAGACGCTGGTGTTCGCGAGAACCCGGGTCGAGGTCGCCAAGTTCGCCAAGGAGCTCGCGCACGCCGGCTTCAAGGTGGGCTCGCTCTCGGGCGAGATGGACCAGGTCGCCCGCAACCGGGCGCTCGCAGGGCTCCGTCGCGGCGAGATTCGCGTGCTCGTGGCCACCGACGTCGCCGCGCGCGGCATCGACGTGCAAGACATCGCGCGGGTCATCCACGCCGAGCCGTCCACCGACGCCGATTCGTACACCCACCGCAGCGGCCGCACCGGTCGGGCCGGGCGCAAGGGGACGAGCTCGCTCCTCGTGTCGCCGAGTGGCGTTCGCCAGGCCACGCGGCTGCTCGAGCGCGCCAAGGTCACGTTCCGGATCGCGCCGCTCCCTTCGGCTGCAGACCTGCGCCAGAAGACCGACGCGCGCTTGCTCGCCGAGCTGTCGTCCGAGGCGCCCTCCGAAGGCGACGCCAGTGCCGCCCCGGACGAACGCACACTGTCTCTCGCGCGCCAGCTCGTCGCCGCGGGGGATACGACCCACGTCATCGCACGACTCCTCATGCGCGCACGGACGCAGGGCCAGGTCGAACCCCGCGAGCTTCGCGCCATCGCGCCCCCCGCGCCGACGTCACGTCCTGCCCGCGCGCACGAGCCGCGGCGCGAGCTACGCGAGCCGCGTGAGCCCCGATCGGCCGACCACGGCGCGCCTCCTCCGCCGAGGCTTCGCGCCGGGCACGCGGTTCCCGAGGGGGGCTGGGTCTCGTTTCGGGTCACGTGGGGGCAGGAGCACGGAGCCGACGCGCGGCGCATCATGGCCATCGCCTGTCGGCGCGGGCAGATCCGCGGGTCGGACGTCGGGGCCATCCGCGTCGGGCCGACGGCGTCGAGCGTGGAGGTCGCGAGCGGCGTGGCGGCCGCGTTCGCCGAGGCCGTGCGGGTCCCCGATCCGAGAGACCCTCGCGTCCTCATTCTTCCCGAAGGCCCGCCTCCTCCGGTGCGCCGCCCGCCGCCGTCGCCGCACGCCAGGTTCGAGCATCGCCGGCCCGTCCCTGCGAGGACCGAGCCTCACAAGACGGAACCCCGCAAAGCCGAGCACCGCAAGACCGAGCACCGCAAGGGCCAGATCCGCAGGCCCGAGGCCATGGGTGAGCACCCGAAGCCCGCGCCCCACAAGCCGTATGCGCCCCGCCCCCACCACGACAAGGCTCCCCCGCGAGACGCGGGCCACGCTCGCCCCAAGCGCAGGCCCTGAGGGGCGCGTTACTTCGTCTCGCCCTTCGGGCGCACGATGAGGACGGAGCGGTCGGCGTGATTGACGACCTTGGCCGCGGTCGTCCCCAGCAATCGGTCGAGAGTGCCGTACCCGTGCGAGCCGATGACGATGAGGTCGGCGTCGTGCTCGCGTGCGGCGTGACAGATGCCGTCCCAAGGGGAGCCGATGTGCGTGAAGACGCCGTCGAGAATCTCGCTCGGGACGGTTCGCGCCAGCTCGGTGAGCTCGTCCTTGGCAGCCTTGAGCAGGATGTCGGGGAGCTCGTTGGGGGAAATGGCGTAGAAACGCGGCGGAAGCTCGGGCGGCAAGCTGACGACGCGGAAGAGGCGGAGCTTCGCGCCCGTCTTCTTCGCGAGCTCGACGGCCGTGGCCAGGAGACTCGGCGCGCGCGGTGAAGCATCGAGGCAGACGAGGATTCGGTTCATGAGGGCCACCCGTTCACGCTTCATGCCGCACCCCGAGGGGGGCCGCAACCGGGCACGGAGCGGCGTTCCCCCTTCGCCTGCCCCCGCGGCATCTGCGCGTCCCCGCAATGCCTGCGCCAGCCGCCGCGATTGCTCGACGCTTGGCGCCCCTCGTGATACGCGAGAGGCGTCGGGGAGAGGTCATGACCGAACGGCTCAATTGTGGGAATTGCGGCGGGCCTCTGGTTCGCCAGGGCGGCGAGACGAGCATCAAGTGCGCGCACTGCGAGCACACGACCGAGGTCGGCAGCGGGGGCTCGGACTCCGACCCGGACATCGACTCGGACGACGGCCGCGATCGCGGCCACGTCCCGGCGATCATCGTCATCAACGCCGGCGGCGGGCAGCAGCAGTCGGCGCCTCCGCAGGTCGTCACGCGGACCGTCGTCGTTCGCCAGGGGTCGTCGTTCAGCTTCATCACGCCGATCATCATCCTCGCGATCATCGTCGGCACGAGTCTCGCGATCCGCCGCCATGTCATGCGGTCGATTCCCTCGATCCCGAACCCGGCAGAGGTCGGGCACGAGCCACCGCATCCCGACCCCCACAAGCATCACTGAGGAGAACATCTTGAACTCGCGCAACTCGCGGCACCTGATCCGAGCGCTGGTCGTAGCGGTCCTCCCCCTTGCTCTGGTCGCGCTGCTTGCGCCGGGATGCGGTCAGGACGTCGCCACGTGCGACACCATCTGCACGACGAGCGGCTCGACCTGCACAGCCACGGTCTCATCGGACTGCTCGAGCGCGTGCCAGAACTACCAGACGTCCTGCAGCGCGGCGCCGAAGAACGGCGGCGGCAGCTTTCAAGACCTCCTCACGTGCATCGCCGACAGCAACGATGCCTGTAACGGGTTCGCCAACATCCCGCCGCTCTGCGACGCGGAAGCCAGCGCTGTCGTCTCGCTCTGCGGCAACCTGCCGTAGCCGAATGTCGTGTCCGGCTTCGTTCAGCCCGAATGGGCCTGGGCGAAGCGGATGAGCAGATCTTCGTCGCTTCGGGCGTCGGAGATGCCGGCCCCGCCCGCCTTGAACTCGTTGAAGGGGCCGATGGGGGTGGCGAGAAAGCCGGTGACGACGTCGTAGGCGTTGTCGCCGAGAACCATGGAGCCCTCCATGACCTCCGCGCCCAGCTCCTCGAGGTAGTGCTTCGACTTCACGCGGCCGATGAGCTCGTTGGCGTCGGGCGCGCCGCTGACCTCGCGAATGACGTGTGCGGCCTCGGCGAGGCGGTAGCGGCGCGTCTCGGCCGTCAGCGACAGCTCGGTGCCTGTCAGCTCCACCGAGCCGTCGGCGAGCCAGAGGTCCAGCGCCATCTGCGGCAGGAAGACACGATTCTGCATCGAGACCGGAGTCTGCCCGTTTCTCTGCCCACGGAAAAGCCTTACCGTCCGGTCGTGCCCCCGACAAAGGCGCTCCCCCCGTTTGCCGCCGCCTTCGAAGGGCTCGTGGCCCATGTCGCGGCGACCCTCCCCGCCGAGCGGATCGCCGAGCTGCACCAGGCGTTCGAGAAGAGGACCGGGGCGTTCGGGCCCGATGACCGGTGGTTCGAGTCGCGAAGTCGGGCGTTCTGGGACGACATGATGACGCGGCAGCCCGCCGTGCGCGATGCGCTCGCCACGGTCGGCGAGGATCAGCCGTGGGCGCTGGCGCTGGGACGGTCGCACCGGGGACTCTTTCGGTCGGCGGCCGACGAGCGCGGCCGGCTCGTGCTCTCGGACCTCTGGAGTGGCGTCACGCTGTTCGTCGACGACATGGACGACGCCTCGCGCGATGCGCTTCGCGCCCCCACGGGCCCGTTCGACGGCACGGTCGTCGCGGTGGCCGATCCCGTTCGCCTCGCGCTGCTGCCGGGCGCCATCTTCCACGCCGAGGACGCCGAGCCCGCCATTGTCGAGGTCCTCGGGCTTGCGCGGTCGCGGGGGCTCGCGTCGGGCGCGGTGCTCGACGCGCTGCTTCGCATGGAGATGTCGCTCCAGGTGCTCTCGCGGGTCAAGCCGTCGTACGCGTATCGCGCCGAAGCCCTGGGAGCCTGAGTCGTGCCCCCGCCCCTCTTCGATGCGCGCGTGGCCCGGACCCGGATGCTCTCGCCAAGCGTTCGCGAGCTCTCCCTGTCGCGGGTCGACGGCGCCCCGTTCGCGTTCGAGCCGGGGCAGTGGGTGAGCCTGGTGCTTCCGTCGCCCGCGGGCGAGATCCGTCGCGCCTACTCGATCGCCTCGGCGCCGAGGCATGGTGCCGACGCGAGCTCGTTCGACCTGGCCGTCACGCGTGTCGAGACGGGCGTCGCATCCCAGACGCTCCACTCTGCCGCCGTGGGCGATGTGTTCCGCGTCATCGGTCCGCAGGGGCTCTTCACGCGCCCCCGCGGGGCGCCGCCGGCCCTGTTCATCGGCACCGGAACCGGCCTCGCGCCGCTCCGGAGCATGATCGACGCATCGCTCTCCGGACCGGAGACGACCCCGCTCTGGCTACTCTTCGGCGCCCGCCAGCAGCACGACATCCTCTACGGCGAGGAGCTCGTGGAGCTCACCCGTGAGCACCCGCACTTCCGGCTCGAGGTCACGCTCTCGCAGGGCGAAGAGAGCTGGACCGGCCGCCGCGGCTACGTCCAGACGCACGCGCGCGCCCTCTACGAAGAGCTCGCGGACCGTTCGCCGACGCCGCCGCACGTCTACGTGTGCGGCCTCGAGCGCATGGTCAGCGCGGTGAGGCACCTTCTCCGCAAGGAGATGGAGCTCCCGCGGCAGGTGGTGCACAGCGAGCGGTACGACTGACGCCCTCGGCTCTCAGTAACCCTTGCGGCCGATGACGGTCTCGCCGAGCTCGATCTCGTGCAGCGACTGGGTGACCAGGCACGTCGCCGAGTGCGGATGGAGCGCCAGGACGCGAAGCTCGGCCGTGACCTCCTGCGGGTACTTCGACTCGTCGCGCGCCCGGGGGACGTGCTCGAGGTCGGCCGGAGAGGCGCTCTCGACCGCGATGCGCAGGGCGGCCGTGTCGGTCACGAGCGTCTGACGCCACGCATCGCCGCGGCGCATGACGAACAGGCGGTTACCGACCTTGAGGCCATCGTCGGCCCCCTTCTCGATGAACACGACCTGGTTCTGGCCGAAGAAGGCGTGCAGCTTCACGCTCGCCACGACCTGCGTCGTGCTGTCGACCTCGTTGCGGACCGGGGGCACGACGTCGAAGCGACGTCCGACCGGACCGATGCGCGCGCCACGTTCGATGGTGTCGAGTGTCTCCACGATTCGCCCCCTTGCCACGCGTGATTTGTCGTCCCAGGCATCGATGCGGACCGTCCCCTGGATCTGCACGACCTGCCCGCGGCCCAGCGACCGCATCGGACGGAAGACGGTCAGCTCTTCGCCAATCTTGACGTCATGGTCCTTGACGAGGTGCATGTAGACCTCGTCGTTGTCCGCGAGAAAGATTCGCTCCTCGGGGGCGCCGGTGATCTGCCCCCAGTTCTCCTTGCCGTCGTCCTCGACGTAGCCCTCGTCGCGCAGAAAGACGGTGTCCGGCGCGACCGTTCGGTGGCGCTCGAACATGTTGTCGTGACCGGTCGTCGTCGACGACGCAGCGGTGGGGCCTCCGGCGCGGAGTCGAATCTGGTCGCCCGGGTAGATCCAGTGCGGATTCTGCAGCTGCGGGTTGTACGACCAGATGCGCGGCCACTGATACGGGTTGTGGAAGTACATGTCGCAGATGGCCCACAGCGTGTCGCCGCGACGTACGACGTGGATGCCGGTGCCGGTCTGGCCGATGGTCTCGACGCCTGGCCCGCCGCCGCCGAGATAGGCGTAGCCGTTCTTGTTGCCGAAGACGGTCGACGCGCTGCCGCTTCCGGCGGGCCCGTTGTCGAAGTGGTCCTCCTTGTCCCCCTGGACGGGCTGGGCTGACGACTCGGTGTTGTTGCCGCCTCCGATGGGGACGCCGGCAGGCGGGGGCTGGATGCCGCCGAAGATCGGCGGAGGCGCTTCGCCGCCAGGAGCGGGACCGGGCGCGGGCCCGGCGCCCCCCGGTTGCGCGCCGCCTCCGGTGTCCGTCGGTGCCGCAGCGGCAGGAGCGGCGGGCGCCGGCTCTTGCCCGAACGCAGCCTCCGGAAGCGCCAGAGACGCCATCACCGAGACGCCGGTCACGAGCCCCAGATGCCTGAATCGACGCTTCGCCTTCATGTCCATGCTCATGGGGTTTCCTCAGGTCCGGCGCCCCGGGGCGATGGGGCGCGGTCCGCAGGGATGCGGCGCGCGGCCTCGCTTCGGGGAAAGTCGTGGGCAAGGCGCTCGAAGTAGACCTTCGATTTCGGCACGTTGCCGAGCTTCTGCTGACAGATGCCGAGCTTCAGCAGGCAATCGGGCACCTTGTTGCCGAGCGGGAAGCGCTTGATGGCGCCGTCGAACTCCTCGGCCGCCCGGACGAGCTCCCCCTTGGCGAAGTAGCACTCGCCGCGCCAGTACATGGCGTTGTCGGCGTTGGGGTGGTCGGGCCACTTGACGAGAAAGGCGGCAAACGCGTCGAGGGCGTGGTCGAAATCGTGCGCGTTCACGAGCGCGAGGGCCGCGTCGTAGGATCTCTTGGCGTTCGGATCGAGCGCACTCGACGGGGGCGCACCCACCTGGATCGGCGGCCCGACCCGCCCTTCTGCCGGCTCATCGGGGAGCGTCTCCTCGATGCGATCGTCCGGTCCGCGTCCCGCCCGCCGGACGATGCCGCTCCCGACCACGCGGATGACGGGGCGCGGCGACGTGTCGTTGATGTCGTCTCCGTTGAGGGTGCTGGCGGAGTCGCTGCCCGGGCTCGAAGGCCCGCCGCCCGCGCCGATCGCGACGACCTGAGGCACGGGAACCGGGGGAGGACCGGACCCGACCCGCGGGAGCTTCGACTGCTCTTCCTGCTGGATCTTCACCGGATCGAGCTGCGGGTCGTGCCGGTCGCGGTCGGCGACCTCGCGGTCGATGCCATCCTGGAGCGATCGCAGCTGCGATTCGCCCGCGTCATGGGCGCACCCGGCCAGGCCGAGCGAGAGGAGGCATGAAGCGACGAGGCCCGTGCCGGCGCACGTGAGGAGGCGGACAGACGCTCTCTTCATGACAGAGCGAGCGTAGGACGCGGGGCGAGCACGGGCCAATTTCTTACCGGGAGCCGATGAGGAGAGGAGACGGGAAGCCGGAGAGGAGAGAGGACGGGAAGGGCGGAAGAGCGGAAGGGCGGAAGCGGTGAGAGGAGACGATGAGGGGCGCAACTCCCGGGACGCCTCGGGGAGCGCGAGGGAGATGGAAAGCGTGTCATTGCAGGACCTTAGGCGCCCGACGGGTCCGCGGACGACGCCGAGGAGCACCGAGAGTGCCTGTGCAAGAGGTTCGACGGTGCCGAACCTCTTTCACAGCGCGTGTGCTTAAGGTTCGACGGTGCCGAACCTCTTTCACAGCGCGTGTGCTTAAGGTTCGACGGTGCCGAACCTCTTTCACAGCGCGTGTGCTTA
>Ga0302279_10003880_pt1 | contig 18156 bp, 14 predicted proteins | sample III_Bog_N3_3_FD_194541 | JGI IMG/M metagenome (GOLD analysis project Ga0302279, IMG submission 194541) | Peat permafrost microbial communities from Stordalen Mire near Abisko, Sweden - III_Bog_N3_3 | ecosystem: Environmental > Terrestrial > Soil > Wetlands > Peat | place: Sweden: Abisko...
GAGCAGCACGATGCCCTCGACGACATCTCCATCGTCGATAAGCCTGCCATCTTCCTTCAGGATGACGGCCGGCTTGCCGTCTTTATCAACCGGTTGGACGCACGGATCGGGGCGTGCTGTGGGCTCGGATTCGGTGACGGGTGTTGCGCCGAAGCGGCAGGATTTGCCGATCTGGCCGAGTCGGATCTTGGGGCCCTGGACGACGGTGGCGATGTCTCTGACGTGGAGCGCAGCGCCATTCTGCGTTTTGAGGACGGTATCTTCAATGTCGCTGACGCTGCGGTAGAGGCCGACTTCGCGAACGTTGATCTGCTGGTCGCCTTGCTCGATGAAGTTGCCGCCGGCGTTGGTATTGTTGTTCGCGATCTGCTGCTCAACCTGGCCGATGGAGAGGCCATAGGCGATGAGTTTGCCGGGATCGACGCGGACCTGATACTCGCGGGTCATGCCGCCGAAGCTGGAGACATCGACGACACCGGGGACGGACTTGAATTCCTTCTCAAGCTTCCAGTCTTCGAGCGACTTCAGCTCCATGCTGTCGTAGTTGGGATTGGTGGAGCGCAGCGTGTACCAGTAGATCTGGCCGACTGGACTCCAGTCCGTGCCCATCTGCGGCTGCAGGCCGGCGGGTAGCGTGACCTGGCCGAGGCGTTGGTAGACCTGCTGACGATTGTCCGTGTTGACGGAGTCGTCGTCGAAGATGAGCATGACGCTGGAGAGGCCAGCGAGCGAGGTAGACCTCAGATGCTGCATGTGCGGGAGGCCAGCCATTTGGATCTCGATGGGGATGGTGACCTGCTGCTCAACCTCTTCGGCAGCGCGGCCGGGCCATTGCGTGATGACCTGGACGTAGTTATTGGCTACGTCGGGGTAGGCTTCGACGGGCAGGTTGTGGAACGAGATGGCGCCCCAGGCAAAGAGGAGGACGGTGGCGCCGACCATGAGCCAGCGATTGTTCAGCGCGAAATCGACGAGGCGGCGGATCATCGATCGATCCGCCGCATTATGCTGCGTGAGCACACTCGAAGCGGCCAACCGGGGTAGACATGAAATTCGCGCATCATCGAGGGATAGGAGGGTTCAGGGATTGGACGCAAGACGCACAAGAACTGTTTCAATGCCGACACCCAAACGCTTAGATATCATTATATTGAGCGAGAAGGTCTTATCTGTTACCAGCTTACCTATCTTTACTCGAATTGGAATATCTTTTGGCTTGGGTGGGCTATCTTTTGGCTAGGCTGAATTTGATAAGCCAACCCGTCAGACGACCGCGTGATCCCCATTTTGCCGGCGGATAGTCAGAGACATTCGGAGCAAGTGAGCGATATGTTTTCTTCGCTTTTTCGGGGCAGCAAGCGCTCAACGCTGATCTGGGCCGGCGCCATAATTACGCTGATCGCGGTCGTCGACTGGCGGGTGGTCGGAGAAGTGCCTCTGGGGTTCCTCTACCTGCTGCCGATGCTGATGCTCGGCAAGGTGCTGAAGCCCTGGCAAACGGCGTTTGCGGCGGCGCTTTGCACTTTTCTTACGGAGGAATTCGATCAGTATGCGTGGCATCTGCGAACCGGGCTGCCTCGTGATGTCCTGTATTTCATGGCCTTCTTCTCGCTTGGTGTGTTTGTTTACGAGATGAACCGCAATCGGCAGATCATCCTGCGGCAACTCCGTGAGATCGAGGAGCAGAGTGAAGCCCGGCGCGAGGCAGAAGGGCAGTTGACGGTCCTGATTGAAAGCAGCCCGGCTGCAATTATTACGGCGGACTCGGATGGCACGGTATTGATGGCGAACGAAGCAGCGCACCGGATGCTGGCGGTTAAGCCGCCGTTGCTACTGGGACGGTCCATTCACCGCTACTTTCCGTCGCTCTCGAATGTTTCCGGGCGGGAGACGAGTCAGGCTCTATTTCGCACGGTGATGCAGTCGCGTGGCCAGCGCGAGGATGGCGAAGGGTTTCTGGCGGAGATTTGCTTCTCGACCTACCAGACCAGTGCCGGATCGCGCCTGGCAGCGATGATTCTGGACTCGTCTGAGGAGTTTCGCACGCGAGAGGAATCCAGTCTGCACCAGATGTTGGCCGGGTCGCGCATTGCGGTGAGCGCGGTCTCACACGAGATCCGGAATGTGTGCGGCGCGATCGCGGTGGTACATCGGAATCTCTCGCGCAACGATCTGCTCGCGGCGGATAAGGACTTCGAAGCGCTGGGAAATCTCGCGGTGGCTTTGGAGCGAATCGCAGCTGTGGACCTTCGCCCATATCCCGACCAGGCGATGGAGGTCGACCTGCTTGCCGTGCTCGACGACCTTAGGATTGTGATCTCCCCATCGTTGCAGGAGAAAGCCATCGAATGCACGTGGAAGCTGGATCCTGAGCTGCCCCTGGTATGGGCGGATAGCACCAACCTGATGCAGGTATTTCTGAATCTGACGACGAACAGTATTCGAACGCTTGCGGAGAAGGCCTCTGACAGAGAGTTGACGATTAGTGCCAAAAGCGAGGACCAGCGTGTGCTAGTGGAGGTGTTGGACAATGGGGGTGGCGTCGCGCAGCCGTCGGAGTTGTTCCGCCCTTTCCAGACGGGCGCGCAGAACACGGGTCTGGGTCTGTACCTGGCGCGCGCGTTTGCCCGCTCCTTTGGGGGCGATCTGCGCTACAAAGCTATCCCGGGAGGCGCATGCTTCCAGGTCGAACTTGCGCCCGTGCGCTGAAGGGAAATCTATGACAGAACGCATTCGCATCCTGCTGATCGACGACCACACTCTCTTTCGCGAGAGCGTGGTTCGATTACTGGAGACGGAGCCTGGGATTGAGGTGAGCGCTCGCTGCTCCACGGTTGCGGAAGGCCGTAAGGCCCTCGCCAGCACTGAGGTCGACGTGGTCCTGCTGGACTACGACCTGGGGGACGAAGCGGGTACCGATCTGCTGTCGGCACCGGGCCAGGGTGGGAGCAACGCAAAGGTCATCATGGTTACCGCAGGGATGGGTGCGAGCGCAACTTTGAACGCCGTAAATGCTGGTGTGGCCGGCATCGTGCTGAAACATAGCGACCCGCGCTACCTGATCGAGGCGATCCATCGAGTGGCTTCTGGAGAGACGTGGTGGGACCCCGGAATCCTGCGCAACGCGACGGCGGACGGGAAGGGGAACGCGGGTTCGCCGGGGAATGTGCGATCTCTGACGGACAGGCAGCGCCAGGTGCTGCGCAGCATCCTGGACGGGCTGACGAACAAGGAGATCGCGGCGCGGATCGAGGTGTCGGAGACATCGGTGAAGGCCAGCATCCAGGAGTTGTTCAGCAAAGCTGGGGTTCGCACCCGCAGTCAGTTGGTGCGCGTGGCAATTGAACGGTACAGCCTGGAATGGCTAAAGGAGATCAATTCAAAGTGAAGGAGGCTACTTCGCGCGCGGATTCCAACCTTGCGCGACGTGGCGATAAGTGGGTTCGAAGCCGAGAGTGCGGGCGGTGTTGAGGAGGTTGTCGAAGTTGAGGCTGATGGTTGCTCCAGCGAGTTGGGTTACTTCGTCTTCGATGGGGAGATCGAAGTCGTCGGCGCCGTAGAGCAGGCCTTCGAGGGCGCGCTCGTTCTGGGTGAGGACGGAGGTGCGGATGCGAGGGATGTTGTCGAGGTAGATGCGACTGAGGGCGAGGTGGCGGAGGTACTCGCTGGTGGAGATTTCGATGCCGCCGAGCTGGGTAAAGTAGGGCTTGAAAGTCCAGCAGAGGAAGCTCGTAAGCGCTTCGGGATGGGCTGAGGCGAGAACCTGATCCTGGAAAGCGCGCGTGCGTTCCAGATGTTCGATGCGCTCGTCGATGGTCTCGTCGAAGCCGATGACCATGGTCGCGGAGGTGCGCAGGCCGGCGTTGACGAGGGCGCGCTGGGCGGCGAAGTATTCGGCGACGGTGTACTTGAACTTGCTGTGGCGGCGACGGAAATCTTCGGTCAGGATCTCGGAGCCTCCGCCGGTAATCCAGCGGACGCCTGCGGCTTTGAAACGCTCGGCAGCGGCCAGGTAGTCGAGGTTGGCGTGGTCGGCAAGGTACATGAATTCGGCGATTGTGAGGGCGTAGAACTCCAGGCGCTCGCCGTAGCGCTCGCGAATTGCGCGGAAGAGGTCGCAGTAGTAGTCCAGCGGAAGATGCGGGTTGAAGCCACCGTTGAAACCAGCCAGATCGCCCCCCATGGCGAGCAATTCGTCCAGCTTGGCGAACACCTGCTCCTGGCTGAGAACGTATCCGCCCTCCTGGCCAGGGAGCTTGTAGAAGGCGCAGTAATCGCACTGCGCGACACAGACGTTGGTGTAGTTGATGATGCGCATCAACATGTACGTGCAGGTTGCGGGCGAATGGTAGCGCGCGCGCACCTGCGAGGCGAGGCTGCGCATTTCGGCGTCGCCGGCTTCGCGCCAGAGGGTAAGGGCATCTTGGGGAGTGATGCGCTCGCGGGCATTGATTTTGGTGCGGATGTCGGCGAGGGTGAGGGGCGAGGTGATCACACTTTTATTTTAGTCCGGGTGTCTTGCCTGACGGGCGCCCTGCGCGGGCGGCGGTCACTTCGTGACGCGTGCTGGGCTTCGCATTGGCGCTCCCGATAGTCGCAAGGAGGTTTGTGCCGACCATCGGGAGGACCGTGCGAAGCAGCAGGACGGCCTGTGAACGCCCGGGTTTACAATCATCGAATGAGCGAGGTTGAAGGTTCGGCGGTTGGCGCCGACGGGAGTCCGGCAGAGCAGAAGTACACACGGAACAGCCCATACTATTCGACGGTGGTGATGAACTACCTGCTTACCGGCGAGGACTCCGAGAAGGAGACGCGGCATCTTGCGTTTGCGCTGGACGAGGGTATGACGTATGCGCCGGGGGATGCCATCGGCGTGCTTCCGGAGAACCGGGCGCAGGCTGTGGCGGAGGTGTTGGCCGCGCTGGGGTTCACGGGCGAAGAACCCGTGCTCGACCACTACAAGATGGAGATCAGCTTTGAAGAGGCGCTGCGTACGCGGCTGACGATCGGCAAGCTCGCGCGCGGGGCGATTGGTCAGTATGCGAAGCTGCCGGGAGCGGCGGGCGTGGGTGGGCGCGGATATGACGCGCTGAAGCTGTTGTGCGGGCCGGACAACAAGGCGCGCGCGGAAGAGTATTGCTGGGGCAGAGAGTTCATCGACCTCCTCACCGATTTTCCCGGGGCGGTGAAGAACCCGCAGGAACTATTCAACGTGTTGCAGCGCCTGGTGCCACGGTTGTATTCGATCGCGTCCAGCCAGCTTGCGCATCCGGGCACGGCGGAGACGACGGTGCGCGTGGTGCGCTATGACGCGCATGGACGCGATCGGCAGGGAGTCGCCAGCGGGCAATTGGGCGAGCGCGCGCACGTGGGCGGAGTGTTGCCGATCTTCCTGACGGCGAATCAGAATTTCAAGTTGCCAGAGGACGACTCGGCGCCGGTGATCATGGTTGGGCCGGGGACGGGAGTTGCTCCTTTCCGAGCGTTTCTGGAGGAACGGCAGGCCAGGGGAGCGGGCGGTGACAACTGGCTCATTTTTGGCGACCAGCGCAAAACGTCAGACTTTCTCTATGAAGATCAGTGGGCCGCGATGCAGGCTGACGGGACGCTGACGCGGCTGGATACGGCGTTTTCGCGCGACCAGGCGGAGAAGATTTACGTGCAGGACCGCATGCGCGAGAACGCCCCCGAACTGTATTCGTGGCTAGAGCGTGGGGCTTATTTTTATGTCTGTGGCGACGCTACCCGCATGGCCAAGTCGGTGGAGCAGGCGTTACTGGATGCGATCGCTCTCGGCTCGCAGGGAACGCTCGACCATGCGGCGGAGTATCTTGCCGCGATGAAGAAACAGAAGCGGTATCAGAGGGACGTTTACTGAGGTTCAAAGTTCGAGGTTCGACAAGAAGCAAGCCCCAACATGGTCCGTTGGGGCTTCGCTTTTGTGCGTCAGACGCGGAGGTAGTCGGGGCGCCAGTTGTTGATGGCTTCTTTGATTTGCTTTTCGCTTAGGTTCTCGTCGAGGGCGCGCTTGACGAGGCCGGGAAGTTCGTCGTCGGACGCGAAGCGCAGGCCGATGATCTGGCGCACGGTGAGGGCTTGACTGCGGGTAAGCAGGTCGGGAGGCAGAAGCGCGGCGAACCGGAGTTTTTCTTCGAGGCGAATGATGCGGTCCTGGGCGACCATCGAGTGCGCGCGGGCCTTGCCAACGGCCATGAGGCCGACGATGGCCATGATGAGCCACCAAATATAGAGGTGGGCGTGATCGGGGTAATTGCGGCAGATGGCGACGATGGCGAAGATGATGTTGACCAGAAGCATCGGCGCAATGAAGAAGTGCCAGGGCGGGTCGAAGCGGGTGTGGTTCTTGAAATTCTGCGGTGCGGGCATGGGGCGGGTCCTTTCGGTCGTTCGAGGATGCAGTTATAGCCGGGGCAGACCAGGAATTCGCGGCAAGGCGATGATACACATAGATGGGATCGCGCGTGTGACGGATGCTATTTCTCGGATAGGCTCGATGGCATGGCAATGAAGCGTATTGGTGTGCATGTGGGGACGGCTGGCGGGGTGTGGACCGCGGTGAACCGTGCTATCGAGGCGGGAGCGAACACGTTTCAGATATTCTCGTCGAGCCCTAGGGCGTGGAAGGCCGCGGACGTAAAGCCGGCAGATGCAAAGAAGATGCGCGAGCTGCGGGCGGAGTTTGGCGTGGGGCCGGTGGCGATCCATGCAAGCTACTTGATCAACCTGTGCAGCCAGACGGAGGCGGTGCGCGAGAATTCAGTTGTGGGGTTTCGCGGCGAGGTGGAACGGGCGCTAGCGCTGGGGGCGGAGTACCTGGTGCTGCATCCCGGAAGCTGGAAGGGGTTGACGCGCGAGGAGGGCCTGCGGCTGGCGGCGGAGTCGATAGAGCGGGCAATTGACGGCGTGCCTTGGCAAGGCGCGGACTTCAGGATACTGATTGAGAATACGGCGGGTGCGGAGTTCTCGCTGGGTGGGAAACTGGAGCAGGTGGCGGAATTGGTGGAGACGCTGAAGCCGTGCGCGCCTGTCGGCGTGTGCCTGGATACGTGTCACGTGCACGTGGCGGGATACGACATCGTGTCCGAGGACGGGTATATCGAGACGATGAAGCTGGTGGAGGCGACGGTGGGGTTTGAGGCGGTGAAGGTGTGGCACTGCAACGATGCGAAGGCGCCCTTCGGGTCGAAGCTGGACCGGCACGAGCATATCGGCGAAGGGACGATTGGCGCGGCGGCGTTTCGCAGACTGCTGCACGACGAGCGGTTTGCGCAGTGCGCGTTTATTGCGGAGACGCCGGTAGATGCGCCAGGTGACGAGGCGAGGAATGTGGGGGTGTTGAGGACGCTTGCGGCGGGGTGATCCTGTAGCTGATTGATTCGATCCAAGAATGGGTAGGAGAATGGCTGTAGCGATGGAGGCACGAGGATGCAGCGTTGTGTATGCCTGTGCGTAGTAACAGGGTTAGCTATTGCAATGTTGGGACGGGCGCAGACTCAGCCGCCGCCGACTTCCACGCCACAGCCGGCAATTGCTGGAATGAGCGGCAGCGTCGGACTTGGTTTTGGCGGCGGTGTGGTTCGCAATGCATTAAAGGGCAAGCCTTACAGCCTGGTGGAAACGACGACCAGGATAAGGACGCTTCCTGACGGGAAGACAGTCACCAACATAGTTGTGGTGCGCCGAATGCGGGATTCCGAAGGCCGCGTGCGCGAAGAAGTTGGCGATACAGGGGCGAGTTATACGCTGACTGATCCAGTGGCGCTGCTGACCGCAGTAGTGTTTCCGAAGAGCAAAGTGGCAATGGTAACGCGGTTTGCGCAGCCAAAGCCGCTAACTCCAGAGCAGCAGGCGAGGCAGGCGGAGTTGAATGCAAGGACTGCAGCGTTCCGCAACACAGATCCTTCACCAGACGAAGAGCTTTCCGGGAAGATGATTGACGGGGTTTACTCAGTTGGTTCGCGACATGTGGTGGTCGTTCCCGCGATCAGTTCCCCTACCGGCCAGGAGGTTCGAATTGTGGAGGAGAAGTGGATCTCTCCCGATCTGAAAATCACGGTGGCCAGCACGACCGACAATCCGATGCCCAGGATGGGCAAGACCACGACTGCGATTTCTGACCTACAGCAGACTGACCCCGATCCGGCGTTATTCGAGATTCCGGTGGATTACAAGATTGAGGAGAAGCAGCCGTAGCGCGGGGCCAGTCAGTCGCGTTGGCGGGGGAGGCGGATGCGGAACTCGGTGTTGCCGGGCTCGGAGGCGAAGGTGACAGTGCCGCCGTATTGCTCGGTGATCCGCTGCACTATGCCGAGGCCGAGGCCGGTGCCTACGCCGACGGGCTTGGTAGTGTAGAAGGGATCGAAGATGTGGGCCTGGTTCTCCAGCGGGATGCCGGGGCCGTCGTCGGCGATGGTAATGCAGAGGTAGTGGCGGGATTTGGACCCCGAGATGGACGCGTCCGCAGGCGATTCTTCTTCCCAGGTACGGACGCGGATGTGGCCGCCGGGAGACACTGCGTCGATGGCATTGTCGAGGATGTTGGTCCAGATCTGGTTGAGGCCTGAGCACTCGCATTGCAGGACGGGAAGGTTCGCTGCGAAGTCTTTTTCCAGAGTGATCTGCTTCTCGCGTATCTTGTGGGTCAGGATGACGAGGGTTGCGTGGATGCTCTCGTTGACATCGACGGACTGCTTCTGACCCTTGCCTTCGTAGGCGTAGGATTTAACAGCTTTGACCAGGTCGGAGACGCGGCCGATGCTCTCCTCGATGGTGCCGACCAGCTGCATGCTTGAGACGAGGGCTTCAAGCCAACTGAGAGCATCCGAAAAAAACGGTCCGGGAAATTCGGACCGTGCGCATTCGAGTTCGCTTGAATTAATGCCGATCGACACCAGCGTGGGAGCGAGTTTCCAGGCGTCTTCCACGTTGGAATTCTCCATCCACTCAGCCAACGCCTCTTCGGCGTCACTCTGCTCGAGCGAATTCATGCGCACCGGTTTCTCTTTGGAGAGCGCGTATTCCTGCAGCTCGAACATGCATCGCTTCTGCTCGTCGTTCAAGCTGGCCTTAGAGAACTTGGCGGTGAGCTGGTGCATGCGCATCAGGTTCGAGCGCAACTGCGCAGCGGCACGGACGGCAGCGGCGCCGGGGTTGTTCAGCTCGTGCATCAGGCCGGCGGCCAGCGTTCCCAGAGAGGCCATCTTCTCCTGCTGCACCACGGCGCTCTGGAACTTCTGGAGGCGATGCGCCATGTTACCGAGGATGGCTTTACGGATCTCGGGGCAAGCAGTCATGATGTTCCAGAATTGCTGCTCGTCGAACTGGAGTGCCTCGCAGGGCTGGGTCGCCCGCACGTTAGCCCCATTGGGCGTATTTGAGAGTAGCGGCAACTCGCCTATCGCTGTACCCGCTGGCACGATTCCCAGCATCTGCTCGCGCCCATCAGGCAACGTTTGATAGATCCTCATTTCGCCGCTCAACAGAATCCAGAAGAAGTGCGCTACTTCGCCTTGTCGTGCGCCGAAATCACCTACCTGGAGGTGCACTCTGCGGCCATCGCCGAGGCAGCGGATTTCCTGCTCTGGGACAGTGGAGAGAATGGGCACGGCACGCAACCGCTCCGCCATGGCGGTGGTCATGTTCTGGTTCGTGCCCGACGCGATCTGGACTTGCTCGCTCACAGCCTAATTGGATTGCTCCCGTGTCCGAAAAGCTTCTGAAATCTGCTGGCTCAAAGGCGTTATCTCCTTATTCCCCAAGGGTGTTACAGGGTAGCCAGGTACTGATGCATGAACTGGACGGCAATGGAGCCTTCGCCCACCGCTGAGGCGCACCGTTTGACCGAATTGAAGCGGACGTCACCGGCGACAAAGATGCCCGGGATGCTGGTTTCCAGCAGGTACGGCTCGCGTTCCAGCTTCCAGGCACCGGGTGCCCGCGTCTTCAGGTCCGGTCCGGCGAGGATGAAGCCTTTCTCGTCCAATGCGATTCCCTTGGGCAGCCAGTCGGTCTTAGGGGCCGCGCCGATGAAGATGAACAGGGAGTTCGCCGCCCGTGTCTCCGGCCCGCGCAGAGTCTTCAAGCTGAGGCATTCCAGGCGGCCGTCACCGGACATGGCGACCAATTCTGTGTGCGTTTCGACGACAATGTTGGGCGTAGCCTCGATTTGATCGATAAGGTATTTGGACATGCTCTTGTTAAGCGACTCTCCGCGAACCAGCATGTGTACCTTGGCGGCATAGCGAGAGAAGTGCATCGCCGCCTGGCCAGCCGAGTTCGCACCGCCAATCAGGTAAACCTCCTCCTCGGCGCAGGACATCGCCTCGGTTTTGGCGGCCCCGTAATAGACACCGGCCCCGGCGAACTGGTCCGCGCCCGGCACATTCAGCTTGCAGTACGAAACCCCGGTGGATATAAGGCAAACGTGACAGCTTAGCTCGCGGTCGTCCGCCATCTGAAGCAGGTGGTAGCCGTTTTCCGAGCGGATGCAGGTGACGCGCTGGGTGAGAAACTCCGCGCCCAGCCGGGTAGCCTGCAGAAAGGCTCGTTTTGCCAGTTCGTCGCCGCTTAGCCCCTGGGGGAAGCCGAGGTAGTTCTCGATCTTCGAACTGGAGCCGGCCTGTCCGCCGACGGCTTCCGGCTCGACAACAAGTGTCTTCAGGCCCTCGGACGCGCCGTAGACACCGGCAGCCAATCCGGCCGGTCCCGCGCCAACGACGATGACGTCATAGAACTCTTCTCGCGCCTGGGTGCGCAGTCCAATGCGGCCCGCGAGTTCCATGGTGCTGGGCTGCACCATCGCGGTACCATCGCCGAAGAGCACGACTGGCAGCTTTGCGTCGTCGAGCCCCTTCTCCTTCAGCAGATCGACGGCTTCGGGCATGCTTTCAGGGTCCAGCCACTTGTACTCGATACGGTTGCGGGAGAGGAAGTCGCGCACGGCGTGGTCGGTGGGCGACCAGCGCAGGCCAATGACGCGAATGCCCTCATACGGGGCCTTATAGCCCTGCTTCCAAGCCTCCAGCAGGTCGTCCAGCACCGGGTAGAGCTTCTCTTCCGGCGGGTCCCAGGGCTTATTCAGGTAGTAGTGGATCTTGGCGGCATTGATGGCGCGGATGGCGGCTTCAGTATCGGCGTAGGCAGTCAGCAGCACGCGCTTGGCCTCGGGATACAGAACCATGGCCTGCTGCAGGAAATCGACGCCGGTCATACCAGGCATGCGCTGGTCAGAGAGGAAGAGGGCGACCGTCTCCTTACGATCTATCAGCTGTTTGCAAATGTCGAGAGCAGCCTGCCCGGACGCCGCGCGGATGATGCGATAGTACTGACCGTAGTTGCGGCGCAGGTCTTGCACCACAGCTTCAAGTACGCTGGTGTCGTCGTCGATGGCGAGAAGAATTGGCTTTGGCATAATGCTTGAGATGCTGCGACCCGTTTTCGATAGCCGGAAAACACCGCTCTCATTCGATTCTCGCGGAACCGGAGAGGTTTCAGAAAGCTCGACTCCCGTAACCGGCCCCAGTCACGTTAGCCTTGGGTTTGAAACCGGAGGCGGAACGGGCTTCCGGGGGATGCTGTACGAATTGTAGACATCCAGCCTGCATCGTGCGAGTTCCGCCGATGAGAGGACTGGCGGCACTATGGCGCCCGCAGGAGGCTGTACCTGATGAATCGAATCATTCTCGCCGACAACCAGGCGATCTTCCGGGCGGGTGCGGCCCGTGTGCTCGCGCTGGAGGAGGACATGCGCATTGTGGCCCAGTGCGAGGACCTGACCCGGCTTTCGCATGCGATTGATGCAAATAGGAAAGCCATCGTGCTCTTATCTGCCAGCATGCAACTGGACGTGCGCGCCGTGATCGCGCGTGCCCAGGCGGTAGGCAGCCGAACCATTCTAGTGGCAGAGAACGGCGCTGAACTGGTCGACGACCTGGTCCGGGCGCTGGACGGCGTGCTCTTTCGCAATGTTCCCGGAGTCGACCTGATCGACTGCATTCGCCGGGTCGGGTCGGGCCAGCGGTGTGTGCAGCACTCCAATGTCACCTCAATTCTGGCACAGGACACGGTAGGCGCTCGGGTCAAGGACCGGCTGACGCCCAAGGAGATGCAGATTGTCGCTCTGATTACCCAGGGTTGCAAGAACAGGCAGATTGCGGAGCAGTTGAACACCAAGGAACAGGTGATCAAGAACTATCTACGCAGCATCTATGACAAAACCGGCGTCTCTGACCGGCTGGAGCTGGCGCTGTTCACCATCCACCATCGGGTGTTGGCTGAGGCTGCCGCACGCGCCAGCGATTTGCTACAGGCGAAATCCGCTTAAGTCTCCGCAGGGTCACTATGTGCCCAGTTTTTCGGCAATGGACTTGGCCTGGGTGAAGAGCAGCAGGTAGTCTGGGCCGCCGGCCTTGGAGTCGGTGCCGCTCATATTGAAGCCGCCAAACGGATGCGCGCCGACCATTGCTCCAGTGCATTTGCGGTTCAGGTAAAGATTGCCGACGTGAAACTCCTCGCTGGCGCGGGCGAGTTTCTCGCGTGAGTCGGTGTAGATGGCGCCGGTCAGGCCATATTCGGTGTTGTTTGCGATTGCCAACGCGTCGTCGAAACCGTTCGACTTGATCACGGCGAGCACCGGGCCGAAGATCTCTTCGAGAGAGATGCGGGCGGTGGGCGCAACATCGGCGATCACGGTGGGCGCGATGTAGAAGCCCCCTTCGGGAGTCTCAACTGCGTGGCCGCCGGCGATTACGCGACCTTCAGAACTGCCTATCTTGATGTACTCCAGAATCTGCTGGTACGCGGCTTTGTTGACCACCGGGCCTGCGTAGAAGTTATCAGCCGGGTCGCCCTGTTTGATGGCTGCGACGCGGTCGCGGAGCCGTTCGCAGAAGACGTCGTAGATCTCGGCAGCCACGATGGCGCGCGAGCATGCAGAGCATTTCTGCCCGTTGAAGCCGAACGCGCTGACAGCTACGCCTTCGATCGCGGCATCCAGATCGCAGTCGGGCTCGACGATGATGGAGTCCTTGCCTCCCATCTCAAGCACGGTGCGCTTGATGAAGTGCTGGCCGGGTTGGGTCTTTGCCGCGCTCTCGTGGATTTCGAGGCCGACAGCCTTTGATCCGGTGAACGCGATGAAGCGCGTCTGGGGATGCGCGACGATGGCGCTCCCGAATTCGGCGCCGGCGCCGGGACAGAGGTTGACTACGCCGTCCGGCAGGCCGGCCTCTTCCAGCAGGCTGAAGAAGATGGCTGCGATGGTTGGCGCATCGCCTGAGGGCTTGAGAATCACAGTGTTGCCGCAGACGATGGCGGCCGAAGTCATCCCCGCCATGATCGCCAGGGGGAAGTTCCACGGCGGAATGACGGCGCCGACACCAAGCGGAATGTAGCGCAACTGGTTGCGTTCTCCGGGATACTGGATCGGCGTGGTCGCCGCGTCCAGGCGTAGAGCTTCGCGGGCGTAGAACTCCAGGAAGTCAATGGTCTCGCCCACATCCGCGTCGGCCTCGGCCCAGTTCTTGCCGACCTCGTAGACCAGCCAGGCGCACATCTCGAATTTGCGCTCGCGGACGAGGCCAGCGGTGCGGACCAGTAGGGCGGCGCGTTCGGATGCCGGCGTCCGCGACCAGGTAGCAAAGGCAGCCTGCGCGGCCTGCATGGCAGAGTCCACGTGCTGCTCGTCGGCGCGCTGATGGATGCCGACAACCTCCGCAGGCCGGGCCGGGTTAGCGGAGACGATCTTCGCCCCGGTGCGCAGACGCTTGCCCCCGATGACCAGGTCGTATTCGCGGCCGAGCCTCGACCTTACCGTAGTGAGGGCCTCCAGCATGGGGTAGCGCACGTCCGCATCGCCAAAATTGAGAAAGGGCTCGTTCACAAAAGGAGTACCGATCCCCATCGCTGCTGGCCGACCCGCCAGGTCCATTGCAATCGCCATAGTCCCCTCCATTTGTCCGCGAATTGCTTTGATCCTACTCGCCTGACGGCACCAGGTTCTTGAAACCCCAAAGTTCTTGCACCCATTGCGCTCCTTTCCGCGTATAGGCAGGATGAGAGCGTAATGGCAATCGCGAACGACGAGTTCCGCAGACTCATCGAAACGCACCAGCGTATGGTGTTCTCAATCGCGCTGCGCGTTACGGGCGATCACGCCAACGCGGAGGAGGTTGCCCAGGATGTCTTCCTCGAATTGCACCGTAACGGCGAACGGCTGGCCAGCGAGGACCATATCCGCTACTGGCTGCGCCGGGTGGCCACGCATCGGGCCATCGATTTGCTGCGTCGCCAGGCCCTGCGTCCCGAGGCGGCGGCGGAAGAATGGATCGAAGAGCAGCAGCGCGTCGACGGCGTGTCGGTCAGCAGCGTCCAAATGCAGGCCCGGCTCGATGACTTGCTGCGCACGCTGCCTGAGCCGATGCGGGTTGTGGTCGTGCTGCGGTATCAGGAGGAGATGTTGCCAGACGAGATTGCAAAGATGCTTGGCCAGTCGGTCGCATCTGTCAAGAGCCACCTGCACCGGGGACTCACGCTTTTACGCCGCAAAGCGGCAGTCACTATGAAGGAGTATGTCCGTGAACGAGGACCAAGAGTTGAACCGACCCGGGGATTTGAACCAGCCTGAAGAGTCGTTCGCTGAGTTCGAGCAGCATCTGACGGTAGCGCTGCAAAGGGTCGACCCACCGGAGGGATTTGCCGACCGCGTGATGGCGCGCGCCGCGCTGGCTGGGTCTGCGCCGGCGAAGGTGATTCGGATGAGGCCGCGACGCGCGTGGGCGAGCGGGGCCATTGCGGCAGCGGTTTTGGTGGGTGCTCTGGGCGGGGAACAGGTTCGCCTACGGCACCAGCGCGAACGAGCGGAGCGAGCGCAACGCCAGTTTGATACGGCAATGCGGATCACCGATCAGACATTGGAACACGTGCGGGAACAACTGCAGCAGGCCGGCGTCACCGTCGGGAATTGAAGGGTTCGACAGTAGAAGGAAAGTTGAGGAGGGAAAAATGACGAAGGCGATTTGGTCGGTTTTGGCGATGGCGATGGCTACAGGTTCGATGGCGGCGGGTCAGCAGACTTCGATCGGTTCCGTGACGAGTATTCCAGGGCTGGAGCTACAGCCGGCCATGGTGATGAACGCCGCGCAGGTGAAGGACGATCTGTTCGCGGGCGCGGAGAAGTTCGCGCAGGGAGCGTCCGAGGTCACGGAGATCAACCTGGACCCGAACACGATGAGCATGATCGGCCGAGGCAGTGACGTCTTTATGTTGAGCAGGGACAAGGATAAAGATAAGGATTCAAGCACCGCGCACAAGGTGAACTTCATCGTGATCCATAGCTACAAGTACGACAAGCCGGGGATGTACAACATGGATGAGTTCGAGGCTTACAGCAAGAAGCTGACCGACGGAAGCTGGAACTGCTCGATTCATGTTCGCAGCAAGACCGGCTCTACTGATATCTGCTCGCGCGCGGCAGGGGACCACGAGAGCAATGAGATGGTGATTCTGACGGCTGAGCCCAGGGAGCTTACGTTTATCCATATGAGCGGAAAGATGTCGTTGAACGAACTGAGCAGTATGAGTCGGGATGCGACACGGCTGGAGCCGCATGGAAATCAGGAGATCAATATACGTGTGGTGAATCCGGAGCCGAATGCTAAGGTGCGGTTGATGGCGCCAGAGCCTCCGATGCTGCCAGCACCGCCGACCACGCCTAGCCACTAGCTACTAGCCACTTGGTAATTGATCGAGAAAGATAGCGGCGCCCTGCTCGCTGCGTGTGAGATTAACTTAGGATGGGAAGCGCTGGCTTCTTGGAGTCCTCGGCCGCGAAGTGGCGACGAATCTTCTCTGCAGTGGTTGCGCTGACGACGGCGGTGAGTGCATCCGAACCAGCCTGGCGAACGCCGCGGACACTGCCGAAGTGCTCCAGCAGGCGCTGGCGAGTGCGGGGGCCAACGCCGGGGATGGCGTCGAGTTCTGAGTCGCGGTCGCGCATCTCGCGGCGCTTGCGGTGGTAGGTGACGGCGAAGCGATGGCTCTCGTCGCGAATCTTCTGGACAAGATGCAGTACGGGCGAGCGGCGGTCGAGGACAATTGGGTCCGACTCCTGGCCGTGGACGTAGATGATTTCCTCTTTTTTTGCGATCGACGCTAGCGGCTGGATTTGGATTCCAATCTCCGCGAGCGCGTCGGCGGCGGCGTGGAGTTGGCCCAGGCCGCCATCAATCAAGATCAGCGACGGAAACGGCTTCTTGTCGCCGAGTAACCGCTTATAGTGGCGGCCGACGACCTCGCGCATGGAGGCGAAGTCGTCCACACCGGAGACTGTTTTCACCTGAAACTTACGGTAGTCGGACTTCTTCATCGCGCCGTCTTCCCAGACCACCATGGAAGCGACTGTCTCCGCTCCCTGGATATGCGAGATGTCGAAGCACTCGATGCGGCGGGGGAGTTCTTCGAGCGTCAGCGCGTCCTGCAGCGCTTCCTGGATGGCCTTGATGCTGGGTTGGAGCACACGGAACCGCTGGTCGTAGGATTGCTTCGCGTTCAGGCAGACGAGGTCAACGAGCGAGCGCTTCTCGCCGCGCTGCGGAGCAAGTATCTCGATGCGATGGCCGGTTCGCTCCGTAAGTAGTTCGGCGAGGATCGTGCGGTCGGGGAAGTCGACTGGGACCAACACTGTGCGCGGCACATAGTTCTGGTCGAGATAGAGCTGCTTCAGCAGGGAAGAGAAAAAAGCCGCGGGGGAGAAGGCGCTGTCCGTTGCTCGTTGTTCGTTGTCCGTTGGATCGGCGAGGATTGAATACTCTTCGGCGACGGGGGAGTCGGCGGTAATTTCTGGTGCGGGGCGCGCTGGGTCGGGCTCCAGGCAGGGAAGGACCTCTTCGGTTTCGGGCTGAGCGCACGGTTCTTCGGAGACAGCATCTGGCTGCGTCTCGTTGAGCGAATCGGTGATAAGTTCCGGCAGGTCTTCCCAGAAGAAGTCGCGGCGGTCGACGATTTTTCCGCCGCGCATGTGGAAGAGGTTCACGGCCAGCATGCCCTGCTCGTAATGGAAGCCGAAGACGTCGGCGTCCTCGTTATCGGCTGTGGCAATACGCTGCTTATCGTGCATCTGGTGGACGGTGATGAGTTGGTCGCGCAGGCGAGCTGCGAGTTCGAACTGCTCGGCTGCGGCGGCTTCGCCCATTCGGGCTGTGAGGCGGACTTCGAGTTCGCTGGGCTTGCCGTCGAGAAAGAGTTGCACATCGCGCACTGTCTGCTGGTAAGTCTCGGGCCTCGTGAGGCCTTCGACGCAGGGCCCGAGGCAGCGCTTGATGTAGTACTGCAGGCAAGCGCGCGGGTGGTAGCGCGAGAGGTCGACCTTGCAGCTTGGAATGAGGAAACTGCGATGGATGAGGTCGACTAGACGGTGCGCCAGGTTGCCGGGGAAGTACGGGCCGAAATATGCGCTGCCGTCTTTGCGTAGGCGCCGGGTGACGAAGACCTTGGGATAGCGGTCGGCGAGTGTGAGCTTGATGTAGGGATAGGTCTTGTCGTCGCGCAACAGAATGTTGAAGCGGGGTTTGCGCTGCTTGATGAGGTTGTTTTCGAGCGCGAGGGCCTCATGCTCGTTGGCGACGGTGATGTAGTCCACATCGACCGCCTCGCGCATCAGGGAGCCGGTCTTGGCATTGAGTTGGTTCGCCTCAAGAAAATACGACCGCACCCGCGCACGGAGGTTCTTCGCCTTCCCGACGTAGATCACCTCGCCCTCAGCGTTCTTGTAGAGGTAGCAGCCGGGCAGCGTGGGGAGCGTGCGGATTTTATCTAGCAAATCCATGGAGTCTGAACTTGAGTTTAGTCGTGCAGCGAGTCGGCAGGTAAGGGGGCTGCCGGTTCAATGGCCGGGAGGCCGGCAAGCTGGACCAGCTGCGTAACTTTGACGCGGAACAGCGCAAATCTTACTCGCGGCAGGCCCGTATTCCCATCCGTATTTCGTATGACAAATCCCTGCTATGTAGTTGTAGGAAAGCCAGTTGTAGGCGCGAAATTCAATATGGCACCGGGATTGCTCCTACTGAGGTTGTCAGAGCTTGGGCGAAATTGCTTTGCACACAGGAGAGTTCCGATCATGACCCACAATTCCTCCGAATC
>Ga0302279_10003881_pt1 | contig 18154 bp, 16 predicted proteins | sample III_Bog_N3_3_FD_194541 | JGI IMG/M metagenome (GOLD analysis project Ga0302279, IMG submission 194541) | Peat permafrost microbial communities from Stordalen Mire near Abisko, Sweden - III_Bog_N3_3 | ecosystem: Environmental > Terrestrial > Soil > Wetlands > Peat | place: Sweden: Abisko...
CCGGGCTAGCCGCGGTCGTGACGGCGAGGGCGCCGACGAGCAGGCTCGTCACCACCAGGGCTCCACGAGAGAGTCGAAAGTGTCGCATCGGACGAACCTCCTGATCGGTACCGGGGCACGGTCTGGCCCATCGTCTCTTCCGCGAGGGAGCGTCGCGTGGTTGCACCATTTAAGGCACACCGTCAACGGTGGGTCAGGCCAGCCTCGTTGTGGCGGAGGGAGTGGGATTTGAACCCACGGTGGGCAAGCCCACGCCGGTTTTCAAGACCGGTACATTCGGCCGCTCTGTCATCCCTCCGGCGTTAACACTACCGGAGGAGGAATTACGCCTTTTTGCGGAGCCGGTGTCGCGAGGCGACGTCGAGGACGACCTTGCGCAGCCGCACTGACTTTGGCGTCACTTCGACGGCCTCGTCGTCGGCGATGAACTCGAGCGCCTGCTCCAAGGAGAAGATGGTCGGTGGCGCGATCTTCTCGGTATTGTCGCTGCCCGAGGCGCGCATGTTGGTGAGCTTCTTTTCCTTCGTCGGGTTGACGTTCATCTCGTCGCTGCGCGCGTTCTCCCCGACGATCATGCCTTCGTAGACCTCGACACCGGGGCCGACGAAGAGCACGCCGCGCTGTTCCAAGTCGAGCAGGGCGTTGGCCGTGGTGTCACCACGGCGGTCCGCCACCAACGTGCCCTTCTGGCGCAGGCGGATGTCGCCGTACCAGGGTTCGTAGCCGTCAAAGGTCGTGTGCATCATGCCCGCGCCGCGCGTCTCGGTCATGAACTCGGTGCGGATCCCGACCAACCCACGCGCCGGAATGCGCCACTCCATGCGCACCCAGCCGGTGCCGTGGTTGACGAGATCGATCATTGCGCCCTTGCGGGTCGCGAGCAACGTATTGATCGGACCGACGAAATCTTCCGGCGCGTCGATGGTGACGTGTTCCATCGGCTCGTGCAACTTGCCGTTGATGGTTCGCGTGACGACCTGGGGCTTGCCGACGGTGAGTTCGAAGCCCTCACGACGCATCGTCTCGATCAACACCGCCAGCTGCAACTCGCCGCGGCCCTGGACCTCCCAGGCGTCGGGCCGATCGGTGGGCAGCACGCGCAGCGCCACGTTGCCGACGAGCTCCTTATCGAGGCGGTCCTTCACCATGCGCGCGGTGAGCAACTTCCCCTCGGTGCCGGCGAGCGGCGAGGTGTTGATGCCGATGGTCATAGAGAGACTCGGCTCGTCCACGTGGAGGGGCTCTAAGGGCTCGGGGTTATCGGCGTCGGCCAACGTCTCACCGATGGTGATGTCCTCAAAGCCCGCGACCGCGACGATGTCGCCGGGGCCGGCTGATTGCGCCGGCACGCGTTCGAGCGCCTCGGTGATGAACAGTTCGGTGACCTTGGCGTGTTCGACGGTGCCGTCGATGCGACACCACGCCACGCGTTGGCCGCGCTCTAAGTTGCCGTTGATCACGCGACAGAGCGCGAGGCGACCGAGGTAGGGCGAGGCGTCGAGGTTGCACACGAGGGCCTGGAGCCCGTGGCCCTCTTCGTACTCGGGCGCGGGCACGTAGTCGGCGATCGTCTGGAAGAGCGGGGTCAGGTCACCCGAGGTGTCATTCGGGTCCGTCGAGGCCCACCCCTGTCGCGCGCTGGCGTAGAGGATCGGGAAGGAGATCTGGTGTTCGTCGGCGTCGAGGTCGAGAAAGAGGTTCTCGACCTCCTCGACGACTTCTTTGATACGGGCGTCCGGTCGGTCCACCTTGTTGATCACGAGCACCACCGGTAGGCGCTTCTCCAAGGTCTTGCGCAGCACGAAGCGCGTCTGGGGCAACGGACCCTCGGCGGCGTCCACCAGCAAGATGACCGCGTCCACCATCGCGAGACCGCGCTCGACCTCGCCACCGAAGTCGGCGTGACCGGGGGTGTCGATGATGTTGATCGTGAGGCCCTGCCACTTGACGGCGGTGTTCTTCGCGAGGATGGTGATGCCCTTTTCGCGTTCCAAGTCACCCGAGTCCATGATCCGGTCGGTGACCTCGTCGTGGGCGCTGAAGGACCCGGTCTGGCGCAGCATCTTGTCCACCAACGTCGTCTTCCCGTGGTCGACGTGGGCGATGATGGCGATATTTCTAAGGGACGTGCGCAGCGACATGACCCATCCACGCTACTAGCCAAACCTCGTGGGTAAATCCCTAGGCCGCGGGCGTGAGTCGATGACGCTGTTGCGTGACGGCGGTGCGCACGAGGTCATGAGCGCCCCCACGAAGATCCTCGACGGTGCCGTCGACACTGAGCACCACTCCGGCTTCGGGCCAGAGCCCGATGATCCTCGCCGCGGCGACGCCTTCGGGATGGGCCAACGCGTCGATCGTCAGGTCCGCACGAAGTCCCGGACCGCTGCTCTTGCCGGGTGCGCCCGCACGCACGCGCACGACCACGCGCTCGTCGCCGCGAAGAACGATGAGGTCCCGTCGACCCCGCAACGTGGTGCGCGCGGTCGCGACGTCGTAGAACGCGTCGCTCGCCGCGACCGACCAGGGATAGGTGAGGCCGTCGGCGGCTTCCGAGAGTTCGGTCGCCCAGGCGGCGGCCTCGGCGCCGATCAGTCCGAGCGTGGAGGGCGCACTCTGGGCCAGAAAACTGGCCAGCGACCCTGCTCGCGCACGACCGTCGAGCACGCGCAACAACTGCTCGCTCACCTCTTCATCGACGGCCGCGACGCTGGAGAGCTCGTGATTGGCCAGTTGACGACGCAGGGCGGCGTTGCCGAGCGCCCGACGAGCGGTAGCCGGCGACCAACGAAACGGTCCCGACGGCGCGCCCGCGCGCTCGACCATCCACGCGTCGAGGCGACGATGGTGCTCACTGGCCACCGCGCGAAAACGGGCGCTGAGCGACCGTCGGTGATCGTCAGTAAGCGTCACGGGCTGCGACGGTGCTTCTTCGACCAGTCGATTCAAGACGTGGCGCGACGCGCGGCGGTGGGAGAGGGCCGTCACGACGCCGCCGTCCACGAGGCGATGACGTCGAGCACGTCGTCGACCGACCGGTTGAGTAGCTCGTTGTCCACGTCGCAACTCCAGAGCTCTCCGGTCGCGGTCGAGAAGGCCGAGGACCGCAGCGGCACCACACCGGTGCGCAGCGTCTGGACGAGCGCGTGGTAGCGCAGGGCACGTTCCTCGCCGACCCCGAGCGTCGAAGTGGTGACGTCGAGCAACGCCACCGACGCCCGCTCGCTCGTCGTCGTGCCCACCATCAAGTCGACGACGTCGCGCAACACCACGTTCCCGCCGGCCAGGCGCTGGTGCGCGCGTTGGGCCGTGCGCGGCATCCACTTCGTCGGGATCGATCCGAGCGAGCGCTTCAGGGTGACGCAGTGGGCTTCGACCTCGCTGCGCAGCAACGCGGCGTCCTCGTCGCTGAGATGTTCCAGCGAGTCGGTGAGCTCGCTCGTCCCAACCTCGGCCCGCCACGCGACGAAGGCCTCGTCGAAGGCGTGATCGACGGCGAATCCGACGCTCATCAGCCGCAGCGCTTGGACGATCAAGATCCCCCGCACGCGAGCGAGCGGCGAGGTGGAGGGCGTCTCGACGCGATCACCGCGACGCAGCGACGAGGCGCGCACGACGAGGGGCGCGTCGCGCAGCGCCGGTCCTAAGAGTTCGTAGAGTGCGTCTTCGAGGGTCGCGCGAAGGCCCGCGGCGGCGGTGGTGTTGGCCATCGGTCGAATCCGCCGCTCCCCGCGCATCGCCTCCAGCACGCTGGTGGGCGAGGCGACGAGCAGTGAAGTCATGGGACGAGTTTGGCGCGACCCTGTGACACGCCCTAGGTTGACATCGTGTTCATCGCCGTGTTCTCCGTGTTCGTCGTCGCGGTCATCGTGCTCTGCGTGTTGACCATTCGATGGGCCATCATGCGGGACCGCCAGCGACGCGCGAGCGACGTGACGAAGGATTAGTCCTTCAGTCGCTCGTTCAACTCTCGCACCGCTCGGTCCAGGTCGGCGATGGCGTGCTCGATGACCGTGAGACGGTCCTTCAAGGACTCCTCGACCCGTTTGTCCACCCGCTTGTCGACCTGACCACTGAGTCGCGAATCGAGGCTGGCCACGAGGGGGTCGGCCATCTGTTTGAGGCGAGCGAGAATGTCCTGGACCTTGGGTGCCTCAGCGTCGCTTGTCGCGTCGTCGTCGCTCATGCGCCCAGGCTACCGATTCGCCTCAACCCAGCGGCGGCGCGCAGTAGACCCCGGGGTTGAACTGGAGGGTGTTGAACTGCCCGTTCCAGGGCGGGTTGAGCAACGTCGCGGCCTCGCTCTCGAGCGTCGAGGCGGGTGTACACGTCGCTCCGAAGGAGATGTAGCCGCGCACGTTGCTCCCACTCGCGCCCGCCACCTGCGTCGGTCCCGAACCGCTGAAGGCGAGCGCCATGAAGACCGGCATCGTCAAGGAACTGAGTTGGTAGTTGCGATACTCGGACTGCTCGGTGTAGACGCCCGCGTTGAGTGACGGGTCGACCGAATCGATGCCCTGTTGCCAGCCACTGAGCATGGAGCTCCAGTACGTGGCGTACTTCGCCAACGTCGCGGGCGAGGCGCCGCCGGGCGCGTCCAGGCCCGAGTGGTTGTCGGGGTACCCCTCGGGATCGAGGATCACCCAGTCCGGCTTCAGCCCCACCCCGAGTCCGCGGTAGGTGTCGATCTGCGTGGCGACCCACTCGCCCGCCGCGTACCCGTGGGCGTAGTAGGTCGACGTCGTCTGGGGCTCACTGGCGAGGGGACCACTCACGGTCCAAAAGGACAGCCAGGTCACGCGTTTGTGCGAGTTTTGGATCGCCTGACCGAGCAAGAAGTCCGGTGACTGGGCGACGTTGGTCGTCCCGGTGAAGCCGACCCACGGCGCGCTGCGCGTCCCGAGTCCTCCGGTCTCGGAGATGATCGGCCACCCGCTCGTGATCGCCGTCGACCACTTGGCACTGGGGATCGCGTAGACGCCCACGCCCTCGGGGGGCGGGGACGCGAGTCCCGCGGCGTAGAGCGTCAACTGACCACCGAGGGTGAGACCAGCGACGATGTTGGCGACGGTGCGCGCGTCGCTCCCGGCGGTCACCGAGACGTTGGTGGCGCTCCACGTGTTCGTGCCCGCCGGACTCGAGAGGACGAAGAGGTCACCCCAGTTCGCGGCCTGTCCCGCGATCGCGACCTCGGAGGGCGTCACCTCGACGGCTAATTGACCGGTGAGTGGTGGTGCGCCCGACGCCAGGGTCGTCACGTTCTCCACGCTCCAACTCCCGAAGTCGACGACCTTGGCGTGGGAGGTGATCGCGGGCGTGGCGCTGACGTAGAACGAGGAGTAGAGCTCGACGCTCCCGGCCGTGGTCAGTCCGACGAGGTCGATGGCCGACGTGCTGATGCCCAGCGCGAGGGGACCCGAGAGCCGGGGCGTGCCGGTAGCGGTCGTTAGGTTCTCACTCGTCCACGAGTCGATCGACGCGCCAGAGTTTGAAAAGACGACGAGGTCGCCGTTGGCCAGGGTCGTCGCGAATCCCGGGGTCAACCCTGGCAGCACCTGTGGATCGGAGGCGAAGCCCGTCGAGGTCACTGGCGGCGTCGTGGTCGTGGTCGTTGTCGTGGTCGTCGTAGTAGTCGAGGTGGTGGTCGTGGTCGTCGTGGTGGGTGAGGCGAGGGCCGTCGGACCACTCACCCCGCCGACGCTCGTCACGGTCACCGCGTTCTCTCCGTAGACGGGTATCGGGTCGCCCGGCTCCCAGGCGATGGTGAGCACCTCGATGGCCTGAGTGGCGGTGCGGTAGGCGACCGTCGCGGTCGTGCCCGAGACCGAGATACTCGGGAGTCCCACCGACGCGGTGACGCCCGTCAACGCGGAGAGGTTGGTCGTCACGAAGGGGCGCCACGGCGTGCCGAAGTGCAGACGCGCCCAGAGCTTCGTGTCCGGTTCGTTCGCGCTCAGCAGCTCCACGTTGTCGTTGGTGTCGACGTAGAGGAGATCGACGTTGCCGAGCGGGTCGAAGAAGGGGATCGGATCGTCCGCGGGCGTGGGCACGTCGTTGCCCTTGGTGAGGTCGCTCCACTGCGCGGTGCCGGTGGAGCTCTGAGTGAAGGTGGCGAGGTCGTCGTTCGTGGTCCGGTACGCCAGGACACCTTCGGTCGCGCTCGTCGCGCCGTGGGGACCGCCGAGCATGGAGGTGGCGTTGAGTTGACTCTGAAGCGACACCGCGTTCCACGGCAGGGGCTCCACGCCGGTGTTGACGAACTGGTAGAGGGGGAGTCCCGTCGGGGCGACCGAGGTCACCGCCCGCGACGAACCGTCGAGGAGCGTGACACTCGTCAACAGCACGATGGCGATCAGCGCACTACGTCGAAACTTCAATCGTGTCCTCACGTGGGCGCGGTCCACATCGACGCGGACCCTCACCAGATAAAAGTTTAGGGTCGCTCCCTCACAAATCCTGGGTCAGTGACTCAGAACTCGCTGATTACTACGAACGCGTTACGACCACTCGTGAAGTCGATGACGCCGACGCGCCCACCGTGTTCAGCGCACGCACGTACACCCGATAAGCATGTCGCTTGGCCAGCGTCGTCACCACTATTGTGGCGGACCCTCTCTTAAAGGCCGCCCACGTGGCGCCGCCGTTGATCGAATACTGGTACGCGGTGATGGCACTCCCGCCGTTCGAGGCGGGGGCCCGCACCACGAGGGTGAATCCGCCCACGCGCGGCACGAGGCTTCTGATGGTTGGCGCGCCCGGTATCGTGCTCGCGGCCACGAGGGCGTAGGTGATGGTCGTTGAGTAGATCGGGGCGTTGGCGATGCTCAGTGCCACGTTGACGGCTTGGGCGAGTGAGGAACCGACCGTGAAGGAGACGACGCCACTGGCGTTGCTCGTGACGGTCGTGGCCGCGGTACCGGCGCTCTGGGTGCTGGCGACGCCGTCGATGCTGAGCACGCCACTCGGGGCGACGGCGCTGACTTCGATGGACGTGTTGGCGAGCGGCGCACCGTTCGCGTTGCGCAGCGTCGCGCTGATGGTGGGGCCGGCCGTCGCGACGACGCCGGTCGCGCTCGAGATGGCGAAGGAACTCCTCGTCGCGGAGAACGCCGCGGGACAGAGACCGCTCAAGAACGCGGTGCCGTTGGGACTGCCGAGTCCCGACGCCATGTCGTAGCCCACGCCCGCGGAGTAGACGCCCACGCCGAAGAGATCGTTGTTCCCGCTCGTGACGTCGACGTAGCCGGTGGAGGCCATGGCGTAGAGCGCGGGGTTGACGAAACCCAGTCGCGCGATGCCGCAGGCTTGGGCACCGACGGCGAGCAGCGAGCTCACGAGCGGCGCGCCGATCGAGGTGCCGCCGATCGCTCCCCACCCACCCGAGCACGAGTGCTGACAGAACCCGGTGCCGGTGCCGGTGAAGTATTGGATGAAGCCCGTGGAGGGATCGCCCATGACCGACACGTCGGGCACCATACGCATCGTCTGGGTGGCGGTGTTGATCCCGGGTGCGACCTGCCAGGCGGGGCGCGACCAGGTGGTCGAGACGCCGCCGCCGCTGGCGCCGCAGTCCTGTGAGGTGCAGTCGTCGTTCCACACCGACTCGGTGAGCGGACTGATGTCAGTAACGGCGAGTCCCCCCACGCCGGTGACGTAAGGCTGGGACGCGGGGTCGTCGACGGCCGCGGTCGAGGTGGACGCACCCGAGACGCCTTCGCAGTCGGAACTGCCCTCGTCGCCCGCGGCCGCGACGACGGTCTGACCTTGGGCGGCCATCTCTTCGAAGATGGGTTGTTCGACCTGGGCACTCCCGTCGGTCTGGGACTCACAGATGCCCCACGAGGTCGTGATGATGGTCGCGGTGTCCTGGCTGGCGAACTCGGAGTAGATGTCGGTCGGTCCGGCGCCTGACTGCGTGCCCTGGTACACGTCGAGGACGGCGCCCGGCGCTAAGGCCGCGGTCTCTTCGACGTCGAGCGTGGCCTCGTCGGGCGCGTCACCCGCGTTGTCGCTCGAACTCGGTCCGCCATCGACGTTGCTCGTGTTGATGGTGGGCGTGAGCGCGTAGCACGAGAGATACGTTTGGACGTCGCTGGTGTTGAAGGACGAGAGCTCGTAGATGCCGATCGTCTGTCCGACACCGGTGTCGCCCGCGGCCCAGGCGGTGTTGAGTCCGTAGAGCTCGCCTTGTTGTTGGACGGTGTAGCCGCCGACGCTGTTGGGCGTCGTGCCAGTGGAGCTGCCCGCCGAGACGCACGTGCCGGCGGTGGCGACGTGCGTGGTGACGTGCGACGAGCGCTGGAGGTCCGTCGTTTCGGGCTCCACGTTCGAAAGACCCGCCACCGCGGTGACGTCCTTCGCGAGCGCCGCGGGCAATGACGCGCGCGAGGTGAAGTGTGCGTCGAGGGTGCTGCGCGCTATTCGCACGGTTTCGACCGACGCGTCAAAGGCGTGAGCGATCTGCGTCGTCGTCCCCGCCACGTGCAACACGTTGTGACCGGCGCTGAGGGCGCCGACCTCGAGACCGAATCCCGTGAAGTAGGCGCGCACCGCCGCCACGCTCGCCGCGGTCGCGCCGTAGCGCGCCGCGTACTGCGAGGGGGTCAAGTAGCGGTGGTAGTTCGGCGACGCGGGATTGGAGAGACTCGTGATGTAGGCGGTGAGCTCACTCGAGTGTCGCTGGGCCAAGGCGAGGTCGAAACTGGTGGAGATGACTTTGTTGACGACGGCGTCCGTGGTCGCCACGGGAGAGAGCCCCGCGACACTGACGCGCGGCGCGCTCGCGCTCGCCGTCAGCGTGGTCGCCGGAATGGCAATCGCGCAGAGCGAGGCGGCGAGCAAGAGTCGACGCCCGCGAGCGCGTGTTCGAACCCGAGTTCCGGCGGCGGCCATGCGCCCAGCCTAGAGACGAGGTCGCCGCGCGAGCGGGGCAACCTCTTTACTTGTCACAGAGTTGTTAAGCAGCAGCGAGGAAACCCGCCCTTAAACGTTGTAGCCAGCTCGCCGGTAGCGCGCCGTGAGGTCCCCGCACTCCGCGCACACTGATTCGGGGATGACCCCGGCGCGGATGAGCCAACCAAAGACGGTGCACCCGCTACAGAATCCGAGGAATCCTTCGAGCGAGGCCGCAAAAATCAGCGGCAACAAGATCCACCGCGCGTCCAGCCACCCTGCGGTGAGCCAGGTGACCAGGGTGGCCGTGGCGAAGGTGAGCCCCATCGCTTGGGCGAAACGCTTGGGGGGACCCGGGACGGACTTTTCCCAGGACCCGAGCCGCGGAGCGCTCACGTGGACGGCGAACCAGCCCAGCGGCGAGATCTTCGGACCGGCGGCGACTCGCGCGGCGAAGCCGTAGGTGAGAGGGATCAGTATCCACGCCCACCCGGTGACGAACGCCACGACGGACATGGCCACGACGCCGAGGGCCACGCTACGCGCGGCCGCGTCGTTGACGGGATTGGGGAAGGAGAAGAACCGCCTCACTCCACCTACTTTATAGAAAAACTCATCATTCTGTCACGTCCCGAGCGCGAGCTTGACCGTGGTCGCCACGCCGATGGCGATCACCACGATGCGCACGACCGTCGGCGACAGCCGCACGATGAGGAGCGCCCCGAGCCACCCTCCCACGAGAGTGCCCAGGAGCAGGGCGAGCACGTCCGTGACGGCGAGGTGTCCGTGCACCAGAAAGATCAACGCCGCGACGAGGTTGATGATCAGTGAGAGCGCGTTGCGGAGTCCTTGGAGTTCGTGGATCTCCAAGGGCAGCGCGAGGGCCATCACCGCGAGCATCAAGATACCGAGTCCCGCGCCGAAGTAACCGCCGTAGATCGAGACCGCGAAGATACCAACGAAGAGCGCCCACCGGCGCGCGGCGTGGTCGTGTTCGAGGTTCGTCAGCGAACGCGTGATGAGCGGCGAGAGGGCGAAGAGCGCGGTGCCCGCACCGATCAACCACGGCACCACCAGTCGAAAGGTCGAGGGTGATCCATTGAGCAAGAGCGCGGTGCCGGCGGCGGTGCCGAGCACGCACGAGGGTGCGAGGGTCGCGATGAGTCTGCGGTGCGGGCGCAGTTGCGCGCGAAAGACGCGCAGTGATCCGAGGTAACTCGGTACCACGCCCACGGTCGTCGAGAGGTTCGCCTGAAGGGCCGGCACGCCGAGCGCGAGCAACGTCGGAAAGGTGATGAAGGTGCCACCACCCGCCACGCCGTTCGCGATACCCGCCGCGACGCCGGCGACGAGCACGACGAGAAGTCGCCATCCCACGGGCAAAGTGGCGACAAGCATGCTCGCTAGCCTAGGTAACGATGGACTTTCCCCAAATGAGCGCGCGGAATCCGCCAGTTGGTGCACGTCGTCCCTTAGCGTTGGCGACGTGTACCTCTTGAGTGGTGAACTCATCATCCCCAAGGACGCGCCCGACGATCTCATTCGTGCGGCGGGTGGGGTCGTGACGCGCTCGCTGCCCGGTGGTCGCATCGAAGTCGCGTGCATCTACCGCGAAGCGCGCGGTGACTGGACGTTCCCCAAGGGCAAGCTCGACGCCGGTGAGACGTTCGAGCAGGGCGCCCTGCGCGAGGTCTTAGAAGAGACCGGCATGAAGTGCCAGGTGGTGAGGTTCATCGGGACGACGAACTACACCCACCGCAAGGGCAAGCCGAAGATCGTCGCCTACTACTTGATGAGCGTGGACTACGGCGAGTTCTCGCCTAATGAAGAGGTCGACGTGCTGGTTTGGCTGCCGCTCGAGCAGGTGCGCTCGCACCTGACCTGGGACCGCGACCAGGAACTCTTCGACCTCGTGTTACAACTCCCCGAGGTGCGCGCCCTCGCCTCCTAGCGCACGCGTTGGAGGAAGTTCCGCGTCGAGTGGTGTCGGGGATTAGTGAAGATCTCCTCGGGCGTTCCTTGTTCGACGAGGACGCCCGCGTCGAGATAGACGACTTGATGAGCGACGTCGCGCGCGAAGTTCATCTCGTGGGTGGCAATCAACATGGTCGTGCCCTGGTGGGCGAGGTCGACTAAGAGGTCGAGGACCTCGCCGACCAGCGTGGGGTCGAGCGCACTCGTGACCTCATCGAGGAGCAACAGCGCCGGTCGCATCGCCAAGGACCGCACGATGGCGACGCGTTGTTGCTGGCCACCGGAGAGCCGTTCGGGGTAGTCGTGCGCGCGCTCTTTAAGTCCGATACGGTCCAGCAGCGCCAACGCCTCTCCTTCCACCTCGGTGCGATCACGTTTCAAGGCGCGCACGGGACCGAGCACCACGTTCTCCAAGACGTCCAGGTGCGGGAAGAGGTTGTAGGACTGGAAGACCATTCCGATGTGGCGGCGCACGAGGTCCGGGTCGATGCGGGGATCCGTCAACTCCTGACCGAAGAGCGTGATCCGGCCCTCCTCGATGGTCTCGAGCAAATTCGCGCAGCGCAACAGCGTCGACTTCCCCGAGCCCGAGGCGCCGATGAGACAGACCACCTCGTGTCGATGCAGTTGCAGCGATACTCCCTTAAGGACCTCATTCTCGCCGAAGCGCTTGACCACCGACTCCATGTCGAGGACGACCTCGCTCATTCGTGAGCCAATCGCTTGGCGCGGTCCTTCGAGATCAGTCGGTCGGTGAAGCGCGTCATCGGAATCGTCAAGACGATGAAGAAGATGGCCGCCAAGGTGAGTCCGCTCTCGTTGAAGGTCGTCGCGGAGAAGATCTGCGCGGCGCGCACCACCTCGATGGCGCCGAGCACCGAGACGATGGCCGTGTCCTTCTGTAGAGAGATGAAGTCGTTGAGCAGCGGCGGTATCACGTTGCGTATCGCCTGGGGCAAGATCACCCGGCGCATCGTCGATGTCTGCGTGAGTCCGAGCGAGCGCGCGGCGAGGCGCTGTCCGTTGGGCACCGAGTAGATGCCGGCGCGAATCACTTCTGCCACGTAGGCGCTGTAACACATGGTGAGCGAGATCACGCCGTAGACGGCGGCGGACTGGGTCGAGATCACCGGGAGCTTCAATTCGGGCAGCCCGAAGCCGACGAGCAACATGGTCAGGATCAACGGCACGCCGCGCATGACGTCGGTGTAGGCGGTCGCTAAGACGCGAAAGGGGAAGAGCACCGGCGACTGACTGATGCGACACCACGCGAGGCCGAGACCGAAGACCAAGACCAGGACCTCAGAGAGCAGGAACATCCAAATGTTGGTGACGATCCCGTCGCGCAGGGCGCTCAGTCCCAACCGCGGGTCGCCGACCCAGGCGAGCCAGAGATTGTGGCCGCTGAAGAAGATGTAGCGAAAGGTTGCGCCCCCGGGTGATGCGAAGAGGACGAGCGCGATGGCGGAGATGATGAGCGCGCTCGAGATCGTGCTCGCGACGAGTCCTCGACGTCCGACGAAGAGGCGGCGGTGGCGCGGTGCGAAGAAGTTCGGTGTCTCGTTCGACGCGTCGACGTCGGCGCCGATCGTCACGGTGCCCTACGGCTGGATGGCCGCGACGGAGGTATAGATGTTCAGCCACTTCTTCTGGAGAGCGGCCAGGGTCCCGTTGGTCTTTAAGGCGTCGATCGCCACGTTCACGCACGCGGCCAACGGGTTGCCCTTGGAGAACAGCAGACCGTAGTGTTCACCGGTGCTCGGGAACTGGCCGACCTGGGTGGCGATGGACTTACCCGCCTTGTTGGTGATCTGGTCGGCCGCCATGTACTGACCCGTCGGGGTGTCGATGACGATGGCGTCGATCTGCTTGGTCTGGAGCGCGAGCACCGCCTGGTCGAGCGTCGAGAAGACTTTCGCCGGCGTCGTCGGCTTGATCTCGTTGTTGATGTAGGCCAGGCCCGTCGTTCCGATCTGGTCACCGTACACGTAGGACTTGAGTTCCTTGGGTGTGTGCTTCGTAACGATCGGATTCGTCTTAAGCGCGACGATTGACTGGTTGACGTCGTAGTAGCTCACCGAGAAGGTGACCGCGTGCGCTCGCTCCGCGGTGTAGGAGATCTCGTTGATGTCGAAGTCGAAGGATTTCGGACCGGGGATGTAACTCGAGTCGAAGGGCTCGACGACCCACTTGACGTCGGCCGCCTTGATACCGAGTTCCTTCGCGATGGCGTAGGCGACGGCCGACTCGTACCCCTTGCCGTTGGAGGGCTTGTTCGAGACGAACCAGGGCGTGTAGGCCGGTGAGTCGGTCGCTACGGTCAAGACTCCCTTGTGAATCTCTTCCGAGGTCACCTTCTTCGCGCACGACGCGAGGGAGTTGCCCGAGGCGGCCGAGGAGAGAGCGCCGGAGGTGATGAGGGTCACGCCCGAGAGCGTCGTGGCCCCGAGGAGTGCGCTGAGGGCGATTCGAAGGCTCCGCATGGCCATCCCTTCCGGTGGTGACGTCGCGGAAATTGTAACGCTTGGTCCGTGGGAGATTTTGGGTTCGATCCGCCTCCGTTTTAGTAGGCTCTACCAAGGGAGAGGTGGGTGAGTTCGGTTTAAACCACATTCCTGCTAAGAATGCGGCCTGCGAAAGTGGGCCCGAGGGTTCAAATCCCTCCCTCTCCGCCACAAAGTACCGAGCGCGTCGCGCTCGGCGTCTTCTGAAGGGAACGTGGTGAGGTACTGGATCGAGACCCTCGGGTGCCCGAAGAACCACGTCGACTCGGACAAGTTGGCGGGACTCTTGGAGTCCCAGGGCTACCTCGTCGCTGCGAGCCCCGACGCCGCCGACCTCGTGGTCGCCAACACCTGCGCCTTCATCGAAGCGGCCCGTGAGGAGTCGATCGAGACGGTCCTCGACTTAGCCGATCGCAAGCGCGAGGGCGCACGATTGGTGGTGACCGGCTGTATGGCCGAGCGCTACGGCGATGAACTCGCGACGGCCCTCCCCGAAGTCGACCTCGTCGCGGGCTTCGGCGAGAGCCTGACGGCCTCCTCGGTGCCGGTGAGTCTGCGCGCCCGGCCGGTACCCGCCTTCGATCTGTTGAACTTGCCACGCCCGAAGTCCCGCGCGCCCTGGGCGTACGTCAAGATCGCCGAAGGCTGTGACCGACGTTGCGGATTCTGCGCGATCCCGACCTTCCGCGGCGACCAACGCTCTCGCTCGACCGCGGAGATCATGAGCGAATCGCGCTCCCTCGTCGAGGGCGGTGTCCGCGAGATCGTATTGATCGCGCAGGACCTCGCGAGTTGGGGACACGACCGCAAGCGCGCGGGACGCGGGGAGGCCGTGGAGGTGCTCGACGAGGGTGGCACGCAGCCGCTCATCGAGTTGACCAACGCCCTCGCTCGAGAGGTCGATCGCGTCCGCCTGCTCTACCTCTACCCCTCGGGACTGACCCAACGACTCATCGAGACGATCCTGGCGACGAACGTGCCCTACTTCGACCTCTCCTTACAACACGCCTCGCGGCCCCTGTTGCGCGCGATGCGTCGCTGGGGTGACGGGGATCGCTTTTTGGAACGCATCGCCGCCATCCGCCGCGTTGAACCCGACGCGACGTTCCGCTCGTCGTTCATCCTGGGCTATCCCGGCGAGACCGAGGACGACCAGCGAGTGTTGCTCGAGTTCATCGAAGCGGCGCAGCTTGACTGGGCCGGGTTCTTCACCTTTTCCTCCGAAGTGGGCACCTACGCGAACGACCTCGACGCTCCCGTCAGCCACGAGCTCGCGCTCGAACGGTTGCGGGAGGTCTCCGAGCTCCAAGACACCATCACCGCGAAGAAGCGCGACCTCCTGGTGGGTACGCGCGCACAGATTCTCGTCGACGCGCCGGGCATCGGGCGCAGCGTGCGTGAGTGTCCAGAAATCGACGGCGTGGTCATGATAGACCCGGCTCTTATGGTGGGGTCGATGGTGGAGTGCGAGATCGTGGCGAGCCACGGCACTGACGTCGAGGCGGTGGTCTGTGAGTAACGAGCACACCTACGGTCCGAGTGCGCTGCTGACCCCAGCGAATCTCATGACGGCGTTTCGGCTCGTGGCCGCGCCATTTTTCATTTACCTGATCATCTTCGACCGGATCAGTTGGTGGACGGTGGCCGTCGGGCTCGCCGTCGGTGCGTCGGACTACTTCGACGGCATCGTCGCGCGTCGGCACGGCACCACGACCTCGGGCGCCTTCCTCGACCCGCTAGCTGACAAGGTCGTCGTGCTCGGGGCGCTGTACGCGATGATCATCTCTCGGCCCCACGGGCTGACCTTCTTCATCGTGCCCGCGATCCTCATCACCTTGCGCGAGATCGGTATGAGCGTCTATCGCGCGCGCTCGGCCAAGCACGGGGTCTCGATCCCCGCGAGTCGCTTGGCGAAGTGGAAGACCTTCGTCCAAGACTGGGCGATTGGCTTTTGCGTGCTGCCCTTCACCGGGCATCACCCGATCTTCGCCTTCGTGACCATATGGCTCGCCGTTGCGATGACGCTCTACACCGGTTGGCAGTACTACCACTCGAAGAGCAGGGTCGTCGCGCGTGCGGGTTGAGATCGTCGCGGTCGGAACGGAATTACTGCTTGGTCAGATCCCCGACACCAACTCCCAGTGGCTCGGCGAACGCCTCGCGGCGAACGGCATCACGTCGCACTTCCACCAGCACGTCGGGGACAACCACGAACGCATCGTGTTGGCCTTTCGTACCGCCCTCGCGCGCGCTGACGCGATGATCGTCTGCGGGGGCCTGGGTCCCACTCAAGATGACATCACCCGCGCGGCGCTGGCCGAGGTGATGAACGTGCCCCTCGATCGCGACGACGCGTTGGTGGCGACGATTCGCACGATGTTCGAGACGCGGGGGCGCACGATGCCCGACAACAACCTCCTCCAGGCGGACGTGCCGCGCGGGGCGACGATCATCCCCCAGACCAGGGGAACCGCGCCGGGACTCATCTGTCGCGTCGGCCAGAAAGTCGTCTACGCGGTGCCCGGCGTGCCCTACGAGATGAGCGACATGTTCGAGCGCGCCATTTTGCCCGACCTGTTGGAGCGCCAACGTCAGGCGGGCGAAACCTCGGTGATCCGCAGTCGCGTACTGCGTACCTGGGGGGCCAGTGAGTCCGCCTTGGCCGAGGCGGTCGCCGAGCGATTCGACGCCCTCGCCAACGGGGGTGGGGTGACGATCGCGTTCTTGGCCTCGGGCATCGAAGGCATCAAGGTGCGCTTGACAGCTCGCGGTGAGGACGACGCGCAGGCCGAGGCGCTCCTCTCGGGGGAGGAGAAGACCGTTCGCGCGATGATCGAATCGAAGCTCGGCGAGATCATCTTTGGCGTCGACGATCAGACAATGGAGCACGTCGTCGCCGCGCAGCTCTTGGCCCGCGGTGCGACCCTCGCCGTGGCGGAGTCCTTGACAGGTGGGCTCATCGCGAGTCGGCTCGTGAACGTGCCCGGTGCGTCGGCGTGGTTTCGTGGAGGCGTCGTCAGTTACGCGTCCGAAGTGAAGTTCGACGTCTTGGGTGTGCCCGAAGGGCCCGTCGTCTCGGCCGCCGCCGCGGAGGCGATGGCCAGTGGCGTGCGACGACTCTTGAAGTCCGACGTCGGGCTCAGTGTGACCGGGGTCGCGGGACCCGAGGAGCAAGACGGCCAGGCGGCGGGCACGGTGTTCGTCGGACTCGACCTCGAGGGCGAGCTCTCGAGTGTGCAGCTGCACCTGCCCGGGGACCGGCCTCGCGTGCGCGCCTACAGCGCTATCAGCGCCCTTGACGTACTACGGCGCGCCCTGGAGCGTTCTAGCGTCGCCGCGCCACTCACGTAATCTCAAAAGAAAGCGAGGTGGTCATGTCGGTACTGAAGGTGGGTGACGACGCGCGGGCGTTTGGTTTTTCACCCGAGCGCCTCGCGCGCATCGCGCCGCACTTTGATCGCTACGTCGAGGATCGCCGTCTCGCCGGTTGGCTGGCGACCGTCTCACGTGGTGGACAACTCGCGTGGACGGGCCGCGGGGGACTGCGCGACCGCGAGCGTGGGCTCGACGTCGCTGACGACACCATCTGGCGGATCTTCTCCATGACCAAGCCCCTCACGGCGCTCGCGGTGATGATGCTCTATGAGGAAGGCCTGTTCGATCTCAACGACGAAGCAGGTAGGTGGATAGATTCACTGCGCGAGTCGCGCGTGTGGTCCGGGGGTACACCGACCAGTCCAGAGACGGTGGGCGCGATAGAACCGGTGCGCATTCACCACCTCCTCATGCACACCAGCGGTCTCACTTATGGATTCCAGTACGCGCACCCCGTTGACGAGATCTACCGCAACAAGGGCTACGACTTCGTCTTCAAGCACGGGGCCACGTTGGCAGAAGCGGTCGACGACTGGTGCACCAGCCCGCTGCTCTTTCAACCGGGCTCGCAGTGGAACTACTCGGTGTCCTTTGACGTGTTGGGTCGCCTCGTCGAGATCTGGAGTGGACAGCCGCTCGACGTCTTCATGAAGGAACGCATCTTCGACCCCCTCGGGATGGCGGACACCGAGTGGTGGTGTCCGCCGGAGAAGACGGATCGACTGGCGATGCTCTACGTACCGAAGAAGGGCGAAGCCATAGCGATGGCGGACTGGGCGAAGGCCTCCCTGCACCCGCCAGGTCTCCTCGGCGGCGGGGGCGGGCTGCTCTCGACGGCCTACGACTACGACCGGTTCATGACGATGTTGCTGCGCGGCGGGGAACTTGACGGCGTACGGCTTCTCTCGTCTCGAAGCGTTGACCTCATGACGGAGAACCATCTGCCCGGTGACGTCGACCTCGAAACTTACGCGACCGACTCCTTCTCTGAGTCCAGTTACGCGGGCGTGGGCTTCGGTTTTGGCATGTCCGTCGTCACGGATCGGCGTAAGAACAAGTCCCTGGTCTCAGAGGGCACCTTCGCCTGGGGCGGTGCGGCTTCAACTGCGTTCTGGGTGGACCCGGTTGAGGACTTGACGGTCGGTTTCTACACCCAGTTACTGCCGAGCACGACGTATCCGATCCGACGGGAACTCCAGCGACTCGTCTACCAAGCCCTCGACGATTAGGCGAAAAGTCCCCACAAATGCCTTCTACGAACAAGTGTTCGTACTACAGTGAAAGCAGCGGACGACCGACCGATGTGACAGCGGGTACCTAGCGTGCCTCTGATGAAGAACAAGGAGACAGCAATGGCAACCGACGATCGCGCAAAGGCTCTCGACGCCGCGCTCGGCCAGATCGAAAAG
>Ga0302279_10003883_pt1 | contig 18142 bp, 14 predicted proteins | sample III_Bog_N3_3_FD_194541 | JGI IMG/M metagenome (GOLD analysis project Ga0302279, IMG submission 194541) | Peat permafrost microbial communities from Stordalen Mire near Abisko, Sweden - III_Bog_N3_3 | ecosystem: Environmental > Terrestrial > Soil > Wetlands > Peat | place: Sweden: Abisko...
CAGCATCGTCGATGCCATCGTGCGCTCGGGCCAGCGTTTCGGCCTGGAGGTGCGCGCCAACGCCGAGGTGCGCTCGATCCTCGTGCGCGACGGCCGGGCGCGCGGCGTGGCACTCGCCTCCGGCGAGGAGATCGCCGGCAAGATCGTGATCGCCAACGCCGACGCGCGGCGCACCTTTCTGTCGCTGCTCGATCCGGCCACGCTGCCGGCGGAGTTCGTGCGCGGCATCCGCGATTTTCGCGCGACCTCGACGGCGTTCAAGATCCATCTGGCGGTGGACCGGCTGCCCCGGTACCCGGGCTTCGAGGCCGCGGCGCCCGGCTACGCCTACCCCGCCCAGATGCGCGTGGCCCCCAGCGTCGACTACCTGGAGGCCGCCTACGACGACATGCGGCGCGGCCAGATCGCCCGCCAGCCCTACCTGACCGTGCTGGCGGCCAGCGCCGTCGATGCCACGCTGGCGCCGCCGGGCAAGCATGTCCTGAGCATCTACGGCGGCCACGTGCCGTTCCGGCCTGAAGGCGGCACGTGGGAGGGCAAGCGGGACGACATTTTTGCCGCCGCGCGGAGCACGCTGGAGCAGTACGCGCCGGGCTTCGCCGCCGATATCCTGCACACCCAGATCCTGGCGCCGACCGATTTCGAGGACATTTTCGGCCTGCCCGGCGGCCACCCGCACCACGCCGAGATCACGCTCGACCAGCTGTTCTTCCGCCGGCCGGCCGCGCACTACGCCAACTACCGCAGCCCGGTCGCGGCGCTGTATCTCGCCAGCGCCTCCTGCCATCCCGGCGGCGCGGTGACCGGCGTGCCGGGGCACAACGCGGCGCGGGTGATCCTGCGGGACTGGAAAAGCCGGCGGCTGGCCTGAGATCGGTGGTCGAGCCGGGCTTGTGTCCGGTGCCGCGACTCGGCGCCGCATCTTAAGCTCGCGCCTCGCCGCCCGGAGGAAGCCGCATTGAGCCAGACCGTCGAACTTGCCCGCATCAAGGCGCGCATCAAGGCGCTGACCGAGAAGACCGTCGCCAACGGCTGCACCGAGGCCGAGGCGATGGCTGCCGCCGACATGGTGGGCCGGCTGCTGGAACGCTACGCGCTGAGCATGGACGAGATCGAGGTCCGCGCCAGCCGCTGCGTGCAGGCCGAAGTGCCGATCGGCGGCCAGCGGCGGCGGCCGATCGACGGCTGCGTGCCGGCGATCGCCCGCTTCTGCGACTGCAAGGTCTGGCTCGCCCGCGCCGTGCGTCCAAGCCCCGGCGCGCCGGCCGCGGACGGCGGCAGCCGCTACGTGTTCTTCGGCTTCGAGACCGACACCATGCTCGCCACCTACCTGTTCGCCGTGATCGACCGGGCGGTGGCCACCGAGACCTTGGGCTTCCGGCGCGGCAACCCAAAACTGCGCGCGGTGCGGCTGCGCCGCGCCTCGGCCAGCTTCCAGCACGGCGTCGTCGCCCGCGTCGCCGCCCGGCTGGAGGCGATGCATCGCGCCCGCGAAGCCTCCGTGCAGGCCCAGCGCAGCAGCGGCACCGCGCTGATCCTGGTCAAGCATCGCGTGGTCGAGGACGCGTTCCGCGCGACCGACGTGCGGCTGGTCAGCATGGGCGCGGTCGGCCCCCGCGTGATCGCCTCGGCCTACCGCGAGGGCTGGGACGCCGGCGACCGGATCGACCTGAACCGGCCACTGCGCGGCACCGCCCAGCCCCTGCTCGCGTGAACGACCGCAAGGCCCGCGCCTGCCGCGCGCGGGACGGGCAGCGCGGCCGCGTCTATGCGTGGGAGGACCGGGCGGTGGCGCCGCATGACCCGACCACGCTGCCGTTCGCGGCGGCGCAGGGCATGGTCGATGCGATCTGGGCGGACATGGGGCTGCGCCACCCGCCGGCGGTCGAAAAGCTGCCGCACCAGGCGACGGCGACGCTGGCGCGTGCCAATCGCCTTACGGTGCTGCTGCCGCCGCGCGCGCCGTCCTGGTGCCTGCTGCACGAACTGGCCCATGCGATGACCAGCACGGCCGACGGGGCATCGGACGGTCACGGGCCGCTGTTCATGGGCGTCTATCTGCGGCTGCTCGCGCGCTACCTGCGGCTCGACCCGGTGGCGCTTGGCCGGTCGGCGGCAGCTGCCGGGATCACCGTGGCGGCGGAGGCGCGCCCGGTCTTCCTCGACCCCTGACGCAGCGCTTCTGGCTCAGCCGCCGCGAATCAAGATCCGCGCGGCGGCGACGATGCTGGCGCGCTGCGCCGGCCCAAGCACGGCGGTGGCAAAATCGTCGCGCGACAACTGCAATTTCGCCACCTCCGGCGGCAGTTTCGCCGCCGCCGCCAGCAGGTCCGCCAGCGCGTCGGGGTTGGCGCGCGCCCAGCCCCGGCCGCGCTCATAGGCCCCCAGCACCTGCGCCACCCGCTCGGGATGCTCGGCCGCATAGGCATCGCGCACCAGCAGCGTGCCGGGCGTGACCAACGCGCGGTCGCGGAAGAACAGCCGGTCGTGGCCCTGGACCTGCGCCAGCGCCATGAACGGGTCGAGCCCGGCCCAGGCGTCCACGTCGCCACGGTCCAGCGCCAGCCGCCCGTCGGCGTGCTGCAACGGCACCAGTGTGATGTCGCTGCGCGACAGCCCGGCGCCGTCGAGCGCGCGCAGCAGGAAGATGCCGGGGTCGGTGCCGGGCGTGGCCGCCACCCGCTTGCCGCGCAAATCGGCGACGCTCTGGATCGCGCTGTCGGCGCGGGTCACCAGCGCCGTCCATTCCATCTGGCCGTAGACATAGATCGCGCGCACCGGCGTGCCGTTGGCCCGCCCGAGCAGGGCCGCCGAGCCGGCGGTGGAGCCGAAATCCAGCCCGCGCCCGCGCAGGAATTCCAGCGCCTTGTTGCTGCCGGCGCTCTGCACCCACTCGACGCGCACGCCCGGCCCAACGGCGTCTTCGACCCAGCGCCGGTCCTTCAGCACCAGGCTGACCGGATTGTAGTAGGCGTAGTCCAGCCGCAGCCCGTCGTCCGCCCACGCGGCGGGCACGGGTGCGAGCGCCGACAGGCCGAGCAACAGGCCCAGGATGGCGAATACGCGTCGCACGATGGCTCTCCCTCCGCCGGGCCGCGAGCGGCCACCGTTCCCAGGTCGCGCAGATATGCACGATTTGTCGATGTAATACAGACATCTGGCGAAAATTCAACGTAACTTGTGGTCCGCAGCTTGCCGCGCGCCGGCGGGCGGCTGCCCGGCGTGCTCGATCTCGACAGCCGGGCGCAGCGCTTGGCCTGACTGGACCGCTAGTGTGGCAGCACGAGGATTTGCCGCGTCAGAAACCCGTCCGGCTGGCGCAGGTCGTCGAGGATGGTAAAGTGGTTGCGGCCCGGCGCCGGCAGCAGCGCACCTGGGGCGTTGGCGGCGGCGCGGTAGGCGTGCAGCCGGCGGCTGTTGGCGATCAGCGCCGGCAATTCGCCGGTGCCGTAGGTGATCGCCATCGGCTTGGCCACCACCGGGCGGCGCAGCGGCGACAGCGTCGCCACCTGCTCGTCCGACAGTGAAAGCTTTTCGTTCAGATAGGTGTCGCGCAACGGGCCAAGCTCATAGATGCCGGAGATGCCGAGGCCGGCGACGACGGCCGGATGGTCGAGTGCCAGCGCCGCCAGATGCCCGCCGGCCGACCAGCCCGACACCACCAGCTTGCCGCCCGCGCCGTACTCGCGGCCGTTGCCGGCCAGCCAGTCGAGTGCCGCGTGGATTTCGCCCACGATCTGTGCGAGCGTCGCCTCGGGTGCCAGGGAGTAGCCCAGGAACGCGGCCGACCAGCCGTGCGCGCGCACGCCGTCGGCGAGGCAGGCGAAGCTTTCCTTGCTGTTCATCTGCCAATAGCCGCCGTGGATGAACACGAAACACGGCGCCGTCGCGACGGTGGCCGGAAAAATGTCGATACGGTGCCGCTCGCCGCGGCCGTACGGCAGGTCGAGCGTGGCGGGGCACAGCGCCCGCGCCGCCAGCGAATCGCGGGTGCGCGCGGCATGGATCGCCGCGACATCGGCGACCGCCGCCGTGTTGTTGTAGGCGGCATCGCGCGCGGCCCGGCTGAGCGCGCCCCAGTCCGCCGCCCATCCCATGCCGACTTCGTTGCCTAGCTCGGTGCCAGGGCCCATCACGCCGGTCATCCTGCCCCCCGTTCGCGCGCTTCTTGCATGAAACGTCCTACTGTCGCCGCCACGACCCACCAGGGACCGACACGACACCGATGAATTTGATCAGCCTCGACATCCGCATGCTCAGGTCGCTGCTGACGGTGGTGGAGACCGGCAGCATCACCGAAGCCGCCCGCCGCCTCGGCCGCACGCAACCGGCGATCACCTTGCAGGTGCAACGCCTGGAAGAACTGACCGGCCGCATCCTGCTCTCGCCCGACAGCCGGCGCGTCAAGCCGACCGAAGACGGGTTGCTGGTGCTGTCGTACGCCAAGTCCATCCTGAAAATGCATGACGAGTTGCTGTCACGCCTATCGGCGCCGGAGATCGAAGGCCATGTGATCCTTGGCACACCCGACCTGTATGCGGCCTATATGCTGCCGCCGATCCTGAGCATCTTTCGCCGCGCCTTCCCGCGCATCCAGGTGGAATTGCGCTGCGTGCTGTCCACGCCGCTGGTCGGGCTGGTCAAGCGCGGCGAGGTGGACATCGCGCTGGTGACGCGGATGAACGATTTCACCGGCGGCCTCGTGGTGCATCAGGAACCGCTGGTATGGATCACGGCGGTGGACTCCGACGTGCAGCACGAATCCCCGGTGCCGCTGGCGCTGCTGCCGCCCGGCAACCTGTATCGCGACCACGCCGTCGCCGGCCTGGAACGTGCCGGCAGGCGTTGGCGCATCGCCTGCACCAGCGAGAGCATCAGCGGCTTGCAGGCGGCGGTGTTCGCCGGCATGGCGGTGACGGTGCTCGGCCGCAGCACGGTGATTCCGGGGCTGCGCGAGCTGCCGCCGAGCCCGGAGTTCCCCGCTCTGCCGAAGGTCGATCTGCTGCTGTATCAGGCAGCCGGCGCCACCAAGCCGGCGGCCAAGGCGCTGCACGACTACTTGCAGCATTATCTCAGCCTGCGCGCCGAGGCCGTCCCGCCGATGCTCGCGCGGCCCGAGGCCGAGCCCGACCAGCCGTGACGCCGTCCCGGTCATGCCGCGACGCTGCTGGCGGCAGCGACCGCGCGCGCCGCCATCACACCGACCAGATGCGCACGGAACGCCGGCTCGGCATGGATGTCGCCGTTCAGCCCGTCGGGCGGAATGGCGATGCCGGCGATGGCGGACGGCGCGAACCGCGCCGCCAGCGCCGCTTCCATGTCGGCGACGCGGAACACGCTGGGCGCGGCACCGGTGACGGCAACGCGCACGCCGTCGGCGAAGCGCGCCACGAACACGCCGACCACGGCATAGCGCGAGGCCGGGCTGCGGAACTTCGCATAGGCGGCGGCGAGCGGCAGCGGGAAGCGCAGTGCGACGATCAGTTCGCCCGGTGCCAGCGCCGTGGTGAACAGGCCGGTGAAGAAGTCGTCGCCGGCGATCTCGCGCCGGTCGGTGACCACGGTGGCGCCGAGGCCGAGGATCGCGGCCGGGTAGTCGGCCGCGGGATCGGCGTTGGCGATGGCGCCGCCGATGGTGCCGCGATTGCGCACCGCCGGATCGCCGATGCCGGCGGCGAGCGAGGCGAGCGCCGGGATCGCCGCCGCCACCACCGCGGAATCGGCCACCGCGACGTGGCGCGTCATGGCGCCGATGCTCAGCGTGCCGCCGCTCGCGGCGATGCCGGTGAGGGCCGCCACGCCGGACAGATCGACCAGCGCCGGCGGTGTGGCCAGCCGGTGTTTCATCACCGGCAGGAGGCTCATGCCACCGGCAATGCCGGTGCCGCCGGTGGAGCGCAGCAACGCGACGGCGTCGGCGACGCTGGCCGGGCGGTGATAAGTGAAACCTTGCATGGGACTACTCCGCCGCTTTCGGCAGCCGTGCCGCCTGGATCAGCCGCCAGATGCGATTGGGGGCGGCCGGCATATCGACATGGGTAATGCCGAGCGGCGACAGCGCGTCCACCACGGCGTTGATGACGGTCGCCGGTGAGCCGATGGTGCCGACCTCGCCGCAGCCCTTCACGCCGAGATCGTTGTGCGTGCAGCGCGTGCTGTGCGTGATGATCTTCATGTTCGGCATGATGTCGGCGCGCGGCATCGCGTAATCCATGAACGAGCCGGACAGCAACTGGCCGCTGGCGTCGTCGTACACCGCCGTCTCGCACAGCGCCTGCCCGGCGCCTTGCGTGATGCCGCCGTGCAACTGGCCGGCGACGATCATCGGGTTGATGACGGTGCCGATGTCGTCCACCGCGACGTAGGACAGCAACTGCACGCTGCCGGTGTCCGGGTCGATCTCGACTTCGGCGACATGCGCGCCGCCGGGGAAGGTGAAGTTCACCGGATCGTAGAACGACTGCTCCTCCAGCCCCGGTTCCAGCACTTCCAGCGGGTAGTTGTGCGGGATGTAGGCGGCGAGGCAGATCTCGTCGAAGCGCAGCGAGCGGTCGGTGCCGGTGACGCTGAACTTGCCGTCCTCGAAGACGATGTCCGGCTCGCCGGCTTCCAGCATGTAGGCGGCGATCTTGCGGCCTTTCAGGATGACCTTGTCGACCGACTTGGCCAGCGCCGAGCCGCCGACCGAGAGCGAGCGCGAGCCATACGTGCCCATGCCGAACTGCACCTTGTCGGTATCGCCGAACACGACTTCGATCTTGTCGGCGGGGATGCCGAGCTTGTCGGAGACGATCTGCGCGAACGTGGTCTCGTGGCCCTGGCCGTGGCAATGCGTGCCGATCAGCACGGTGACGTCGCCGGTGGCGTGCACCCGGACGGTCGCACTTTCATATAGGCCGCCGCGCGCGCCGAGGCGGCCGGCGATGCGCGAGGGTGCGAGGCCGCAGGCTTCGACGTAGGTGGCAAGCCCGATGCCGCGATATTTGCCGCGCTTGGCGGCCTCGGCGCGGCGTGCCGGGAAGCCGTCCCAATCCGCCTGCGCCAGCGCGCGATCCAGACAGCCGGAGGGATCGCCGCTGTCGTATTCCATCATCACCGGCGTCTGGTACGGATACGCCGTCGTCGGGATCATGTTGCGGCGGCGGATCGCGACGCGGTCGATGCCCATTTCGGCGGCGGCGACATCGACGAGGCGTTCCAGCACGAACGTCGCTTCCGGCCGCCCGGCGCCGCGATAGGCGTCCACCGGCACGGTGTTGGTGAACACCACCTTCACCTCGCAGTAGATCGCAGGCGTGGTGTAGACCCCGGCGAGCAGCGGGCCGTACAGGTTGGTCGGGATGTTCGGGCCGAAGGTGGAGAGATAGCCGCCCATGTTGGCGAGCGTGCTGACGCGCAAGGCCAGGAACTTGCCGGTTTCGTCGAGCGCCAGTTCCGCCTCGGTGACGTGGTCGCGGCCTTGCGCGTCGGAGACGAAACCTTCGCTGCGCTCACTGACCCATTTCACCGGCACTTCCAGCCGGCGCGCCGCCCAGGTGACGACGGCTTCCTCGGCGTAGTGGAACTGCTTGACGCCGAAGCCGCCGCCGACATCGGGGGCGACGACGCGCAATTTGTGCTGCGGGATGCCGAGGACAAAATTGCCCATCAGCAGCTTGACCACATGCGGGAACTGGCTGGTCGAGTACAGCGTGGTGCGGTCGGTGGAGCGCTCGTACTGCGCGATCGCGGCGCGCGGCTCCATCGGGTTGCCGACCAGGCGGTTGTTGACCAGGCTGATCCTGGCGACATGCGCGGCGCCGGCGAAGGCGGCGTCGGTGGCGGCGCGGTCGCCGATTTCCCAGTCGCAGCACAGATTGTCGGGAATGTCCTCGAACACCGCCGGCGCGCCGGGGCGCAACGCCTCCAGCACGCCGACCACGGCCGGCAGCACGTCGTAGTCGACGACCACGGCGTCGGCGGCGAGCCGTGCCAGATCGACCGTCTCGGCGACGACCAGCGCGATCGGGTCGCCGACATGGCGCACCTTGTCGTATGCCATCGCCGGATGCGGCGGCTCCTTCATCGGCAGGCCGTCCTTGCCGGTGATGCCCCAGCCGCACGGAATGCCGCCGACCTTGTCTGCCTTCATGTCGGCGCCGGTCAGCACCGCGAGCACCCCCGGCATCGCCAGCGCGGCACGCGCATCAACGCCCAGCAGCTTGGCGTGCGCGTGCGGCGAGCGCACGAACACCGCATAGGTCATGCCCGGCAGCTTGATGTCGGCGACGTAGTTGCCGCGGCCGGTGATGAAGCGCAGGTCTTCCTTGCGCAGGATCGAGGCGCCGATGCCGGTGACGTTGCCCATGGTCACACCTTCTCCAGGCTGCTGGTCGCTGCGGCCGCGTGCATCGCGGCGGTGCCCGCCAGGATCGCGGCGACAATGTTCTGGTAGCCGGTACAGCGGCACATATTGCCTTCCAGCCAGTGCCGCACATCGGCTTCGGTCGGTGCCGCGTGGCGGCCGGCGAAGTCGATGGCGCTCATGATCATGCCCGGCGTGCAGAAACCGCATTGCAGGCCGTGATTTTCGTGAAACGCGATCTGCATCGGATGCAGCGAATTCTTGCCGCCGGCGCCGGACAATCCTTCGATGGAAGTGACGCGCGCGCCGTCCGCGGCCACCGCCAGCATGGTGCAGCTTTTCACCGAGACGCCGTCGACATGCACCACGCAGGCGCCGCATTGGCTGGTGTCGCACCCGACATGCGTGCCGGTCAGCCCCAGCCGCTCGCGCAGCAAATCCACCAGCAGCATGTCCGTGGGCACATCCGCCTTGATCCTGCGGCCATTGATGTCGAGCGTCAGCTCCATGCGAGTCGTCTCCATCTTGTGAGCCTGCGGCTAGTCGGCGGCGAGTGCGTGCATTTCGTCGATGTCCCAGCAGGCGAAGGCGCGGTCGGCGATACCGATAGGGGCAGCGAAATAGTCGCCCTCATCGACGTAGGCCACGAACATGTCGTCCTTGTCGCTGTTGGCGTCGAGGCTGAGCGTGACCTTGACGTAGGTGCCCTGATACTCGATGGCGCGCACCACGCCGGTGATGGCATTGAACGGCGGCAACTCGGCGCCGGCGACCTTGCCGAGGCGGACATGATCGCGCCGCACCGAGAATTGCAGGCGCTGGCCGGTCGGATGCACAGTGCCGGCAACGCGCAGACGAAAGCCGCGCCCGCCCTCGTCGCGCACGGTGGCAATGCCCTCGGAAACGGTTTCCAGTTTGCCCGACAGCACATTCTGCCCGCCCATGAAGCGCGCGACATAGGCGCTGCGCGGTTCGGTATACACGGTGCGCGCCGGATCGGACTGCACGATATGGCCGTGGTCCATCACCACCACCTGATCGGCGACGGCGACGGCCTCCAGCTGCGTGTGGGTGACGTGGATGAAGGTGATGCCCAACTGGCGCTGCATCTCGCGCAACTCGCTGCGCATCTGCAGGCGCAGGAATTCGTCGAGTGCGGACAGCGGTTCGTCGAGCAGCAGCACGCGCGGACGGGTGATGATCGCACGCGCCAGCGCGACACGCTGCTGCTGGCCGCCCGAGAGTTGCGCCGGCAGCCGTTGCGCGAGATGGGTCAACTGCACCTGTTCGATCACGCGGTCGGCCTCGCGATAGCGTTCGCGCTTGCCGATGCCGCGCACGCGCAGCGTGAAGGCGACGTTGTCGCGCACCGACAGATGCGGAAACAGCGCGTAGCTCTGGAACATCATCGCGGTGCCGCGCTCGCGCGGCGACTGGCCGACGACGTTGCCGCCGTCGATCAGGATCTCGCCCTCGCTCGGCGTCTCGTGGCCGGCGATCATGCGCAGCATCGTGGTCTTGCCGCAGCCGCTGGGGCCGAGCAGGCAGCAATAGGTGCCGCCGGTGATGCGCAGATTGATGCCGTCCACGGCCAGCGTGCCGTCGGCATAACGCTTGACGAGGCCTGCCAGTTCGACCGAGCCGCGTCCGGCGGCGGCGCCGGCCAGGGCGGGTGCGAGCGGGGCCATGTCCATTGCCGGGCTCACCCGCGGCCCGCGATGCTGCCGAGGCGGCGGCGCTGGATCAGCGCGATGGCGCCGAGCGAGACGCCGATGACCAGGAACGACAGCCCGGTGGTCAGCGTGCCGAGCGCATAGATGGAAGGTGAGGTCACGTTCTGCGTCATGCTCCAGATCTCGATCGGCACGGTGTTGGTAGAGCCGGTGGTTTGCAGCGTGCGGGCGAACTCATCGTATGACAGCGTGAAGCCGAACAGCGCCACCGCGATCATGCCCGGCAGCAGGATCGGCACCACCACGAGCCACATCGTCTGCAACTGGTTGGCGCCGAGATCGCGCGAGGCTTCCTCGTAGGATCGGCTGAAGCGGCCGAAGATCGCGAACATGATCAGCAGGCCGAACGGCAGCGTCCACGACAGTTGCGCGCCGAGTGCCGAGGTGTACCAGTTGGTCTCCAAGCCGAAGAGCTGGAACATCAGGCCGATGCCGATGCTCAACACGTAGCCGGGTGCGACAAGACTGGCGATCACCAGATAGAACAGCAGGCCGCTGCACGGAAAGTTGCGCCGGAACGCGAGGCCACCGGCCAGCGAGATCAGCACCGTCAGGCCCATCACGATCAGCGCCAGCGGAATCGAGCGCGACAGCGCGCCCATCAGATCGCCGGTGTCGCCCTGCTCGATCAGCTGGTCGAACCAGTGCAGGCTGACGCCGCGCATCGGAAACGACAAGCCGCCCTGCGGCCCCTGGAACGACAGCAGATAGATGCAGGCCATCGGGCCGTACAGGAACACGACATAGGCGACGAACACCGCGCCAAGCGCATAGAACGGCCAGCCACGCCGGTCGGCGGAGATTTTGACGGGGGCGCTCATCGGCCGCTCACCAGTTCCTTGCGCACATCGACGAAGCGCAGGATCGCCGCCACCATCACGGTGAGGATGATCATCAGCACCGCCGCACTCGCCGCCGCGTGCGGGAACAGCAGCGTGGAGATGTCGTCGTACATCGCCGACACCACCGAGGCGTCGCGGCCGCCGCTCATCACCTTGACGACATAGAAGTCGCCCATCACCAGTGTCACGACGAAGATCGAGCCGAGCACGATGCCGCTTTTTGTCAGCGGCAGCACCACCCACAGCACCGTCTGCCAGCGCGCGGCCCCCGCATCCAGCGCCGCCTCGAACAGCGAGCGGTCGATGCGGCTCATCGCGTTGAAGATCGGCACGATCATGAAGATGGTGAACAGATGCACGTACGAGATCACCACGGAGAAATCGGAAAACAGCAGGAACTGCAACGGCTCGTGGATGATGCCCGTGCCCATCAGCGCCTGATTGATCACGCCCTGTTTGCCGAGCAGCGGCAGCCAGGAGATCATGCGGATGACGTTGGAGGTCCAGAACGGCACCGTGCAGAGCAGGAACAGCCCGATCGCCACCAGCCGGTTGCGCACGTGGAACACCAGGAACGCCGCCACCGAGTAGCCGATCAGCAGCGTGCAGACCCACGTCATGGCCGCCAGCTTCAGCATCGTCAGATACAGCGACAGCGTCAGATGCGACGTCAACACGCTCGCGTAGTTCTCGAAGGTGAAGGCCGGAATCACCTCGAAATTGTCGTAGCGGAACACGCTCACGGCCAGCACGACCGCGAGCGGCGCGACCACGAACACAATCAGGACCAGCGCCAGCGGCAGCACCAGCGCGAATGATTTGAGTCGTCCCGGCGTGAACGCCGATCCGCCCGCCATTGCCGCTGCTGCTGCCACTGCCACGCTCCCTGCTCAGGCCGACTTGAACTCGTTCCAGCGCTGGATCATGTACTGGTTCTCGTCCATCACCGTGTTCCAACACGAGATGTTGGTGAAACGCTCGATCAGCGAGCCGCCGTCACGCAGCGAGCCGGCCTTGGCGATCGGCGCGCCGTACGGGTCCTTGATGACATCGGTCGCGGGCTTGCCGGCGTACCAGTAGGCGTACTCGTTCGGCGACATGAACTTCTCCGCCGTCGACGGCACCGGGCTGTAGTAACCGTGGCGCGCCACGAACGCACCCTGCCAGCCGCCGTAGTACCAGTTCAGATATTCGTAGGCGGCTTCAAGCTTCTTGCCGGTCAGGTGGCGCATCAGCCCCATGCCGTTGCACCAGCCGCGATAGCCTTCCTTGCCGTCGGGGCGGATGTTCACCGGCGCGTAGGTGCAGGGGATGCCCTTGGCGAGCACCGCGGTGACCGCCGGCGACCACATCGACTGCACGGTCACTTCGCCGGCCGCCATCAGCTCCACCGATTGCTCGAACGTCGTCCAGGTCGCGCGGAACTGGCCGGCCTTCTTGGCGGCGATCAGCGCGTTGATCGTCACGTCGATCTCGGCGCGCGTCATGTTGCCCTTGTTCTTGTAGACGATGTCACCGCGCGATTCGAGCGCCAGTGCGGCGTCCATGATGCCGATGTTCGGCACATCGAGAATTGCGGATTTGCCCTTGAACTTCGGGTCCAGCAACTCCTTCCACTGGGTGATCGGCTCGCCGACCAGATCCGGGCGGTAGCCGATGGAATCCGCGTTGTACACCTGCGGCAGGAAGGTCATCCAGTCGTGCACGCCCTCGACGATCTTCGTGGAGTCCTTACTGTCGATATACATCGCCTCGTACGGCGAGATCCCCTGGCGGGAGACCTTCTTGCCCTCGTAGTCGCCCTTGGTGAAGATCGGCAGGATGTTGTCGAACTGCGTGATCTTCTTGACGTCGATGCCTTGCAGAATGCCGCGCGCGACGGCGACCTTGGTCTGCCAGCCTTCGAGATCGGGAATATCGACGCTGGTCGGCTGGGTGATGAAGCGGGTGATCGCGGTCGAGGTATCGAGGTTCTGCATCACGACCTTGAAACCAAGGTCCTTGGCCGCCTGATCGCCGATCGCCTGCACCACCGAATACGAAACGCCGATATGGCGCAGCGTGATGTCCTTGATCTCCTGCGCCCAGATCGTCGGGAAGCCGGTGATCGCGCCGGACCCGGCGGCCGCACCCACGGCGGCTGCCGCGCCCTTGAGCAACGCGCGCCGCGTCGGCGACGCGGCCGGCTTTGGTGTTTGATCGTCAGTCATGTGACCGCACTCCCGATCGAGGTTGCCGATATTGGCCCGTGTACCGGCGCGGTCCGACCGCATGACTTGCCGGCGACTTCATCGGCACGTTGCATAATTGCCGGGGCTTGCGGCAAATCAGAAATTGCTATCCCGCGCATAAAATGAGCTAATGCGACTACTTTCTGCACTAAAAATGCTCCCGATCAACGCAAGCCGCCCATTTTTTGGTCGTATTCTGACTGTAGCCGGGCGCTGTCTGTTGGATTTTTAGGGATTGCGCGCGTCATTCAGCGCCCCGACAAAGCTCCGGCGTACTGCCGGAGCACAGTTCTGGCCTTGATCAAACTGGCGCCATCGCCTGCACCCGCGGCAGACCGAACTTGCCACCGCATACATCAGTCGTATGGCCGTTTTAGCTTGGTGATCTGCGCCTGCGTCTCGCCAATCGACGCCGGCTCGGCCATTGCCGCCCGAATCGCGACGCGATCGTCGCCGGCCGACAACGTTAAGATTCCCGCATGATCTCGTCAGGCATGATCGTGCAGCCGTCTGAGCGCGCATTCCGTGCGTTCCGGGCGAGGTAGAGTCGCTGATGGCCGGGGACTACGTGGCACACACCGCCGGCATGCTCCGCAGGCAGGTGGAGGATTCTGACCGCGCCACGCCGGTCCTGGCGGCCGACCGACCATGCGGTCCGAAAACCGCTCGCTGATCACGCCGTAACACGACAGATTTTTTTGCCAGAGGGCTACGACTGATGCGCATGCGGCAGATGTTTCTCGCGGCGATCGCCATGGGTTCGGTGGTCGGCGCGCTGGTCACGTTGCTGTTCGCCGAGCAACAGGGCGCGGCGTTGCGCAGCGCGCAGCGGGTCAATCGCGACATCCACCTGCTGGTCAGCGCGCTTCGCCTGCCGGAAGCCCTCAACCTGGAACGCGCCCTGATCAACCCGCGTCTGATGGCGCCGGCGGCAGCGACGGCGGACCAAATCGCCCCTGCCGTCGGTCAGAACGCGGTGGTCGATGCCGCCGTGGCGGACGCGCTGAACCTCGCGGTCACCGAGTCCGACAGGGCCGCGCTGCGGCAGGTGGCAGACACCCATCTGCAACTGCGCCGCGATGCCATGGCGGCCGTTGCCCGGCCGTCGGCCGAACGGCCCGAGGCGCTGGTCAACAGCTTCGTGCCGCAGATGTTCACCATTCAGGAGGCCGCCAACGCCTTTGCGACGACCGTCGAGCGGCGGATCAGCGCCAGCGACCCCGACGTCGGCAAGGCCGCGCGGCTCGCGCAGCTGGCGTGGGACATGCGCGATTGGGGCGGACGACAGGCGACCACCCTGATCCGCTTCATCGTGCTGCGTCTGCCGATGGACGGCGCGCAGGCGGAAACCCTCGCCACCTTCAAGGGGCGGATCGACCAGCTCTGGCTGGCGGTGCGCGGCGCCGCGGCCGACGTGAACAATCCGGCCGTCACCGCCGCGCTGGCCGGGGTCGAGCAGGGTTTCTGGGCGCACGGCGGCGAGGCCTACGCGGCCCGGGTGGCGCCCAGCCATGGCAAGGTGCTGGACCTCCAGGCCGACGCCGTGCTGAAAGAGGTCCTTCCGGTTCTGAACACAATCTTGCCGCTGCGCGACGCCGCCGAGGCGGCGGCGCTGCTCCAGAGCGACACCAGGATCGCCGAATCCCGTCTGCGACTGCTGCTTTCGCTTGGCTTGGTCGCGCTCACGCTCTGCACAACGGCCCTCGCCACCTGGTGGTTCGACCGCCGCGTGGTGCGGCCGGCGGGCGTGATCACCGGAACCATTCTCGCCCTCGCCCATGGCAACCGCGATGTCGAGGTGCCGCTGCAGGCCAGGACCGACGAACTCGGGCAGATGGCAAAGGCCATCGAAACGCTCCGCCGCAAGGCCTCCGAGGCCGCCAGCGCCGCGCTGGACCGGCATGAGGAGCAGCAACGCAGCCTGCGCCGTGGCAGCCAGATCGAGGCGATGTGTCATGAATTCGACACCGCCAGCAGCGCCTTGCTGACTGGCTTTGCCAGCGCGCGCGAGGGCATGCAGTCCACGGCCACCACCATGGCCGAGGTCGCGCGCGAGACCAACGGGCGTGCGGCGGCCGCCGCGGCCGCAGCCGCGCAGGCGGGCACCAATGTGCAGACCGTGGCCGCCGCCGCCGAGGAACTCTCGGCCTCCATCCTTGAGATCAGGCGCCAGATGGAGCAGTCCGCCCGCGTCACCGACCGTGCGGTGACCGGCGCCCGAGAGACCGATGCGGTGGTGCGCGCGCTGGCCGATGGCGCGCGCAAGATCGGCGAGGTGGTCGGCCTGATCAGCAGCATTGCCGGGCAGACGAACCTGCTGGCGTTGAACGCCACGATCGAGGCAGCGCGCGCCGGCGATGCCGGCAAGGGCTTTGCCGTGGTGGCGGCGGAGGTCAAGGCGCTCGCCGGGCAGACCGCACGCGCCACCGAGGAGATCGGCTCGCAGATCACTCAGATCCAGGGCGCGACGCAGCAAGCGGTCCAGGCCATCCACGGCATCACCGAGACGGTCTCGGAGGTGAGCGTGATCGCGGCCACCATCGCCGCGGCCGTGGAGCAACAGGGCGCCGCCACGGCGGAGATCGCCCGCAACGTCCAGCTTGCCGCGGCGAGCACGCACGACGTCACCAGGAATATCGCCGCCGCAAGCCGCGCCGCCGCCGACACCGGCTCCGCCGCCGGCCAGGTGCTCGACGCCGCCAGCCTGCTGTCCGAGCAATCTGGCGAACTGGCACGAAAAGTCGGCAGTTTCGTGTCGAGCGTTCGGGTTGCCTGACGCGCGCCGACGACCTGCCCGTGGTTGGTCGAGGCCGTCTGCTTCTGCCGATCGCTCCGCAAAGCCGAGATGAACAGGACACCCATGCGATGACGCTGCTCAGCCGCTTCCGGCTTCGTTCCAAACTGCTGCTGCTGATCGGGCTTTGCGCCTTTGCCGTCATCGCCTTGACCGCCACCGGCGGCTCGATTCTGCACCAGCGGATGCTCGACGACCGGCTGGACAAGCTGCGGGCCACCGTCAGTTCCACCGTGGCGATCGCCGCTGCGCTGAACGCCCGGGTGGTCGCGCAGGAGATCACGCAGCCGCAGGCGATGGCGCTGTTTCACCAGGATATCCGCGCCATCCGCTTCGATGGCGGCACCGGCTATCTGTCGGCCATCGATGCGCGAACCGGCGATGTCCTGATGCATGGGGTGAACCCGGCGCTGGAGGGCAAGCCCACGCCCGCCGACCCCGCCACCGGGCAGCCGATCTCGCGCATCGTCATCGCGGCTGTGCAGGGCGCCGACGCGGGCACCGCGACCTACATGTTCCCCAAGCCCGGGCAGACCGCGCCGCTGCGCAAAATCGTCGCGGTGGCAAAATTCTCGCCCTGGCAGATCGTGATCTACGCGGGCGCCTACACCGATGACCTGGACGCGCAGTATGGCGCGATCCTGGCGCGCGAGCTTGGCATCGGCGGCGCCTTCCTGGTGGCGATCCTGCTGGTAGCGTGGCTCGTCAACCGCGACATCAGCGGCTCGGTCACGCGCCTGATGGCCGCCATGCAACATCTGGCCGACCACGATTTGCAGACCGAGATCCCCGGCACCGACCGGCGCGACGAGGTCGGCGCGATGGCCGGCAGTGTGCTGGTGTTCCGGCAGAGCATGCAGACCGCAGCGCGCCTTGCCGCCGAGCGCGAGCAGGCAAAGGTGGCCGTGGCGGCCGAGCAGAAAGCAGTGCTGAACCGGACGGCGGACGCGTTCGACGCCAAGGTGGGCAGCCTGATTGCCATGCTGTCCGCCGGCGCCACCGAATTGCAGGCGACGGCGCAATCGATGACCACGACGGCGACGGCCGCGAACCGGCAGGCGACCACGGTCGCGGCGGCGGCGGAGCAGGCAAGCGCCGGGGTCCATACCGTGGCGTCGGCCGCCGAGGAACTGACCGCGTCGATCAGCGAAATCAGCCGCCAGATGGCGGAGTCCTCGCGCATGACCGGCAACGCCGTCGCGGACGCGCGCCGGACCGACGCCATCGTGCGCGATCTGGCCGAGGCGGCGCAGAAGATCGGTCAGGTGGTCGATCTGATCACCAGCATCGCCGGGCAGACCAATCTGCTGGCGCTGAATGCGACCATCGAGGCGGCGCGGGCCGGCGATGCGGGCAAAGGCTTCGCGGTGGTAGCCGGCGAGGTCAAAAGCCTCGCCTTGCAGACCGCGAAGGCGACCAACGAGATCGGCGCGCAGATCCGCCAGATCCAGGGCGCCACCGCCGCGGCGGTGCAGGCCATCGGGGCGATCAGCACCAGCATCGAGGATGTCGGCGCGATCGCCACGACCATTGCCACCGCGGTCGAGGAGCAGGGTGCGGCAACGGCGGAGATCGCCCGCAACGTGCTGCTGGCAGCGACCAGCACGCATGCGGTGACCGCCAACATTTCCGGCGTCAGCCAGGCGGCAAACGATACCGGTGCGGCCGCATCCGAGGTGCTGGGCGCGGCGAGCGGCCTCTCGCAACAGGCGGAACAACTCACCGCCGCGGTCGGCCGCTTCGTCGCCGACGTGCGGGCGGGCTGACTGGCCGCCGCAGCCTGCGTGGCGAGCCCGGGCGCCGGGGCGATCCCAACGCTTGTCTGTCGCCGCGCCGTCGTTAGACACGGCCACGTGCAGCCGCGCGCCAACGACAGTTTGGCGATGTGATCGGCCGGGGCCGGAGACAATTCCGCCGCCGCTCCAGGGGCGTAACCACGATTGGCCGACGCGGGACGGGAAGCGGTCCTTCACCGCGGCTGCGGCACGCCGCCTCGGCACAATTCGCTTGCCCGGGCGGTGTCAGATATACTAACTACAAGGCGTGACCGACGCACCCCCCACCCCGGCCCGACGCTTTGCCAGCATCCTCAACGGGCTCTGGATGGCGGTGGATTCGCGAAAACTGACCGGCCGCCTCGCCGCGCCGCTGGCCTTGATCATCCTGCACCGGCTGGCGCTGATCCGGCAGGCTTTTTA
>Ga0302279_10003888_pt1 | contig 18122 bp, 13 predicted proteins | sample III_Bog_N3_3_FD_194541 | JGI IMG/M metagenome (GOLD analysis project Ga0302279, IMG submission 194541) | Peat permafrost microbial communities from Stordalen Mire near Abisko, Sweden - III_Bog_N3_3 | ecosystem: Environmental > Terrestrial > Soil > Wetlands > Peat | place: Sweden: Abisko...
GCTGGTCGAGACGGCCTTGGAGCTCGCCGGGTACATCAGCGGCCGCCCCGACCGCAACGTGGTCGACGCCGTGGTGTCCTCCTACCACCAGGCCGGCGGGACGGCCCGGAGGATCACCGCCACCAGCTTCGCCGGATTGTTGATGTGCTCGCAGAATTGGCTGCGCTACAACGTCCGACGGGTGGCCAGCCGCCAGCCGAAGGCCCCGGCCACCGGGGGTGACGGTGACGCCGTCGAGCGGGAGGCCGTCCGCTCTCTGGCCGCCGTGCAACGGGCCACCCAGGGGATCGACCAGTGGCTGCCCTGGTTCCAGTGAGCGACCCGGGGCGTCGACCCGCGGGCCGGACCGGTGGGAGGATGGGGAGATGAGCATCGACCACACCACCTTCACCCGCATGGACGCCTCCACCGCCGACCAGTGGGCGGTCATCGGACGGGAGACCATGGCCAACCAGGGCCGCGTGGCCGAGCAGGTCCTGGCCATGCTGGCCGCACTGGCCGACATCACCGACGGTTTCGCCGTCGACCAGCTCACCCACTGCCTCCAGACGGCGACCCGGGCCGAGGAGGCGGGTGCCGACGACCAGATGATCGTGGCCTCCCTCTGCCACGACATCGGCAAGGTGGTCTCGGTGGCCAACCACCCCCGGATCGCCGCCGAGATCCTCCGCCCCTACGTGCGGCCCGAGATCACCGAGGTCATCGCCGCCCACCAGGACTTCCAGGGCCGGCACTACTACGCCCACTTCCACATGGACCCCGACCGCCGGGACGCCTACCGGGACGAGCCCTGGTACGGGCTGGCCGAGCAGTTCGCCGACGACTGGGACCAGACCAGCTTCGACCCCGCGTACCCGACCGAGCCCCTGGACCACTTCGCCCCGCTGGTCCGGGCCGTCTTCGCCTCGCCGAAGTCGCTCTGACCGCCCGTCAGGGCCGTCCGGTCGAGGCCAGCGCCCGGGCGTAGAGCTCGGCCAGCGAGGCCTGCAGGGCCTCGGTGGTCCGGTGCACCTGGCTACGGGGCACCCGGCCGGCCGCCGTGCGCTCCGGCGGAGGGATGGGCTCGCCCACCACCAGGTGGACCCGCGAGGGCCGGGGGACCTTGCGGCCCTTGGGCATGACCGACACCGTCCCCCCGATGCCCACCGGGACGATGGTGGCCCCGGTGCGCCCGGCCAGGAAGGCCGCCCCCTCGTGGAGGTCGGTGACGGCGGTGCCGGTCCGGCGCTCCCCTTCGGGGAACAAGATGAGCACCTCGCCGGCGTCGAGCACCCGCTGGGCCCGGCGCAGGGCCTCGCGGTCGGCCGACTCCCGGTGCACGGGGAAGGCCCCGACCGACAACAGGAAGCGCCCGAAGGCCGGCCGTCGGTAGAGGGAGTCCTTGGCCATGTAGTGGAGCTTGCGTCCGGTCACCTCGGAGGCCACGAAGAAGTCGATGAACGAGCGGTGGACCGGGGCGATGATCACCGGGCCGGTCGCCGGTACCTGCCCGGCCCCCTCCACCGTGGTGCGGAAGAACAGCCGGTTGATCCAGTGCACCAGCACCCGGAGGAACCGGTAGATCGGGGTGAGGCGGATGTCGACCGCCGGATCGTCGAACCCGTCGGGTCCCGTCCCGCCGTCGTCGTCGGCCTGCGGTCCGGTCACAGCCATCCGAGTACCTCCTCCACTACGTCGTCGATCGACCGGTCGGTGGAATCGACGACGTGGGCGCCGTCGGCCACCTCCAGCGGCGAGACCGCCCGGGTGCTGTCGAGGTGGTCCCGTCGGGTCAGTGCGGCGGCACCCTCCTCGGACCGCCGTCGGGCCCGCTCCTCGGGGGACGCCGTCAGGTAGACCTTCAGGTCGGCGTCGGGGAAGACCACCGAGGCGATGTCCCGGCCCTCGACCACCCCGCCCCCGTGCTCCTCGGCCCACCGACGCTGCCGGTCCACCAGGGCCCGCCGTACCCCGGCGTTGGCCGCCACGTTGGAGACGGCCCGGCTGACCTCGGGCCCCCGGATGGCCTCGGTGATGTCCACACCGTCGGCCACCACCCGCTCCCCCACCTCGAGGTCCAGGGAGCCGGCCAGTGCGGCCACCGTGTCGTCGTTGCCCCGGTCCTCAGGGTCGAGGTCCCGGGCCAGGACGGCCCAGGCCACGGCCCGGTACATGGCCCCGGTGTCCAGGCGCTCGAGACCCAGCCGGTCGGCCAGACGACGGGACACCGTGGACTTGCCCGACCCGGCGGGGCCGTCGATGGCCACGAGCAGCGGACGGCCGGTCACGCCGCCTCCCCCCGGGACAGGGCGGACAGGTCCTCGGCGAACCCCGGGTAGCTGGTGCCCACGGTCCCCCACCCGGTGATGGTGGTGACGGCACCGTCCCGGGGACACGCCGCCCCGGCCACCGCCGCGGCCATGGCCATCCGGTGGTCCCCCCGTGCGTCGACCCGGCCCGGGGCCAGGACGGCCCCGCCCGCCACCACCAGGTCGTCACCCTCCACCGTGGCCCGGGCACCGAAGGCGGCCAGGAGGTCGGCCGTCCCCTGCAGGCGGTCCGACTCCTTCACCCGCAGCTCCCCCACGTCGCAGAACCGGGTCTCGCCCCGGGCCACGGCGGCGGCCACGGCCAGGATGGGCACCTCGTCGAGGGACGGGATCTCCTCGGCCCGCACCACGGTCCCCCGCAGGGCCGCGTACCGGCACGACAGCGAGCCGGCACCCCCGGCGGTCGGTCGCACCTCGATGTCGGCCCCCATGCGGACCAGCACGTCGACGAAGCCCGTGCGCTGGGGGCCCAGGTAGATGCCCTCGACGTCCACGGCACCCCCGGGGACGAGGGTGGCCCCCACCACCCAGAAGGCCGCCTGGGAGGGATCCCCGGGCACCGTGGTGTCACCGGGCCGGAGCGTGCTGCGCCGGACCCGGACCACCCGGCCCTCCCCCTCGACGGCCACGTCGATGTCGGCCCCCGCCGCGGCCAGCAGCTCCTCGGTGTGGGTGCGGGTGGGGACGGGCTCGTGGACCACCGTCTCGCCGTCGGCGTCGAGCCCGGCCAGCAGGACGGCCGACTTCACCTGGGCGCTGGCCACCGGCAGGCGGTAGTCGATACCCACCAGTCGCCCGCCCGTCACCACCAGGGGCGGAAGGCACCGCTCCCCCGTCCCGTCCACCGTCGCACCCATGGCCCGCAGGGGGACGGCCACCCGGTCCATGGGCCGTCCGCTGAGGGAGTCGTCGCCCACCAGGGTGGTGGTGCCCGTAACCCCGGCCACCAGACCGGCGAACAGGCGCATCCCCGTCCCGGAGTTCCCCAGGTCGAGCGGCCCGTCGGGAGCGGCCAGCCGGTGGCGGCCCCCCCGGACCACCACCGGGCCCGGTCCGTCGAGACCGTCGACGACGGCCCCCAGGCGCTGCAGGGCCAGGCCGGTCCGGCGCACGTCGTCGCCGTCGGAGAGCCCGTGGATCGTGGACTCGCCGTCGGCCAGGGCGGCCAGCAGCAGGGCCCGGTGGGAGATGGACTTGTCCCCCGGCACCCGTACCCGGCCCACCAGGGTCCCACCCCCGGCCACCTCGAGCACCCCGCCGTGGTCCCCGCCGCTCACCGGGCCGCTCACCGGGCCGCCCCCAGGTCGACGCTGGAGGAGCGGTAGCCCCGGGCTCCGAGCCCGTCGACCAGGGTGGGGGCCAGATGTCCGTCGACCACCAGGACCAGCACCCCGCGCTCACCCTCCACCGAGTGGGCGATCTCGAAGTCGATGATGTTGACCCCGAGCTCGGCGGCCAGGGTGGTGATCTCGGCCAGCACGCCCGGCCGGTCGGGCACGGGGATGCGCACCTCCTGCAGCCCGTCGGGCCGGGACGGGCGGTCGGGCAGGGCCCGACGGGCCACGGCCGCCCGTTCCAGTACCTCGAGCAGGCCGTCGTGGTCGCCGTCGGTGACCCGCCGGCGCATGGTCCCCAGGGCCTCGATCAGCCGGTCCAGGGTGGCCACGATGGCCTCGGCGTTGTCGTCGCAGATGTCCGGCCAGATGCCCGGCCGGCCGGCGGCGATACGGGTCATGTCGCGGAAGCCCCCGGCGGCCAGCTGGAGGAGGGCGGCGTGCTCCTCGGCCGTCCCGGCGGCCAGGTCCATCAGGGTGGCCGCCGTCAGGTGGGGCACGTGGGAGACCACGGCCACCAGGGCGTCGTGCTGGGCCGGCGCCAGCGCCACCACGGCGGCCCCGAGGTCGGCCAGGATGTTCCGGAGCCGGGCGTAGGCCTCCGGATCGGTCAGGGCGGTCGGGGTCAGCACCCAGGTGGCCCCCACGAACAGCTCGCCCGAGGCGCCCTCGATGCCCAGCTGCTCGGACCCGGCCATGGGATGCCCGCCGATGAACGACGGATGGTCGACGCCCGCCACCAGGTGGCCCTTCACCCCTCCGACGTCGGTGACCACGGTTCCGGGCCGCCGGGCCGGGTCGTCCAGGACCCGGCGGATGATCGCCCCGGCCACGTGCACCGGGGTGGCCACCACCACCAGGTCGGCGGCGGGGTCCTCCCCTTCCGTGTCCAGCGCCCCGAGGACCACGGCCCGGGCGGCCACGCCCGGCTCGGCGTCCACCCCGCTCACGTGCCAACCCCGGGCCCGCAGGGCCATGCCCACCGACCCGCCGATCAGCCCGGTCCCGATGATGGTGGCCCGTCCCGCCGGTGCCTGCTGCTGGTTCGGGGCGTGGCGTCCCTGGTCCGGCCCGCCGCCCTCAGTCGGGGAGGTCGTCACGGAGGCCCTTGGTGCCCTCGAGGTACACGTGGTGGATCTCGCTGCGGGGACGGGCGGTCTCCACATGCAGCATGACCCGGATGCATTGGGGCAGGGAGCCCTCGATCGACAGCTCGCGGGCGCAGATGAGCGGCACGGCACCGAGCCCCATGGACCGGGCCGCCGTGGCCGGGAAGGTGGAGGTGAGGTCCTCGGTGGCCGTGAAGAGGATCGACACGATGTCGTCCTCCACCAGCCCGTTGCGGTCGAGGATCTCCTCCAACAGGGCCACCACCCGGACGCGGATGTCCTCGGTCGTGTCGGCGTCGACCGTGGTGGCGCCGCGGATGGCTCGGATCGTCGGTGGCATCAGCCAGGCATGCTACTCAGTCACCGGGACGTCGGTCCCCGTGGGGACCGCTGCGGCAGCCAGTGCCCGCACCTCGGTGCCCGTGAGGGGACGCCACCGCCCCGGGGACAGCGAGGGATCGGCCAACGGCCCGATCCGGGTCCGCACCAACCGGACCACCGGGTGGCCGACCAGGTCGCACATCCGTCGCACCTGGCGGTTCCGGCCCTCGTGGATGGTGATCCGCAGCAGGGTGGGGGCCACCACCGCGACCCGGGCCGGCGCCGTCGGTCCGTCCTCCAGCTCCACGCCCTCGCGCAGCCGGCGCACGGCCCGAGGGGAGGGGTCCCCCTCCACTTCGACCAGGTACTCCTTGGGGACGCCGAACGACGGATGGGTGAGCCGGTGGGCCAGGTCCCCGTCGTTGGTCAGGATGAGCAGGCCCTCACTGTCGAGGTCGAGACGACCGACCGGGAAGACCCGGGGCTCGGCCGGCACCAGGCCCACCACGGTGGGCCGGCCGTGGGTGTCCTCCGCCGTGGTCACCACACCGGTGGGCTTGTTCACCAGGTAGTGGACCAGGCCGGGGACGATGGGGAGGGGGACCCCGTCCAGGGTCACCCGGTCGACGTCGGGGTCGACCCGGCGGCCGAGGACCGGGAGCTCACCGTTGACGGCCACCCGGCCGCTCACGATCAGGTCCTCGCAGACCCGTCGGGAGCCCAGGCCGACCCGGGCCAGCACCTTCTGGAGGCGCTCGCCCCCGGGCGCCGGCGGGTCCTCCGCCGACGGGACCCCGGCGTGGTCAGTCGTCATCGGTGCGCACGAGGCGCTCCTCGTACTCGGCCACGGCCTCGGGGCCGGGCAGCAGGTCCTCCACCGGCGGCAGCTGGTCGAGCCGGTCGAGGCCCAGGCGCTCCAGGAACAGGTCGGTGGTGGCGAAGAGGACGGCCTGTCCCGGTCCGGGCGACTTGCCCACCGGCTCGATGTAGCCCCGCTGCTCCAGCAGGCGCACCACCCCGTCCACGTTGACTCCCCGCAGGGCGGCCACCTGGGCCCGGGAGACCGGTTGCTTGTAGGCCACGATGGCCAGGGTCTCGAGGGCCGCGGCCGACAGGCGCGACGAGACGCCGACGTTGGCGAACCGTTCCACGTAGGGGGCGAGGTCCGGATGGGTCTGGATCCGGTAGCCCCCGGCCACCCGGGCCACCACGAACCCCCGGCGCTCGGCGACCGTGGCCGCGGCGAGCTCGTCGCACACCGGCTCCACCAGGTCGACGGGGATCTCCAGCAGCTCGGCCAGCAGGCCCGGCGGGACCGGCTCGATGGCCACCATCAGGACGGCCTCGACCGCCCGGGCCTCGTCGGAGATCGGCATCGTCACCCCTCGTAGTCGTCGTAGTCGGCGGCCGGGACCACACCCCCGGTCGGGGCACCGGGCACCCAGGCCACCTGGAGGTCGCCGAAGGTCCCGCCCTGGTCGAGCGAGACCCGTCCCTGCTTGAACAGCTCGAGCAGCGCCAGGAAGCGGACGATGATCTCGATCCGGGTCCCCAGGTGGGCGGTCAGCTGGCGGAAGGTCGACGGCCCCGAGGTCGGGAGCCGTCCCACCAGGTCGGCCACGGCCTCGGCCACGGTGACCGTGTCCACCGTCACGTGGTACAGGTCCACCACCGGCACGGGTCGGGCCTCCGTGGCCCGCAGGTAGGCCGCCGCCACCTGCTCGGGGGTGACCCCCTCGAGGAGGTCGGGGGCGTGGACCACCAGGTCGTCGTCGATGCCCACCGAACGGGGCACCGACCGTTGGGCCTGCTCGGTGAGCAGGGTGAAGGCGTCGGCCGCTGCGGCGTAGGCCTGGCACTCGAGCAGGCGGGCCAGCAGGAGGTCGCGCTCCTCCCAGCCGGCCAGCTCCTCGTCGGGCTCCACGTCGTCGGGCCCCGGGAGGAGCCGGCGGGACTTGAGCTCCACCAGTACGGCGGCCACCACCAGGAAGCCGGAGAGGCGCTGCAGGTCGACCTCCTCCCAGCCGGCCAGCTCGGCCACGAAGCCCTCCACCATGGCCGCCAGGGGGATGTCGTAGAGGTCCAGCTGGTGGGTGTTCACCAATTGCAGGAGCAGCTCCGCCGGGCCCTCGAACACCGGTGTCGTGACCGTCGCCTCCACGGCCACCGACCCTACCCCCGGCCCGGGGACGCCGTGGCACGACCACCGGGGATCGGCCGGTCACCTACGATGATCCCCCATGTCGAGGGTGCTGTCGGGAATTCAGCCGAGCGGTGAGCTGCACATCGGGAACTACCTGGGAGCCGTGCGGACCTGGGTGGCCGACCAATTCGTCCACGACGCCCTCTACTGCGTGGTCGACCTCCACGCCCTCACGCTCGACATCGACCCCCAGGCCCTCCGCGAGCGCACCCGCGAGACGGCCCTGGACCTGCTGGCCGCCGGCCTGGACCCCGGGCACTGCACCCTGTTCATCCAGAGCCACGTGCCCGAGCACCCCCGCCTGACCTGGCTGCTCGAGTGCACGGCCACCATGGGCGAACTGGGCCGGATGACCCAGTTCAAGGAGAAGAGCGACGGCCGGGACTCGGTGGGCGTGGGCATCTTCACCTACCCGGTGCTGATGGCGGCCGACATCCTGCTCTACGACGCCGACCGGGTACCGGTGGGCGACGACCAGCGCCAGCATCTCGAGCTGTGCCGGGAGCTGGCCCTACGGTTCAACCACCGCTACGGCGAGACCTTCGTGGTGCCCGACGCCGCGGTCCCCCCGCACGGGGCCCGGGTCATGGACCTGCAGCACCCCGGGCGCAAGATGTCCAAGTCGGTCAGCTCCCCCACCGGGACGGTCCTGGTCTTCGAGGACCCGGCGTCGATCGACCGGAAGATCCGCCGGGCCGTCACCGACAACGACGGCGAGGTCCGCTACGACCCCGAGGCCAAGCCGGGCCTGGCCAACCTCATCGACCTGCTGGCCGTGTCCACCGACCGGACCCCGGCCGAGGCCGCCGCCGGCTACACCCGCTACGGCGACCTGAAGAAGGACACCGCCGAGGCCCTGCTCGAACTGCTCCGTCCCGTCCAGGAGCGCCGGGCCGCCCTGGCCGCCGACCCCGGCCACGTGGCCGAACTGCTCGCCCTGGGGGCCGCCAAGGCCCACGAACTGGCCGCTGCCACCTACAGGCGGGCGGCCGATGCCGTCGGCCTGTACCGGGCCGACTGAGGGCGCTTCCCCTACGAGTACCAGCCGGCCACGTCCACCACGATGTTGGTGGTGCCCGTGTTGTTGTAGACGGACACCGTGCCATCGGCCGACAGCGTGGCCACCACCAGGTTCGGCTCCACCGTCCCCGGTGACGGGTTGAGGTCGGACACAGTGGGCGGGGAGCCCGACGGGAAGACCGTGAGGTACGTGCGGGCCGTGGGCTGGACCGCCGTCACGTTGAGGACCACCGCGGCGGCGCCGCTCGGCACGCCGGCCACTCCGGCCACGTTCAGCGTGAGGGTCGAGGCCTGGGCGATGGGATCTCCGGCGTCGTCGGTCCCGTTGCACTGGGCCGATCCGCCGACCAGGCCCGAGGCGTTCCCCGGACGGGTGTCGCAGATGCGGACCGGCGGTGACGCCGGCGTGAACTGCGTCCCCGTCCCACCGGCCGTGGTGTACCACCCGGAGACGTCGACCAGCACGTCGGTGGGCTGGTTGGTGACCAGGGAGACCGCCCCGGATGCCGACACCGGGACGATGACCCGGTTGGGCACCGTCTCGCCGGCGGCGTAGTTGAGGTTCGAGGCCGTCGGCGCCGTGGTGCCGGCCGGGTAGGCGGTCAGGTACCCCGCGCCGCCGGCGTTCACCACGGTCACGTTCAGCACCACGGCGGCGACCCCGGTGGAGGGCACCCCGCCGTTGCCGTCGACCGTCACGGTGAGCGGCGTGCCGCCGACCAGCCGGGACCCGGCGTCCGCCGTCCCGTTGCACTGGGCCGCACCGGCCGAGAGGCCCGACGGGTTGCCGGCCCGGGTGTCGCAGATGCGGGCCGGGGTGGACAGCGGGTCGTAGAGCCCGGCGCCCCCGGTCTCCCCCGGCGTCACGTAGCCCTCGAGGTCGACGGCCACGTCGACCGAGGTGTTGGCCACCACCGAGAGCTGGCCCGACACCCCGAGCCCGACCTCCACGAGGTTCGGGACGTTCTGCCCGGCCCGAACGTTGAGGTTCGAGGCGGTCGGTGCACCGTCACCCGCCGGATAGACGGTGACGTATCCGGCCGACGACGCGTTGATGGCCGTGACGTTCACCACCGCGGCGGTGGCGTCGCTCGGCACGGTGAACTGGCCGGCCACGCTGATGGTGAGGGGCATGTGCGGCGCCAGCCGGCTGCCCGTCCCCCCGGCGCCGTTGCACTGGGCCGCCGGACCGGTCAGCGCCGACGGGTTGCCCGACCGGGTGTCGCAGATCCTCACCGGCGTGACGGCGGTGTAGGCGCCCGGGGTGACCACGATCACGGCCAGGGAGGCCGTCGCCGTCGCACCGTACCCGTCGGTCACCTCGACGGTGACCGGCACGGCGCCGGTGGCCGTCGGGGTGCCCGAGATCACGCCGGTGGTGCCGTCGAGGCTCAGGCCGGCGGGGAGGGTCCCGGTGGTGATCGACCAGGTGAGCGGGGTGATCCCGCCGGTGGCCGCCAGGGTGACCGAGTACGACGTCCCCAGCGTGGCCGCCGGCAAGGACGTGGTGGTGATGCCGGGTAGGGCGTAGGCCAGGATGATCCCGTCGGCCGTGGTGGCCCCCTCCCCCACGGCGAAACAGTCCAGGGAGGACGGGCAGGCCACACCGGCCAGGGCGTCCACGTCGGCCGGCAACGGCGAGGCCGACCAGGTGGCCCCGCCGTCGGTGCTGGTCACGGCGGCGGCCGGGCCGGCCCCCGAGCCGGGTCCCACCGCCGTGCAGACCGAGGTGGTGGCGCAGTCCACCGAGGCCAGCTGGGGCAGGTCGGCCGGCACCGTGGCCGCCGACCAGAAGAGCCCGCCGTCGGTGCTGACCAGTCCCTGGCCGGGGCTCGTCGGGCTGCCGCCCACGGCCGCGCAGTCGGCGGCGGAGGGGCACGACACCCCGCTCAGCCCGACCACCCCGGCGGGCACCACGCCGACCGTCCACGTCGAGCCGCCGTTGGTGGAGGCCACCACCGAGTCGGACGCCCCGTCGTCACCCACGGCCACGCAGTCCGACGGCGTCGCGCACGACACCCCGCTCAACCCGTAGACGCCCCCGGGCACCGTCCCCGTCGTCCAGGTCACCCCGCCGTCACCGGTGGTGAGCACCGGGACCGGGGCGTTGTAGCCCAGCACGGCCACGCAGTTCGACACGGTGGCGCACGAGACACCCTCCAGCCCGTCCTCGCCGGAGGGGCCGGTCTGGGAGGTCCAGGAGGTCCCACCGTCCGTGGAGGTCAGGATGGCGCCGTCCTGGTCCGTCGCCGTGCCCACGGCCACGCAGTCCGAGGTCGTGGGGCACGAGACCCCGACCAGAGTGCCCACACCGGTGGGGACGGTCGCCGGGACCCAGGTGGCCCCCGACGTGGTGGTCACGAGGACGGTGCCGGCACCGGAGGAACTCCCGCCGACGGCCACGCACTCGGCCGTGGTGGGACACGAGACGGCCTGGGGCAGGTCGCCCGAGGGATAACTGGCACTGACCTGCCATTCCGAGGAGGCCGTGGCACCGGCCGTGCCGGTACCGGCCAGGGGCGCCACGAGGACGGTCGCCACCACCACGAGCACGGCGAGCAGCGTCGAGATCCCGTTCCGTGTGGCCATGTCCCCTTCTTCCGTGCGGTGCCGGTCCTACCGCTGGGCGGCACGGCGACAGCTGACCCGGGTCCCCCGGGAGATGCCCAGGCTACCCGAGCGGCGGGCCGTGGCCCGGCGCGGTCGGCCGTCCCCGGTCAGTTGCTGATGGTCACCCCGAGGCCGGAGCACTGGCTCTCGATGGTCGCCAGGTCGGCGTTCGACTTCGCCACATCGGTCGGGCTGTTGCCGGTCTCGGGGAGCGACGCCACGAAGACCATGGCCGAGGCCAGCGTGCCCCAGGTCGGGTCGAGCCCGGCCGACGTCTCGGCCTGGGCCGCCGCCTCCTTGATGGTCCCCGAGCCGACGGCCGAGTCCTGGGAGGCGCTCGACTGCCAGGTCCGGCAGGCCTGGGTGGCATACGCCCGGGCCGGCGCGGCACTGCCGGCCACCGCGGTGGTCGTGGTCGGGACGGTGGTCGACGTGGTGGTGGGCGCCGTGGTCGACGGGACGGTGGTGGTGGTCCCACCCCGGGACGGAGGGATCGTCGTGGTGGGGCCCGGAGCCGTCGTGGCCGTGGTCGGTGTCGACGACGGCGTGGACGACCCGCAGCCGGCGACCGCCACGGCCACAGTGACGGTCAGCATCCCGATCAGGAGGCCCGGTCGCCGGCCCACCGCACCCGCACCGCTCGTCCGCTGCACCACGCCCGTCCACCCTCCCTCTCCGGGCACCCGCCCGACCACCCGCACCGGTGCGGCACGGATCCACGTGGCGACCATCGTCCCACCGATCGGGCCACCGGCGGTGTCATCGCACCGGGACCACCGGGCCGACCGGGGCGGATGCTCAGGTCGTGGGCACCGAGTACCACCCCTCGGAGTCGACCACCACGTTCACGCTCCCGGTGTAGTTGTAGATGTCGACCGTCCCGGTGTCCGACACCCGGGCCACCACCAGGTTGGTCTCGACCCCGCTGGCGTTGGGGTTGAGGTCCGAGATGATGGGCGGCGTCCCCGACGGGTACACCGTGAGGTGGGTCTGCTGGGTCGCCCCCACGGCGGTGATGTTGAGCACCACCGCCGTGGCGTCCGACGGCACACCGGCGATACCGGCGACGTTGATGGTCAGGGTGTGCCCGGCCCCCAACGGTTCGCCGGCGTCGTCCGTCCCGTTGCACTGGGCCTCGGCACCGGTGAGGCCCGACGGATTGTCGGCCCGGGTGTCGCAGATCCGCACCGGCGTGGCCTGGGCCGTGTACTGGGAGCCCGTACCTCCGGCCGAGGTGAACCACCCCGAGACGTCGACCACCAGATCGGTGGCCTGGTTGGCCGTGAGGGAGATCTCCCCGGTGGCCGACACCGGGACGATCACCCGGTTGGGGAGCGTCTCGTCGGTGCCGTAGTTGAGGTTCGAGGCCGTCGGTGCCGCCGTGCCCTCGGGGTACGCCGTCACGTAGCCGGCCGCCGCCGGGCCCACCGCCGTCACGTTGAGGACCACGGCCGACACCCCGGTGGCGGGGACGCCACCGTCGCCGTCCACCGTCACGTCCAGGACGCCACCGGCGGCCAGGCGCTTGCCGGCGTCGGCCACGCCGTTGCACTGGGCGTCACCGCCGCTCAGGCCGGACGGGTTGCCGGCCCGGGTATCGCAGATGCGGACGGGGCTGGGCAGTGCGTTGTACAGACCGGCCCCACCCTCGGGGACCGGGGTCACGTACCCCTCGAGGTCCACCACCACGTCCATCGGCGTGTTGGCCACGACCGACACGTGCTCGGCGGTCCCCACGCCGGTCTCGACCAGGTTGGCCACCCGCTGGTCCGGACGGACGTTGATGTTCGAGGCCGTGGGAATGGCGTTGCCGCCCGGGTACACCGTGAGGTACCCCCGTGCGGTGGCGTCGACCGCCGTCACGTTCAGGACCACCGCGGTGGCGTCGGAGGGCACGGCGAACTCGCCGGCCACCGTGATGGTCAGCGGGGTGTAGGCGGTCAGGCGCTCGCCGGCGTCGGCCACCCCGTTGCACTGCGCCGCCGGACCGGTGAGGTCCGAGGGGTTGCCGGCCCGGGTGTCGCAGATGCGGACCGGGGCCACCGCGGTGTACGGGCCCGGCTGGGAGACCGTGAGGGTCAGGTCGGCCGTCGACGACAGGGCGGCGGCGTCGGTCACCGTGACCGTGAGGCCCTCGACCCCCGAGGCCGTCGGCGTGCCCGAGATGACCCCGGTGGCGGCGTCGAGGGAGAGCCCGGCCGGGAGGGTGCCGGCGGTGAGGGTCCAGGTGTAGGGCACGGAGCCCCCGGTGGCCTCCAGCGTGGTCGAGTAGGCCACGCCCTCGGTCGCCGCGGGGAGCGACGTCGTGGTGATGCTCGGTGGACCGTTGACCGTCCAGGTGAAGCCGGTCGTGCCGGAGAAGCCCAGGCTGTCGCGCACGGTCACCGTGACCGTCGAGACCCCGACCGTCGTGGGGGTGCCCGAGACGGTCCCCGTCGAGGGGTCGATGCCCAGGCCGGCCGGCAGACCGGTGGCCCCGTAGGTCAGCGTGGCCGCCGGATTGGAGTCGGTCGCGGCGATGGCCAGGGGGGCGATGGCCGTGTGGACGTCGCTGGACTGGTCACCGGGATCGGTGACGGTCACCAGGTCGACCACCGAGAATTCCACCGAATTGGAGCCGGTGAACCCGGCCGAGTCGGTGGCCTGCACGATGGCCGCGTCGCTGCCCGTCGTGGTCGGGGTCCCCGAGATCACTCCGGTGGTGGCGTCGAGGGTGAGACCGGGGGGCAGGGAGCCGGAGGTGACGGCCCATCCGGTGATGGTCGCCCCGCCGGCGGCACCGCTGGTCGAGGCGGCCAGGGTGAGCGGTGTCGCCGCCACGCCGGCGTCGTCGGTCTGGAGGCCGGGGTCGGTGACCGTCACGGTGTTGGCCACCACCCAGTCGAACGAGGTCGAACCGCTGGCGTCCAGCGAGTCGGTCGCCGTCACCGTCACCGCGTAGGGCGTGGCGCTCCCCGTGGTCGGGGTACCGGAGATGGTGCCGGTCGAGGGGTCGATGGACAGCCCCGGGGGGAGGCCGGTGGCCGTCCACGAGGTGATCGTGCCACCGCCGACATCCGTGGCCTCGGGGGTCAGCCCGGCGATGGCCGTGCCCGAGGTCGACGACTGGTTCCCCGGATCGGCCACCGTCACCACGTCACTGACCGTCCAGGTGAAGGGACTGCTCGACCCGGACGAGCTCTGGGAGTCGGTGGCCGTGGCCGTGACGGTGTAGGTGCCACCGGTGGTCGGGGTGCCCGAGACCACCCCGGCGGCGGAGATGCTCAGCCCCGGAGGGGCCCCGGACAGGGACCAGCCGGTGATGGTGGCGCCACCGGTCGAACCCGAGGTGGTGGCGCTCAGGGTCAGCGGGACGATGGCCGTCCCCGCCACCGAGAGCTGGTCCGGCGGCGTGGTCACGCTGACCACGTTCTCGACGGTCCACGCCACCACCGTGGTCCCGGTGAACCCGTCGGAGTCGGTGGCCTCGACGGTGGCCGAGTAGGAACCGGTGGCCGCCGGCGTGCCGGTGACCACGCCGGCCGGCGACAGGGTCAGGCCGGTCGGCAGCGACCCCGCCGTGACCAGCCAGCCCGTCGACGAGATGCTGGCCCCGCCGCCGGCGCCCGACGTCGTGGCCGACAGGGTGAGCGGACTGATCGCCGTGCCGGCGAAGGAGTCCTGGGGACCGGGATCGGTGACGTCCACGGTGTTGTCGATGGTGAACGCCACGCCCGTCGTTCCGGTGAACCCGGCCGAGTCGGTGGCCTGGACGGTGGCCGTGTACGACCCCGCTGTGGTGGGCGTGCCGGTGATGACGCCGCCGGACGACAGCGAGAGGCCCGGGGGGAGGGAGCCCCCGGTGACCGACCAGCCGGTGGCCGAGATGGTGGCTCCGCCGCCGGCCCCACTGGTGGTGGCCGAGAGGGCGAGCGGTGTCAGCGCCGTGCCCGAGTCGGCGGTCTGTGGCCCGGGAGGGGCCACGGTGACCGTGTTGTCGACCGTCCAGGGGAACGGGTTGGTCTGCCCGGAGGCACTGGAGGAATCGGTGGCGGTGACGACCACCGACGACGGGGTCAGGCTGCCGGTGGTCGGCGTGCCGGTGATCACCCCGGTCGTGGGGTCGATGGACAGGCCGGCCGGCAGTCCGCTGGCGCCGTAGGTGAGGGGCAGATCGTCGATGTCCGAGGCCGAGATGGCCAGACCGGTGATGGCCGTGCCCGACGTGCTGACCTGGGCCGACGGGGTCGCCACCACGACCGGGTTGGTGTTCCAGGTGGCCGAGATGGTGCCGCCGCCCGAGGCACTGAGCCCGAAGGTGATGCCCGTCACCGCACCGCCGGCGCCGTCGGTGACCACGTAGGACGAGCCACCGCCGCCGCCGCCGAACCCGTTCCCCCCGCCACCGCCCTGGTAGCCGCCGCCCCCGCCGCCGCCGTAGATGAACGCCGCGTCGGTCCCCGCGCCGCCGTCGGCCGACGACGGCACGTTGCCGCCCGACCAGGCCGTCGTCGTGCCCCCGGTGCCCCCGGTGCCGAAGCCGAAGCACCCGGCGAGCCCGGCGGTCCCGCCGAAGATTCCGGCGCTGGTGGTACCGGCACCGGCATTGCCGCCACCCGCCCCGTCGCACAGCAGGTCACCGCCCTCTCCGCCGCCGCCGCCGGCCACCAGCAGCACATCGGCCGTGGGCGTGGTCCCCGCCGAGCACGTGGCCCCCAGGCAGAAGGCACTGGCCGCCCCACCGGCGTTGCCACCCGTGCCACCGGGGGCGAACCCACCGGTCGAGGACGCGCCGCAACCCAGGCTGGCCGAGAAGGTCTGGCCGCTCTCGCCCACCGTGGGGATGACGGCGGTGATCAACCCGCCGTACCCCTGGTTGCCGGTGTGGCTCTCCCCACCGATGCCGCCCGAGACGGTCAGACTGATCGAGGTGGCCCCGGCCGGTGCCGTGGTGGTGAAGGTGGTCGAGCCGCAGGTCGGCGTGGCGCTCCAGACGACCGGGGTCGAGGTCGAGGCTCCGGCCGGGCTCGACGAGGCCACCGTGGCCACGGCGCCGCCGACGGCCAGCACGGCCACGGCCAGTACCCCGGCCAGGGTAAGCGAGGCGGCACGGCGGCCACGCGGGTAGTGGCGTCCCTCAGGTGTCGTGGTCATCTGTGGTGGTCCTCCGATTGGATGGCCACCGGGCTGCAGTTAACCGGTCGACGGACATCGCGGGAGGACGATCCCTCCCGGAAACCTGTAGGTCACTGGTGCGACGTGTCGTGATCGGTCGTGGGTCCTTTTCGGACAGCACTACGTCCTGGTGGCATCGTGGAAATGAATGACCCCACGGTAACTGATCGACCGTCGGTTAGATAGGGCCAATTGTCCCCCAGTTCCCCAGTCCCCCTGTCGGACCGTCGACCCTGGCCGCGCCGGCTCACCCGGTCGGCCCGGAGTCGGCACGGGCTCACCCGGGAGGTGGCGCGTACCAGCCCTCGGAGTCGACGATGACGTTGACCAGACCGTTGAAGTTGTAGATCGTGATGGTCCCCTCGGCCGAGACCCGGGCCACCACCAGGTTGGTCTCGACGGCGTTGGGGCTCGGGTTGAGGTCCGAGATGATGGGCAGGGCCCCCGACGGGTAGACCGTGAGGTGGGTCTGGAAGGACGGGTCGACGGCCGTCAGGTTGAGGACCACGGCGGTGGCGTTGGTGGGGACACCGGCCAGTCCGGTCACGTTGATGGTGAGGGTCCCCCCCGTCCCGATGGGATCGCCGGCGTCGTCGGTCCCGTTGCACTGGGCCTCGGGGCCGGAGAGGTCCGACGGGTTGCCGGCCCGGGTGTCGCAGATCCGGATGGGGGCCTCCTGGGCCGTGAACATCGACCCCGTGCCCGACGCCGAGGTGAACCACCCCGAGATGTCGACGACCACGTCGGTGGCCTGGTTGACGGTGAACGAGACGTCGCCGTCGGCCGAGACCGGCACGTAGACCCGGTTGGGCACGGTCTCGCCCGTCCGGTAGTTCAGGTTGGACGCCGTGGGCGGCGCCGTGCCTGCCGGGTAGGCCGTGAGGTAGCCGGCCGCCGCCGGGTTGACCGCCGTGACGTTCAGCACCACCGCCGAGACCCCGGTCGAGGGCACGCCCCCGTTGCCGGTGGCCTTGATGGTGAGCACCCCACCGCCGGCCAGGCGGCTGCCGGCGTTGTCCGTCCCGTTGCACTGGGCGGCGCCGCCGGAGAGGTCCGACGGGTTGCCGGCCCGGGTGTCGCAGATCCGGGCCGGGGTGGTGAGCGGGTCGTAGAGGCCGGCCCCGTCGAGCGACGTCGGCGTGACGTAGCCCTGGAGGTCGACGACCACGTCCATCGAGGTGTTGGTCACGATGGACACCTGGCTGTTGATACCTACGCCCACCTCGACCAGGTTGGCCACCCGCTCGGCGGGCTTGACGTTCAGGATCGACGCCGTGGGCACGGAGTTGCCCGACGGGTACACCGTGAGGTACCCCGATGCCGTGGCGTCGACAGCTGTCACGTTCAGCACCACGGCCGTGGCGTTCTCCGGCACGTGGAACGAACCGACCACGTTGATGGTGAGCGGGGTGTTGGCCACCAGGCGCTCACCCTCGTTGTCCGTCCCGTTGCACTGGGCCGCCGGACCGGTGAGGTCCGAGGGGTTGCCGGCCCGGGTGTCGCAGATGCGCACCGGGGCGAGGGGCGAGTACGGCCCCGGGGCCACGATGGTGAGCGACAGCAGGGCCGTGGCCGACAGGCCGTCGGCGTCGGTCACCTTGAAGTGGATGTTCGGGGTGCCCGCCGAGGTGGGCGTGCCCGAGATGACGCCGGTCGAGGCGTCGAGGGTGAGGCCCGGAGGCAGCGACCCCGAGGTGATCGACCAGGTGTAGGGGGTGGTCCCGCCTGTGGCCCCCAGGGTGGTGGAGTAGGCGATGTTGACCGTCCCCGACGGCAACGACGTCGTGGTGATGCTCGGCGGGCCGTTGACCGACCACGAGAAGTTGGTCGAACCACTGAACTCGGCGTCGTCGGTGGCCGTCACGGTCACCGACGAGGTGCCGAAGGCGGTCGGCGTGCCCGAGATGACGCCCGTGGAGGTGTCGATGCTCAGGCCGGCCGGCAGGCCGGTGGCCGAGTAGGTCAGCGTGGCGGTGTCACTCGAGTCCGTGGCCACGATGGCCAGCGGGGTGATGGCCACCCCGATGTCGTTGGCCTGGGAACCCGGGTTGGTCACGGTGAC
>Ga0302279_10003889_pt1 | contig 18121 bp, 19 predicted proteins | sample III_Bog_N3_3_FD_194541 | JGI IMG/M metagenome (GOLD analysis project Ga0302279, IMG submission 194541) | Peat permafrost microbial communities from Stordalen Mire near Abisko, Sweden - III_Bog_N3_3 | ecosystem: Environmental > Terrestrial > Soil > Wetlands > Peat | place: Sweden: Abisko...
CTACACCGTCGACAAGAACGGCGACCAGGTCGCCCTCGAGGAAATCTACAAGAGCGGCGGGTTCGCCAACACGGGTTCGGACTGGCTGGCCTACTTCCTCTACAACCTCCCGGGGACCAAGGTCTCAAGCTGGTTCTGCGTGAGCGGCGAGCAGCAGCAAAATGGCACGGGATTCCTGGGCGGGAGCTACACGAAGTACAGCATCTCCCCGGCCTACACCTACAACGCCAACCTGTCCGTAAAGCTCCAGTACTCCTACGAGAAGGCGAAGAACCTCAGCTTCCCGAGCGCCAACTTCTTCGGCACCGAGCTGGTCTTCAAGTTCTGATCCTTCCTCCTGTCAGCCAGGTGGTGGCCATTTGAGCCGCCGGGATGGGCGCGTCCAAGCGCTGCCCGGCGGCTTTTCATTAACATCCCGCATTCAACAACCATGATCAAATCGCTCCGCATCGTGCTCGCCTCAGGCCTCCTGGCCGCCGCGGGCCTCATTGTCACCAACAACGCCGCCGCCGAGGACAAAGTTGTCAAGGTCGGCATCCTCCACTCCCTCACGGGCACCATGGCGATCAGCGAGACGTCCCTTCGCGATGTCCTCCTGTACGCCTTCGACCAGATCAACGCCTCGGGTGGCGTGATGGGCTGCAAGATCGAGCCGGTCGTCGTCGACGGCGCCTCAAACTGGCCGCTTTTTGCCGAGAAGGCGAAGCAGCTCCTGGAGGAGGACAAGGTGTCGGTCACCTTCGGCTGCTGGACCTCCGTCAGCCGCAAGTCGGTCCTTCCCGTCTTCGAGAAGGACAACGGCATGCTCTTCTATCCCGTCCAGTACGAGGGTGAAGAATTGTCCAAGAACATCTTCTACACCGCCGAGGCGGTCAACCAGCAGGCGACCCCGGCGGTCGATTACCTGCTCCAGCAGGGCAAGAAGAAGTTCTACCTGATCGGGACCGATTACGTTTATCCGCAGACCACGAACCTGATCCTCTACAAGTACCTCCTCCTCCATGGCGTCCCGGTTGAGAACATCGGCGGCGGCCTGCGCAAGGACGCGGACGGCAAGGTCATCTCCGCGGGCAAGTACGTTCCCTTCGGCCACACCGACTTCCAGCAGATCGTGGCGGACATCAAGCAGTTCGCCGCCAGCGGCGACGCCTGCGTCATCAACACGATCAACGGCGACTCAAACGTGCCGTTCTTCAAGGAAGTCGTGGCCGCCGGCCTGACCCCTTCGGATTGCCCGGTTGTCTCCTTCAGCCTCGCCGAGGATGAACTGCGCAGCATGCCGACCAAGGACATGGTGGGCGAGCTCGGCTGCTGGACCTACTTCATGTCGCTCAAGACGCCGGAGAACGCGGCCTTCCTGAAGAGCTGGTACGCATGGCTTGAGACCGAGAACTATCCCGGCGTCGTGAAGATGAAGCGCGCCGTGGACAGCCCGATGGTCCTCTCCTACGACGGCGTCTATCTCTGGAAGGCCGCGGTCGAGAAGGCCGGTTCGTTCGACGTGGACAAGGTCCGCGCGGTCCTGGAGTCCGGGGCGATCACCTTCACCGGCCCGGGCGGCAAGGTCACGATGCAGGCCAACCACCATGTGACCAAGACCGTCTACATCGGCGAGACCAAGGCCAACGGGCAGTTCAAGATCCTCAAGGAATTCCCCGATGTCTACGGTGAGCCCTTCCAGCTGAAGACGCTCGACGCGAAGCTGGCTGCGGGCAAATAGGCCCTTTCCCTCCCATCGGACCCCGGCGGATTCCTCCGCCGGGGCCCGAATGGGAATGAAATAAGCTTTTATGCGGGGCGGAGTGGAAACTCCGCCCTTTTCATTATGACGAAGTTTGCCTTCTGGCTGACGCTTCTGCTGATCCTGGCCGGGCTCGCCGTTTCGCGGCTGGCGGCTGCTCCCGCCGCGCCGGCCGGCGACGCTGCGACCCGCGCGGCCCTGGTCCGCGCCATCCTGACCGACGGCCCCGGGCGGCAGAAGCTTCTCTCCGACCTGGCGAATTCGGGCTCCCGGCTGGTCCGGGACGTCCTGACCTACTGGACGCGCGACGAGATCGTGCTCTATGCAGCCCCCGACGGGACGAGCATCCCCGTCTTCCTCGAGGAGCAGCAGGATTCCGAGGGGAAGGCGCGGGCCGTCCGGATCGACAACGGGCGCTTCCTCGCCGATCCGGCCGGGCGCGAGATGCGCTTCGCCTCGGGGGACCTGAACTCGGTGGACACGGACATGCGGTTGCGAAGCACGATCCAGCAGGCGCTCGACACCCTGACCCTGGCCGACCCGGATCCCGACGCCCGGCGCTCGGCGGTGGTCAAGCTCGGCAATTCCCAGAAGCGGCAGTACATCCCGATCCTGCAGGCCCGGCTCCCGCTGGAGCGCGACGCGGAGGTCCGGAAGGCCCTGGGCGAGGCGATCGCCCTGCTTGGGATGAACGATCCGGACCCCGCCGTCCGGGTCGCCTCGATCAACCGGCTCGCGCAACTCCAATCCCTCGGGAGCATCGACGCGCTCTCCCGCGTCGCCGCCGCGCCGGGGCAGGCGCCCGAGGTCGCGGAGGCGGCTCGCGCGGCCGTCGCGGTCATCAACCGGCACATCGCCAACGTCAATTTCTTCGGGACGATCTTCCGGGGCGCGAGCCTGGGCTCCATCCTCCTCGTGGTGGCCCTCGGCCTGGCGATCACCTTCGGGCTGATGGGGATCATCAACATGGCGCACGGCGAGATGATCGCCGTCGGCGCCTACACGAGCTACGTCGTCCAGAATGTCTTCGGCTCGGGCTTCGGGTTCGCGATCACCCTTCCCTTCAGCATGGGAGGCCGGCTCCTCTCCTTCGGCTTCACGATCCCCGGGATCAACGCCACCGGGTGGTGGTACCAGAGCTATTTCCTCTTCGCGATCCCGCTCAGCTTCCTCACCGCGGCGCTGGCCGGCCTGGTGGTCGAGCGCTCCGTGATCCAGTTCCTCTATCGGCGGCCGCTCGAGTCGCTCCTGGCGACCTGGGGCGTGTCGCTGGTCATGCAGCAGCTCTTCCGGATGGTTTTCGGCGCGAACAACGTCCAGGTTGACTCGCCCGCGTGGCTTCTGGGGCACTTCAGCTGCGACGATGTGAACTTCGGCTACAACCGGGTCTTCGTGATCATCTTCGCCGTCCTGATCGTCCTGGGGACCTGGCTGCTGCTGACGAAGACCCCTTTGGGGCTGCTGATCCGCTCCGTGATGCAGAACCGGGACATGGCCGCGTGCATGGGCGTGCGGACCAACCGCGTCAACATGATGACCTTCGCCTTTGGGTCGGGACTGGCGGGGCTGGCCGGCGCATTTCTGTCCCAGATCGGGAATGTGGGCCCGAGCCTCGGGCAGAATTACATCGTGGACAGCTTCATGACGGTGGTGGTGGGCGGGGTCGGCAGCATCGTCGGCACCGTGTGCGCGGCGGCCGGAATCGGCACGGCCGACCAGGTGCTCCAGCAGGTGCTCGGCTCGCCGGTCATGGGCAAGATCATCGTGCTGGCGGCGATCATCCTCTTCCTGCAATGGAAGCCCGGCGGCCTCTTCTCGACCCGCAGCCGCAGCCTGGACTGAGCGATGCCCAACACGAGCGACACGATCGTCATCCGCCGCGGGCTCCTGAGCCGAATCCCGGCCAACCTCGAGCTGGGAGGGGTGATCATGGCGGCCCTGGTCCTGGTCGTTGTCATCCCGGTCCTCAACGTGCTCGCGCCGGCCGGGAGCGCGCTCCACATCAGCGATTTCAGCATCAACCTTTACGGGAAATACCTCTGTTACGCCATCCTTGCGATCAGCGTGGACCTGCTCTGGGGTTACACGGGCCTCCTGAGTCTCGGCCAGTGCATGTTCTTCACCCTGGGCGGCTACGCCCTCGGGATGTACCTGATGCTCATGATCGGCAAGCTGGGCCAGTACCACAGCGACCTGCCCGACTTCATGGTCTTCCTCGGCTATCCGCGCTTGCCGTCGCATTGGGTGCCGTTCCGGCACTTCTGGTTCGCCGCCGCCGCCGTGGTCTGGGTCCCCGGGCTGGTTGCCATGGTCTTCGGGTATCTCGCCTTCCGCTCCCGGATCCGCGGGGTCTACTTCTCAATCCTCACCCAGGCGCTCACCTACGCCTCGTGCCTGATGTTCTTCCGCAACGACTTCACCTTCGGGGGAAACAACGGGCTCACTGACTTCAAGTTCATCGTCGGCTACGACCTGCGCAGCCCGGCCACCCAGCGGGTCCTCTACCTGTGCACCTGCCTGCTGCTCTTCGCGACCTACGGGGCCTGCAAGTGGCTCACGCGGACAAAATTCGGCAAGGTCCAGCGGGCCGTCCGCGACAGCGAGAACCGCGTCCTCTTCTCGGGCTACGCCACCGCCAACTTCAAGCTTTTCGTCTTCGTGCTCGCCGCGGTGATCGCCTCCGTCGCCGGGGCCCTCTACGTGCCCCAGGTGGGGATCATCAATCCCAGCGAGATGGCGGCAGACAAGTCGCTTGAGGCGGTCGTCTGGGTCGCCGTCGGCGGCCGGGGGACCCTGATCGGCCCGGTCATCGGCGCGATCGGGGTGAACGCCCTGAAGAGCTGGGCGACCCGTGCCTACCCGGACCTCTGGCTGCTCATCCTCGGGTCGCTCTTCATCTTCATCGTCCTCTTCCTCCCCGGCGGCATCGTCAGTCTCCCGGCGAGGATCGCGTCCTGGCGCCGCGCGCGAAAGGGAGGGCCGTCCGCGTGAAGCCGGAGATCATCCTTACCGTGGAGGACGTCAACAAGGAGTTCGACGGGTTCAAGGCGATCACGAACCTGAACTTCTACCTCGATCGCGGGGAGCTGCGGGTGATCATCGGCCCGAACGGGGCGGGCAAGTCCACTTTCTTCGACCTGCTGACCGGGCGGACCAAGCCGGACACCGGCCGGATCGTCTTCGGCCGCTCGACGGACCTCACCTCCCTCAATGAGTTCGAGATCAACCGGCTGGGGATCGGGCGAAAATTCCAGACCCCGTCGGTCTACGTGGACCACACCGTCTTCGAGAACCTGCTGCTCTCGCTCAAGGGCCCGCGGGGGGTGTTTGCCGCGCTCTTTCACCGGACGACCGCCGCGCAGCGCAGCCGCATCGACGAACTCCTCGGGCTGATCCGGCTCGGCCCGAAGCGGGACCTGCGCGCCGGGCAGCTCGCCCACGGCGAGAAGCAGTGGCTGGAGATCGGCATGCTGCTCGCCCAGGACCCGCAGGTGCTGCTGGTCGACGAGCCGGCCGCGGGCATGACCGACGAGGAGACCCACCGGACGGGCGAGCTCCTGATTTCCCTCTCCGGGAAGCACAGCCTGATCGTCGTCGAGCACGACATGACCTTCGTGAAGCAGATCGCCCAGGACCGGAAGGTCACCGTCCTTCACCAGGGCACGCTCCTTTGCGAGGGCCGGTTCGAGGAGGTGCAGGCCAACCCGAGGGTCCGCGAGGTCTACCTCGGCCGCGGAAAGGCCCACAAGTGAGCGCGCTGCTGGCGCTTTCCGGCGTGGAGGCCGACATCGGCGGGTCGCGGATCCTGCGCGGCGTCTCCCTCGAGGTCGCCGGCGGGGAGGTCGTCTGCCTCATGGGCCGCAACGGCGTGGGCAAGACGACGACCCTGCGCTGCATCATGGGCCTGCGGGCCGTCCGCGCGGGCTCGCTCTCCCTTGGGGGCAAGCCGCTGGGCGGGATGGCCACCGCCCTCCGGGCCTTCGCGGGGATCGGCTACGTGCCCCAGGGCCGTGACATTTTCCCGCACCTGACCGTCGAGGAAAACCTCCGCGTGGGGATCCTGCTCCACCCCCGGCCCCGCGCCGCGGCGCGGGACGACCTGGAGCGGGTCTACGCGCTCTTTCCGGTCCTCAAGTCGATGCTCGCCCGCAAGGGAGGGGTCCTCAGCGGCGGCCAGCAGCAGCAGCTCGCGATCGCGCGGGCGCTCCTCACCCGCCCGAAGCTCCTGATGCTCGACGAGCCAACCGAGGGCATCCAGCCCTCGATCATCGAGGAGATCGGCGAGACGCTGAAGCGGCTCCGCAAGGAGGGCGGGCTCGCCATCCTGCTCGTCGAGCAATACGTTGATTTCTGCCGCGAGGTCGGCGACCGTTTCTACGCAATGGACCGCGGAGCGATCACCATCTCGGGCGCCGTCTCGGGACTGACCGACGACGTGGTCCGCCAGCACCTCCAGGTCTGAATGATTTCCGCCCCGCCCCATGCACCTTGCCCCCCGCGAACGTGAGAAGCTCCTGATCGTCGTCGCCGCGGACCTTGCGCGCCGCCGGATGGCCCGCGGGCTGAAGCTGAACTATCCCGAGGCGGTCGCCCTCATCACCGCGGAGATCATCGAGGGGGCCCGCGACGGCAGGGGGGTCGCCGAGCTGATGAATTTCGGCACGACGATCCTGAAGGCCGCCGACGTCATGGAGGGGGTCCCGGAGATGATCCACGACGTCCAGGTGGAGGCGACCTTCCCCGACGGCACGAAGCTGGTCACCGTCCACAACCCCATCCGATGATTCCCGGGGAGATCCTGTTTCCGGCCGATGCGGCGCCGCTCGAGGCCAATGCCGGCCTGGCGGTCCTGGCCCTTGAGGTGACCAACACGGGCGACCGGCCCGTCCAGGTCGGATCGCACTATCATTTCTTCGAGGTCAACCCGGCCCTTCGCTTCGACCGCGCCGCGTCGCGCGGATTCCGCCTCAACATTCCCGCGGGGACGGCCGTCCGCTTCGAGGCGGGCGACACCCGGAGGGTGGAATTGGTCGCGCTCGCGGGGCTGCGCGAGGTGCACGGGCTCAACGGCCTGGTGAACGGAAAACTATGAGGATGACGCGCCGCCAGTACGCGGAGATGTTCGGCCCCACCGCAGGGGACCAGGTCCGGCTCGCGGACACCGACCTGTTTGTCGAGGTCGAGCGCGACCTGATCGCCGAGGGCGGTGGCTACGGCAACGAGGTGAAGTTTGGCGGCGGCAAGGTTATCCGCGACGGGATGGGCCAGTCGCCGGTGGCGTTGGACGCCGACTGCCTCGACCTGGTCCTCACCAACGCGCTTCTCCTCGACCCGGTGCTCGGCGTCATCAAGGCGGACATCGGTGTCAAGAAGGGCCGCGTCGTCGGGATCGGGCACGCCGGCAATCCCGGGATCCAAAGCGGCCTGGGCTCCGTCTGGGCCGACCCGGCCACCGGCCGGAAAAACCCGATGACGATCGGCGCGGCCACGGAGGTGATCGCGGCCGAGGGGTGCATCGTGACCCCGGGGGGCATCGACACCCACATCCACTTCATCTGTCCCCAGCAGATCGACGAGGCCCTCGCGAGCGGCGTCACGACCATGCTGGGCGGGGGCACGGGGCCGGCGACGGGGACCTTCGCGACGACCTGCACGCCCGGGGCCTGGAATCTGCGCCGGATGCTCGAGGCGGCCGAGGTCTTTCCCATGAACCTGGGTTTCCTGGGCAAGGGGAACTGCTCGACCCCCGGGCCCCTCCGCGAGCAGGTGCTGGCCGGCGCGATCGGGCTGAAGCTGCACGAGGACTGGGGGACCACGCCGGCGGCGATCGATGCCTGCCTTGGCGTGGCCGACGAGCTGGACGTGCAGGTCGCGATCCACACGGACACCCTCAACGAGGCGGGTTTTGTCGAGGAGACGATCCGGGCCTTCAAGGGCCGCGCGATTCACACCTACCATTCCGAGGGGGCGGGCGGGGGGCACGCCCCGGACATCATCCGGGTGTGCGGCGAGCCGAACGTCCTGCCTTCGTCCACCAACCCGACCCGTCCCTTCACGGTCAACACGATCGACGAGCACCTGGACATGCTGATGGTCTGCCACCACCTCGACTCGCGGATTCCCGAGGACGTGGCCTTCGCCGAGTCGCGGATCCGGCCGGAGACGATCGCCGCCGAGGACCGGCTTCACGACATGGGCGCGATCTCGATGATGTCCAGCGACAGCCAGGCGATGGGCCGGGTCGGCGAGGTGATCATCCGCACCTGGCAGACGGCGCACAAGATGAAGGGCGAGCTGGGCCGAATCGAAAGCCCGCGTCATCCCAAGGCGGACAACTTCCGGGCCCTCCGCTACCTGGCGAAGTACACGATCAACCCGGCGGTGACCCACGGGATAGCCCACCTGGTGGGTTCGCTGGAGGTGGGGAAGTGGGCGGACATGGTCGTCTTCAAACCCGCGCTTTTTGGCGTGAAGCCGGAACTCATCCTCAAGGGCGGATTCATCGCCTGCGCGAACATGGGCGACCCGAACGCATCGATCCCCACGCCCCAGCCGACCTTCTACCGTCCGCAGTTCGGCGCCTTCGGCCGCGCGGTCGGGTCGACCAGCCTGACCTTTGTGAGCGAGGCGGCGCTCCGGTCCGGATCGCTCGCCGACCTTGGCTCGACCCGCCGGCTTGAGGCGGTGAGGAATACCCGGCGCATTGGGAAGAAGGACATGCTGCACAACGATTCACTCCCGCGAATCGAGGTGGACCCGGAGACCTACCTGGTGAAGGCGGACGGCGTCGCCCTCACGTCGTCGCCCGCGAAGGTCCTCCCGATGGCCCAGCGGTATTTTTTGTTTTAGTGGATATTTTCCGATGTAGCCGGCCTCCCAGAGGCCGGGGATCGGAAATACGACCCCAAGCACCGGCCTCTGGGAGGCCGGCTACATCGATCCATCCGGATCACACCCGGCGCAAATCGCTCCTCAGATGCGGAAGCTTCTCCGCAAAAATCTCCCGCAGCGCCGCCAGGGCGTCCCGCAGCGACTGGCTCCCGGGCGCCGCGATACGGACGATCCACCCGCCGCGGCGGAGCCGCGAGGCGCCGACCCAGCGGCCCTTTCCGTGCAGCGAGCGGACCGCGCGCCAGACCGGATCGTCGGGCACCAGCCGGGCTGAGAAGATCACCACGGTGCCGAACCACGCCTCGGCTCCTCCGTACAGGGCCGCCCGCCGGGCGAGCTCCGGACCCGAGCCGGCCAGCCGCTCGCGGAGCACCGGTTCGCCCGCGCAGTCAACGGCCAGCGACAACGAGAGCCGGCGCCACGCCCAGAGCTCGCCCCGTCCGGCCCGGCCGGGAGCAAGCACATCGGCGAAGTACGCTTCCGCCCCCTCGGCCAGCTCGAGCCGCGTCGCCTGGGAATAATCCGTGTCCTTGTGGGGAAAGAGGGGCTCGGGAGCGTTCTCAAGCCAGCCGCCCGCCTCCACGCCGAACTCCTGGCGGCACTCGGCGACGCCGGAGCGCATCATGAAGGCGCGGGTGGCGGCGGGCGTGATGACCGCGAGGGAGGCCCCGGCGGCGACCCGGATTCGCAGCTCGAGCCGGTCGCCGGAGAGGATCCCGGCGGTCGCGTTCACGACCCGGACCTGCAGGACCTCCCCGTCCCAGTAAGGCTTGCTCAGGTGAAAGGGCGCCTGGAAGGACTGCCGCACCAGGATGGTCCGGCCGTCGGGCCGCAGGCCCGCCTCAATGTTCAGGTGGCCGCGAAGCAAAGAGCACCTCCCGCTCGATCCAGGCGATCACCCCGTCGAGATTATGCTCCCGCTTCAGGTCGCAGAGCAGGAAGGGACGCTCGCCCCGCATGAGCCGGGCGTCCCGTTCCATGACCCCGAGGTCCGCGCCGACGTGCGGTGCCAGGTCGATTTTGTTGATGATCAGAAGGTCGCTGAAGCGGATGGCCGGGCCGCCCTTCCGGGGGATCTTGTCCCCCTCGGCGACGTCGATCACGTAGATGAAGGCGTCCACGAGTTCCGGCGAGAAGGTCGCGGACAGGTTGTCTCCGCCGCTCTCGACCAGGACAAGCTGGAGGGCCGGGAAACGGGCCTCCAGCCCGCGCACGGCCTGCTCGTTCATGGTCGTGTCATCGCGGATCGCGGTGTGCGGGCATCCACCGGTCTCGACGCCGACGATCCGCTCGGCCGGCAGGGCTCCGCTGCGGGTGAGGAACTGCGCGTCCTCAAGGGTGTAGATGTCGTTTGTCACCACCGCCATGTCGTAGCGGTCGCGCAGCTTCTGGCAGAGCCGCAGGCAGAGCATGGTCTTTCCGGATCCGACGGGGCCTCCGATTCCGACGCGTGGGGGGCGGGGCTTCATGATGCGGGTTCGATGGTCTCGGCTGGGGTCAGGATATGAAAAGGCGGAAATCGGCGGCCTCGTGCCGGGCCGACGCGATGTCCCACCACGGGTTGAAGGATCCGAGCTCGTCCTCGCCGGCCGCGAGGGCGGCGGCGGTCAGCACCGGGACCCGGTTGAGCGCCTCGGCGAGCAGGCCCTGCGCGGCATTCTGGCCGAGCCGGAGGAGCTTGACGGCCGACGAGACGAGCCCGGCTGCGGTCGAGTAGATGAGCCCGGCGAGAACCGCCTCCAGCGGGGCGCCGATCGCGCGGGCCTCAATCGCGGCGCTGACGCAGCCGGGCGTCGGCCAGCCCCCCGCCAGGGCGCGGCGCTCAAATTCCGCCGCCACGCCGCCGTGCAGCCGGGCCGCCAGTGCGGCCCTCTGCCGGCCGATCGCCTCCGAACCCTCGCGGAGCTCGCGCGCGCCGCGAAGCGCGCTCCCGAGCTGGCAGAGCCGGCGCAGCCGATTCCAGTCCACAGGCTCCCCTGCGGCAGCCCACGCGCGTGCCGCGACAGGCAGGTCGGTCGCCGCCAGCGCCGGAAGGGCGTGGTCGAGCACAAATTCCCTGAGTGCGGGCAGGGCGGCGACCGAGCCTTCCTGGGTGAGCCCCTCCAGCCCGAAGGAGTGGGCGTAGGCGCCGGTCGGATAGAGCGAGTCGGAGGCCTGGAGCAGGCGCGCGACCCAGAGCGGCGATAGATCAGTGGTGGTGGTGCCCATGCGCGTGCCCGTGTCCGGCCAGGCTTCCCGCGAAGCGATGCGGCTGAAAGACCTCGACGGCCTCGTGGTAGTGGATGCCCATCCGGTCGAGCGCCTGGCGCAGGCCGGTGTCGTCCGGGGCCAGGAGCCGGGTCCGCTGGGACTCGATCGCGAAGTGCAGGTTGCCCACGGCCCACCCGATGACCGCCGCGGCGTCCGGGGGGACGTCGAGGGGAATCTCGAGGACGGGCTCGGGGGCCTGGCGGACGACGTACTTCGCCGCCGGCGTGGCCCAGACGGCGTCCCCGTGCGAGAGCGGCGTCTCCAGCTCAAACCCGAAGTCGGTCCCGTCGTCGGCCGCACCCCGCCAGAGGCGCTTGGCCAGCTTCTGCCGGTCCGCGCGAACAGCGATCTCGGGAAGGTCGGGGACGGGGGACCGAAGCGCGGATCGAACCAGGTTCATCGGGAGTGAGCAGATACGCCGAGGCGCACGCGCTCAACCCAGAAGAAGCGCCAATCCGCCAGCCGCCACGCCCACCCCGGCAAACCGCACGATCGCCCGGCTGTGCCGGGCCGCAAGGAGTCCGCCAAAGAACCCGGCTGCGTGGAGCAGGGCCGTGCCCGCGACCATGCCCGCGAGAAAGCGGATGCTGTCGGCCTGAAGCGGCATCTCGGCGCCGTGGGCCAGGCCATGGAAGGCGCCCGCCAGCGCGGCCAGCGAGCAGCCGAAGAGCGGGGGCAGCGACACCGCGCCGGCCACGAGGAGCCCGAGGATCAACACGGAGCCAACGATGAGGGAGTCGACCCCCGCTGGGGCCAGGCCGGCAATTCCGGCGGCCGCGCCGACGAGCATCGCCGATACAAAGGAGAGGGGGAGGAGCCAGCGGGTCCGCCCGCCGGCCTGGGCCGCCCAGAGGCCGACAGCCACCATGGCGAGCAGATGATCCCAGCCGGTAAAGGGATGGCTGAACCCGGCGGCAAGATCGGCGGGGCCGTGCCCGGGATGGGCGTGCGCGACCGGGACGGCCGTCAGGGCCAGCAGGGAAAAACGAAGGGTGCGGCGGATCCTCATGGAACTTCTTTGAAGCATAAGGTGTTCCATATGCTTCCGAATCCCGGCCCCGACGAAAAGGACTAAATCAGCGCTTCGAGAACTGGAAGCGCTTGCGGGCGCCGGGCTGGCCGGCCTTCTTGCGTTCCTTCTCGCGCGGGTCGCGCTTGATGTGGCCGGCCTTCTTGAGGGCGGGGCGAAGCTCGCGGTTCATCTTCTGGAGGGCGCGGGCGATGCCGTGGGCGACAGCCCCGGCCTGGCCGGCGACCCCGCCGCCGCTCACGTTGGCGACGACGTCGATCTTGTCCTTGAGTTCAACCGTGAGAAGGGGGGCGTAGGCCTGGCGGGCGAAATTCTCGTGCGAGAAGTAGCCGTCGAAGTTCCGGCCGTTGACGGTCAGCTTGCCGGTGCCGGCGGTGAGGCGGATGCGGGCGGTGGCGGTCTTGCGGCGACCGGTGCCGAGGTAAACTTCGGTGGGTGAAATGCTCATGGGGCGGGTCAGGCTGAAATCTTGATCGGGTTCTGCGCCTCGTGGGTGTGCTGGGCGCCGGCGAATACGCGGAGCTTGGTCAGCATGTCGGCGGCGATACGGTTCTTCGGGAGCATCCCCTTGACCGCGTGGGTGATGATGAACTGGGGGTTCTTCTCGCGCATCAGCTTGACGCTGCGGCGGCTCTCGCCACCGACAAACCCGGAGAAAAACATGTACTTGTTCTGCTCCTCCTTCTTGCCGGTGAGAACGACCTTCTCCGCGTTGATGATCACGAGGAAGTCGCCGGTGTCGACGTGGGGGGTGTAGGAGGCCTTGTTGCGGCCGCGGATGATGTTGGCGGCCTTGACGGCCAGACGGCCGAGAACCTGGCCCTCGGCATCAATGAGATACCATTTGGGCTGCACAGCCTCCTTCTTTGCCTGGAAAGTCTTCATGAGAAAAGGGGTCAATAGCTACGGAACGCCGGGGGGGTGTCAACCACCTTTTACCCCCGGTTCTGCCCCAATTTGATCCGAAAGGTCCCCTCCGCGGCTCCGCTTCGCAATTCCCGATCTGGTCGCCATACCGCCGTCCCGCCTCATGGGGGGACGGCCAGAGGCGACCAATGAGCTTCGCTAATGCCGCTCCGGGAACCTTTCGGATCAATTTGGGGCAGAACCGCCCCCGGGGACTGGTTAGCGATTTGCAGATGGTTGGGTTGCCTTGGGGGGGGGGGAGGCGGGGGGGGAGGCCGGGGAGGGAGCATCAGGTTTTCCTTTCCGCCTAAGCCCTTTCGCCCTACTTGTTTCCCGCCGCCCCCGTGTCCTCCCCCTCCTCCCTTCCCGATCTGGCCGCGGTTTGCGGCCGTTTTCCATTTTCCGGCCGGTTTGTCGATGGGCGGTCCCATGGGAGCGGGCATATCAACGACACGTACGCGGTCTCGTTTGACCAGGAGGGGTGCCGGCGGCGCTACGTGCTCCAGCGGATCAACACGCGGGTGTTCAGGGACGTGGACGCGCTCATGGAGAATATCGCGCGGGTCTGCGCGCATGCCGCCCGGCGGGTGGCGGCGGACGGGGGACCCGATGCGGCCCGGCGCGCCCTGACCCTGGTCCCCACCCGGGACGGCGCGCCCTTCTGGCGGGATGCGGAGGGCGGTTCCTGGCGGGCCTACGACTTCATCGAGGGGGCCACGTCCTTCGACAAGATCGAGTCCCCCGCCCAGGCCCGCGTGGCCGCCCAGGCCTTTGGGGAATTCCAGCGGCTCCTGGCCGACCTGCCCGCCCCGCGGCTCCGGGAGACGATCCCCCATTTTCACGACACCCGCCGGCGCTTCGACAACCTGGAGCGCTCGGCCCGCGCCGACGCCGCGGGCCGGGCGGCGGCGGCCGCCGCCGAGATCGGCTTCGCCCGGAGCCGGGAGGCGCTCGTCGACTCGCTGCTCGGCCTCCAGGCGTCCGGGGCGATCCCCGAGCGGATCACCCACAACGACACCAAGCTCAACAACGTGATGCTCGACGACGCCACGGGAAAGGCGCTTTGCATCATCGACCTGGACACGGTGATGCCCGGGCTCGCGCTCTACGATTTCGGGGACATGGCCCGCTCCGCGACGAACGCGGCGGCCGAGGACGAGGCCGACCTCTCGCTGGTCCGCATGCAGATGCCCGTCTTCGCCGCGCTGGTCGAGGGCTACCGCGCGGGGGCCGGGCCCCTGCTCAACGCCGCGGAGGTGGCCAACCTGGCCCTGGCCGGCAGGGTCATCACCTTCGAGATCGGGATCCGCTTCCTCACGGACTTCCTCGACGGAGACATCTACTTCAAGACGCGCCGCCCCACGCACAACCTCGACCGCGCGCGCAACCAGTTTGCGCTGCTGCGCAGCATGGAGGAGCAGCGGGCGGCCATGGAGTCCCTTTGCGCCTGACCGTCCTGCTGATCTTTGCGGCCACCTATGCCGGAGTGGCGATCGGCCGAATCCCGGGGTTGAAGCTCAACCGCGTCGGGATCGCCCTGCTGGGCGCGATTGGGATGATGCTCTTCGGCGGGGTGCGGACCTCCGCGGTGATCGGGTACGTCAACTGGCCGACGATCCTCATGCTCTTCGGCTTCTTCGTCATTTCCGCCCAATTGAGGATGAGCGGTTTTTACGACCGGGTGGCGGGCGCGCTCGCGCTGCGGCTGGAGCATCCGGCCGCCTTCCTTTTTGCGCTGATGGCCGGCGCCGCTGTCCTTTCCTCCTTCCTGAACCACGATATCGTCTGCTTCGTCTTTGCGCCCATTGTCGGCGCCGCCCTCCTCAGGAAGGGGTTGAACCCGGTTCCCTTTCTCGTGGCGCTAGCGATCGCCAGCAACATCGGCGCCGCCGCGACCCTGATTGGCAATCCCCAGGACATGATGATCGGGCAGGTCGCCAGGCTGGGATTCGGACGCTACATCGCGTGGAGCTGCATCCCGGTTGCCTTCGCCTTCGCGTCCTCCTACGGGATCATCTGGTACCTCTCCCGCGCCTCGTTGCGAGCGTCGCCCGGCACCGGACCGGTCGCCGCGCCGGACTATCCCTTCAACCTCGGGCACACGGTCAAGGGGCTGGTCATCCTCGCGGTCGTGGTCGGCCTGCTCTTCTCCCCTCTTCCCATGGAGGTTGTCGCCCTCGCGGCGGCGGGGATCCACCTGGCCAGCCGGAAGTACCGCACTGAGGACCTCCTGGGGCTGGTCGACTGGCCGATCCTGATCCTCTTTGCCGCCCTCTTCGTTGTCACCGGGGCCTTCCAATCCACCGGCTACGGCGAAACCGCCGTGCGCTGGCTTTCGGGGGCGGGAGTCAACCTGGCGCACCCGGCCACGCTCGCCCTTGCGACCGCGGGCCTGTCCAACCTCGTGGGCAATGCCGCGGCGGTCATGCTCCTCCTGAAGGTCGTCCCCCTTGCCCATCCGGAGACGGCCTATGTGCTCGCCCTGGCCAACAGCTTTGGCGGGAGCCTGATCCTCATCGGGAGCGTATCGAACATCATCGTCGCCCAGCAGGCCCGCGGGATCGGAGTGAACGTCTCCTTCCGCGAATTTGCCCGGCTGGGCGTTCCCGTGACCCTCGTGGCGATAGGCGGCCTGGTCGCCTGGGTGGCCATTTTCGGGTAGGCTTGAGCGCCATTTTGTGGCAAGAATCGCGGGGAAAGGCGGATCAGCGCCAGCCAGCAACCGACGACCCAGTGCCCCCGACTCCCTCGAAACGACAGGCGATCGCCGATCGCGAGCGCGAGTTGCTGGCCATCGCGCGAAAGCTGCTGACCGGCCCGGCGGGCATCAACGGGCTCACGATGGAGGGGCTGGCGCACGCGACGCCCTACTCGAAGGGCACGATCTACCAGCACTTCTGCTCGATGGAGGACCTGCTGGCCGCGCTCATGATTCAACCGCTGGGAATCCGGCTGGAGCTGTACCGGAAGGCGGCGTTGTTTCACGGCGGATCGCGGGAGAGGATGCTCGCGCTCGAGGTGGCGCGGCGGGTGATCTACGAACTCCATCCCGATTTCGAGCGGATTGAGCGCGCGATGAACGTCCGGGCGGGGATCATCAATCCAAAGCGCAGCGAGGTGATCGGCCGCACGTCGGCGGAACTCATGAGCATCAGCCTGGGGATTGTCCGCGAGGCGGTCGCGCGCAAGGAACTGGCGCTGGGGACGGACCTGACCCCGGAAAAGGTCTACCTGGCCCTCCGATCGCTCTCCTTTGGGATGCGGCACGGATGGGAGACATCCCATACCCACTCGGCCATGCTCGAGGGAACCGACGAGCAGCTTCCCATCCAGCTCGCCACGATCGTCATGGACGGCCTGGGGTGGAAGCCGCTTTCGCGGGACTGGGACTACGGGGCCACCGTGGATAGGATCTGGCGCGAACTCTTTCCGGAGGAGGCGCGGCGGATCGGGATCCTGCCGCGTCCCGCGTCCTAACTCCGAATTGTAGCCGGGGTCCCAGACCCCGGGGCTTGCGGTCTCCGAATTCCGGGGTCAGGGACCCCGGCTACATTCGATCCAGCGTTCGGAGATCGCGCTCCACCTTCAAAGTTTTAGATAACGGCGCACCGGGTCCAGGTCCAGGTGGGCCGCAAGGTGGGCTGCCATCGCCGTGTACACCGCCTGCCGCTGCTCGGCCCAGGGGAGCGGATGCGCCCGGTGGCCGGCCATTCCCGCAGCCGCGGCGACGCGCCTCCTGACTTCAGGGGCCTCGAACCAGCCGTGGAGGTAGGTGCCCCACACGGCGCCGTGGCGCGCCCCCTCCGGCCGGGCGACTCCCCCGTCGTGAACGATGTGAAGGCTCTCCACCGGCGTGCGAAATTCCGTCCGACCCATATGGATCTCGTAGGCGGTCCACTGCCGGCCGTCGCAGGAGGCGGTCACCTGGCGCACGATCTTCTCGGGCGAGAAGGTGGTCCGCGAGGGAAGAAGCCCAAGCCCCGGCTCATCACCGGCGTCACCGGCGATACCCGCCGGATCGCAGACGTCCTCTCCCAGCATCTGGTAACCTCCGCACAGCCCGATCACCGGCACGCCGCGCCCGGCCGCGGCGACGACCGCCGGGGCGAGGCCGGTCGCCTTCAGCCAGCGAAGGTCCGCGATCGTGTTCTTGGACCCCGGGATCACGATGGCGCGGGCGTTTGCCAGGTCGGCCGGCAGGGCGACCCAGCGCGTGCGGACCCCCTCGTCCGACCACCAGGGCTGGCAGTCGGTGAGATTTGCGGCGTGGGGCAGGCGCAGCCAGGCGATCAGTTCGCCGCTTCCGCGGTCCTCGTCGGAGGCGACCAGGCCGTCCTCCTCCTCGGGCTGCAGGTCACGGCGAAGCGGAACGGTGCCGAGCACCCGGAAGCCCGGGGCGTGCGGCGCCAGGTAGGTCTCCGGGTCGGGAAAGAGCCGCAGGTCGCCGCGGAACCGGTTGACGATCGCGCCGAGCCCGCGGCGCCGGTCGTCGGGGTCCATGAGGTTCCAGGTCCCCGCGAGCTGCGCGTAGATTCCGCCCCGGTCGATATCGCCTACGAGCACCCAGCGACCGTCGAGGTGGCGGATCGGCCGGAGATTGACCAGGTCGCGATCCAGGAGGTTGAGCTCGACGGGGCTGCCGGCCCCCTCGAGGACGAGGACGTCGCAGCGGTCCCGCCAGCCGTCGAGGACATCGGTGACCTCCCGCCAGAGCCGGTCGAAATTCCGGTAGTATTCCATGGCCGCGAAGTGGCCCTGGGCCTTCCCGTGGAGCACAAGCTGCGAACCCGAGATACTGGTCGGCTTGAGCAGGATCGGGTTCATCTCGGGCGTGGGCTCCAGCCCGCAGGCCTCGGCCTGGACGGCCTGTGAGCGGGCGATCTCGCCCCCGTCGGCCGTGGCCCAGGCGTTGTTGGACATGTTCTGAGCCTTGAAGGGGGCGACGCGGACCCCCTGGCCCCGCAGCCACGCGCAGAATGCCGTCGCCACCCAGCTCTTGCCGGCGCCGGAGCACGTCCCAAGTACCGAGAGGGCCTTCATCCCTTCGGAAATGACCCCAACGAGCCCCGCCCGCCAGACGCAAAATCAGCGCACCAACGGGAGGAATGCCCTGAGGCGGACATCGCGCAGCCAGAGTCCTCCCCAGGCCAGCACGCCGATCAGAAGCTGCGGGAGCCACGGGTCGCCGATTCGCAGGGCGGCGAGAATGGCGCCGCCAAAATAGCCGGTGATCAGAACCGCGCCGAGAACCGCGGTTTTCGGGATCAGGTAAATGACAGCGACGCCTATCTCAAGCACGCCGA
>Ga0302279_10003890_pt1 | contig 18120 bp, 16 predicted proteins | sample III_Bog_N3_3_FD_194541 | JGI IMG/M metagenome (GOLD analysis project Ga0302279, IMG submission 194541) | Peat permafrost microbial communities from Stordalen Mire near Abisko, Sweden - III_Bog_N3_3 | ecosystem: Environmental > Terrestrial > Soil > Wetlands > Peat | place: Sweden: Abisko...
CCCGTTCACGAGGAGGCCGCGAGCAGCGCCAAGCCCTGGGCCCGCGACGCGGCTGGTCCCCCGCGCGGCCGCCCCTCGGGCCCCGCCCGCGACGCCGGTCCCCCGCGCGCTCGCCCCTCGGGCCCCCCCCGCGACGCCGGTCCCCCTCGCGCCCGGCAGACCGACCGTGACCGCGATGCTTCTCCCCCTCGCGCTCGTCCCTCGGGCCCCGCCCGAGACGCCGGTCCCCCGCGCGCCCGGCCGGCCGACCGTGACCGCGATGCGTCCTCCCCCTCGCGCTCGTCCCTCGGGCCCCGCCCGAGACTCCGGCCCCCCGCGTTCGCGGTCGGCCGGCCCCGCCCGCGACTCCGCTTCGCCTCGTCCTCAGCGCCGCCGCTGAGTAGCGGCCACTGAACATAGAGACAGCATTTCCTTGACGGCACCGGTCGTCATGGACGAGGATGTCTCTGCGTTCAGGCACTCCTCCACCACGGGCCGTTTGGGCGTCGTGAAGGGTGGGAGGCGAGCCTCGGGTCAGGCCGGCACCAAGCGGGTCAGGCCCAGGTCGAGGACGGTCGCGGGTTGATCTCGCGGCTGCTCGCTGAGCGCGCCCTCTGCGTGGCTGCCCTCATCGAGGCCGGCGTCCGATCCACCATCGGATGCCATCGGACGGCCTCGGGCTCCTTTTCCGCGCAGAGGAAACCACCGACCAGGCGTCTCACGGCGACCGGGCCCGAGAGCTGAACGAGCTCTTCGGGCGCTGGTTGCTCTTCGTGAGGTGCGACGGAGGCCTGCAAACGGGCCTCGGTTCAGGGACTGGGGCGGCTCACCTCGCCTTGCCTTGCTGGACACCTCGTGTCCTGGAGCAGCTGAGCGGACTCACCGATGGCCTCGGCGGCAAACCAACTCGACAACCCTCCCCTCCTCTTCGAGCGCGTGTCCCACCCGGCCACGCTCGGAGCGGCGTGGGTCCACGTGAAGCGGAGCGCCGAGCGATCCGCCTCCCGCGCCGTCCGCGCCGAGGCGCGCCGCTTCGACGAGGACGCCGATCGTCGCCTCGATCGCATCGCCGCGGAGTTACGCGACGAGCGCTTCGCCTTCCCCCCCGTGCGCGGCCTGACCTTGTCTCGCGCCGGCAAGCGCCCGCGTCCCCTGGTCATCGCGCCGGTCGAGAGCCGCATCGTCGCGCGCGCTCTGCTCGACGTGCTCCAGACCACCCCGGCCGTCGCCGCCGCGTTCCTGGCGGTGCCCTCGAGCTTCGGCGGGCTGCCCGGTCGCGGCGTCGAGCAGGCCGTGGCGACCGCCATCGCCGCCGTGTCCGGCGGTGCGGCCTTCTACCTGCGATCCGACATCGCCGAGTTCTTCCGCGCCATCCCCCGCGCCCGCGCGCTCGCCGCCATCGAGGCCCAGGCGGGCGACGGGCGCCTCGTCCACCTCCTCGATCTCGCCACCCGCACCGAGCTCGACAACCTCGCCGAGCTGGGGGAGCGCGCCGCCCTCTTTCCGGACGCCGCCACCGGCGTGGCGCAGGGTGGGAGCCTCTCCACGCTGCTCGGCAACGCGCTCCTCCGCGGCTTCGACGAGGCGATGAACGGCCGCGGCATCGCCTGCCTCCGCTACGTCGACGATCTGCTCTTCCTCGGCCCCCGGATGGCCCACGTGAAGAAGGCGTTCGCCAGCGCCGTCAAGCTCCTCGCCGGCCTGGGCCTGCGGGCCTACGACCCCGAGCGCGAGCCAGCGAAGGCGGCTGCCGGCCAGACCTCGGCGGGCATCGAGTGGCTCGGCTGCGAGATCAAGGACGGCCGCGCCTGGCCCAGCCTGCGCAGCCGCCGCGGGCTCGTCGCCAGGGTCGAGCGCATCCTCTCCTCGAGCGAGCACACCGTGGGGGGCGCGTCCTCGGCGCTCGCCGCCGTCGAGGAGGTCATCGTCGGGTTCCGGGGCGCCTACGGGTTCTGCGCGTCGCCGGAGATCTTCCGCTCCCTGGACGCCCAGATCGGGCGGCGGGTGGAGCGCTACTTCCGGACCCACCGGCCACGGCTCGTCGACTGAAGACCGTGGATGGCGAGCCGCGCTCCCCTACCCCCGATGCTTCTCCAGCCACTCGTCGAAGCTGGGATGCGCCTTCACCGCGGCCTGGATGGCGGGCCAGACCGCGGCTCCCTCGAGGGGACGCACGCCGTTCTTCACCAGCCACGCCGCGTACGCATCGACGGCCTTCGCCTTCTTCTTCTTCCACTTCGCGCCGCGCAGCTCGCTCAGGAGGCCGATGCACTCGAAGCCGCTCGCCAGCAGCCCGAGGAATTCGCCCAGGTTGCCGGCGACGACCGTGTTGTCGCAGCCCTCGCCGTTGAGGTAGACGATCGGCGCGCTCTCCAGAGCGGCCCCCTCGGTCAGCCAGATCCCGTAGTCGGAGTCCATCGGATCGTGGCCGAACACGAGGACCTTCTTGGCTGCACCCTCGTCGAGGTCCCAGAGCTCCGCCAGGTGGTCGGGCCCATGGACGCGGAGCTCGACGTCGGCGCCGGCGTAGGCCTGCTCGGCGCTGGACCACGTCGCGAGGCGAGAGAGCAGCGGGGGAGGCTTGACGCCGAACGCGGCGCGAAAATCTTTGTCGAACGGCATCGGGTCGGGCGCTCCCCAGGATGACGCCTAGATCTGCGCGAACCGACCGCTGCGGAACGAGGCCTCGAGGAGCTGCGACACCCGCGACTCCAGCTCCCGCGCCCGGGGATCGCCGATGGATCCCAGCGCCGTCTTGATCTCCCCCAGCGCCTTGAGCTGGCTGAAGAGCTGCACGTCGCCGAGCGCCGAGCCGCCGGTGAGGATCTGCCGGATCCGATCGATCTCGCCCGCCAGCGCCTCCACCCCGACGCCGAGCGCGCCGACGCGGCGGCGGTCGGGGTGCTCGCGGAAGAACGCCTCCAGCACGGGCTGGACGATGCCCTCGAGGATGGCGGCCTGGTCCTGGTTGTTCCAGATGTGCTTGAGCACGAAGAAGTCCGAGGCGTCGGTCACCTCGCGCCCGTCGAGGTAGGCGCTGGCGGCGAAGAGCTTGAGCATCTTGACGACGCGGCGGTCGCTCAGGGTCACGCCCTCGGCGCGGATCTGGAAGACCAGGCCCTTGTACGAGGACAGGAACGCGTCCGAGAAGTTCATCTTCCCGCCGAAGTTCCGGCCCAGCTCCGCCAGCTCGCGGGCGCTCACCACGGGCTGCTGCACTGCGCCCGACATCTGCCGGATCTCGTGGGTGATGCCGCGCTGGAGCAGCTCGTTGAAGTGGTACGCGTCGAGGTTGTCGGAGTGAACGCGGAGGAGGAAGCGGTCGAAGATGGCGTTGAGCGTCTCGTCCCCCGGCACCTCGTTGGAGGCGGCGAAGACGCTGATCAGCGGGCAGCGCATCACCGTGCCGCCGCTGGTGTACTTGCGCTCGTTGAGGAGGGTGAGCAGCGCGTTGAGGATGGCGCTGTTGGACTTGAACACCTCGTCGAGGAAGACCACCTCGGCCTCGGGGAGCATGCCCGCCGTGTTGCGCTTGTAGACGCCGTCCCGGAAGGCGCCGATGTCGACGGGGCCGAAGATCTCGTTGGGCTCGGTGAACCGCGTCAGCAGATACTCGAAGTAGCGGGCCTGCATCAGCTCCGCGAGCGAGCGGATGAGCGCGCTCTTGGCGGTGCCCGGCGGCCCGAGGAGGACGCAGTGCTCGCCGGCGACGACGGCGATCATCAGCAGGCGGATGACCTCGTCCTTGCCCAGGAACTGCCGCTCCAGGGAGCCGGCGAGGACACGGAGGCGGTCGCTGAGGGGGGCACCCATCGCGACGGGCCCAGGCGAAACGAGGGGAGGGGACGCCATGACGCAGCGCTTTGCGTACCACAGGCGGGCGCTCGGGCGCGATGACCTTTCCGTCACCGCGCCCGCCCGTCACCCGGCCCCCCTGGCTTCCCCGACGAATTCCCTGGGTGCGCACGGAGTCTGTATTCTCGGCGGTGATGCCCAACGCGAGGTCACCCCGCGAGCCCGCTCCGATTGCCCCGACCTCGGGCTCGTACCGCGAGTCCGCGACCCAGTCCCGCCGCCTCTTTCTGGCGTCCCGGCCGCGCGTCCCCGATCGCCATCCCCTGGTGATCCCCCTCGCCGTCGCCTACGCGGCCACCCTCATCGCCTGGTGCGCCCTGCGCCACCGCCACTTCGGCTCCTCGGCCTTCGAGCTCGGCGCCTACCACTCGGTGCTCTGGAACGTCGCCTTCCGCGGCACCCCGTGGAACAGCCTGGAGCGCGCCCACCAGTGGTCCACCCACCTCGAGCTCGGCCTCCTCCCGCTGGTTCCCCTCTACCGCATCTTCCCCACGCCCGCGTGGCTCTGGATCGCCGAGGGCCTCGCCTGCGGCGCCGCCGCCCTGCCCATCGACGCCCTGGCCCGCCGGGTCACCGGCGACCGCGTGGTGGGCATCCTCGCCGCCGCGGCCATGCTCTTCACCCCCCAGCTCGTGCTCGGCCAGGTGGCCGACTTCCAGCCCATCGCGCTGGCGATCCTCCCGATGGCGGTCATCGCCTGGGCCATCGAGGCCGACTCCTCGCGCGGCCTCCTGCTCGGCTCGCTCGGCGCCATCCTCCTCCGCGAGCAGCTCGGCGCCGTCGTCGCGGTGGCCGCGGTCCTCTGGGTGCTCCGTCAGGGCAAGCACCGCGTGATCCCGGCCGTGGTCCTCGCGGTCCTCGCGGTGACCATCTCGGCGGTGGAGATCTTCTACATCATCCCCTCGTTCGGCTCGGACGAGTCGATGCGCTACGCCGCGCAGTACGGCAACCTCGCCGGCGGCCACGGCGGCTCGCACCGCCTCCAGATGGTGCTCGGCGCCTTCAGCGGGGACCGCCGCACCTACCTGCTCGGCCTGGTCAGCGGCGCCTTCCCCCTCGTCGTCCTCTCGTTGCGATCCCTGCGCCGCTCCGCCTGGCCCCTCCTCCTCGCGGTGCCTCCCCTCGCCGTGCAGGTCCTCAGCGCCGACATCCGCAAGTGGGACCTCAACTACCCCTACGGCGTCCCCGTCGTCGCCGCCCTCGCCGCCGCCTCGGTGCTGGCGCTGCGCTTCCTCCCCGGCCCCCCTCCCGACGTGCTCGAGCGCCCCGAGCTCGACGGTCGCCGCATCGCCGTCGCCGCCTGGCTCGGCCTGGTGGTCATCCACCTCGCCACCATCCTGCCGACGCCGGCGGGGCCCGGGCGCGCGCTCGATCCGGGCTTCAGCCACTCGCTGCGGGCGGCGGCGCTGAAGCAGGCGATCGCGCTGGTGCCGGCGGACGCCTCCATCTCGGCGCAGGACGACGTCGTCCCCCACGTCGCCGAGCGATCGGAGATCCACCGCTGGCCGGACGGGATCGACACCGACGAGTACGTGCTGCTCGACACCGAGGGCGAAGCCCCCAACGCGCGGAACCGCTCGCACCTCTTCAGCGCGGGGCGTCAGCTCCGGGGCGATCCGGGCTTCAAGGTGCTGGTGGACGAGGCGGGGGTGATCCTGGCGAAGAGGATCGTGCGATAGAGGGGGCAACCCCGTGGGAAAACGCGAGCGCGCCAAGAACCGTTGCCCGGGCTGCCTGATGAGCGTCCCGCTCTGCCTGTGCGCGTCGATCCCGCGGCTCGTGACCCGCACTGCGGTGCTGATCCTCATTCACCATCGCGAGGCCAGGATGCCGACCAACACCGGGCGCCTCGCGCACCAGTGCCTGGTCGGCAGCCGGCTCATCCTGCGCGGCTTGAAGGACGAGCCGGCGAGGCTGGAGGCGAGCTTCGCGGGGACGCCGCTGCTCCTCCACCCCACCGAGGACGCCGTCGCGCTCGACGAGCACTTCCAGGCGAAGCACCCGCCGCCCTACACGCTGATCGTGCCCGACGGGAGCTGGCGCCAGGCGTCCAAGATGGGGACGCGGGAGCCGAGCCTGCAAAGCATCCTGCGGGTGAAGCTGGAGGCGGGCGAGCCGAGCCGCTACCAGCTCCGCAAGGAGACCAAGGCGGGGGGGCTGGCCACGCTGGAGGCGATCGCCAGGGCGCTGGGGGTGCTGGAGTCGCGGGAGGTGGAGGAGGAGCTGGGGAAGGTGTTCGCGTTGATGGTGGAGAGGACGCTGCGGAGTCGGGGGGTGAGTCCGGGACAACGGTAGTCACCGACCCACCGTCGCCGCTTCCAGCGCCACCCGCCCCTCGGCACTCCTCTGCGAGAACGCGCGCACCACATGCCCCCTGCGCCGCGCCACCCCCAGCAGGCCCACGCTCGCCCCCGCAATGACGACGAGCGCCACCACCGACGCCTCCACCCCGTACGCCCCACCGCTCAGCCATTCCGGTCCACTCAGCGTGCCCTGGAGCAACCCCTTCGCCGGGTGGCCCGAGACCGTCACCGAGAACACCGCGTCCAGCGTGTAGTTCCACGCGAAGTGAAGCCCCACGCCCAGCCACAGCCGCCGCGTCACCAGGTAGGTCGCCGCCAGGAGCACCCCCGCCAGAGCCGTCCCGGCGAAGGCCAGCACGGACACGCCGCCGTTGCCCAGGTGCGCGACGGCGAAGAGGAGCGCCGACAGGACGATACCCACCCAGCTCCCCCACGATCGCTCGACGATCCGGAAGAGCACCCCGCGGAACAGCAGCTCCTCCAGGAAGGCCACCAGGACCAGCTCCGCGAGGGGCGCGAAGAGGACCGTCCACGGGTTGCTCCCGGTCACCCGGTAGCTCCCCAGCGCGGCGACGATGCCCAGCGTCGTCGTCACCAGCGCGGCGCCGAGGAGGACGCCGGCACCGACCTCGCGGAGGGCGCGCGGGCGCGACAGCTCCGAGACGGGACGCTTCTCGACGAGGCGCACGTAGAGGCAATACCCACCCACGGACAGCGCGGCGGCGAGGAGATGGGGCCAGGCGACCCGCAGGGGCGCGGGCAGCGCCAGCCTGATGAGGGCCATGGTCACCGTCACCGGCGCGACCACGAGGAACGCGGCCAGGACGATCCGGACCGGCGGAAAGGCCAGGATGCGAGCAGGCCAGCGCGAGATGGACACCAGGGTGCCTAGCAGAGCCCGCTGGAACGGCCACGGCACCCCCGCGAGCTGGTTCCCGTGACGCAGGAACAGCGCGGCGATCCGGCCCGCCTGGGCGAGCGACTTCGGGGGCACGCCGCCCTCGGCCTCGAGCGTGACGATGGCGTGGAAGAAGTCCTCCATCGCCAGCGCCGGCATCATCTCGACCCGGTGCACGCACACCTGATCGCCGGCGTTCCAGAGCGTGTGCGGCGTGCCGGGCGGGACCTCGGCGACGTCACCCGGTCCGAGCGTGCGGGTCTCCCCTCCCACGCGCACGCCGAGGGTGCCGCGGAGCACCGTGAAGCGCTCGGTCTGCACCGCGTGGAGGTGCATCGGCGGCCGCTGCGGGCCGACCTGGTAGGTCTCCTCGAAGCGCAGCAGGGCGCCCTCGGTGTCGGCGCTGGTGCGCTCGAAGTGGATGCGGGTGTGCGGGCCTCGGACGACGGTGCCGGACGGGATCATGGTGCTCTCCTGGGGGCTGGGGTGGCGGGATCGATCGGCGTCGCGCGGTCGCTCAGAGGTTGAACGCCCACCCCGCGAGCACGTTGCCGAACAGCCCCCCGAGCCCCTGGTGCGCCGGCTCGTGGACGAAGGTGTGGCCGCCGGCGTCCTTGAAGGCCACGCCGTTGGGCGCGTTCGACCACACGTTGGGCCAGTAGCGCCCCACGAAGTCGAGGTTGAAGCCCTTCCACACGAAGAAGCGCCAGCCGACCTCGGCGCCCACGGTGACGGTGTTGTAGCCGGCCTTCTGGTTACCGACCTCGGCCTCCCAGCGGTGCACCTTGAAGTCGGCGAGCACGTAGAGCTCGTCGATCAGCAGCACCCCCACCCCGCCGCCGGTGGTCCAGGGCATGGCGAGCTTCATCCCGGCGGCCTTCTCGGTGGCGTTGACGGTGCTCGTCATGTCGAGCCCCTGGCCGTGCGAGTAGGTGGCGATGAAGCGCTGGTAGCGGACGTCGGCGGCCGCGTTGAAGCCGCTGTAGAGGAGGGGCTGGATCAGCCCGTAGTGGAAGCCGAGCTGGACGCGCTCAGGGGCGTGCGCCGCGAGCTGGAAGTGGTGCGAGGGGAACTGGGTGTCCGGCGCGCTCGGGCCGTGGGGAGCCGGCGGGACGGGTGCAGGGTCCGCGGCGAGGGCGAGCGGCGCGGTGAGCGAGGCGAGGGAGAGGGCGGCGAGGGCGGCGAGGCAGGCGTTTCTCATGCCTCGTTTCTAGCGACCGCGGCGCGGACGCTCGCGACCGCAGCGGCCAAAGACTTGACCGGTCCGGCCGCGCGCCGATCACACCGCGGCGCGCTGCGCGTCCCGGGGCGAGCGCCCCGTCCACCGCTTGAAGGCGCGGCTGAAGGCGGAGAGCTCGGAGAACCCCAGCACCAGCGCGACCTCGGCGAGGGAGGTGCGACCGTCGGCGAGGAGGGCCTCGGCCCGGGTCTTGCGGACGTCCTCGACCAGGGTGCGGAAAGAGACGCCATCGCTCGCCAGGGCGCGCCGCAGCGTGCGCTCGCTGGTGCCGAGGCGCTTGGCCGCCCGGGTGAGCGAGGGTTCGCTGTCGGCGAGGTCCTCCGCGACGACGCGGGACACGCGCTCGGCGAGGGTCTCGTCGGTCCGCGCCTGAGCAATCCGCGAGCGCGCGCGCCCCTCGAAGTAGGCCGAGAGGCCCGGGTTGGCGAGGCGCGGGACCAGGTCGAGCAGGGCGCGAGGGAGGACCACCCCGTCCTCGTCGGCGCCCCAGCGCACCGGCGCGCCGAAGTGCTCGTCGTGCGCGCGCACCGAGGCCGGCGCCGGGTGGCGAAACGAGGCGCCGAACGCGCGCAGCTCGGTCCCGAGGAGCTGCCGCGTGGTCTGGAGGAGCTCGGCCACCGCCGACTCGTTGGTCACCCGCATCCCGAGCGTGCGCGCCCCCGGGCGGACCCACGAGAACCGCAGCGTGTCGTCGCGCTCCTCGACCTCCCACCGGCCCGAGGTGGTCACCAGCTCGCCGAAGCGGACCAGGCGGGCGATGGCCTCGCGGCCGCTGGGCGCCGTCATCACGGCGAAGCCGAGGACCGGGTAGTCCTCGAGCGAGAACGACCGCGCGAAGGTCACCGGGAACGCGGGGTCGCGGAGCGCCCGCAGCACCGCCTCCCAGGCGGCGAAGACCATGGCGAGGGGCACCGGGGCCTCGGGGTCCCGCAGTGACTCCGCCGACGCGCCGGCGGCGGCCAGCAGCGCCGCGCGGTCGGCCCCGCGCGCCGCCGCTCGCTCGATGACCCCCGAGACGAAGATGGCAGGGAGCGTCGCCGGAGCTTCGCGCATTGCCGCCAACCTACCATCACGGCTCGCCTCCGCGAACGGGCGCTGCGGACCTGTGCCACCTCTTGCCACGCTCGGTGCTCGGCCCGCCTCTCATGAGGCCATGCCCGCCGGTGATGACCTCATGACGGAGCGACATGACCTCATGAAGCTCGGAGATGACCTCATGTCGGCGCTCCATGTCCCTCGCCGCGGCGGGAGAGAGTGCTCTTCAGGGCGGAAATGTTCTGCTGGAGCCGCCTCCGCGGCCCACCGCGCCCCCTCCACGAGGCGATGGCGCCCGGCGAGGTGGCGCTGGCCGGCACCCATGGGCCCCCTGCCGTGACCGATGGCGCGCTCCCGCTCGCCGAGGGTTTCCTTTCCCGTGCCAGGTGCCACGACGACACCGGCGAGGGGGCGCTTCCACCCGTCGAACGTGCCACGGCCAGCTCCGAGGTGGCACACCGGCACGTCGATGGCCTCATGGCCGGGCGTCAGGGCCTCATGGCGTACGACCATGGCCTCATGGCGGCCGACCATGACCTCATGGCGCGCGGTCATGACCTCATGGCCAGCGGTCATGGCCTCATGGCCAGGGGTCATGGCCTCATGCTTCGCCGCCAGAACCTCATGACCCGGCGGCATCGCCTCATCCCCAACCGCCAGGACGTCATCCCTCGCCCCCAGCACCTCATGCGGCGCCGCCATGCCCTCATCCCCCGCCGCCAGGCCGTCATCGACCGCCGCCCCAGCACCACCGCGCGCGCCAACGTCCCCCTTCCCCTCGCCCAGCACCCCATCGCCCGCCGCCTGCGCTACCTTGCGCCGGTGAGCCTCCGCATCGAAAAGAGCGGTCCCGTCACCACCGTCATCCTCGACCGCGCCGCGGTGAAGAACGCCGTGGATCGCTCCACGGCCGAGGCGCTCGCCGCCGCCTTCCGCGCCTTCGACGCCGACGACGAGGCCCGCGTCGGCGTCCTCTTCGGCGACCACGGCACCTTCTGTGCCGGCGCCGACCTCAAGGCCATCGCCACCGGGGAGGGCAACCGCATCGCGCTGGAGGGGGACGGACCGATGGGACCGAGCCGCATGCTCTTGCAGAAGCCGGTGATCGCCGCCATCGCCGGACATGCCGTGGCAGGCGGCCTCGAGCTGGCGCTGTGGTGCGATCTGCGCGTGGTCGAGGAGACCGCCGTGCTCGGCGTCTTCTGCCGGCGCTGGGGCGTGCCGCTCATCGATGGGGGGACCATCCGCCTCCCCCGCCTCATCGGGCTGAGCCGCGCGCTCGATCTGATGCTCACCGGCCGCCCCGTCGACGCCGCGGAGGCGCACGCCATGGGGCTGGCCAACCGCGTCGTCCCGACAGGCACCGCGCGTGCAGCCGCCGAGGCGCTGGCGCGCGACCTCGCCGCGCTGCCGCAGACGTGCATGCGGCAGGATCGGCTCTCGGCCTACGAGCAGTTCGGGATGTCGCTGGAAGACGCCCTCGCCAACGAGATGCGGCGCGGGCTGGTGTCGCTGGCGGCGGGGGCCGTGGAGGGCGCGCAGCGCTTCACGGAGAGGAAGCGCTGACCTGGTTCGACCTCACCGCATGGCGCGGCGGAAGAAGTGGGCCACCACCAGCAGCGCGATGGCGCCGACGACGGATCCGAAGAAGCCGGCCGCCTGCCCCTGCCGGTAGATGCCCAGCGCATGCCCGCCGTAGCTCGCGGCGAACGATCCGCCGATGCCGAGGAACGCGGTCATGAAGAATCCCATCCGGTCCTCTCCGGGCGTGAGCCACCGCGCCAGGAGGCCGATGAAGAAGCCGATGATCAGGGTCCAGAGGATGTGGATCATGCTCCTCTTCTAAGCCCTGCCGGCCCCCTCATCAAGCCCACGCCCCGGCGAAACCCTGCTCCCCGCTCTTCGCAGCGCGCACGGATCCGGTAGGGTGGGCCCATGAACGGACTGCTGACCGCCGCGCTCGGCAGCGACGTCGCAGGGGCCGAGGCGATCGGCGTGCTGGTCGCGCTGGTGCTGCTGGGCGCGGTGCACCTGGCGCTGCCAGCCCGGGGCCTGATCCGGCAGCCGCTGGGGCTCCTGGCGGCGCACCTGGTGGTCTTCGGCGTCGACCGCCTGGCGCCGCTCGGGCCCGGGGCCCAGCGCGTGCTGGGGCCGCTGGCGCTCTTGCTCCTGCTCACCTCGATCGCGCGGAGCGGCGTGCTCATGGTGCTCGACGTCCTCGTCGGCCCGCGCCTCGGGCGGCCCCTGCCGCGCATCCTCCGCGACATCCTCCAGGGGCTGGTCTACGTGGGCATCGTGCTGGTGGCGCTGCGGGCGGCGGGGGTGGAGCCGACCTCGCTCCTGACCACCTCGGCGCTGCTGACGGCGGTGATCGGCCTGTCGCTCCAGGAGACGCTGGGCAACATGTTCGCCGGGCTGGCGATCCAGGTGCAGGCGCCGTTCGAGGTGGGGGACTGGATCCAGTTCGACGCGGAGCCCAAGCACATCGGGCGGGTCCTCGAGGTCAACTGGCGGGCCACCAAGGTGCTCACCCTCGACGAGGTCGAGGTGGTGGTCCCCAACGGCGCCCTCGCCAAGGTGCCCATCACCAACTTCACCAAGCCGACGCCGGTCTCGCGGCGCTCGGTGTTCGTGGCCGCGCCGTACTCGGTGCCGCCGCTGGAGGTGCAGCGCATCATCCTGGCCGCCATCGGCGACGCTCCGGGGGTGGTCCGCGAGCCGGCGCCGTCGGTCGTCACCAACCAGTTCGGCGAGTACGGCATCGAGTACTGGGTGCGCTATTACACCGATCAATTCGACAAGCGAGACGGCGTCGACGGCGGCGTGCGCGATCGCATCTGGTACGCGCTGCGCCGCGCCGAGGTGGAGATCCCCTACCCCCACCGCACCATCGAGATCCACCAGGTCACCGCCGAGTCGAGCGCGGCGGAGAGCCGGCGCGCCCAGAGCGATCGCGACCAGGCGCTGCGCTGCGTGGACATCTTCCGCGTGCTCTCCGACGCGGAGCGGGCCCACCTCGCGGAGCTGGCGGTGCACCGGCTCTACGCCCCCGGCGAGGTGATCGTCCGCCAGGGCGAGGAGACCAGCCAGCTCTACATCATCGAGCAAGGCGAGGTGGCGGTGACCCTCCAGCACCCCGGCGCACCTGCCCCGGTGGAGGTGGCGCGCCTCGGCGCGGGCAAGTTCTTCGGCGAGATGGCGCTGGTCACCGGCGACCGCCGGCAGGCCACGGTGCGGGCGGCCACCGCTTGCCAGCTCCTCGAGGTGGGGCGCGAGGCGGTGCAGCGGATCATGGACCAGGCGCCGGACCTGGCGGAGCGCATCAGCGACGTGCTCCTCCAGCGCCAGGCGGAGCTCGAGCAGCAGGCCTCGGCCCGCACCACGGAAGACGACGGGGACCTGCGGTCGCACCAGGACCTGGTGAAGCGCATCCGGAAGTTCTTCACGATGTAGGTCGGCAGGAAAACGTTGGGCAACGTCCGTCCCTGGCCGTACCTTGGTGGTGAGGTGGGCACCCATGAGACGTCCGAAGGGGTACGTGGGGAGGGGTCACGAGACCCTCGGGGCGGATCTCCTGGCGATCCTGACCATCCTCAAGATGCCGGAGCACGTGCTCGGACCGGAGGAGGTCCGCAAGCTCACCGCGGTGGATCCGGCGAAGTGGTACCCGATCGAGTGGCTGCTCGAGCTGATGGAGACGCTCGACAAGGCCGTGGGGCGCTACGGGCTCCTCCAGATGGGGCGGGCGCTCTTCAAGCTCTCCCACGAGGCGCAGGTGCGGGCGCACGTCCACTCGGCGCGTGATCTCCTCCACGGGATCGACGCCATGTACCGCCACAACAACCGCGGCGCCGGCATCGGGAGCTGGAAGGTGACCCGGTTCGAGCCGGGGTCCGCGGAGCTGGAGAAGACGACGCCGCACCACTGCGCCATGGAGCAGGGCCTGCTCTCGGCCGCGTTCACCGCGGTGGGCTGCCCCGTGACCCTGTCGCAATCCGAGTGCTTCCGCGAGGGCGCGACCGCGTGCGTCTACGTGATCAGCTCGACGGTGACCGACGAGCGGTGGAGCGGCATCGAGAGCGACCCCCGCGCCCGGCCCACCGGCCAGCGCCCGGACTGAGAGCCGTCAGCTCCCCAGCCCCGCGGGCGGCCCCGGGAAGCGACGCCGCTCCCGCGCGAACCAGGCGACCGCGAGCACCACCACCGAGCCGAGCACGATCCAGAGCGCCTTGTCGTTGGGCGGCTGCACGCCGACGACGATGAGGATCCCGCAGAACACCACCGCCACCAGCGCCGCCGGGCGGTACCAGCGCCCCAGGCCCCAGGGGCCCATCGCGGTCCAGGTGCGGCCCCAGGCGAGGAAGCCGAGCGCGGTGGGGATGACGTACGAGAGGTAGAGGAAGATGGTGCAGACGGCGGTGATCGTCGAGTAGACCGGCGTGTAGACGGTGAAGACGATCGACAGCAGCGCCACCGCCCAGATGGCACGCACCGGCGTGCGGTGGGCAGGGCTCACCGTGCGCAGCGCCGCGGAGAACGGGAGCCCCCCGTCACGCGCGAACGCGAACGCCATGCGCGAGGCGGAGGTGACCGTGGCCAGACCGCAGAGGTACTGCGCTGCCGCGAGGCCGACGTAGAGCGCCAGCGCGGCGCGATCCGGCACCACCGCGCCGACGATGAAGGCGAAGACGCCGTCGCCCTTGGAGGCGGCCTCGTCGAGATCGGGGATGGCCACGACCACCGCCGCGAGCATCGCCCAGCCGCAGAGGCCGGAGACCAGCACGCTGCGAACGATGCCGCGGGGGACGTTGACGGAGGCGCCGATGGTCTCCTCGGCGGTGTGCGCCGAGGCGTCGAAGCCGGTGATGGTGTACGCCGGCAAGAGGAACCCGAGCACGAACAGCCACGGCAGCCCGGGCGTCGCCGGCCACACCGCGCCCCCGGCAGCGCCGCTGTAGTTGGCGACGTGGACGAGGTTGCCGAGGGCGAGGTGCTTGCTGAAGAAGAGCATCGCCGCCATGAGCGCGGCGGCGACCGCGAGGATCCAGTAGCCGCTGAAGTCGGTGAGCCGGGTGGTGAGGCGGATGCCGCGGTGGTTCACCAGCGCCTGCGAGCCGGTGATGGCGACCACCGCGACGAGCTGGGCGACGAGCTTGACGCCCGGGCTGGCGGTGGCGGGATCGAAGCCGAAGCGAGGGCCGATCGCCGCCGAGGCGAACTGCCAGGTGCCCACGTTGACGGCCGCGAGCACCGTGCAGAGGCCCGCCAGGTTGAACCACGCGGTGACCCAGCCCCAGCCGCGCCCGCCGAGGATCGACGCCCAGTGGTAGAGGCCGCCCGCCGTGGGGAACGCGGAGGCGACCTGGCCCATGGTGAGCGCGACCACCAGCGAGAGCAGGCACGAGAGCGGCCAGCCGATGCCGATGGCGGCCCCGCCGACGCTGCAGAAGCCGATGTGGAACGAGGTGACGCCGCCCGCGAGGATGCAGATGATCGAGAGCGAGAGCGCGTAGTTGGAGAAGGCGCTCATCCCCCGGCGCAGCTCCTGGGCGTAGCCCATGCGCTGGAGGGCGCGGACGTCCTCGGCGATGAGGCGCTCGTCGGGGTCGGGCGAGGTCATGAGGGGGAGGCTAGCGCCCCCGCGCCCCGTCGCGGAACGCTCTCGGGCGTTCCGCAGGATGACTACCGCCGACTCCAGGGGGCGTCCTCATCCTCGATGCGGATGACCACGGCGGTGATGTTGTCCTTCCCACCGGCGGCGTTGGCGACCTCGACGAGCTGGGAGCAGGCCTCGGTGAGGACGGGGTACTCCTCCAGGATGGCGGTCATCTCCTCGTCGGAGACGAGGCCGTGGAGGCCGTCGGAGCAGAGCAGGAAGACGTCGCCGATCTGCACCCGGGCGGCGCACAGGTCGACGTCGACGGTGGGGCCGATGCCGAGGGCGCGGGTGATGACGTTGCGGGGCAGGTAGGCGAGGTCGGTGCTGGAGAGATCGGGCCGCTCCAGCAGGGCGTCGGAGACCAGGGAGTGATCGCGGGTGAGCTGCTCGAGGCGGCCGTCGCGGAGGCGGTAGCCGCGGCTGTCGCCGGCGTGGGCGATGTAGAGCTCGCCGTCTTCACGGGAGAACACCGCGGCGACCACGGTGGTGCCCATGCCGCGGTGGATGCGGGAGTCGTCGGCGCGGGCGAAGATGCGGGCGTTGGCCTGCGTCACCGCGGCCTTGAGGCGGTCGGAGGCGGGCCTCCGAGCGCTGGCCGCGCCGTTGCGGAAGTACGCGGCGATGCTGCTGGCGGCCATGCGGCTCGCCACCTCGCCGGACTGGTGCCCGCCCATCCCGTCGGCGACGACGAAGACGCTGAACTCGGGCAGCAGGATGAACCGGTCCTCGTTGTGAACGCGCTGCTTTCCGACGTCCGAGAGGCCTGCTGCAATCGCCCGCATTCGACGGCATTCTAGTGCCGACGGCAGGTCCATGGGCAGATTTCTGGCGTCGCCGGTGTCCTTTAGCCCCGTTGCGCAGCCCGTCATGGGCAGGTAAACGAGGCAGCCATGGCCGATCTCCTCGTCGACGACCCCTACTCGCTCACCGAAGCCACCCGCGTCCCGCTCGCCGACGGCGCCGCCGTGGACCGCACCCTGGACGCCGCCCGCGCCGCCGCGCGCTCCTGGGCCCGGAGCCCGGTGGACGAGCGGGTGGCGCTCTGCCTGCGCGCCGTCGACGCCATGGAGGCGGCTCGCGAGGCCATCGCCACCGACATCACCCACATGATGGGCAAGCCCCTGCGGCAAGCCCGCAACGAGGTGGGCGGGATGGCCAAGCGGGCGCGGTACCTGGCCGGCATCGCCGCCGAGGCGCTCGCGGACACCGTCCTCGACGAGACGGGCCACGAGGCCCCCCGGCGCGAGCGCCGCATCGTGCGCGAGCCGCACGGCGTGGTCTTCGACCTCCCGGCGTGGAACTACCCGCTCCTCACCGCCGTCAACGTGGTCGTGCCCGCGGTCCTCGCGGGCAACGCGGTGGTGCTCAAGCACTCGCCGCGATCGCCGCTCTGCGGAGAGCACTTCGCCCGCGCCTTCACCGAGGCGGGCGCCCCGCCGGGGCTCGTCCAGGCGCTCCACTGCGACCACCCCACCAGCGAGCGCATCGCCGGGGACCACCGGATCGATCACGTCACCTTCACCGGCTCGGTGTACGGCGGGCACCGCATCTACGCCGCCGCCGCGGCGCACCGCTTCGTCGAGGTGGGGCTGGAGCTGGGCGGCAAGGACGCCGCCTACGTCGCCGCCGACGCCGACCTCGCCCAGGCGGTGGACGGGATCGTGGACGGCGCCTGTTACAACGCCGGGCAGAGCTGCTGCGCGGTGGAGCGGGTGTACGTGCACCGCTCGGTGTACGACCGCTTCGTCGAGGCGGCGCTGGTGCAGATGCGCGCCTACGTGCTCGGCGATCCGATGGCGGAGGGCACCACCCTCGGCCCGATGGCGCAGCCGACGCAGCCGGCCTTCATCCAGGCCCAGGTGCGCCAGGCCGTCGCGGCCGGGGCGCGGGTCCTCTGCGGCGGCGGGCCCACCAGCGTGGAGGGCAAGGGGCGCTTCTTCGAGCCGACCCTGCTGGTGGACGTGGTCCAGGCGCTGGACGTGCTGCGGGTGGAGACCTTCGGCCCGGTGCTGCCGGTGGTGGCGGTGGACTCGGACGAGGAGGCGCTGCGGCTCATCAACCACAGCGATCTCGGGCTGACGGCTTCGGTGTGGACCCGCGATCGCGAGCGGGCGGCGCGCCTGGCGCGCGAGCTGGAGGTGGGGACGGTCTACATGAACCAGTGCGACAGCCTGGACCCGGCGCTGCCGTGGACGGGGGTGAAGGACAGCGGCAAGGGATCGACCCTGTCGGCGCTGGGGTTCCTGCACCTGACGCGGCCCAAGGCGTACAGCTTCAGGCTGTAGATCGAAGCGGCGGCTGCCTTTCGGCCTTCGTCGCCGCGAGCGCGTCGTCGACCGCCCGCTCGTCGAGGTCGCCGTCCGCCGCCTGGCGGAGCGCGACGCGAACCCGCTCATCGGCGCAGGCCTCGGCGACCACGCGGATCCGGGTGCGGCCGTCGCCGTCCTCCCCGTGGGCGAGCGCCATCGCCGCGGCGAGGCGGCGCTCGACCGGCGCGGCGGGGCTCTCCAGCACGTCCACCAGCGCGTCGCGGGTGACGGCCTGCGCGCGATAACCCTCGGGCGCCACGAGCAGTTGCCGCATCGCCGCCCGCCAGTCCACGACGGCGCGCCCGTTACGATCGAGCGGTGCCAGCGCCGTCGCGCCGGCCGCGCCGGCGCTCCAGGCCGCCTGCGCCTCCTCGATGCGGCCGGCGAGCTGATCGCGCTCCTCCGCCGAGAGGTGCCGGGTGCGCGCCTCGACCGTGGTGCCGTCGGTGAGGTGGAGGGTCAAGGGGCCGGTCAGGGACGCGATCCCCGCGTCGCCGACCCGCGCGGTGTCCGGCACCCGATCGATGGAGGCGATGCTGCCGAAGGCGAGGAACCGCGACGCGAAGCGCTGGCGGACGATGATGCCGTCGGCGCCGACGATGATCTCCGCCGGCCCGAGGAGCTCGCGGACCACGCGCCAGAGGCCGAAGGTGAGCGCCAGCGTGAGGACGACCGCGAAGCCGCCCGCCCGGTGCGTCGCCGCCGCGAAGATCCCGGGGGCCAGCGAGAGCGTCACGAAGTCGAGGAAGAACCTCTCCCCCAGCCGCAGCCGCATGGCGCGCCGGGAAGCGTCCAGCCCGGTCGCCGCGAGGAGGCGCTGCCCGTCCTCGACCCTGGGAACG
>Ga0302279_10003891_pt1 | contig 18119 bp, 15 predicted proteins | sample III_Bog_N3_3_FD_194541 | JGI IMG/M metagenome (GOLD analysis project Ga0302279, IMG submission 194541) | Peat permafrost microbial communities from Stordalen Mire near Abisko, Sweden - III_Bog_N3_3 | ecosystem: Environmental > Terrestrial > Soil > Wetlands > Peat | place: Sweden: Abisko...
TGGGAGCGCGGGGGCGTGGAAGCGTGGGGGCGTGGAAGCGTGCTCTCGTCCGCTCTCGCTCTGACTCACGCTCTGTCTCCCGCTCTATCTCCCCCTCTATCTCCCGCTCTATCTCCCCCTCTATCTCCCGCTCTACCTCCCCCTCCCCCGCCCCTCACGGCGGACAGTAAATCGTGCACGCCAGATGCGCCCCCGGATCACTCGCGACCCCCGCCTCCCCGTCCGCGCTCTCGCACGTGCACGACAGGTCGCAGCACGCCGCGCCGTAGCAGGGCTCGTGGCAGATCGAGATGCCCCCGCAGGCCTGGCCGGGTACGCATACGGGGGTCGCGGCCTCGGGCAGCGGCGAGACGGCCGCCTCGACCGTCGCGAGCGGGGAGAGCGCGTCGGCCGCGGCCGGGCCGTCGATGGCGGCGTCGGAGAGGAGCGCTCCGCCGTCCTGCCCCCCCGTCGGCGTCGCACACGACCACTGCGTGCACGTCGATCCGTCCGCGTCCTCGGTGCACTGCTCCTGGAAGACGACGTCCTCCGGACAGAACGTCCCGCAGGCCGCGCCACACGACCAGTTCCCCGCGGTCGTGAGATCGCAGCACCACGGCGACGGGGAGGCGGCCGGGGAGCTCGAGCTTCCGCACGCGGTGGCGGCGACGACCGCCGCCCAGCCGATGAATCGAACGATTCTCCATGCGTTCATGTTCGCTCCTTGCCTCCGGTACGACGCGATGCGCAGGGGTGTCGGTGCTCGAGATCCGGCTCAGCAGCCGTAGAAGGTGACGGTGCCCTTGATCGTCCACGAGGCGTCGGAGCAATCGAGCGTGGCGTCGCCGGACCGGACGCCGTCGTAACGGTCGTAGAAGCGCAGGGCCCCGCACGCCGTGAAGGTCGGCGACTCCCCGTCCGCCACGATCACGAGGACCTCGAGCTCGAGACCTGGCTGCGTCTGGATGAGGCGAAGCGTCTTGCCCGACGCGTCCCGCAGGTCGACCCCGACGAACGCCGGGGACTCGCCCTCACCGGGGCTGCACAGGTTGCTGCCCGCCGGAAAGAAGGGGGCGCCGTTGATGAAGACCGTCGACCACGCCTCGGTGAGGCCCGCGAGCCCGCAGTCGTCCGGTCCGCAGTTGCTCTCGCACTCGCCGCCGCACGAGTAGACCGCCGTGGCCTGGCACCCGGTGGCGACGTAGCTGACGCCGTCGGTATCCCCGCCAGGGTCGACCTCGATGCTCGCCGCGGGGCACGGGAAGTCCGTCGCCGCGTAGGCGCGCACGACGTCGACGTCGGTCTGGTGGGTGCTCCCGCACGCGAGGGCTCCCACGCAACCGGCGACGCCGATGCACCAGACGGAGGCAGCGGTGGACCGCGTCCGGATGTTCGGAGGCGATCCCCCGGCGATGTCTCGCTGCATCCCTCCCCGTGGAGCAACGCCCGTGCCTCGCGTGTTTGCGCGCGGTTGGAGGGCGCTCCGCGCGAGGACGGCCGCCGGGTGGGGTGGGCCCGCTCGGTCCAGGGCAGCCGCCGAGACCACGCGCCTCGCCTCGCGCGCGGGAGCGGATCACTCGGTGCAGCAGAACGTGACCGCCGTAGCGGTCGACGGGACGACCGCGCCCTGCGGTAGCCCGCCCACCGGCGTGCACGTCCCGAGCGAGAGCGACATCGGGTCGTACTTCGAATAGTAGCTGCTGCCGGCGAGGGACTCGCACATCCCGTTGAGGTTGTTGAGCTGCACCGTGCCGGTCTTCACGGTGCACTGCGCGTCGGAGTAGAACGAGGCCGAGCCGCCCCCGCCGCAGGCGACCGTCGGCGACGAGCACGAGCAGCCGGTGCAGCTGCGGGTGTCCTCGGCCGCCGTGTAGAACAGGTAGACCACCGCGAACGGGCTCCCCGCGGGGCAAGCCTGGGCGCCCTCGGCCTCGATGCAGAGCCTCTCGAACGGCGCGGCGGGCGGAGGAACGCAGAGCTCGCCGGCGTCGCACCCTCCCGGCACGAAGGGGGCCGTCGCGGCGCAGGCCTCCGCCGCGGTGTTCCAGCTCGGAGGGGCGCCGTTCCGTGCGCCCCCGGAGGCAGAGCAGGCGCCGGGCTGCGACTCGACCTCGTCCGCGCTGAACGACTCCACGACGCGCCCGGCGCATTGCCCGTCGACCGTCCCCAGCTTCTGGCAGGTCCCCGCCAGGAGCCCGTAGTCCTGGGAGTTGCACCCGCCGAGCGTCTGGCCGCAGGGGTCCGTGTAGTAGGTCAGGTGCGCGCCGCACTTCGCGCCGTGCTGCGGGCCGCACGCGCACTCCGTGCACGATGGGCCCGGCGCCTGGAGATCCGTGTTGCCCTGGAAGACCTGAGACCCGTAGGTCCCCGCGCACGACGGGGGCGGGACGGCGCCCGGGCCCTCGTAGAGCGCCATGGGTCCCGTCCAGCCGCCCGGAACCGTCGCGCACATGCACGGCTCTGCGTCAGGAGACAGGCCGGAGGACGCAGAGTCGCCCTGCGCGTCGGGACCGATCGGCGGCCCCCCGTCGCGCGCGTCCGCAGCGGCGTCGGCGGGCTCGCCGCGGAACCCGTACGACGGCGCGCCGCACGATCCAGCCGCCGCAAGCGTCAGCAGGATCGCCGTGGCTGCGACTGCAATGCCGCGCGCGCGCATGCCCCAGCATACCCGGTCGGCTCCGGGAAGGTTGTCGCGCCTGGCCTGGCTGGCCTACTTCGCCTCCTGGACGGACTCGACGAACATGACCAGGTCCGTCTTCTTCGCGGCCGGAGAGAGCTTGCCGCTCACCGTCACGCGCCGGTCGAACATCGCGGGGGCGACGCTGTGCTGGGCGTCCGTCACGAGCTCGATGCTGCCGGCCGTGAGCTTGCCGGGATCCTGGTCGCCGAGCTTGTCGTCGACGACGCACACCGGAGAGTCGAGCAGCACGAGCGGGTACTCTTCGCCCGGGTGCGGGGCGTCGTCGCCTCTCTTGTTCCTGAGCAGCTTGCCCGTGATGCTGGCGGTCGCGGGCCTGAGGTGCAGGCAGCCGCGCTGCGATGGCGAAAGGCTCCGGATCTTCGTCAGCAGCGCGTCGCTCTGCGCGGCGCTCAGCAGGTAGTACGAGCCGCCCGTGTTGCCGCGCACGCCGAGCCGCTTCTCGCCGGAGCGGCCCGTCACCTTCACGTCGTACGGACCGCCGGGCGGCGGCGGAGGCTCGTTCGCGACCGCCGGCAGGCACAGGCTCGACGCGTACCCGTCGAGGCCCCGGAACTCCGCGTCCGACAGCGTCACCGTCCGTGGCGCCGGCCACGTGTAGACCTTCTGGGTGATCTGGTGCTGCTTCCGGTCGAACGACACGTCCTCGTACATCGAGTGGGACTGGAGGACCGCGTCGTCGTCGACCCAGATCTTCGTGCACCCGGAGGCCCCGGGGCTGTCCGCGGGGGCGGCCGCCGGCGGCGGCTCGGATGCCTGCGGCGCGGGGGCCGGGGGCGCGGCCGCGCTGGGGCAGGCGGCGAGGAGCAGCGCGAGGCTCAGCGTGGCGAGGACGGGGAGAGTCTTCATGCGTGACCGTTCATGGTTGGGGGGAGGATCTCAGGGCCCGTTCTTCTTCTTCTCGTCCCGCAGGAGCCCCGCGGTCGCCTGCGCCCGGAGCCCCTGCCACTCCGCGGCGACATCGCCCTCTGGATCCTTGTCGCGCGCGGCGTCGAGCAACGAGCGGCAGGCGGACCAGTCCTTGGCCTCGCAGGCGAGCGCGGCCTTCTGGCGCAGGCTCGCCGCGGCGACGAGGGGATCCTCGGGCTTCGGCTGCGGCGGGGCCGGCTCGTGCTTCTCCTCCGGCGGCTCGGGCTTCGGGGGGTCGTCGTGGTGCAGGTAGCGCGCGGCCGCGATGGCCCCTCCCGCCACCGCGGTGGCCGCGGCCGCCGCGATGACCCACGTGAGCTCCGGCCTGCGGCGCAGCGCGGGGCCCCTCGCGGGCACCCTGGCGGCAGGGTCCGGCTCCTTCGGGATGGCGACCGGCTGGGCCTCGACGTCCGCCGCGCCCGTCGCCGTATCGGACGCGGTGGCAGCTCCTGCCCCCTGGCCCGGCGCGGGGGCGAGACGGGCACGGAGCTCCGCCGTCCGCGCCCGCACCCTGGCGACGTCGACCCCGCGCGAGCGCAGGAAGGCCCGGCGCTCCTCGGCCGTCATGGCCTCGGCGCGCGCGATCTCCTGCTCCTCGCGCCTGGCGTCGTCCTCCGCCATGCGGCGAAGGGCGCCCATCGTCTCCTTCGGAGTGAGGTCCCGGCCGTCGGTGGTCATGTCTCCTCCTCGGTTCGCGCGCCCGTGCGACCGCGGCGTATGGGCACGCGCGCCAGGCGCGGCTTCTCGTCCCGGCCAGCGTACAGCGCGCGCAGGAACTTCGAGAGCCCCCTCCGCGCCCGGTAGACGCGCGAGACGGGAATCTGCAGGTAGGCCGCCGCCCCGGCGGCGTCGCGGATGTCCTTCTGGGCAGCGCGGATGACGCCCATCGCGTCAGGGACCTCCGCGAAGGACGTCGCGACGACGCGGAAGTCTTCCCTGTCCTGATCCCAGTCATCCTGCGCGAGGAGGCCCCGCTCGGCGTTCCGGGCGTCGCCCCCGTGGCCGCCGGCGGGTCCCGCGAGGTTCTCGTAGGGGTCGACGTTGCTCTCGCCGTCGGTCTCGAGGTCGTGCCGGCCGCCGTCGGGCAGCCGCTGGAGGTGGACCTCGTACTTGAGCGGCGCGCTGTCGAAGTGGTGGTCGACGAGGCTCTGGAGGACGCCGCGGAGGAAGGGGTAGAGCCCGCCCCGGCGCGGGTCCCACTTGCGGCGGTGCTCGAGGACGCGCCGGACCGCCTCCTGCGCCAGGTCCCGCGCGAGCGCCTCGTCGAGATCCCACGCCCGGATCCCGACGGCGATGAGCGTCTCGACGTGATCGCCGAGCGTCTCGTCGGAGATCCCGAGCATCGCGGCGTCGAACGCCGCGCGGCGGAGGGCTTCGAGGGTGGGGTCCCCGGCCGGGTCGTCGGGGCTGTCCTCCGCCGCGACAGCGCGCTCCCCCTCGTCTTCGGCGACCCGCGGGGAGTCGCCCTCGGGGGCGGTGCCTTTGGGCATGGGGCCAAGCTAGACGACGTGGGACGCCGGCGCCACGGTCGAGAGCGCACCGCCGATGACGGGCGGCGCGGCATCCACCATGGCGGGGGCGCCTGCCATGACGGAAGGGTCGTCTGCGAGCATGACAAGGCCACCTGCAAGGACGGAAGGCTCGTCTGCAAGCGTGACAAGGCCACCTGCAACCTTCGCAAGGCCACCTGCGATGACGGAAGGGTCGCTTGTCACCATCGCAAGGCCACCTGCCATGACGGAAGGGTCGCTTGTCACCATCGCAAGGCCACCTGCGATGACGGAAGGGTCGCTTGTCACCATCGCAAGGGCGCCTGCGATGACGGAAGGGTCGTCTGTCACCATCGCAGGGCCGCCTGCCATGACGGACGACACACCATCCACCACACCCCCGGCGCACCCACCCCGGACGTCCGAAGAAAAAAAGACAGGGACCATGGACCAAAAACACAACCTGCCCGGCATGAGGGATCAGGGAGGCAATCTCGCCTCCCCCGAGCAGAGGTTCATCATGAGCAGTCCCAGGACAAAGCAGACGACGATCAACCTGATCCAGGCCATGGCGGCCGGGATCGCGAAGTATTTCGCCAGCGCCTCTTCCTTCACGCTGAACAACGAGTCCACGCAGAAGACGGCGATCCTCGCCGCCTTTCAGGCTTACCTTGCGGCCGTCGTCCTCGCCGCTTCTTCCAAGGCGCAGTACGCCAGCAGCGTCCAGGCCGAGAAGACCGCGCTCGCAGCGTGCGACGCGTTCCTCAAGGCGATGACGAGCTACGTCCGCGTCACGTACGGCAACGATCCCGCGATCCTCGCGGACTTCGGGCTCAAGCCGATCACGCGGAAGGCGCCCACGGCGAAGGTCGCCGCGGACGCCGTCGTGCAGCGGGCAGAGACGCGGGTGCTGCGCCACACGACGGGCAGCAAGCAGCGGCTGCAGATCAAGGCCGCTCCCGCGACGGCTCTGCCGACGCCGACGCCCACGCCCACGCCGAAGCAGTAGACGGCGCGAGGCGGAGGGTCGACGCGCTTCCTTTGGCCATCGCTCGCCCTCGCTCCCAGGCAGTCGGGAGCGGGGGCGGGCTGGCCTCCCCTACCGCCCGCTGGCCTTCACGAGCTCGCGGATCCGGTCGAGCCGCTCGTTGACCCCCGCGTGCTTCTCGAGGTCCTCGAGCGCCATGGGCAGCCGGTAGGTCCAGTTCGTCGCGTCCACGGTGCCGGGCGTGTTGATGCGGTCCTTCTGCCCGAGCAGCTCCGCGGCCAGCGACAGCGTGAGCTCCGAGCTCGACGCGTAGAGGAGGCCGAGCAGCGCGACGGAGCGCTCCCCGTCCGAGACGTTGGGCGGCAGGTGCGCCATCCGCGCGAGCTCCTGGCGGTCCCCCTCCGGCAGCTCGTCCCACCAGCCGCCGATGGGCGCCGTGTCGTGCGTGCTCCACGTGGCGACGCTGACCACCGGGTAGTGGTGCGGATCACGGAAGCCCTTGCCGTCGTCCTTCTCCCAGGGAATGACGCGGTAGCCGGGGATGCCGAGCTTGGTCAAGGTCTCGCGGGCGAACGGGGGGATGACGCCGAGGTCCTCCGCGATGATCCGCGCGCCCTTCGCCTCTTCCTGCATGGCGCGCATCACGCGCTCTCCGCGGACGAGCTGGGCAGGCTCGCCCGGAGGGTCGAACGTGCCGCGCTTGGCGCCGTGGGGCTTCACGTACTGGCGGAAGTAGCCGATGACGTGGTCCAGCCGGAAGCGGTCGTAGAGCGACGCCGCGTGCCGGGTCCGGGCCCGCAGCCACGACAGGTCGTCCGCGTCCATGGCGGCCCAGTTGTAGGCGGGCAGCCCCCAGTCCTGGCCGTCCTCCGAGAAGGCGTCGGGCGGCGCGCCGAGCGACACGTCCTGGCGGAACTGGCCGCGGCGCGACCACACGTCCGCGCTCTCGCCGCCGATGATGAACGGGAGATCGCCCATCAGCTCGACGCCCATGGCGCGGAGCTCGCCCTGGGCGCGGTTCCACTGGGTGTGGAGGATCCACTGGGCGTACTGGTGGCTGAGGATCGGGAGCTCGAGCTCCTTCTTCGCCTCGGCCATCGTGCGCGGGTCGCGGTCACGCTCGGCGGCGGGCCAGCTCTCCCAGCCGTAGCCTGCGCGCCGCTCGCGGAGCGCGACGTAGAGCGCGAGGTCGGCCGCCCAGGCCTTCTGCTCGTCGACGAACGCGCGGAGCTGGCCGGCGCGGGCCGTGTCCTTCTTCCACTCGCGCGCGTAGAACCGCTCGAAGCCGCGCGCGAGGACCTTCTCCTTGATGGCGCGCACCGCCGGGTAGTCCACGCGGGGCTCGCCGCGCACGCGCTCGAGCGTACGGCGGCCCTCGTCGCCCAGGGCCTCGTCGATGGCGGCGGCGTCGAGATCGGGCACCGCTTCGAGGCCGACGTAGATGGGGTCGAGGCCGAAGGCCGTGCGCGCGCCGTAGGGGCTCGTCTCGCCGCCCGCGAGCTCGTGCACCGGCAGGAGCTGGAGGAGCCGGTGGCCGGCCCGCTGGATCCAGGCCGCGCACGCGGGCAGATCCGTGATCTGGCCGATCCCCCAATCGCGCCTCGTGCGGATCGAGAAGAGCGGAATCGTGACTCCAGCGACGCGCGAATTGGCCATGGACTAGGAGCTTGTCCCGATGCGTTTGCACACCACGAAGGCGTGGTGAGGGCAGGGAGGAGCGCGCTCTTCGCATACGTCGCCCCCAGCCGCAACGCATTTAGGAGTGTCGCATGTGCCCTGCGCCTCCGCTGCGGGCGCGGGCGCGGGCACGGGCACGGGCACGGGCACGGGCACGGGCAAAGGCAAGAGACTCCTGGGCAAAGCTCGAGGGGGGAACTTTCCCCCGCCGCGGTGGTCGGTCATAACAACCCCTGTGTACCGCGCCACGCTGAGGCTGCCGCTCGTGCTCTCGGTGGCCGCGCACCTGGCCATCGGGGGGATCGCGGCGCGCGTGCTCCGCACGCCCGAGGCTCCGGCGGCCGAGCACGCCGACCGCGGCAGCGCAGGCGAGACGTTCGAGGTCCCGGAGGAGCAGCCGCTCGAGACGACCCCGATGCCCGGCTCGGCCGGCGCCGCGAACGACGTGGCCGCCACGCCAGGCGTGCGTGCCAGCGCACCGCACGGCGGGAGCGCGGGAGGCTCGGGCGCGCCGCCGGAGGCAGGCGGGACCGAGCGGCCGCGCAGCGCCCACCACGCGAGGCGGGCGGGCGGGGCCCCGGCTCCTCCCCCGGAGGCGGCGCCCGCCGCGGTGTACGGCGCGGCCGGAGAGCGCGGCTCGGCCGACCTCGCGACCGCGTTCACGCGCGGCTTCCCGCAGGCCGCGAGCGGCGACGCCCGCTGGACCCACGTGCCCTTCGGCCCGGCCGGCACCGCGGACGTGATCCTCGACATCGACGCCGCAGGAACCCTCGTCGACCACAGCATCCTGGGCAGCCCCTCCCCTGCCCTGCGCGCGGGGATCGACCGGACGCTCACGCTCATCGCCGCCCGGGCCTTCACCGCGACCGCCCCGCGCACCCACCTCCGCATCGTGGCCACCGTGTCCCCCGACGAGGTGCACGACGGCCTGCACGGGGACGTGTTCGCGATCGGCGGGAGCTTCGCGCAGGCAGAAGGCAGCGCGTTCTTCGCCCTGGCCGTGGGGCGGAGGATCGACGTGCGGGTGCGGGTGGTTCGCTAGGGCAGCTTGGGCGCCCGCTCGTAGATCACCAGCCGGTCCTGCTGGAACGTCACCCGGTACGCGGCAGGCACGAGCGCGCGCACCTCGGGCGTCGCGTCCCAGAAGAGCACGTGGTCGTAGAGGGGGACCGCCTCGTGCCAGAACTCCTCCCAGCGGCGGCGCCACTCCCCGTCGCAGTCGTCGACGAAGACGCCGCCCGCGAGCAGCGAGCTGCACATCCAGTCGGGCGTGCGCATGCTCGGCGCGAAGCTCTCGAGGATGAGGTGGTTGAAGCGCGGCGTGGGCGGCTCCCGGTACATGACCGGGAACGCGCTCGAGTGCGCGAAGAGCAAGGGCGCGCTCGTCTGCTTCTCCATGACGTAGAGGCCCCACTCGTGGAGGAGGCTGCGCGTGTTCTCGCTCGTCAGCTGCCGGCGGAAGATGAGGGGCAGGAGCGTCGCCCCCTCGGGGACGGCCTGGACGCCGGCCATGAACTTCTCGCGGTCCCGGTCGAGGCGCACGTAGTCCACGCCCATCCCCACCGAGTAGAGCGCCGCCGAGAGCACGAGGAGCGAGACGAGCCTGGCGGGCAAGCGCGGCGGCACCCTCAGGATCGCCGCGGCCCAGAGGAACGGGATGAAGCGCGAGCAGACGTGAAACCAGTTGGTCGCGATGTACGGCGTGAAACAGAAGAGCGCGAGCAAGAGGCCGAACGCGAGCCGCGAGAAGAACGGGACCTCGTCGTGCCGGTTTCGGATGCAAAAGATCGCGATGACGATCGTGGGGACGAAGCTCGAGATGGAGAGCTTCGTGAACCCCCACATCCACTCCGCCCACAGGTTGTAGACGAGCTCCCAGGCGGGCAGGAGCTTGCTCAGGTTGACGTGCCCCGTCATCGGGCCGGCGCCCTCCCCGAGCTGCACGCGGACCGACCACAGGACGAGGACGGCGACGGGCAGGAGCGGCGGCACGAGGAGCTTCGCTTGCTTGGTCCGTTCCTTCCACGAGGCGCGGGTCACGAGGTGCAACGAGAGCAGGAGGAAGACCACGAGCACCGCGAAGACGTGCGCGTACCAGGTGGCGGCCGACGCCACGAAGAGGAGCGCCGCGTTCCGCCACGAAGGCGCGCGCGAGCGCTGCTCGAGGAGCATCACCATCGTCAGGGCGAGCGGCACGCCGAGGGCGAAGTCGAGCATGCCCATCGAGACGAACCAGTTGTGGATCATCGGCCAGACGAGCAGGCTCGCGACGACCATCCGCGCGCGGCTCTTCGTCAGCTGCAGGACGAGGAGCGGAAACACGACCGCGTTCGCCGCCAGGACGAGCAGCACGAAGAGGCGCGCCGCGGCCGCGGCCCCGACAGCCTTTCCGACGAAGTAGAGCCACGCGAAGAGCGCGGTGTTCGTCTTGAAGAAGCCGTTGAAGACGAAGCTCGGGTAGCGATCCGGGTGGGTGATGACGGTGATGGCGGCCAGGTGGTTCGGCAGGTCCTGGAGCGGCGGCACCCGCGTGAGCGCGAGCGGCCACGCCGCGAGCGCGAAGAGGACGACGGAAATCGCGAGAGAGAGCTGCACGTCGGACAGCCTCCCGGCGAGCTCGCGAACCCGCGCGAGCGCACCCGAGCCCGCCGGCGGCGCGCCAGCCGGCAGCCCGCCCGCGCCTGTCTCCCCGGTCAGTGCGCCGCCATCCAATTTGCGCCCCAGCCCACGTCGACGACGAGCGGCACCTCGAGCTTCATCGCCGACTGCATCTCTTCCCGGATGTGGGCGCCGGCGCGCTCGGCGTGCTCCGCAGGCACCTCGAACACGAGCTCGTCATGCACGGTGAGCACCATCTTCACGCCGGGCGCCACGCCGTCCAGCCTGCCGTCCTGCGACCCGAGCTTCACCATCGCCACCTTCATGAGATCAGCCGCGGTTCCCTGGATGGGGGTGTTCTTGGCCACGCGCTCGGCCTCCATCCGTAGCCCGCGGTTGGCCGAGTGCAAGTTCGGCAAGAAGCGCCGCCTCCCGAGCAGCGTCCGCACCGCCTCGCCCTTGCGCGCCGCCTCGATGGTCCCCTCCATGAAGGCCCGCACGCCCGCGTAGCGCGTGAAGTACGCCTCGATGAAGCGCGACGCCTCGTCGCGCGAGACGCCCGTCTGCTTGGCGAGCGCGACCTCCCCCATGCCGTAGATGACGCCGAAGTTGACCGTCTTGGCGCGCCCGCGCATCTCGCGCGTCACGTCGGCCTTGGGGACGTCGAAGATGAGCGACGCCGTCAGCACGTGCACGTCCTCGTTCTTGCGGAAGGCCTCGACGAGCTGCGGGTCGTGCGAGAGGTGCGCGAGGATACGGAGCTCCACCTGGGAGTAGTCCGCGCTCAGGATGACGTGCCCCTTGGGCGCGACGAACGCCGAGCGGATCTCGCGCCCGAGCTCGGTGCGGATGGGGATGTTCTGGAGGTTCGGGTCGCGCGAGGAGAGCCGCCCCGTCGCGGCGACGGCCTGGTCGAAGCGCGTGTGGATGCGGCCCGTCGCGGGGTTCACGCACCGCGGCAGCGCGTCGATGTAGGTGCCCTTCAGCTTGTCGATCTCGCGGTAGTCGCAGATGATCCTCGGCAGCGCGTGCTGCTCCGCGAGCTCCTCGAGGACCGAGGCGTCGGTCGAGCGGCCGCCCTTCGGCGTCTTCTTGAGGACGGGAAGACCCAGCTCGTCGAACAGGATCCGTTCGAGCTGATCGCGCGAGCGCACCGAGAAGTCGCGCCCGGCGATCTCCTTGGCCTTCGCCTCCAGCCTGGTGAGCTCTCCCTCGACGCGCTTGCCGATGACGCCGAGCTCTGCCACGTCGACGAGCACGCCCGCCTCCTCCATCCTGGCGAGCACGCGCGAGAGCGGCAGCTCGACGTCGTAGAAGAGGGGCCGTAGCCCCTGCGAGTCGATGCGGGACACGAACCTGTCGGCCAGGGTCGAGCAGACCTCCACGCGCGCCGCCGCGAACGGCGTCGCGTTCAGGACCTCGACCTGCTCGAAGGCGATCTCGACCCCGCGCTGCTTGCTCGTCGTCTCGTCGTAGTTGACGAGCCCGATCCCGAGCTCCCGCTGCGCGACCTCCTTCAGGCCGTGGTTCGCCTCGGGGTCGAGCAGGTAGCTCGCGAGCATGGTGTCGAAGATCGGGCCTTTGATGGTCGCCTCGTGCCGGTCGAGCAGCACCTCGACGGTCTTGAGGTCGTGCCCCACCTTCACGATCCCCGGGTCGACGAGGAGCGGCCCCAGCACCCGCCGCGCCTCCTCCCATGCGACCTGCTTCGGCGCGCCGAGGTAGCGGTGCGACAGGGGCAGGTAGAGCCCCTCCAGGGGCGCGCTCGACAGCCCGAGCCCCACGAGGGCCCCGCGCGAGGGGTCCGGGTCGGTCGCCTCGACGTGGATGGCGAGCTTTCCGGTCGTCCGGACGCGCGCAGCGAAGGCCTCCAGGGCTGCCACGTCGAGCACGGTGGAGAACGATCGCGGCGGCGGCGGCGGCGGCTTCAGCTGATCGAGGAGGCGGGTGAACTCGAGCTCCGTGAAGAGGCGCCGGAGCTCGACGTCGTTCGGCCGGCCGTAGACGAGCTGGTCGGGCTTCCAGTCGAGGGGGACGTCGTGGTTCAGGCCGACGAGCTTGTAGGAGATCCGCGCGTCGTCCTCGTGGGTCTTGAGCGACTCCTTGAGCTTCGGCTTCGTGATCTTGTCGATGTTCTTGTAGACACCGTCCACCGACCCATAGCTCCGTATGAGGTCGGCCGCGGTCTTGGGGCCGACCCCCGGCACCCCCGGGATGTTGTCGGACGAGTCGCCCACGAGGGCGAGCAGATCGTGCAGCTGGCTCGGGCGGCAGCCCCACTTCTCGGTGACCTCCGCGGGCCCGTAGACCTTGTCGCGCATCGAGTCCCAGAGCACCACGCGCGAGTCGTCATCGTGGACGAGCTGCATCATGTCCTTGTCGGAGCTGACGATGACGACGTCCAGCCCGGACGCGAGCGCCCGGTCGACGACCGACGCGATGAGGTCGTCGGCCTCCATGGCCGGGACCTGGAAGACCGGGATGTCGTAGGCGCGGACGATCTCCTCGCAGCGGGCCATCTGCTGGGCGAGGTCCGGGGGCGGCGCCGGGCGGTGGCTCTTGTAACGAGTGTCGAGGTCGTGGCGAAAGGTCTTCCCCCTCGAGTCCATGGCGACCGCGAGCTTGTGCGGACGGCGCTCGTTGACGACCTTCTGGATCATGTTGGTCGTACCCAGGACCGCATGGGTCGGCTCCCCCTTGCTCGACGAGAGGGGGGCGATCGCGTGGTAGGCGCGGAACACGTACCCTGACAGGTCGATCAGGAAGAGGTGCTTCTCGCTCTGCGGCGGCGGTAGGGCGGAGGCCATGGCGCCTGAATGCGGGTGCGACGGACGCACGTCAAGTGCCGCTGTATTTGACGGTGTTCCGCCCAACGCGGCTGCCTGGTCGCGGTGAACCGCCCCCCGCCACCGTGCCCCGCCTCGAGCCCGGCACGGGCTTTGCTGGACGAGGCCGGTCGCCCCACGGTAGGTTGGACACGGGGGCTTCTCCTTCTCGGGGAGCCGCCATCCTGTGCTCGGGCGTACGCTGACTCGAGACGCCTTCATGACGACCGACACGCCCAACCCCGCTCCGCCTGCCGGCCTCGTCGCCGGCAAGTACGAGTGCGTGTGGCGCAACGACGCCGGGGCCTACGAGCACCGGCTCATCGGCCGGGGGGGCATGGGGGCTGTGTGGGAGGGGCGCCATGCCTCGCTCGGCACCCGGGTCGCCATCAAGTTCATCGACAGCGAGTACGCCAACAGCCAGGACGCGCGGCAGCGGTTCATCGTCGAAGCGCGGGCCGCGGCCACCATCCAGTCGAAGCACGCCATCCAGATCTTCGATCACGGCGTCACGGAGGAGGGCCGCCCCTACATCGTGATGGAGCTGCTGGTCGGCGAGCCCCTCGACAACCGCCTGAAGCGCCTGGGCCGTCTCTCCCTGGCGGACACGGCGAGGATCATCCAGCAGGTGTGCCGGGCGCTCCACCGCGCCCACGAGAGCGGCATCATCCACCGCGATCTGAAGCCCGAGAACATCTTCCTCGTCAACCACCCGGACGACGACGACGAGATCGCCAAGGTGCTCGACTTCGGCATCGCCAAGATCAAGACGGCTCCCGGCGCGATGGGGGTCTCCTCGGCGACGAAGACGGGCACGCTGCTCGGCACCCCCTTCTACATGTCGCCGGAGCAGGCGCGGGGTCTCCGCAACGTGGACCACCGGAGCGACCTCTGGGCGCTCGGGGTCATCGTCTACCGGTGCATCACGGGGGTGCTCCCGTTCGACGGCGAGTCGCTCGGCGATCTGCTGGTGAAGCTCTGCACCGCGCCGATCCCCCTGCCCTCCCGCGCGGCGCCCGACATCTCGCCGCAGCTCGACGGGTGGATCGTCCGGGCGCTCGACCGCGAGCCCGAGATGCGCTTCCAGTCGGCCCACGAGCTGTCCGACTCGCTCTCCTTCGTCGCCGGCGTGAGCGTGAAGCGGGGCGTGGGAAGCTCCCTGACGCCGACCGGCCTCAGCGCCTACGTGCCAAGCTCGCGGCCGGACAGCGCCCCGGTCACGCCGGCGATGTATGCGCCGACCGAGGCGGAGCAGCCGATCCCTGCGGCCACGTCGGCTCCCTTCACCACGGCGCCGCGCGCGGCGAAGTCGTCCCGCGGTCTGCTCCTCGGCCTCGTGCTGCTCTTCGGGGGCGTGGGCTTCGCGGGCGGAGCCGTGATCCTCACCCGCGTCCTGCGAAACGACGCGCCGCCGCTGCTCACCACGGCAGCGACGTCTCCGCCGCCCCCAGCCGAGCCGCTCCCCTCGGCGACCGTCGCGCTTCCGCCTGCGTCTGCCACAGCGCCGCCCGCGCCGTCCGCCGACACCGCAGCCTCCGCTCGCCCGAAGGCCGAGACGAAGCCCACGAAGCCGGGACCCACCCGGCCAGCGACGGCAACGACGTCCCGGCCCGTGACTCCCCCATCGACCCCGGCGCCCACTGTGGTGGCGCCGCCACAGCCCCCCACCCCCAAGCTGACCAACCAGACGGGATACTGACCGAACATGGGATCCGCGCGTCGCCGATGGGCGAACCTGCCGGCCATCCTCGCGCTGGCCGCGACGGCCGTGACCTCGGCCGGAGTGGCTCTCGCGCAGCAACCCGCGCCTCCGCCGCCCGCCGCCCCGACGGTGAGCGACGCGGATCGTCTCAATGCCCGTGAGCAGTTCGCGAGCGGCATCGAGGCGCAGCAGCAGGGACGGTGGGCCGACGCGCTCCTCGCCTTTCAGCGCGCCCAGGCCCTCTTCTCGGCGCCGACCAACATGCTTCACATGGCCGAGTGCATGGCCCAGCTCGGTCGCCTCGTCGAAGCCGAGGAGACCTACCGCGGCCTGACGCTCCTCGTGCTGCCGAAGGACTCCCCTGCCCCGTTCTTCGCGGCGCAGGCCCAGGGGGCGGCCGAGCTCCAGCAGATCCAGGCGCGCATCCCCAAGATGCGCATCGAGGTGACGCCGGCGAACCTTCCGAACCTGGTGGTGACGCTCGATCAGCAGGCCTTCAACGCCGTGCTGCTCGGGGCGGACCGATCGGTCGACCCTGGGGCCCACACCGTGACCGCGTTCGCGCCGGGCTACGGCCAGAAAGAGGTGAAGGTCGTCGTCCACGAGAAGGAGCCGACCAAGGTGGTCACCGTCGAGCTCCAGCCCTCGGGCGTCGTCTACACCCCCATCGCGCAGGCGCCCCAGAACCTGGCCCCGCTGCCGCCCGCGGTGGGACCCGCGCCGCCGTACTACACGCAGCAGCAGCAGCCGCTCCCCCCTGCCCGCGGGGCCGAGGCTCCGCCGTACACGCCGCCTCCCCCGAAGCCGAAGCCGCCCGGGGCGAGCTGGCTCCTCGGCGTGCGCGCGGGCATCAACCTCATGGGCGGCGGGCTCCTGCCGACCAACTCCAATGCCAACGCGTCGAACACCAACAGCATCTCCCTGAGCGACGCCTTCGCGACGGGCGGGGTCTTCGGCCTTCAGGGAGGCATCCGGTTCGCCAGGAACTTCTACGCCGGGGTCATCTACGAGCACACCTTCGCCGGGGGCGGCGGCAACACCACCAGCCTGCCGAACTACTACACCGGCCAGCAGACCGGGTTCGGGCCGAACGGCACGTCGGTCAGCACCTACGGCAACATGATCGCGGCCGACCTTGGCTACATCTCGAACCCCGACGGCGTCGGGATCGTGCTCGACGTCGCCGCGGCCTACCGCGTGATCGGCCTGACCACGTCCAACAACGCGTTCTCGGCCAGCTACAACGGGCCCGAGATCATCCTGGGTGGGGGCATCTGGATCGCCGCGGGGCCGAACGTACGCATCGTGCCCCGGCTCGACCTCGGAATCGGCTCCTTCGGCGGCGAGGGCGTCAGCGTCCAGTGCCCCACCGGTGGCTGCTCCAACTCGACGACCTCCATCGCGAACGCCCCCACCCACGTCATCGCGTTCCTGGGGCTCGGCGGATACTGGAACCTCAACCTCGGCCACAAGGAGCCGCAGCCCCCCAGGTGAGACGACGCACGAGCGCACCTACATTCGCGTGCAACCCCGTGCAACGAATTACAAGTCGATGACAATGATGCGCTGAGCCAATGCCAAGCTCGGCCTTATGCAAACGCTCCTGTGCGGGTCGTATTTCGCGGTGTTGCTCCTGCTCGCGATGTACGGACTCCACCGCTCGCACCTCGTTTTCACCTGCATCCGGTACCGGAAGCGGCTCGACGAGATGAACCGCGGCAAGGCGCTGCCGGCCGCGCCGTCCTCCGAGGACGCCTACCCGCACGTGACGGTGCAGCTGCCGCTGTACAACGAGGCCACGGTGGCCGCCCGCCTCCTCGACCACGTCGTGATGCTCGATTACCCCCGCAACCGCCTCGAGATCCAGGTCCTGGACGACTCGACGGACGAGACGGGCTCCATCGTGCGCGCCCACGTCGCGAAGATTCGCGACCGGATGGGTGCCGACCTCGACATCGTCTACATGCGCCGCACCGACCGCACCGGTTACAAGGCCGGGGCCCTCGACGCCGGGCTCAAGGTCGCCAAGGGCGAGCTCGTCGCCATCTTCGACGCGGACTTCCTCCCCCAGCCGGACTTTCTGCGCGCCCTCGCGCCGCACTTCGTCGCCGATCCCAAGGTCGGGATGGTCCAGGCTCGCTGGGGCCACCTGAACCGCGCCTACTCGCTCCTCACGCGCGTCCAGGCGCTCATGCTGGACGGCCACCACCTCGTCGAGAACCGCGCGCGATCCGCGGCGGGCTGGCTCTTCAACTTCTCGGGCACGGGCGGCATGTGGCGCAAGGCCGCCATCGAGACGAGCGGCGGCTGGCAGCACGACACGCTGACCGAGGATCTGGACCTCAGCTACCGGGCCCAGCTGGCCGGCTGGAAGTTCGTCTACCGCGAGAACGTCGTCACGCCGGCCGAGCTGCCGGAGGACGTGAGCGCGTTCCGGGCCCAGCAGTTTCGCTGGGCGAAGGGCACCGTGCAGACCTCGCGCAAGCTGATGAAGCGGGTGATGACCTCCCCCCTCAGCGTGGGCCAGCGCATCGAGGCGTTCTTTCACCTGACGCCGCACTTCGCCTACCCGCTCATGGTCTTCCTCAGCATCCTGCTCCTGCCGGCGCTCATCCTGATGCCGGCCACCAACCCCCGTACGATGCTCCTCGTGGACCTGCCGCTCTGCGTCGGAACGACGGGCTCGCTCGCTGCGTTCTACGCGATGGCCGAGGCCGCGCAGGGTCGCAAGCGGCTGGACGCGCTCCGCCAGCTGCCCGCGCTGCTCGCGCTCGGGGCCGGGCTCGCTCCGCACCTCACGAAGGCCGTGATCGAGGGCCTCCAGTCGATGGCAGGTGAGTTCGTGCGCACGCCGAAGAAGGGGACGGTCGCCGGCCGGTACCGCGCCCGCGCCGATCTGCCCATGATCGAGATCGCGCTCTGCCTCTTCTCGTTCGCGAGCACCGTCGCCTCGCTCGAGACGGGACACTGGTTCGCCACGCCGTTCGCGATGCTGTTCACGTTCGGCTACGGGTACGTCGCCGCGCTCGTCGCCAGCGAACAGCTCGCCCGCCGCCGCTCGTCGCAGGTCGCCGTCCTCGAAGGCAACGCCAGCCCGGACAGCGTGCCGCCGGAGGCCGAGGCCCCGGCCACCGAGCTGGCCGCCTGACCCAGGAGGGCGCTGGTTTTCGCCGATGGCGGCGCGCTGGCGTCGTCAGGTTCGTCGCCGTACGGGAGTACGGCTCCTCGCCTTCCTTGCCCTCGGCGAAAACCA
>Ga0302279_10003892_pt1 | contig 18109 bp, 17 predicted proteins | sample III_Bog_N3_3_FD_194541 | JGI IMG/M metagenome (GOLD analysis project Ga0302279, IMG submission 194541) | Peat permafrost microbial communities from Stordalen Mire near Abisko, Sweden - III_Bog_N3_3 | ecosystem: Environmental > Terrestrial > Soil > Wetlands > Peat | place: Sweden: Abisko...
GCTGCGGCTGCCGCAGTTGAAGGTCATGTCGGCGGTCATGCGCACCGAACCCTTCGACGGCGGGCCGGAGACCTCCTGCGGCGGGCCCGGCTTCGGCCTGCGCAAGCGGCTCGACGGCGGCTACACCGTGGCGAACTGGAGCGCCAACATCGCCGACATCGTCCCCGACAGCCTTCTGTTCCTGCGCGACTTCGCCCCGGCGCTGTACCAGCAATGGGGCAATGTGAAGCTGCGGGTCGGCCGCACCTTCATCCAGGAAGCGATGCTGCCGCGGCACTGGAAGCTGGACGCGCCGACACCCTTCGAACAGGTCCGCGTGCTCGACCCCGAACCGCATCAGCCGATCCTGGATCAGGCGCGCGCCGGGGTGACCGCCGCCTTTCCAATATTTCACAATATGAAAGTGGCCGAGAGCTGGGGCGGCGTCATCGACGTCACCCCGGACGCGATCCCCGTGATCTCGGAAGTCGAGAGCCTGCCAGGGTTTTTCATCGCCACCGGCTTCACCGGCCACGGTTTTGGCATCGGCCCCGGCGCTGGCCGCCTGATGGCGGAGCTGGTTCTGGGCGAAACGCCTGTGGTCGATCCCGAACCTTTCCGCTACAGCCGCTTTACAGATGGGTCGCATCCGCGGCCGTCACCGCTGGCCTGAGGGAGATCCCAGATGTCCTTAGCCTACCCGATCACGCGCCTGCGCCGCCTGCGCTCCAGCCAGGCGCTGCGCGACCTGCTGCAGGAAACGACGGTCACCCTGAACGACCTGATCTATCCGATCTTCGTCGAGGAAGACCTCGACGACTACGCCCCGGTGGACAGCATGCCCGGCGTGTTCCGCATTCCCGAACGCAAGCTGGCGGGCGCGATCAAGGAGATTGCGGCGGCCGGCATCAAGTCCGTCATGACCTTCGGCGTCAGCCGCAACAAAGACGACACCGGCAGCGATGCCTGGGCGGAGAACGGCCTGGTCGCGCGCATGACCAAGCGGGCCAAGGATGCCGCGCCGGAGCTGGTGGTGATCTCCGACACCTGTTTCTGCGAATATACGACGCACGGGCATTGCGGCGTGATCCATGACGACGACGTGCACAACGACTACACGATCGAGAACCTGGGCAAGCAGGCGGTGGTCGCGGCGAAGGCCGGGGTGGACATCATTGCACCGTCCTCGATGATGGACGGGCAGGTGACGGCGATCCGCACCGCGCTGGACGGCGAGGGTTTTTCCAATATTCCGATCATGGCCTACTCGTCGAAATTCGCTTCCGCTTTCTACGGGCCGTTTCGGGCGGCGTCGGGATGCGATCTGAAGGGCGACCGGAAGGCGTATCAGATGAACCCGTGCAACGGGCGGGAAGCGCTGCGCGAGTCGATCGCCGATGAAGCCGAGGGTGCCGATATCCTGATGGTGAAACCGGCGCTGCCCTATCTGGACGTGCTGACGAATATCCGCCAGCGCAGCCTGCTGCCGCTCGCGGCGTACCAGGTCAGCGGCGAATATGCGATGATCAAGTTCGCTGCCGCCGCCGGCGCGATCGATGAGGACCGGGTGGTGCGGGAGACGCTGGCGTCGCTGAAGCGGGCCGGCGCCGATCTGATCCTGACGTATTTTGCGATGGATATCGCGCGCCAGGGTTTTTGACCTGCCGCGGCTGATGGCGAACCAACGCCAGCGGCGGCGCGACAGGCCGGTTCCCGTCCTGCGCGGTAACTTCGGGCTGTTGATGATGGGGGCGTCGCGGTTCGATATCCGCGACCCCTATCATTTCGCGGTCAGCCTGTCCTGGCCAGGCTTCACCCTGATGCTGCTGGCGGCCTGGGTGGTGATCAACCTCGGGTTCGCGGCTCTGTACTGGCTGGCGCCGGGGTCCGTCGCCAATGCCGCGCCCGGTGGCTTCGCGGATGCGTTCTTTTTCAGTATCGAGACTCTGGCGACGGTCGGCTACGGCGTGATGGCGCCGGCAACCACCTACGGCCATATCGTGTCGGCGGCGGAAGTCGTCGGCGGCACCGTGTTCACCGCGATCTTCACCGGCCTGCTGTTCGTGCGGTTCTCGCGCCCCAAGGCGAAGATCGCTTACGCGGACGATGCCGTCGTGACCACCTACAACGGCCGGCACACCTTGATGGTGCGCCTGTCGAACGCCCGCATGACCCTGATGACCAACGCCAATGCCCGTCTTTTCGTTCTTTTGGCCGAAAATACCGAGGAGGGCGCTTCGTTCCGGCGCATTCACGAGCTGCCGCTGATGCAGCCGCATCTGCCACTGTTCGTGATGCCCTGGACCCTGATGCACGTGATCGACGAAACCAGCCCGCTGTGGGGTCACGACCCGGCCACGTTGGCCGACGAAGGGGCCCGGTTGTTCCTGACCCTGGAGGCGCGCGACCAGGCCCTGGCGGCGGTGGTGCATGACATGAATCATTACGAACCCGAGCATATCCGCTTCGGCATGCGCTACGCCGATGCGGTCACCCGGGATGCGTCCGGCCAGACGATCGCCGATCTGTCGCGCATCAGTCTGCTGGCGCCGGATGGGGGCAGCGACCCGGAATGGACGCGCTGGGCTCGCTAGGTCCATCAATGCGCGCCGACCGCGGCGCCGGTCGGGCCCCGCCGCTCACGGCCGGGCGGAGAGGAGAGAACAGGCTCTGTATTGCGAGGTCTGTTGCTGCCGTCACCGAAGCGCATCGCCCGTCCGGCGGTGGTCGTCCCGACCCTGTGCGCATCCCACCGATGCCACGCTGGCGAAAGCAGCTCGGCTCGAACCGCCCCGCTGCGCCGCTTGGCGCTTGCGGACTTCGCCGATGTCGAAAGCCCGGCAGATCTCCGCGGGGATCAGCCGCAATGCGGCTGGAAGCGCGCCAGCAGCCGGCGGGCCAGGAACGCGCGATGATCGGCAAGCGGGTTGCCGGCCACGATGCCGTTCGTCGCGAAGAACCACACGCCGGTGCGTCCGACCAAATCCGGGCTGCGCGGCCCCCCGGTGTTGGGCCGCCGTTTCGCATGGCGGTCGAAGGCACGCTTTCGAGGACCCGGGTGACCTCTCATCCGGCACCAGATCGTCACCGGAGACCCGCGAGGTCGCAAGAGCCCTGACCCGCTCCGTCATCTGTCACCGCTCCGCCACCACCAGCCGTAACGACCCGTCGAACACCGGCTGGTTCCGCAGCGCGCCGTGCGCCGCATCCCAGGTCCCGTCCGCCAGATCCCGGCGCAGGTGTGCCACATACCCCGCGGCGACCGCTGCACTGACGAAACTCCAGGCGGAGCAGGCCTGGCGGGCGCCATCGTCCAGCAGGCATTCGGGGCGGCCGTAATAGGCTTCGTTGAAGCCGTCCCGGCACAACAGCGGGATCGGCACCGGCACAACCCGGATCGTCCCGCCCAGTCCGGCGCCGATCCGGGCCAGCGCGGGGTAACGGCGGGCCTCGGTCGCCAGCACGTCCGGTGCGTAGTCGTTCAGCCAGAACCGTCGTACCAGTAACGGATCGCACGTCAGAATAACGACAGGCCCGCGCGTCACCCGCCGCATCTCGCCCAGGCCCGCCGCGAGGCCGTTCCATTGATGCACCGTGAACGTTGCCATACTGGCGTCAAACGCCGCGTCGGGAAAGGGCAGCGCCTCCGCCAGCGCGTCCAAAGCGGGCACCCGATGCGGCGGGCGTTGCGCGCGCATCGACGCCGACGGCTCGACCGCGGTCATCACCCGGTCCTCCGGCTCATAGGACCCCGCGCCGGCCCCCACATTCAGCACGGTCACGGCCGGACCCAACGCGGCGGCGATCAGGGCGGCGATCGCCGGTTCGGGCTGGCGGTAGGCGGTGTAGCCGCCGCCGATTGCGCCGTAATTCGCATCCCCGGCGCTGCCATCGGATTGCCGGACTGCCATCCCGTCCCTCCTACTGTCGCGGCAGCGCCGCATCGGCTATCGAACGCTTCGAAGGAGCCTGAGCCATGACATATCTGGTTGCCGCCGATCTGCCCACCGCCCCGGCCGGGGAGCGGTTCCGTGCGCTGCTCGCGCGTCCCGGGATCCTGCAAATGCCGGGCGCGCATAATGGCCAGGCGGGGTTGCAGGCCAAGGCGGCCGGGTTTGAGGCGCTGTATCTGTCCGGTGCGGCGATGACCGCCTCGATGGGGATCCCCGACCTCGGGATGATCACCGTGGATGAGGTTTGTTTTTTCATCCGCCAGATCGCGCGCGCCACCGGCCTGCCGCTGCTCGCCGATGGCGACACCGGCTATGGCGAGGCGCTGAACGTCATGCACATGGTCCGCAGCTTCGAGGACGCCGGCGCCGCGGCGGTCCACATCGAGGACCAGTTGCTGCCGAAGAAATGCGGCCACCTGAACGACAAGAAGCTGGCCGATCCGCATGACATGGCGGCCAAGATCGCCGCCGCCCGACGAGCTCGGCGGCATTTGTTCATCGTCGCCCGGACCGACGCCGCCGCCAGCGAGGGCATCGACGGCGCGGTCGCGCGCGCCAAACTGTTCATGGACGCCGGCGCCGACGCGATCTTCCCCGAGGCGCTGATCACGGCCGAGATGTTCCGCGCGGTCGCCGAACGCCTGCCGGGGGTGCCGCTGCTCGCGAACATGACGGAGTTCGGGCGGACGCCGTTCTTCACCGCGTCGGAGTTCGAGGCGATGGGCTACAAAATGGTGATCTGGCCGGTCAGCAGCCTGAGGATCGCCAACAAGGCGCAAGACGAGCTTTACAAGGCGATCCGGCGCGACGGCGGCACGCAGAACATGGTGGACCGGATGCAGACGCGCGCGGAACTCTACGCGACGATCGGGTATCACGACTACGAGGCGCTGGATGCTTCCATCGTCACCACGATCATTCCGCAGGGGATACCGCAGCGCCCGGCCTGAGGCGGTTCACCTGACGTGAGTTGCCCCGTGCTGGCCCGGGCGGCGGGACAGTTTGTGGTGATCCAAAGTTGATCCGCTTTCAGCCCGGCATATCTCAGAGGGACTGAAATTCACACCATGAAACAGGCGCCGGTCTACTGAACCGTCATGACCCGGCCGTAGACCTTATCCTCAACCCGCTGGCCGAAGAAAATGATACGTACGGGCCCTTTTGTCGTCATCACGAGACCAGTGCATACTTGGTCACCTTCATATTTGCCGTCTTCTGTGTGAAGAATGTCGAGCACCTCGATGTGATAGGGTTCGTATGCATGGGCAACTATGCGGCGCATATCCGCCAAGACCGTAGCATCAGTGCAGGACGGCGGCTTCAGGCGATCCTGGTGGGTTGGTTGACCGTGTGCGGCCAGCGGAAGAGATAGCATCATTGCAAGAGGTATACGCCCGAAGAAAAGGAAGCGGGACTTAATAGCTTTATAGCCGGGCGGAGTCGTTGTCATATCTCGCATTGCTGACGCTCCGAGCCTCGAAATCGTCGCCGGGCTGACGTTATAGCATCGCGCGATCTCCAGCTCCATCGCGTTGCCACCTACCATGAAAATACAGCGCCCGTCCTGTCATAGCTCACGCCAGCGCGCGTCGCGCGATCAGATTCGGCCGAGCCTTGCGGTGCATCCAGAGCCACGGTCTTGCGCCGTGGAACACCGTGCCAACTCAGTGATACTCCCTGCTAACTCAGTGATACTCTGTGACCATTCAATGCGGCCCGGCAGCACAGGATGGCCCGTATGGCCTGCTATAGCGATCCAACCTCCAGCCCCTGCTGCCGACGCGAACGTGAAAATGACACAGAGTATCACTGAGTTGGCACGAGTATCACTGAGCGAGCCATGCTCGGCCTTGGTTCGGATTCGTCGTTCCGGTTTTGCCAGCGTGTTCAGATCCATCACGAAAAACTGAGGATCGGCGCCATCACTGCCATCGCAGTGGACGCTACGGCCATTTTCACCCATGGTGGTGCGGCCCCGGCCGCCGGCTAACGCCGTGGCGCTCGATCGCATCGTGTGATCGTCCGCCTGCATATCCCCGCAGCTATGCGGCCAGCCTCACAATCGTTCCCCTGTCGGCAGTTCGATCGGGAGACGAACACGTCGATGATGCGTGACCGCAGCGGCCGCATCATGCAATGCCCACAGCCAGCAACGCCTCCAGCGTCATCGGACAAGTCTCGGCCACCGGACCCGGCGGCTGGCCGTCGATCGTCTCCGGCAGCGCGCGCCGTGCCAGACGGTAAATGTGTTCAAGATCAATCCTTTGGCGCATGGACGGCGCGTACCGGCTGGCGGCGTCGATCCGGAACCCGATCGCGGCCGCCTGCCAGCTCGGCGCATCGCGGCAATCCGGCCAGGCCTCGGCCTTGAGCATGTGGGTGAGCGCCTGCCGCAACAGCGATTCGACAGCGTTCAACTGGCTGCGCCCCACGTCCTCGATCTCCTCGGCGATGTTCGGCCAATCCAGTTCGGCCTCGTTCACCAGGCCGCCGGCCGCACGCCGGCGCAGCAGCGCACCCTGGCGCTCGCTCCAGACCAGTATGTCGTCGTCGTAGTCGCTCATGCCGCCCTCCACATCCGTGGCGTGCGATTGTCCCGAGGACGCGAACAGGGCGCCAGCCCGGTGAGCGCCCGTTCCGCAGACCCCATGGAGTCAATCACCATATCCTCACACCACCCGCTTCCGGCAAGGTGTTTCGCAACCTTGCGAGGACGGCAGGCTGCCGCGCCAGCACCCGGCCATGCCGAATGGAGGGCGACGCGCCCGCAGCGGTGCAAGATCTCCGGCCGCAGCCTCTTGTCCCGGACCTTACTGCGCCGCTTCGGCCGGGGCCGGCGCTGGTTGCCCGGTCACGACGCGGTGCATCGCCTGGCGGGGGCGCAGCGGATCGGCCGCCGCCGTCTTGGCTGCCTGCCGAGCGGCGCGCTGCTGGGCGTGCCAGGCCTTGATATCGTCCTCGGTCACGTAGCCTTTCCCGCTGCTGTCGATTTCACGGAAATGCCGCGCAATCGTCGCATAGGCGGCCTTCGCCTGCGGCAGGGTCAGGTGTCCGTCATGAGTGGTGTTGGCCTGCTCGAAGTGCTGCTCCTGGGTCATCCGGTGATGCGGTTCGGCCGGCGTCTGGGCTTGGGCGGACAGGGCGATCAGGCTTACGAACGGCAGGACAAGAAGCGTGCGCATGGGCGTTCTCGCGGCTGGGGTCACGGCCACCGCAAGCTACGAGCCAATGTGTTAACATCAGGTTAACGCGCCCCGCTTTCAGCGCGTGGCCGAATCCCGGATTGCCTGCACCGCCAGTTCCACACCCGCCGCATCCACGTCCAGATGCGTGCAGGCCCGGGCCCGATAGCGCCCGACGGTGGAGACCATCACGCCCACGAGGCGGGCCCGGTCGGCCAGTTCGTCCGCGGTCTGGCCGGTTCCTGAGGTGTCGAAAAAGACCAGGTTGGTTTCCGGCTCCTCCACCAGCAGGCCGGGGATTTGCGCCAGGCCGCGCGCCAGGATGCGGGCGTTGGCGTGGTCCTCGGCCAGGCGGTCGATATTGTGGTCCAGCGCATACAGGCAGGCGGCCGCACAGATCCCGGCCTGGCGCAGCGACCCGCCCAGCCGTTGTTTCCAGCGCCAGGTCTGGTCGATGAAAGCGGCGCTGCCGCACAGCACCGCGCCCAGCGGCGCACCCAGCCCCTTGGTGAAGTCGAGCCATACCGAATCGCAGCCCGCCGCCATCTCGTGCGCCGGGATGCCGGCGGCGACGACTGCGTTCATCAGCCGAGCCCCGTCCATGTGCGTGGCCAGGCCGAAATCATGCGCCGCGTCCAGCACCGCGTTCAGCTTGTCCAGCGGCCAGACCGACCCGCCGCCGGCATTGGCGGTCTGCTCCACCTCCAGCAAGGTCTGCGGCGGGCTGTTGCGGCGCTTCTCGCGGAAGGCGGCCTGCAGGGTCGGCACGTCGAACTGGCCGCGTGCGCCGCGCAACCCCAGCACCGAGGCGCCGGCCAGGGCGCCCGGCCCGCCGCCTTCGTTGGCGATGATGTGGGATGCCTCGTGGGCGATGATCTCGTCGCCGGGGCGGCAATGGGTCAGAATGGCGATCTGGTTGCACATGGTGCCGGACGGCAGGAACACCGCGGCTTCCTTGCCCAGCAGTGCCGCCATCCGGTCGCACAGTTCGTGGATCGTGGGATCGTCGCCGTGCTGTTCGTCGCCGACCTCGGCGCGCAGCATCGCCGCCTTCATCGCCGCCGAGGGCTTGGTCTGGGTGTCCGAATACAGATTGACGAGGACCGGCGGCAGCGCGGCTTCGGGGCGGACGGGGGCATAGACCATGACGGCGGACTCCTGAGTTTTGCCGCAACAAAGCAGGTGGTTCGGCGGTTGTCAGCCCGGGGGCAGGGTGGCCGGCGGGACCGGCGGGCCATACACGTCGCGGGCGCGCTTGCGGAAGGCGCCGACCATCCGGCGCACCGCCTCGTTGAACACCACCCCGATCGCGGCCTGCAGGATGCGGCTTTTGAACTCGAAATCGACGAAGAAGGCGACTTCGGTGCCATGCGGGTGCGGATGGAAGTCCCACTGGTTGTTCAGGTAGCGGAACGGGCCGTTCTCGTAGCGCACTTTCACCCAGTTCGGCCGCTCCATGGTGACGCGGCTGGTGAAGGTTTCGCGAAATGGGCCGAAACCAATCGTGAGATCGGACAGCAGCTCGTGCTCGCTACGGTTGCGAACCCGGGAACCGATGCACCAGGGCAGAAATTGCGGGTATTTTCCAACGTCCGCCACAAGCTCGAAAAGCTGGTCGGGCCGGTAGGGAACGATTTGACGTTCCGCATGGGTGGGCATGTGTTTCAGTTGCCTTCGGTGAGAACTTAACGCCTTAATGGTACCATGGAAGTGCCCCTCTGCGGCCCTTCCTTGAGAGGAACCACAGAATGGTCTCCGGCTATTTAACCGGTACCCGAATTCTCACAACCGCCGGGGACGTGCCGGTTGAGACCCTGGTTGACGGTGAGTTGGCGGTAACCACCGATGGCCGCATGTTGCAAGTGGTCTGGCTGGCCAAGGCGCGGATCGATCCCCGGCGGCATGCTGCGCCCGACGATGTGTCGCCCGTGTGCATCAAGCGCGGCGCGCTCGCCGACGGCGTGCCGGCCCGCGACCTGGTGGTTGGGCCGGCTCACCTTGTGGTTGTCAACGGCCTCGATATCCCCGCCAGACGGCTGGTCAACGGCGCGACCATCGTGCGGCTGGATGCCGCCGAGCCGATTGCATATTTCGAAATCGAACTGACAGGCGATGCGGTGATCCTGGCCGAGGGCACCCCGGTCCGGTCCTATTGCGACACCGGCAACAGCGGACTGTTCGCCAATTCCGCCAGCAGCATGAAGGACCGACGGAGCGCCGCGACGTCGGTGCATGGGGTGCGCCCGGCGCTTGATGATCAGGCCCTCGAATCGGTACGGGCGTCGATTTTGGCGCGGGCGCTCGACACCGGCTATGCCCTGACCCGCAACCCGGGATTGCGTGTCGTCGCCGGACGGCGGACGATTCCCGCGGGCGAGGCCATCGGCAGCCGCTATCAATTCGAAATTCCCGCCGGCACGACGCAGATCGAATTGCAATCCAGCACCTTCGTGCCCGATGAGATCGAGGTCAACACGCGCGACAACCGCCGCCTGGGGGTGGCCCTGGTGTCGGCCTGGCTCGAGGGCGATTCGTTCCGGAAGGAGCTGGACCTGCACGACCCGGCGCATGACGGTTTTTACCCCCCGGAAACAGACGGCGACCGCGGCTGGCGCTGGACCAACGGCACCGCCCGCCTCGCCTGGCAGGACGCCGGCCCGGTTCGGATGCTGGTCATCGAGACCGCCCATCAGGGCGTGTTTTATTGGGAAAACCGGCGTGACGCCAGTTCCGCCGCGGCGGCGCAAGGCGGATCCGGCCTGATCGTCTTCATTTCGGGGGAGCAGGACACCCCCGGCCACCTGTACCGCGTCGTCAGAGCAGCCGAGGCGGCGACGCGGCTGGGGCTCACCGCACATTGCCTCGACATCGAGGCGGTTGCGGCGAACCTGGACCTGATCGCCGCGGCCGACACCGTCATCATCTGGCGGGCGCCGCTGGAACACCGGCTGCGCGCGGCCCTCGATGCCGCTCGGCGCGGCCATGCCACGGTATTGCTCGATCTCGATGATTTGATGGTCGATCCCAGGCTGGCCCGCCCGGACATCATCGATGCCATTCGTTTCAATGGCTTCGACGATTCGGGGGTGAAACGCCTGTACACCGGCATCAATGAAGCGGCGCACGCGGTCGATGCCTGTCTGTGCACGACCGCGGAACTGGCCACCCATTTGCGCATTCAGCAACGGCCGACCTACGTGCTGCCAAACGGCTACGACGCGCGCAGCCTGCGCCTGTCGCGCCACGCCATGCGGGCCAGACAGATGGCGGAGCCGGACGGATTGATCCGGTTCGGTTACGCCGGCGGCACGCGCACCCATCAGGAGGATTTCCGCCCCGTTGCCACCGCGCTGTCGCGGTTGCTGCGGGAGAATCCGCAATGCCGCCTGGTTTTGTTCCGCAGGGCGAGCGACCAGCTTCCGTTGCTGGACCCGCGGGAATTCCCCGCGCTGGCGGTCTGCCAGGACCAGATCGAATGGCGCGATATGGTGGCGGTTGCAGACCTGCCGCTGGAACTGGCGCGCTTCGACGTGAACCTGGCGCCGCTCGACACCGACAACCTGTTTTGCGAAGCCAAAAGCGAGATCAAGTACCTGGAGGCGGCGCTGGCGGGCGTGTGCACCGTCGCCTCCCCCACCGGGCCGTTCCAGCGCGCCATCCGCGACGGCGAGACCGGGTTCTTTGCGACCACCGCCCGAACCTGGTACGCGGTTCTGCGGCGCCTGGCCGAGGACCCGGTGTTGCGGCAGACTGTCGCCAAGGCTGCCTATCACGACGTGTTGTGGAAATTCGGGCCGGACCGCCGCGCGGACCTGCTGGCGTCCATCCTGGCGCAGACCAGGCCGGGCCGGGCGGCGGCGCGGGCCTTCGAACTGGAATTGCGGCGCGCGGCAGACGCGCCGGCGAAACTGCCGTCGGTGCCGGCCCACAAAGTGGTGCATCATGCCGACCGGTTGGGTGACGCGGATGTGACGGTGATCGTGCCGTTGTATAATTACGAGCAGTATATCAAGGAGGCGCTGGATTCGGTCTGGCATCAGACTGAACAGCTCGTCGATCTGGTCGTGATCGATGACTGCTCCAGCGACGGTTCGCTGGCGGTGGTGATGGATTGGGTCCAGCGCAACGGGGCCCGCTTCAATCGCCTGCTGGTGCTGCAGAATGACCGCAATTCCGGCCTGGGACTGACCCGGAACGTGGGCTTCGCGGCAGCCGAAACGCCCTATGTCCTGCCGCTGGACGCGGACAACCGGCTGTATCCGCGCTGCCTGTCGGCCTGTCTCGGCCAGGCCCGGGCCACGGGCGCGGCTTTCGTCTATCCCGCGATCCTGCAATTCGGTGACGGCACCGACACGATGAACGACGATCCGTTCTCGGCCGCGCGCCTGATCAGCGGCAATTTCATCGACGCCATGGCGCTGGTGGCGAAATGGGCCTGGGCGGCCGCCGGCGGCTACCACCATGGCCGGCTGGGCTGGGAGGACTATGACTTCTGGTGTCGTCTGGTCAAGAAAGGACTTTGGGGCGAGCGGATCGACGACGTGCTGGCCGGCTACCGGGTGCACAAGGCGTCCATGTTACGGACCATTACCGAGATCACTGGGAACAAGAAACGGCTGCTGACCGATATCCAGCGCCGCCATCCCTGGCTGGCGGTCGAGGCGGTGGAGTTGACCGAAGCCCGGATCAAGCGGATGCCGCGTTACCGGCCGATGCGCCGCCAGCAGGCCGCCGAGTAGGAAACAACCATGTCGCGCTTCGTCGGTGCCATCGACCAGGGCACCACCTCCAGCCGCTTCATCGTGTTCGACCGCGCCGGGCGGACCATCGCGCAGGCGCAGCGCGAGCACCGCCAGATCATGCCGCGTCCCGGCTGGGTCGAGCACGATCCGCTGGAAATCCGCGACAATACATACTCGGTGATCGAGGCGGCGCTAGCCGATGCCGGCCTGGTACCCGGCGACCTGGCCGCGGTCGGCATCACCAACCAGCGCGAGACCACCCTGCTGTGGGACCGCGCCAGCGGCAGGCCGGTGCACAACGCGCTGGTCTGGCAGGACACGCGGGTCGATCCGCTGGTGGCCGACTATGCGCGCGACGGCGGGCAGGACCGGTTCCGCGCCCAGACCGGGCTGCCGCTGGCGAGCTATTTCTCGGCGCTGAAACTGCGTTGGCTGCTGGACAACGTGCCATCGGCGCGCAGCCGGGCGGAGGCGGGGGATCTGCTGTTTGGGACGGTGGACACCTGGCTGCTGTGGAACCTGACCGGGCTGCATATCACGGACGTGACCAACGCCAGCCGCACGCAGTTGATGAATCTGGCAACCCTGGACTGGGATTCTTCTCTCCTGTCCGCCTTCGGCATCCCGCCTGCCGTGCTGCCGCGAATCGTTCCGTCATCCTGCGTCTATGCCACCGCACGTCCGCCGCTTATGGGGGTGGCGGTGGCGGGGATCCTGGGCGACCAGCAGGCCGCGCTGATGGGCCAGGCCTGTTTCGCGCCGGGCGAGGCGAAGAACACCTATGGCACCGGCTGTTTCCTGCTGCTGCACACCGGCACCGAACCGATGCCGTCCCGCCACGGGCTGATCACCACAGTCGCGGCGAAGCTGGGCGATGCGCCGGCGACCTACGCGCTGGAGGGTTCCGTCGCCATTGCCGGCGCGCTGGTGCAATGGCTGCGCGACGGGCTCGGGATCATCAAGACCAGCGCCGAGGTCGAGGCGCTGGCCGCCAGCGTGCCCGACAATGGCGACGTGTATTTCGTGCCGGCTTTCTCCGGCCTGTATGCGCCCTATTGGCGGGCCGATGCCCGCGGGGTGATCGCCGGGCTGACCCGCTACGCCTCGGCGGGGCATATCGCGCGCGCGGCGCTGGAGGCGACGGCGTACCAGACGATGGACGTGGTGCGGGCGATGGAGCAGGACTCGGGCATTCCGATGCGGTCCTTGCGGGTGGACGGCGGCATGGTCGCGAACCGGGGGCTGATGCAGTTCCAGGCGGATATGCTGGATGTGCCGGTGGTGCGGCCGGCGACGCAGGAAACCACCGCGCTGGGGGCGGCCTATGCGGCGGGACTGGCGGTGGGCTACTGGCGGGGCCTCGACGATCTGCGCGCGAACTGGGCGGTGGCGGAGACGTTCTCGCCCGCGATGGCGGGGGATCAGCGGCTTCGGTTGCAAGCCGGGTGGCGCAAGGCGGTGGAACGGTCGTTCGGGTGGGTGGCGGCGTGACGGCCTGGCATCGTTTCCATAATGTCCCGGTTTGCGGCCAGCCGGGCTTGAACCATTCGATCGATCGCATTCTGCCAGACCTGTGTGGCATTCGGTTTGGACCCGAGCGGGTTTTTTAAGCGAGATGAAGGGGATGAAGGGTGATGAAGGGGATATTCCGATCATGCGTCCGGCGTTTGCGGTGCCCTGGCCAGTGACGCAGCCGCCCGCCCGCTTATCCCCTTCATCCCCTTCATCTGCCTTCAAAAAAAATACCTAACCGACCGTACCGAAGTCACAGGATAGTGGACTGGTTGGCAAACCCCCAAGCGTCTCGGGACAGATCGTGATAGGCGGGCCGTCCAGAACGCAGCAATCGCCACCGGAGCAAACCCATGAACCTCACCCCGATCGGCACCTTGCACACGCCCTGGCGGACGATCGCGGAGTGTCCGCGCAATGGCCGCCAGCCCGACCCGGCGCCCGCGTGCCAGGTGCGGGTGGCACCGGACTACGTCGCCGGGCTGCGCAGCCTGGAGGGATTTTCGCATCTGATCCTGCTATACTGGCTGCACCAGGTGAAAGCGCCGGCGCTGGAATTCACCCCGCCCTTCGACGGCGAACCGCGCGGCGTGTTCGCCACGCGCGCGCCCTCGCGGCCCAACCCGATCGGTCTGTCGGTCGTCGCCTTCGACGGCTTCGCCGCACCGGACTGCCTGACCGTGCGCTATCTGGACTGTCTGGATGGCACGCCGCTGCTGGATATCAAGCCCTACCTCCCCACCACCGACAGCGAACCCCACGCCACCATGGGCTGGCTCGGGGTCCACGCGACACGAAACCGGAACACCGTGTGACCGCCCCCCTCGACGGAACCGCCAACCCGCGCCATGTGTAGCGGCTGAGGAGATCCGCATGTCCGAAACCCTTCTCCGTCCGCCGCCCGTGCTGTTCATGCCGCAGAAGCAGCCGGCCAAGCCGCACACGCGGGCGTTGAAAGTCGTCTCCGAATACGAACCCGCCGGCGACCAGCCGGCCGCGATCGACGAACTGGTCCGTGGCGTTCGCTCCGCCGAACGCGACCAGGTGCTGCTGGGGGTCACCGGGTCGGGCAAGACATTCACCATGGCCAAGGTGATCGAGGCGGTGCAGAAGCCAACCCTGATCCTCGCGCCAAACAAGACCCTGGCGGCGCAGTTGTACGGCGAGATGAAAAGCTTCTTCCCCGACAACGCGGTGGAATACTTCGTCAGCTACTACGATTACTATCAGCCCGAGGCCTACGTTCCGCGCACCGACACCTACATCGAAAAAGACGCGCAGATCAACGAGCAGATCGACCGCATGCGCCACGCCGCGACGCAGTCTCTGCTGGAGCGCAACGATGTCGTCGTGGTCGCCTCGGTGTCGTGCATCTACGGTATCGGGTCGGTCGAGACCTATTCCAAGATGGTGGCGAAGCTGGAGGTCGGCGGCAGCATCGACCGCGACAAGCTGGCCAAGGCGCTGGTCGATCTGCAATATCGCCGCAACGATACCGCCTTCGCCCGCGGTGCGTTCCGGCTGCGCGGGGAAATCGTCGATATCTTCCCCAGCCATTACGAGGACCGCGCCTGGCGGGTGAGCCTGTTCGGCGACGAGATCGAGGCGATCCACGAATTCGATCCGCTGACCGGCGAAAAGACCATGGCGTTGAAGGAGATCACGGTTTACGCCAACAGCCACTACGTCACCCCGCGCCCGACCCTGGCGCAGGCGATCCGCGATATCAAGATCGAACTGAAGGAGCAACTGGCGAAACTGACCGCCGAGGGCAAGTTGCTGGAAGTGGAACGGTTGAACCAGCGCACCACCTTCGATATCGAAATGATGGAGACGACCGGGTCGTGCAAGGGGATCGAGAACTATTCCCGTTACCTCACCGGACGCGAACCGGGCGATCCGCCGCCGACTTTGTTCGAATATCTGCCGGAAAACGCGCTGCTGATCGTCGATGAAAGCCACGTCACCGTGCCGCAGATCGGCGGCATGTATCGCGGCGACTTCAACCGCAAGTCGGTGCTGGCGGAATTCGGCTTCCGCCTGCCGTCCTGCATCGACAACCGGCCGCTGAAGTTCGAGGAATGGGAACGCTTCCGCCCACAGACCGTTTTCGTTTCTGCGACGCCGGGTCCGTGGGAGATGGAGCGCACCGCCGGCGTCTTCGCCGAACAGGTGATCCGCCCGACCGGGCTGATCGATCCGGTCACCGAAGTGCGGCCGGTCGAACACCAGGTCGATGACCTGCTGGGCGAATGCAAGGCGATGGCGGCGAAAGGCGCGCGCGTGCTGGTGACGACCCTGACAAAGCGCATGGCCGAGGACCTGACCGACTATCTGACCGAACACGGGGTGAAGGTGCGGTATCTGCACTCCGATATCGATACGCTCGAACGGATCGAGATCATCCGCGACCTGCGGCTGGGCGTGTTCGACGTGCTGGTGGGGATCAACCTGCTGCGGGAGGGGCTGGATATCCCGGAATGCGCGCTGGTGGCGATTCTGGATGCGGACAAGGAAGGATTCCTGCGCTCGCAGACCTCGCTGATCCAGACCATCGGGCGGGCGGCGCGCAATGTGGACGGGCGGGTCATTCTGTACGCCGATACGATGACCCGGTCCTTGCGGTCGGCGATCGAGGAGACCGAACGGCGGCGCAACAAGCAGCGTGCATGGAACGAAGCGCACGGTATCACCCCGGTTTCGATCCGCCGCCAGATCGGCAAGGTGCTGGAGAGCGTGTTCGAGCAGGATTACGTCACCGTGTCCCCGGTGAAGAATGGCGGGATCGCGGAATTCGTCGGCAAGGACCTGAAGACCACGATCGCGGAGCTCGAAAAGCGCATGCGCGCCGCCGCCGCCGATCTCGAATTCGAGGATGCCGCCCGGCTGCGCGACGAGATCAAGCGGCTGGAGGCGCTCGATCTCGGGTTGGAACCGCCGCCGGTTGCGAGTGCCTCGTTACGCTCGGCCGCGGGCGGGCGGGCGCGCAAGGACACCAGGCCGGAACCGATGGGTCCGGGCGGTGGCGGCTACGATCCGAACAAACGGCGCGGGAGCAAGGGGGGGATGCGGCGAAAAGGGCCGTAGGGTATGTTCGCTGCGGCTGGAAATTCAGTTCTCTACCGTTATGGACGACCCTCGCCGCCATGCCTGCGCTGGCCCAGGCGGGCTTCGCGGCCGGAGGCGGATCGATGCGGCACGGCCCCGCTCAAGCGCGACCTGGTTTCGGATGACGCCGGTCTCACACTCCCGGCAGCCGCCCCTTGATCGCATTCGCCCGAGCGGTCCAGGTAATCGCGCCGCTGGGTCCGGTGGGCATGCTGGCGCGGACGGTGTCCTTGAAGCGCGCGATCTCCGCCTCGGTCATGGCGGCCAGGACGGGGCGCATGCTGCCGGACGTGTTGGTGCTGGTGACCCAGTACTCCTCGAAGTCGGGAAAACTGCGTTCCACTGTGATCGCGCGGGTTTCCACCTCGACCAGCCCCGCGCCGTGCCACAGACCCATAAGCACGTCCTGGCGCGAGGCATCCGCGCTGGGCGGCAGCATCGGCGCGATGCCCATCGCGCGCATGCCAGCCTGGATCGGCGCAAAGGGGAAGCCGCCGCCTTCCATGTCCCAGGCATAGGCCGCGATCAGCCCGCCGGGACGGACGACCCGCGCCATCTCGGCCACGCCGCGGGGTGGTTCGGGAACGAAGAAGATGACCAGCGCCATCACCGCGGCATCGAACCGGTCGTCGCCGAAGGGCACCGCCATCGCGTCCCCGTTCGAGAACGCCGCGACCTGCGCGGCGGGGCGGGTGCGGGCGAAGGCGAGTTGCCCCTCGGAGGGATCGACCCCCTGCACCTCGGCCGGCGCGCAGCGTTGCACCAGCAGTTCGGTGAAGGCGCCGCTGCCGCAGCCGATGTCGATCCAGCGCTGGGCGGGCGGCGGCGCCAGCCAGTCCAGGAAGGTCTCGCCGGCGAGGCGGCTCCAGGCGCCCATCCCGCGTTCATAGGCGGCGCCGTCTTCGAAGCGGATGGGCGGTTGGGTCATGGCGGGGTCCTTCGAAAGAGGTGTCAGTCGCCGAAATAAGCTTCCTCAAACTCGTCCAGCATGCCGCGCAGTTCGGTCAGCATGGCGCGCATCAGCTTCTTCTGCGGCTCGTCGCACAAGCCCTCGCCGATGACCTGGTTCAGCGTCTGCCCGGCCTGCGCCAGCAGCTTGAGGGATTTGCGTTCGATCAGATCGGCCATGCCGCCTTGCCCACCGGTTGCCAGAACGGCGGATGATAGGGACGAATGGCGCCGCGCCAAGCCCCCCGCTCTGGACGCCGCCATCGCGGCGGGCGAACCTGCGGTTCGGAGCCACTCTGCAAGGGAGACCAACATGCAAGCCGACCCGGACCTGCATGAATTCGCCCGCCTGATCGACGCGGCCGACCGCGTCGTGGTGTTCACCGGCGCCGGGATCAGCACCGAATCGGGCATCCCCGACTTCCGCAGCCCGGGCGGGATCTGGACCAGACAAACCCCGATCGATTTCTCCGACTTCATGCGCTCCGACGCGGCTCGGCGGGAAACCTGGCGCCGGCGGTTCGAGATGGCACCGATCCTGCGCAAGGCCACCCCCAACCGCGGCCACAGAGCCGTCGCGGAACTGATCCGTTCCGGCAAGGCGCGTTCGGTAATTACGCAGAACATCGACGGTCTGCACCAGGACAGCGGCATTCCCGACGACAAAGTGATCGAGCTGCACGGC
>Ga0302279_10003895_pt1 | contig 18103 bp, 15 predicted proteins | sample III_Bog_N3_3_FD_194541 | JGI IMG/M metagenome (GOLD analysis project Ga0302279, IMG submission 194541) | Peat permafrost microbial communities from Stordalen Mire near Abisko, Sweden - III_Bog_N3_3 | ecosystem: Environmental > Terrestrial > Soil > Wetlands > Peat | place: Sweden: Abisko...
TACTTTCCCTACCGGGGCGACACGGAGAACCACTGGCTCATGTACTACGCCAGCCTCTGCCTGGCGGCCGAGGCCGACCCCGGGGCGCCGGCGGGGGCATGGTGCAACGGGAAGTCCTCGGCCGAGAACATCCGGGAGGCGCGCGGCTACATCGAGGAGTGGATGCGGATCACGGCCTCCTACGGCCAGGGGGAGTTCAACTCGCCCAACTACATCGAGGAATACGCCGCGCCGCTCGCGCTGCTCGCCGGCTGGGAGCGCGACCCGCGGTTCCGGGAGGCCGCGCGGATGATGCTCGACCTGGTCTTCTTCGACTACGCGGTCGAGCAGCTCGGCGGGGAATACGGCGGGGCCCACAGTCGGATCTATCCCAGGCAGATCGTCCAGCCGGCGCAGACGCCCGCCGCGGCATTCGGCTGGCTCCTGTTCGGGCTGGGGACGCGCCAGCAGCGGGACACCGCGCTGATCCTCGCGCTGAGCGGCTACGAACCCCCGCCGATCCTCTGCCGGATCGCCTGCGACCGCGGGACGCCCTACGTGGACCGGCAGCTGAAGCGCACGCGGTGGCGCATGCGCTCGGCCGGGCCCGAGGCGATTCCCATCGCCGGAAAGCTCACCGCGCCGGTCTACAAGTACACCTACATGGACGGGGACTTCGTGCTGGGCTCCTGCCAGGGCGGCCCGCTTCAGTCGATGCAGCAGGAGACCTGGAGCCTCATCTGGCGCCCGGACGGCTCGCCAACCGCCGAGAACACCTTCTTCGGGCTCCAGCCCTATTCGTCACCCTCCGTTGGGACGATGTACTACGCGGGACGGTGGGACACCGAGATCCGGTCAATGAGCACGGGCGCCGCCGGCAAGCTTGACTACGACCTGCCCGACAAGCTGGAGGGCGGATCGCCCTACGAGCACGTCTTCCAGCACGGGCCCGCCCTGATCGCGCTCTACGACATCCCCCCGGGCGCGCGCTTTCCGCTGGTCGACACCTTCTTCTCCCGCGACCTGGCCCGCACGGAGACGGACGCCTCGGGTTGGATTTTCTGCCAGGGAGGTCCCGCCTATGTCGCCTACCGGCCGTTCGCGCCGGGCCAATGGAAGCCGATGGGATGGACCGGAACCATGGCCCGGCTCGAGGGAGGCTGGTTCGCGGCCGGGTACCGGGACTATTCGCGGGGAAACCATTGCCTCGTGAGCGCCTTGCCCAGGAACGGCTATGTCGTCCAGGTCGCGCCCGCCCGCGACTACGGCTCGTTCGCCGACTTCGAGGCGGCCGTCCGGCGGCTGCCGCTGCGCTTCGCGCTGGAGCCGGTGCCGGAGGCCACATTCACGTCCCTGGACGGCTCGATCCTTCACGTCCGGGTCGGGAGGATCCCGGAAGTCAATGGCGTCCCGTCGGACCGCGCCCATTGGCCCCTCTTTGAAAGTCCCTACGGCAGGGCGGAGCGGGGAGAGGGCAGGATCGAGATCCGGTACGGCCCCGAGCGCGCGGTACTGGACTTTGCGGCCATCCTGGGCGACGATCCCCGTTCGCCAACCGACTCCCCCCACCGCTGAAAATGTCCCCACGCCCCCTCCTCGCCGCACTGGCGATCGCCGCAGCCGTCTGCAGCCTCCGGGCGCAGGCCTCCGGACCCGGGCCGGCCAGCGACGCGGATATCGTCCGGCAATTCCAGCAGCGCCGGGAGTTCCTGATCGACCACGCCGTCGGCCGCCCCACCTCCCCGAAGATCGACGGCCGGTTCGCCGCGGCCGCGGACTTCTATCGGCGCACCGAGATCGCCTGGGCAAACGCGGCGCTGGTCAAGGCCTACTCCGCGAAGCCCGGCGACGCCGTGGACATGTTCTGGATGTATCCCCTCGCCGTCATCATGGAGGCGGGCCGCGGCCAGATTACGCCGGAAGCGATCGCCCACATCCGCGAGCAGTGGCGCACGTGCTATCCCATCCGCGGGGACACGGAGAACCACTGGCTCCTCTACTACACCAGCCTCTGCCTCGCCTCGGAGGCGAACCCGGACGCCGGCCCGGAGGCCTGGTTCAACGGCAAGTCCTCGGCTGAGAACATCGCCGAGGCGCGCAGCTACATCGAGGACTGGATCCGGATCACGACCTCCTATGGCCAGGGCGAATTCAACTCGCCCAACTACATCGAGGAATACACGGCCCCCCTCGCTCTCCTGGCTGGATGGGAGCGCGACCCGAGGTTCCGCCAGGAGGCGCGGATGATGCTCGACTACATCTTTTACGACTACGCCGTCGAGCAGCTCAATGGCGAGTACGGCGGGGCCCACAGCCGCGTCTACCCGAAGCAGGCCGTGTCGCCCGGACAGACGCCGGCGGCCGCGCTGGGCTGGCTGCTCTTCGGGCTCGGCGAGTACCAGTACAACGCCAACGCGGTGCTCCTGGCCATCAGCGGCTATGAACCGCCGCCGATCCTGCACCGGGTCGCCCACGACCGGCGCGCCCCCTACGTGAACCGCGAGCTGAAACGGACCCGCTGGAGGGTGCGCCACGCCGGCCCGAACGCATTCCCGGTCGAGGGCAAGGTCTCCGCGCCCGTCCGCAACTACACCTACATGGATCCGGACTTCGTGATCGGATCCAGCCAGGGAGGGCTGCTCCAGCCGATCCAGCAGCAGAGCTGGAGCCTCATGTGGCGGGAGGCGAAGACCCTGTCGCGCGAGAACACCTTCTTCGCCCTCCAGCCCTACGTCTCGCACTACGAGGCCTCGATGTACTTCCCCTGGGCCAAGCCCGATCTCTCGGTCCACTTCATCGCCCACAACGGCCCGACCGCCAAGGCCGACTACGATTCGCCGGACAAGCTCGCCGGCGGCTCGCCCTACGAGCAGATCCACCAGTGCGGGCCCGCGCTGATCGCCCTGTACAACATGCCCCCGGGAAACCGCTTCCCGCTCATCGACACGTTTTTCTCGCGGGACCTGGCGCGGCGCGACGCGGACCCTTCCGGCTGGATCTTCTGCCAGGGCGGACCGCTCTACTTTGGCTACCGTCCCTTCGCCCCCGGCACCTGGAGGGACATGGGATGGACCGGGCTGCTGAAGGCCAAGCCGCAGGACGACTGGTTCAGCGCGGGATTCAACTCCTACGGGATGGGCAACCACTGCCTCGTCAGCTCGTCGCTCAGGAACGGCTACATCGTCCAGGCGGCACCGGCGCGCAACTACCGCTCCTTCGAGGCATTCAAGGCGGCGGTCCGGGCGCTGCCCCTGCACTTCTCGCTCGATCCGCTTCCCGAGGCAACCTACACGACCCTCGACGGATCGGCGCTCCACGCCCGCTACGGAATGCCCTTCCGGATCAACGGGGTGCCGGAGGACACCCGCAACTGGCCGCTTTTCGACAACCCCTTCGGCGACGCGGCCCGGGAGAGCGGGAAGCTCGAGATCAAGTACGGCCGGGAGCGCTACCGGCTGGATTTCAAAACCCTCACCGTCGAGGACGCGGTCGCGCCCCAATTGTAGCCGGGGGAGGCTTGTCCGGCAGCTTGCCTGGCGGAACGAAGTGAAGACGGAGAACCTGGCGGAGACGGAAGACCCCGGCCCGGCCTCTGGGAGGCCGGCTACATTCAATCCGACGTATTATTCCGGCCCGGCGCCGAAAATCTCCTCATCCTCAGCCAGGCGACCAGGCCCATGGCGACCATGAATCCCGCCAGCACGGCCCAGGTCTGGCGCCCGACCCTGTCCCCCCGCAGGGTCGCCACGCGGAACCCGTAGGCGTCCAGGAGGAAAAGGACCGAGCAGCAAATGAGCGAGAAGCGGGCCGCGCGCCAGCGCTGGATCGGCGGGACATTGGCGTTTCTTTTTTCGAGGCCGAACATTTCAGGTGGCGCCAGACTATCGGGGCTTCGCCGCTCGACAACCGGGAATTTGACTCCCCGGCCCAATTCGGGCCTTTTTACGCCCGCCCGCCGCACGCGACATGTCCGAACACAAGGCCACCATCACCTGGGAGCGATCAGGCCCGGATTTTCTCAAGGGGAAATTCTCCCGCGAGCACACGTGGAGCTTCGACGGGGGTGTCACCGTGCCCGCCTCCGCCTCGCCCTCCGTGGTGCCGGCTCCCTATTCCAACGCGGCTGGCATCGATCCCGAGGAGGCCCTGGTCGCCTCCGTTTCAAGCTGCCACATGCTGACCTTCGTCTTTCTCGCCTCCCGGCAGGGGTTCCAGGTCGACAGCTACCGGGACGAGGCGGTCGGGATCATGACCAAGGGGGCCAACGGAGTCCCCTGGGTAAGCAGGATCAACCTGAGGCCGGCCATCGCCTTTGGCGGGAGCGTGATTCCCGATGCGGCCGCCCTTGACCGGCTTCACCACCTCGCCCACGAGCAGTGCTTCATCGCCAATTCGGTCAAGACGGAGATCGTCGTCGAAACCGCGACCTAGCGGGTCACGCGAAGTGCCGGAGCATCGCCGCGTAGGCCGGGCCCGGCTCGGCAAAGATCTCGGCCGCGCGGTTGTGGACCGAGGCCGGGGCAAGCCGGCCGTGATGGACGAAGATCGTGTGCACGCCCGCCGCGTGGCCGCCCAGGACGTCCGCGTCGGCGTCGCCCATGAAGACCGTGTCCCCCACGCCAGCGCCCGCCAGCTCGATCGCGCGGAGGAGCCCGGCCGGATCGGGCTTATGCGAGGGCAGGTCGTCGCCGCAGACGATCGCCGGAAAGAATCCGGCGAGGTCGTGAACATCCAGGATGCGTTCCGCCGACCAGCGGTCGCGGCCCGTCCAGATGCCGAGCTTCACGCCCCGCGAGCGAAGTTCCGCCAGCATCTCCCGGGAACCGGGAAAGGGGATGAGTCTCTCCTCCTTGTGGTGCTCGTACTCGAGCAGCCGGGCCTTGGCCGCGGGGACCGAGTCGGTTCCCTCCGGGCCCAGGAGGTTCCGAATGCAGGTTTCCAGGGGGCCGCCCAGGTGGGCCAGGACCTCCGGCACGCTCGGCCGCGCCCGGTAGGGCTCCACCGCGTGGATGAAGCTCTCGATCACGAAGGGCATGCTGTCGACCAGGGTTCCGTCCAGGTCAAAGATCGCAGCCCTCTTTCGGATGGACAGTGAAGTGCCTTTGGAAGTGCGCAGCATTGGATTACGATAGGATAGGCCCCGGAGAACGTCTAGTGCGCATCCATCCGTCAGGCACTTGCTATTATGAGGTCGCATGGAAAATCCAAATTGCAACGATCACGGGCCAAGCCATCCTATCACCCATGTCCACAGTCGCCGAAATCGAGGCCGCCATCGAGAGTTTGCCTCCCTCGCAGGTGCGCGAAGTCGCTGTCTGGCTGGAAGAACGCCAGCGAATGCTCAATTCGTCGGAAGCGCTGTTCCAGATGTACGACAGTGAGGAACGGGCATGTCGTTCGCGCGGCGAGGGGAAGTCTGGATGATCGACTTGGGTATGGCCGCCAAGCCGCGGCCGGCCTTGTTGCTTAGTATAGCCTATCGCGACAACGAACGTGCCATCGTAACCTATGTGCCGCGCACACTGAGCGCGAGAGGCACGACGTTTGAAGTTCCCCACAATGCGAGGGGCTTCGAAGCAGGCGCCTTTGACGCCCAAGGCTTGGGTGGGGTCCCTCCCATCCGGCTGATCCGCCGACTGGCCACCCTCGACCGAGTCACGCTCTCAAACGTGGAAAGCGCGGTCCGAAGCTGGCTCGGGCTCCCTTAGCAGGATCCTCCAGGAATCACCCGCCGCGGCGATGGTGCAGGGAGTCGGTTGTCACGGCCGGGCGGATCGGATCGGTGCTGTGCGGCGCGTGGTCGGGGATGTGGTTCGAGGTGGAGGAACCGTCGGCCCGCCTTCCGCGATTTCGATCTGCGTCGCCGGTCGCCGCTTGCTGCGTATTCAGCTCATGCTCCGCCTGGAGCCAATGCGCCAACTGGCTGCCGTCGGGCCGGCCCGCGTTCTCCCAAATCTGATGGGCCCGCCGGGAAACGATCTCATGCGTAATGATGGGGGTTGATTTCATCGTCCAAACTGCGCCCAAGTGCCCCAATACACAAACGGCGGCGGCCGATTCACCCACCCAGGCACTCCCGGTGGACGGCGAGGATCGATTCGGCAATGTAATCGGCGTCTGCCTCGGTGTAGAGCCAGCCGATCGGGATCGCGACAAAACGGTGCGTAAGGTCCTCGGTCCGCGGGAAATCCTCCGCTCGGTAGCCGGGGGCCGGCCACTCCTTGAAGTCCCGGAACGGCGAGGCGGACGGAGTGTGCGCCCGCCCGGTCTTCACATAGTCCCGGTTGTACTGGGGGTAGGTCCCGGTCCGCTGGACGCAGTTGACGTTGAGCGCATCGAGCTTCGATCGGAATGCACCCACAAGAGCCGCGTCGTGGAGGAAAAAATAGACCTCAAACCCAAACTGGCCATCGCTATCATGTATCGTCCTAAGCGATAATCCCTTAAGTCCGGCAAGTCTCGGCTCGATCCGGGCCTGGAGCCGGCGGCAGTGGGCGCGGATCATGTCCACCTTGCGAAGCTGGGCGAGGGCGACCGCGGCGGTCAGCTCGGACATCCGGTACTGGCCCCCCGAAAACGCGGGCTCGGCGGATGGGACGATGGCCGCGTGGTACGGACGGTAATTGCCCAGGTCGTGGAATCGGACGGCGCGCTCGTAGAGCCTCGGGTCCCGGGTCACGACCACCCCCCCCTCCCCGGCCGTCGCCACCTTGTTTGCCTGGAAACTGAAGGTCGCGATGTCGCCCCAGGAGCCGATCTGCCGGCCGCGGTACCGCGTTCCCATCGACTGCGCGCAGTCCTCGATGACAAAAATTCCGCGGCTGTGCGCCTCGTGCCGGATTTTCTGCATGTCGGCCGCAGCACCCTGGTAGTGGACGACCATGACCGCGCGCGTCCGCGGTGTCGCCTTTCGCCCGATCTCCGCGGGGTCGATGTTCATCGAGTCGTCGATTTCCGCCAGGACGGGCCGCGCGCCCACGCGCACGACCGAGGTGAAGCAGGACACCCAACTCCAGGCGGTGATGATGACCTCGTCGCCCGGCCCGATTCCGGCCGCGGCCATGGCCACCTCCAGGGCGGCCGTCCCGCTGGAGACCGCCAGCGCGAAATCAACTCCGATATACTCCCGGAACTCCTTTTCAAGCTGCGCGGCCATCGGCGGCGGCCGCGCCGGGTCGAAGCCATAGTAGCGGAAAGGCTCCTTGCGGCGGAGCACGTCGAGGACCAGCGCCTCCTCCTCGGCGCCGATCGCGGCCATGCCCAGGCCCAGAACCGGTCGCGGCCGAAGTGCGTTTGATGCCATGCCCCGACCTTAAACCGCGGCGCCCGTCACGCCAAGGAAATGCTGCGCCGATCAGGCCGTCCGCCGTGAATACCGCCAGAGCGCGGCCCCAAGGGCGATAAGAATGACCCCGGCGATCGCGTTGATCCGGGGCGAGGTATGGCCGCCGGCCGGCAGGAAGGCGCAGACGAAGAGCGCCGCGCCCAGCAGCGCGCTGACGGCCCCGACCAGCCCGTAGACCCTGAGGCTTCCGCCGACCAGCGCCGCCTCGTTGTCGACGATGACCGGGATCTTCAGGTCGGCCTCAAGCTTGACCGCGCCCGCGCTCCTCGGGTCGTCCGCCCGGTACCAGATTGCCGATAGGAAGAAGACCGCGGTGGCGACGCCGGTTGCCACCAGGATGTTGCGCGAGTAGTTCTGGAACTGCTCGCCCTCCCAGATGTGGAAGGCCAGGACGGTGAAGACGGCGATCGCCCCCGCGAGATAGGCCGCGATCGCGGACCACCATGGGGTGCGGCGAAAGACCATCCCCAGGCCGACCGGGATCGACGGGGTGATGACCAGCGAGTAGAAGATCAGCGAGAAATTGAAGGCGCCGCCGAAGTGCGGAATGTAGAAGGCGACCGCCACCCCCAGCGCACCCATGACGACCATCGAGCCGTGCGCGATCCGCATCTGCCCGCGGTCGGTCGGGGCCCGGCCCTTTCGCCAGCGGTACCAGGGCACGTAGAGGTCGTGGGTCACCGTGGCGCTGAGCCAGTTGAAGATGTCGTTGGCCTGGCCCAGGGCGGCCGAAAGGATGGCGGAGACGACAAATCCCAGCATCCCGTGCGGCAGCAGGAGGAGCGCAAGGCTGACGAAGGAGGCCTCCTCGGGCGACTTGAGGTTGGGCCAGAGAGCGTGCATGTCCGGGAAGATCACCCGCGCGGCCATGACCGGCAGGATCCACAGGAGGGGACCGGCCAGCGAGAGCCCCGCGCAGAGCAACGCCATCTTCTGGGCGCCCCGCTCGTCGGCGACGCTGTGGTAGCGCTGGACCATCGCCCAATTCAGGTTGTAGCCGACGACCCCGCTGGCGGCGACCGCCAGGAAATAGAGGGGACGGGCGGTCGGGCCGTGCAGGCGGAAGTAATCGGGGGGAACCTGCCGGAAGAGGTTGTGGAATCCGCCGATGATGCCGGACCCGTGGCCGAGGTAGCGGTAGGAGAGGATGAAGACGATCAGGGAGGTCACCGCCAGGATGATGCACTGGACCGTGTCGGAAAGGACGGCCGCCCACAGCCCGCCGATAGCCGTGTAGAAGACCATGATCGTCCCCACAAGGATCACCGCGACCTGGAAGCCCGAGAGGCTGACGCCGGCGAAGGCCACCGGGTGCTGGGCAAATCCGAGGACCGAGGAGACAAACAGGCAGACGATGTAGAGGCCCTGCCCGATCGCCACGATCTGGGGCACGATCGCCGTCACGGAGTAAAAATAGGTGGTCGAGGGCGAGAAGCGCCGGGTGAGAAACTCGAGGGGCGAGTTGATCCGGGCCCGGCGCCACATCTTCGCGAAGGTGAAGTAGCCCAGGATGTACGCCCAGGCCGCCGACGTGAAGACGATGAGAGAAACCAGCCCGTACTTGTAGGTGAATCCGGCCGCCGCAACGAACATGAAGGCGGAGAACCCGGCCACCCAGTTGGAGAGCCCGGCGAGGGCCCAGGGAATCTTGCCGCCGCCGCGGAAGTAATCGGCGGTGTTCCGGCTCTTTCGCGCCGAGTACACCCCCACCCAGACAACGACCGCGAAGTACAGCGCGATCATCCAGTAGTCGATCGCGTTGGCGGTGTTGAACAGCGGCATGATTGGCGCGTCGTGCTGGCGTCGAAACCCCTCAGAGCGCGACCGCGGGCGGCCCGCCTGCGGCGGGCGTGATCGTCACGTCGATCGCGATTCCCCGGTGGAAGCCGCGCGCCCGCCAGATCCCGTCCCTTGCCGAGAGGGCAACCGCGCCGTGGGCCTCGCCGGCCGGCGAAGCCGTGCAGGCGGTCAGGATCGCGTGCGAGCGCGCCGGGTGGGTGGCGACCTCGACGACGGGGAACAGCCCCTCCTTCGGAGAAAGCTCGAGCCGCCCGGCGCCGACCGTGTGCCCGCCGGCGGACAGGACGCCCGCCTGGAGCGTGGCGAAGGGCCGCGCGATCCGGAAGCCGCCCGCCTCGGCCGCGCAGGAACCCAGCCCGTCGTCGTTGTACACCTGGAAGCGGGCCTGGACGGTCGACGGCGTCGAGCGCATCTCGACCCGGTCGAAGACAAGGAGAATGTCCGGCTTGATGAAGACGAGCGTCCGCTCAACCAGGACGACGTCGTCGTTCACAAGCTGGTAGGCGTCGGTCGCGTCGCTGGTAACCGTCATCCAGCCCGGGCCGGTCCGGAACGCGGTCACGTGCGAGAAGGCCGCCGATGCGTTGGTCCCCTCGTGCCCGTCGTTGTAGATGTGGCCCTTGCCGTTGATGAGGACCGCCGTGTGGGATTCCGTGAGCCTGAGCTTCCAGCGCTCCAGCGTGAAGGGATAGGCGGCGCGGAACGGGTCGTTGAAAAGCCGCTCCCCGTGGGCCTTGAAGATCACGCTGTTGCGGTCCGCATGCTCGTGGTTGCCGGGGCCGCCGCTGCGCAGGGCCACGACGCCGCCCCCCGGGGTCCAGCCGTCGCGGGACACAACCAGGTCGTTGACCATCCGGTCGTCCAGCAGCGCCGGCTCCGGCTCGGCGACCGGCGCGTCCGGCTCGTACCAGATCATCCCGTAGGAGTACTTGGCCTCGGTCATTTCGCGCGCCGCCCAGCGGGCGACCGGGTCGTTGAAGGTGCGGCCCGCCCAGGCGGCAAAGGAGGTCTCGACCGTGCCGTTTGCGTCCCCGAAGTTGACGATGTCGTAGCGCGGCGGGATGAGGGAGAGCGGAATCCCCATGTTCTCCTGCTTCTCGTTCGGGTTGCGGATCTCCCCCAGGCGCGGCATCGTCATCGCCAGCCCGTAGCGGGCGGTGCCCGGGTAGTTGACCAGCCGCCGGTCGTCGATGCCCTGGGTGCGCCAGAGAACCTCGGCGAAAAGCGCCATGTGCAGGGTCGTGTAGGTCCAGTAGCTGACACCCTCCCCGTAACTCCCGTCGCCGCCGTACATGGTCGAAAACGCGAGCGCGCTGGAGCGGGCCATGTCGAGCCAGGAGGCCGCCTGGGGATGCTTCCCGGCCATGAGGCAGCCGGCGATCCCCAGGGCGGCGATCGGGATAACCTTCAGGTTGGTCGAGTTGAGGATCAGCGGCCACCGGCCGAAATTGGTGATCCGGTACGGGTAGTCGTCGTCCGGGTCCAGGCTCCACCCCTTGACCCGGTCCGGGTACTTCATGCCGTAAAGGGTCGTGTAGCAGGCCGGGGCGCCCTTCGTGGCGATCTGGCGCTCGATCTCCGCCCGCTCCGCGGGGGTGAGATTGTCGCCGAGCCAGTCCAGCGCGAAAGCGAGCGCGATCGTCGCCTCGGGCGCCCGCTGCAGGCCGAAGGTCTTCCGGCCGCCCTCGAGGAAGAGGTCCCACTTCGGGTAGTCCAGGAGTTTCCGGATCGCGAGCCGCGCGACGGCCAGGTGGCGGGGATCGCCGTTGACCAGGAAGACAAAGGCGCTGCGCTCCAGGATCTGGCGCACGCGCATCATGTCCACGGCGTGGTCGTTGAGCCGGACGTGGTGCTCGAGGAAATCGGTGTCGTCGGCCAAATCGGCGGAGACCATCGCGGCCCAGCACTTGGCGAAGCGCGGGAGGGCCGCGTTCGCGCGGATCCGCGGCAGGTCCTCCGGATCGAAGAGCAGGCCGCGGTGGCGCACGGCGCCTGCCGCCGGCGCCGCGTCCCACCCCCCGAGCAGTCGGGCGAGCGGCAATGCGGCCGCCGCGAGGGATGCAGTCTGAACAAACGAGCGGCGTGATTGCTTCATGGGCGCCAGAGGCAAGTGCCCGTCATAGAGACGCCCCGGCCGCCGTCAACGAAGGACGGCGCCGGGACAGAAATGATTTTGAATAACCGGCGGGCGGGCGTACAGTGGGGCATGGTCTCACCCTCCGGCTCCCACCTTCCCCGGCCGCTCGCCGGGCTCAGCGACTACGCGACCGCCGACCGGCCGGGCGTGGATGTCGATGCCACTGTCATGCGGCTGCGGCGGCTGGTCTTTCTCAAGACCTGCCTCACCAAGATGATGGCCGCGCATTTTTGCGGCGTGCCCGAGTGGGAGGTCAAGGGGGCGCTCGGCCTGCACCTCTGGCAGGATGCCGAGCACGGCACCTGGCTGCGCACCCGGGTCACCGAGATGCGCACCCCCCCGCATCACCTCGACCGCGTGCCCGCCGCGGAGCTCGGGGTCTTTGCCGAGGAACTGCTCCGCGCGGCCAGCACGCTGGAACTGCTCGTCGGCATCCACGGGGTCCTCAAGCCGGCCATGCTCGCCGCGATGGAGGCCCACCTCGCCCAGTCGCATCCGGTCGCCGACCAGCCGACGCGGCGGCTTTTTGGATTCATTATGCAGGAGGAACGCGAGCAGATCGCCTGGGGACGCGAGGCCGCCGACGCGCTTGCGGCCAGGGCCGGCGTGAGCCTGGCCGAGGGCCCGCTCGCCGCATGGCGGCGCCACCTCGAGGCCTACCTCTCGGCCGCCGGCGGGGTGTTCGGCGAGGAAACGCCCGCGGCGACGGCCGCGCTGCCCCCGCCGCGGGCCGCCCTGCCCTTCGAGCCGGTGCGCGTTCCCCGGCGCGACGACCGCTTTCCCCACGTGTGGAATTCGCGCGGAGCCTTGCCCAAGCCAGGCGGGGCCGTCCACGAGCGCATCTGGTGGATGATGAACGTGCGGCTCCAGGAGATGCACGTCCCCGAGCTGGTCGCGACCGTCCTTTACGACTGGAAGGACCAGCCCTGGGAATTTTATCACGATCTGGCCCGGCACCTCTGGGATGAAGTGCGGCACTCCATGCTCGGCGAGATCGCATTCGCCGGCCAGGGGATCGATTTCACGCAGATTCCCACCCATGTCGGCTTTGCCGCCTTTCCCAACACCCGCCTGGACCCGGCCGATCGCTACGCCTTTCTCTGGGGCATCGAGCAGGGGCTGATGATCAAGTCCGGAAAGCAGGCCGAGGTCGCCCTGGCCAAGGCCGGCGGGGACAGCGTCAAGGCCACGTTCCAGGATTTTGACTGGGCTGACGAGGTGCTCCACGCCCAGATCGGCCGTCGCTGGCTTGAGCCGCACTACGGGGATCGCGAGAGGATGAACGACGCCTACACCCGCGTCCGGGGCGAATACGACCGGATGAAGGAGGAGGATCTGGCCAAGCCGGGTCGCGACTGGTGGCCGGCCTTCTACACCCGGAACCTGAAGGACCGCGATCCCCACCACGGTCAGGCGGTGGCCGATGTTCCCCCGATCGCGGGAAGCGGCTACTGAGCCGGATCAGCGGCTCAGGACTTGATCCACAGTTCCCCCGGCCCGCGGAACTGGACCCGCTCCTGCCACTTGAACCCGCCCTCGACGAGGCTGCAGCCGGGCATCAGGGAGAGGAGCGTCTCCAGGACGATCCGGGCCTCCATCCGGGCCAGCGGCGCACCCAGGCAGAAGTGGATTCCCGACCCGAAGGAAAGGTGGTCGTTCTCCATCCGGCGGATGTCGAAGGAATCGGGATTGTCGAAGCGCTCCGGGTCGCGGTTGGCCGAGCCGATGAGCTGGAAGATCATCTGGTTCTCGCCCAGCTCCACCCCGCCGAAGACGTGCGTCTTCTTGATCCGGCGGAAATTCCGCTGCTTGGGCGCGTCGTAGCGGAGCGCCTCCTCGATTGCCGAATCGATCAGGGCGGGCTCGGCCTTCAACTGCGACCATGAGTCGCCGGTCGCCAGCAGCAGGCGGACGAGGGTGCCGATGAGGTTGGTCGTCGTCTCGTGCCCGGCGGTCAGGAGCGTGTTGCAGGTGGCGAGGAGCTCGTCGCGGGTGAAGCGCTGGCCGGACTCCTCCGCCAGGGCGAGGGCCGTGATCACGTCGTCCTGTGGGTTCGCCCGGCGCTCGTCGATCAGCCGCGACATGTAGTCGAACATCTCCAGGAGGCTCTTCTGCGAGACGCTCGCCAGCTCGACGGTCGTCTTGCCGGTACCCTGGAAGCCGAGGATGTCCGCCGACCAGCGCTTGAACAGCGGACGGTCCTGGATCGGGGCCCCGAGCATCTCGGCGATCAGGATGACGGGAAGCGGATGGGCCACGTCGGCCACGAAGTCGAATCGGCCCTGCTTGACCGCCTGCCCGAGCATGTCCGAGGCCAGGGCGCGGATCCGCGGACCCAGGGAGGCGACGGTCCTCGGGGTGAAGGCCTTCTGGACCAGGGCCCGCAGCCGGGTGTGGTCGGGGGGATCCGAGCCGATCACATCCTTCTGGGCGAAGTAATGGCGGAGCGGCGCCAGCTTTGTCCGCTCGCCCTCGCTCAGGTGGTTGAAGAGCAGCGCCTGCCGGTTCTCGTTGGACAGGTTCTCCTTGTCCTTGAGCGAGGCCGCCACGTCGTCGTAGCGGCTGACGACCCACGCCTGCCAGCGCTCGCTCCAGAGGACGGGCGCCTCGCGGCGCAGCCGGGCGTAGATCGGATAGGGATCCTCCATCATCGCCGGGGATACCAGCAGATCGTCCAACCCGGGGTGGGCGTGGGGTTGTTGGAAGCTCATCGCGCGACCGTTGCCGGCTTCATGTTCGCATCGAGGAAGTCGGCGATCGTCGCGAAGGTGTCCTCCGTGCGCTTGTTCATTTCGTCGCGGCCATGGATCTCCGGATAGATCTTGAGGTGCAATTGCCCGCCCGTCCGCTTCAGCGCATCGGCAAACAGGTCGGTCTGGTCGTTGAGATTGGTTCCCCAGACCTTGTCGCTGATCAGCAGGATCGGCGCCTTGACGCGATCCGCGTGGTTGACCGGCGAGATGTCGCGCAGGGTTGCGGCCTCCGTCGCCGGATCACCCACTTCCCGCTTCAGATAACCGTAGAAGGTGGTGTTGGCCTCAAATCCCCCCTTCTTGAAGAAGGAGGGCCCGTTGTCATCCAGCTTGAGATAGGCCATCCAGTCACAGATGCACTCGATGCTGATCCCGCAGCGATAGAGCTCCGGGGTGTTTTCCAGTGCGCAATCCGCCGAGTATCCCCCGTATCCCTCGCCTGCGACGGCAATTCGCCCGGGATCCGCCAGCCCGCGTGCCAGAGCCCAGCGCACCGCATCCGCAATGTCGTTTTCGACCGCCCGTCCGGCTTGCCGGGTGCCCGCTTCATAGAAAGTCTTGCCGTAGCCTGGGCATCCCCTCGGATTCACCGTAAGCACGGCGTAGCCCCGGCTGGCCAGATACTGGGCCAGGCCATCGTACCCCCACGTCCGTCTCGCATAGACGAGGTCGGGATTGGGAACGACCACGATCGGGAGGTTTTTCGGGGCGCGTCCCGCCGGAACAGTGATGTAGCCGTGAATGAGGAGACCGTCCCGCGCCTTGAAGGAAATCGGCAACTGCCTGCCCAGATCCGACGCGTTCAGCCACGGTGTGGCATCGAAAAGCTTCTTCAGCTTGCCGGCGGCCCGGTCGAGGAGGTAATAGGTGCCCGGGTGTCGGTCGGACCACGAACGGATGATGAACTTCGTCTCGTCGTCGGACCAATCCGCGAGGGTGTTGACCATGCCGGGCAGCGAATGATCGATCGACGCCTGGATCTGCGCAAATTCAGGATCGAGCCACATCACCTTCGGAACGGCTCCCTGGTAGCTGATGCCGACCAGCCTCTGCTTTTTCAGCGAAAAACGCAGCCGGGTTCCAAGTTCAATGACGTTGTTCGGCGGCGCGATGTCGTAGGTCGGATCCGAAGCGATCAGGCGGGACGGCTTGATGCCGTCCAAGTCAAAGGTGGAAATTCCCCACGTGCCATGCGAGGTCAATGTGCCCGCGTAGGCGGTGCGCCCGTCCCAGTCGATCGCGAAGGGATAGCCCCCCATGCCGTTCGAGTCGAATTGGTGCAGGCGAACCCAGGGAGCATCGTCACTTTGGCGGTAGATCACCGAGGTGGCCACGCCGTCGAAGGCGACCCCTATCCGGACCGCACCCTTCCGGTCCGCCACCCATTCGTTTATCCCGAGGTTGTTGTCAGCAACAAGGTGCTGGTTCAAACTGACCGCCGCGGCACGGCCCATGTCGGCGTATCCGGTTCGGGCAGGCGCCGCATTGACCCGGTTCACCACGGGATGAGTCATGTATCCGTCCGAGCCGGTATCGAGGGCCAGAAATTCCTCCGAATGATGGTCTGCGAAGAAAATGTCCTCCATTTCGGGATAGTCGACAAACCCGGAACCGTCGCAACCCACAGCGGAAACGCCGAATTGCCGTCCGTCGGCGCGACGATACATGAAGGCGAGTCGATCATTGGTGAGCCAGATGAAGTTCCGGATCTCGTTGATCTCATCCTTGCCCCATCCCGCAGGCATGAGCGGCGCCTGGATCACGCTCTTCTTTCCCGTGGCCAACTCGACAATCACAAGCACGATGTCCGTTTTATCCTGGCTGATCGGGGACAGGAATCCAATGCGCCGGCCGTCGGGCGACACCATCACATGCGAATAGGCTACATCACGGACGAAATCGGACGCGGGCCTGGGGTTGGCGCGAAGTCCGGGGAGCGACGCAAGGAGCAAACCGACGACTAGGGGTAGTGGGGTTTTCAAGCGGAAAACCTACCGGGATCCGAAACGCCCAGTCAAGGCTGCGGCCAGAGCTGCGGGAACGGCGGGCAATGGAAGCGCTCGCCTTCCACCCGTTTAGGCTTCCACGTAGCTCCGGGTTGCGATGTTGTTGAATCCGCGGAGGACAAGCCGGGAATTGATATGGTGGTTGTCCCCCTCGATCCGGTCGTTGCCGGAATGAAGCTGGACCAGGACGTTCTTCCGGGTGTTCTTCGACGTGTTCGGCATCGACCCGTGGACGGTGAAGTAGTGAAAGAAGAGGACGTCGCCGGCCTCCGCCTCGATCACCTTGGCCCCCGACAGCGGGTAGTTTTTCTCCATGAACGCGCTCGCTTCCTGGCCGTTGGTCCCGGTCGTCCGGCCAAGCCGGTGGGACCCGGGATAGACGCGCAGGCAGCCCATGTCGTCGGTCGCCCGGGTGACGTGGATCGACCCGCCGAGCATGGTGTTGTTGACCGAGGGGAAGTAGGACCAGTCCTGGTGCATCGGGAAGGGCGCGCCCTTCTCCGCGGGCTTCTGCAGGAGCTTCGTGTGGTGCAGGATGATGTCGGGCCCGAGGATCGCCTCGACCACGTCGAGGAAGCCGGGGTCGAGGACGGCCTGGAGCCAGCGCGCGGAATAGGACTGGAGCTGGTGGGTGTGGACGATCACCGAGTCGGCCCGGGCGGCCAGCAGGTCCTTGTTGTCGCCCACCCACTTGCGGTTCGAGTTGTCGTTCCTGGCCGTGTTGTGGGACACGATCCGGTCGAATTCCGACTCCATCTCGCGGATGGCCTGCGGCGAAAAGACCCCGCGGGCGAAGTAGTAACCGTTTTCATCAAAAAATTCCTTGATCTCTTTTGCGTTTTTCATGGGTGTCCGTAGGGATACAGGTGCGGGTGGGAATTGGGTTCAATGGAAGACTTGGGCGGCAGGTGAAAGCCACGTAACGTTATTCTGTTGTCGCTTTCCGCTCTCTATTGTCTCTTTTCAACACTTAAATTGCTAGGTTTGCAGTTCCTGGGTGGAGCGCGATCTCCGAGCGCGCTGAGCGGCGACATTCCCAAACCAGCGTGCCCGGAGGTCCCGCTCCACCCTCGGACCGACCCACTATCCAATTTTCCGATGTCCCATTCGACCTCCCATCTTTCCTGGCCCGCGGGGGCCCTGCCCGCCCTGGTCAGCGGGGGGCGCTTCCCGATGCCGGAACACAATTCGGACTTCCTCTACCGTTCCCCGAAGACGGTCGCCCTGCACCTAAACGACCACGTGGGCCGGATGTGGCTGGGGAGGCGCGAGGTGCCGCTCCAACCCGGGGACTTCACCCTGACGCCGGCCGGCCTGGTGTCCCGCTACGACCTGGAGGGGAACAGCCACCATCTCTGCGTGCACTTCAGGGCCCTCCCGCCGGGGCGTTCGCCGCTGCGGCTGCCCCTGCACTGGCGCACCGGGCCGCACGAGCGCGCGGTGCGCGAGAGGCTGCAGGAGGTGATCGACCTGCACCGGCTCGCCGAGAGCGGCGGACCCCGATCGGCCCTGGCCGGCCGCGCGGCGGGCGCCGCGCTCCAGGCGCTGCTGCTGTGGATCGCTGTCACCGCGAGCCCCGAGGAGCGGGCCGCCGGCTCCTCCCCCACCCGGGTCGACCAGGTGGTCGAGCGGGTCCGCCGGTTCCTCGACGAGAACTACCGGGCGCCGCTGGATGTCGCGGTGCTCGCCCGTCAGGTCGGCGTGAGCCAGAACTACCTCGCGCGGCAGTTCCGCGCCCGGCACGGCGTCCCCCTGAAGCGCTACGTGCTCGGCCGGCGGATCGAGCTCGCGCGACACCTCCTCGCGGCGACGCGCCTGCCGATCAAGGCGGTCGCGATCGAGGCCGGGCTGGGAAACCCGCAGTACTTCCACCGGCGCTTCCGGCTGGCGACCGGCCGGAGCCCGAGCGAGGAGCGCCGGCGGGCCGGATGATCAGGCGACCGCCGCCTGGGCAAACCGCGTGATCGAGTCGTCCGCCCCGACCTGGATCGGGACCGCCTTGCCGTGGGCCTTCTCCTGGGAATACGGCTCGTTGGACAGCGCGTTGTAGCAGCAGATGTAGGCGCGGCGCGGAATTTCCGAC
>Ga0302279_10003896_pt1 | contig 18099 bp, 14 predicted proteins | sample III_Bog_N3_3_FD_194541 | JGI IMG/M metagenome (GOLD analysis project Ga0302279, IMG submission 194541) | Peat permafrost microbial communities from Stordalen Mire near Abisko, Sweden - III_Bog_N3_3 | ecosystem: Environmental > Terrestrial > Soil > Wetlands > Peat | place: Sweden: Abisko...
TGCCGATGATGGTGCCGCGCCCGCCGGTCAGCGCGGTGCCGCCGATCACCACCATCGCGATCACCTCCAACTCATAGCCGGTGCCGCTGTTCGGGTTGGCGGCCGAGGTGCGGATGGAACTGATCACCCCGGCGAACGCCGCCAGCGCAGCGGACAACATGAACAGCGCGAGTTTGGTGCGATCCACATTGACGCCACGCGCCCGCGCGGCACCGGGGTTGCCGCCCGACGCCTGAATCCAGTTGCCCACCTTGGTCTGCGTCAGCAGATAGCCCAGTGCCGCGGCCGCTAAGGTGAACCACAGCAGCGACAGATAGATGCGCAACGAGCCGATGTAGAAGTCGCCGACCAGGGTTTTCGCGAGCCAATGGCCGCCTGCCGACCAGGTGCGCTGCGGAAACCCGTCGGTGATGAACAGCGAGGTGCCGCGCACCACCAGCAACATGCCGAGCGTGACCAGGAACGACGGGATCTTCAACTGGGTGACGAACCAGCCGTTGATCAGCCCGATCAGGGCGGCCACCAGCAGGCAGACCAGGAACGCCGCCTCCATCGGCACGCCGCCGCTGTTCATCAGCGTCCACATCAGCACCGGCGCGAAGCCGAACATCGAGCCGACCGACAGATCGAACTCGCCCGAGGTCATCAGCAGCGTCATGCCCAGCGCGATCAGGCCGAGTTCGACGGTGAAGGCCAGCGTGTTGCCGATATTGCCGGGCGAGAGAAAATCGTGGTTGATCGACCAGAACACCGTCAGTTCCACCACCAGCAACACGAACGGCCCGAACTCGGGCCGCGAGATCAGCTTGTTGGCAAACAGACGTTGCAACGGCGTCGTGTCGTTCAAGGCGTCACCTGTCACTTCGGGAAAGGGCGTCCCCCTCCCGTCGCGGGAGGGGGAGCGAAGGTGCCGACTATTTCGCCGACATGATCTTGTCGTAGACGCCGGCGGTGTCCTTCTCGTAGATCGCGCCGGTGATGACGTTGAAGCCCGGCGGAATGCCGCTCGACGACATCGCCGCCAGCGACAGCGCGATGTAGCTGGTCGCCTGCGGGTCCTGCCAGGTGCCGGCATTGACGTAGCCGCTCAACACCTCCTGCGTGGTATCCAGCGAGTTGCCCCAGCCGATCACCGGAATCTCGCCGGCCTTGATGCCGTCCTGGTCGAACACGCGCTTGATGCTGCCGGTGACCAGATCGCCCAGGCCGATGATGGCGGCGACCTTCTTGCGGTTCTTGGTCAGGTAGTCCGACATGCGGTTGATGATTTCCGCCTGATCGAGCGTGTTGTCGGTGACTTCCCAGGTGATGCCGAGCGGCTTGAACACGCCGGCCACACCTTGTTCCTCGGCGACGCCGTAGCTGGCGCCCGGCACTTCCACCGGCATCCACACGAAGTCGCCGCCCTTCACCAGCTTGTGGTCGACCAGGTACTGCGCCCAGCGGCGGCCGAACACCAGCAGATCGCCGCCGACATAAGCGTCGAAGCTCACCTTCGGGTCCGGCGTGTTGAAGTTGATGATGGGAATATGCGCCGCGTGCGCTTCCTTGGCGACATCGACGAGGCTGCCCGGGTCGGGGCTGGTGGTGGTGATGCCGTCGGCGTGCGCGGCGATGGCGGCGCGGATGGCTTCCTGCTGCGAGGGCACGTCGCCGTTATGAAACGAGGTGTTCACCGTGTTGCCGGTGTCCTTCGCCCACTGCTTGGCGCCCGCGAGGAAGTAGGTCCACACCGGGTCGGCCGGCGAGCCGTGCGAAATCCAGTAGTAGGTCTTGGCTTGCGCCGCCAGCGGCGCCGACAGCATCAGCGCAAAGCCGGCCATCAGCCACAGCAGTTTTCTCAGCATTTCTTCCCTCCAATATTGTCGTTTGGACCAGACATCAGCCGAACACAGGCACCGGCACCGGCAAGCCAAGCGCAACCCACGCCGCCCCGCTCGCGGGTGCGGTGCCGAATTCCGCAGTCAGCGTGGCACATGCACGGCACCGGCTCAATGAGGCGTTTGCGGCAGCATGGCTGCCTATATTCCCGGTCTGAGGTAAACTGACGTCCTATGCTTCGCCGCTGCTGCAATGCACCCAATCGTTGCCAGCACAGGACCTGACGCCGGCGGCCGAACTGCGACGTGCGCCGCCCGCGCGGGCATGCTAGGGTTTGGCCATGCGCCGGCCAACGGCCGTTCGGCCCCTCCAGCGCCTGCCGCCGCGTTCGGGCGGCCCACGGACGTCAGAGGAGCGAATGGTGGCCCACGCCGTCCCGGATCCCGCCGAACAGACGCCGGCCGCGATGGCCGAGCACTTTGTCCTCGCGTCATCGCGTCTCGCCGAGCTGATCGCGATTTTGCAGGCCGACGGCTATGCCGTGCAGGGGCCGGCGGTGCGCGACAGCGCCATCGTGATCGGCCCGTTGGCGGATGCCGCCGCGTTGCCGCATGGCTGGACGGCGCGGCAGGAACCGGCCGGCTACCGCCTGCAACAGCGCGACGACGCTGCCGTGTTCGGCTTCACCCACGGCGCCGATTCCTGGAAGAAACTGCTGCATCCGGCGCGGACGCGGCTGTGGTCGGCCGAGCGCACCGCGACCGGCTTCGCCGTGCATGAACCGGCCCCGCCCGAAGCGGCATTGGCGCTGTTCGGCGTGCGCGGCTGCGACCTGCGCGCCATCGCGGCACAGGACCGCGTGCTGATGCAGGGCGCCTTCCCGGATGCCGAATATATCTCCCATCGCGAGGGCGCCTTCATCGTCGCGGCCGACTGCGCCGAGCCGAGCGGCACCTGTTTCTGCACCTCGATGGGCAGCGGCCCGCAAGCCGGCCCCGGCTTCGACCTCGCGCTGACCGAACTCGACCCGGCCGATCCGGCCACGCACCGCTTTGTCGTCCGCGCCGGCACCGCGCGCGGGCTCGACGTGCTCCGCCGCCTCGGCCTGCACCCGGCCGCGCCCGCCGACCTCGCCGCCGGCGAGGCGTCGGTGATCAAGGCGCGCGCCAGCATGGGCCGGCAGATGGACCCGCAAGCCGCCCGCCGCGTGCTCGCCGAGCAGCGCGAAAGTGCGCATTGGCAGGACGTGGCGCAGCGCTGCCTGACCTGCGGCAACTGCACGATGGTCTGCCCGACCTGCTTCTGCACCACCGTCGAAGACACATCCGATCTCAGCGGCGACATCGCCGAGCGCTGGCGGCTGTGGGACAGTTGCTTCTCGCTCGATTTCTCCTACGTCGTCGGCGGCCCGGTGCGGCAATCCGCCGGCGGTCGCTATCGTCAATGGATCAGCCACAAGCTGCTCACCTGGTACGAGCAGTTCGGCGAAAGCGGCTGCGTCGGCTGCGGCCGCTGCATCACCTGGTGCCCGGTCGGCATCGACATCACCGCCGAAATCGCCGCCTTGCAGGCCGCCGCGGCATGACCGCGCGCGACCGCCGCCAACTGCATCGCTCCCGCCGGGAGCACGGAGGCCCCGCATGAAATCCATGGCCGAACTGATCCGCGAGCATCCGTTCGCCGCCGGACTCGCCGAGGCGCATATCGACACCATCGCCGGCTGCGCGAAAAACGTCGTGTTCGAGCCCGGCGCCTTCATGATCCGCGAAGGCCAGCCGGCCGACGTGTTCTACCTGATCCGGCAAGGCCGCGTCGCCACCGAGGTGTATTCGCCGCGCGGCGGCGCCTATGTGCTGAACACGCTCGGCGCCAACGAGATCCTCGGCGTGTCGTGGATCGTGCCGCCGTACCGCTCCACGTCGGACGCGCGCGCCACCGATCAGGTGCGCGCCTTCGCCTTCGACGCCGTCTGCCTGCGCGGCAAATGCGAGGCCGACCCGGCGCTCGGCTACGCGCTGATGAAACGCTTCGTGCCGGTGCTGGTGCAACGCCTGTCGTCGGCGCGGCTGCAGGCGCTCGACCTGTTCGGAGCGAACGCGTGAAGCACGACCCGACACGGCTGCAACCGGTGCCGATGCGGGTGCTGGAGAGCACGCCGGAAAACGCCGACACCACCACGCTGGTGCTCGACTGCGACCCGTCCTGCCCGATCGTTCCCGGCGCGCCCGGCCAGTTCAACATGCTGTACGCCTTCGGCGTCGGCGAAGTCGCCATCAGCATCAGCGGCACCAGCGACGACCGCCGCCAGATGTACCACACGGTGCGCGCCGTCGCCCCGGTGTCGGACGCGCTGTGCCGCATGCGGCCGGGCGACTGGGTCGGCGTGCGCGGCCCGTTCGGCGTCGGCTGGCCGATGTTGCAGGCGCGCGGCCGCGACGTGATCCTGGTCGCCGGCGGCATCGGCATGGCGCCGCTGCGCCCGGCCGTGCAGGCGGTGCTGCGCGAGCGCGCCGCGTTCGGCCGGCTGCTGGTGTTCTATGGCGCGCGCGCCCCGCGCGACCGGCTGTTCGTCAGCGAACTGGCGCGCTGGGAAAGCAGCAGGGAGTTGGAGCTCGGCGTCACCGTCGATAACGGCGGCGGCAACTGGGGCGGCCGCGTCGGCTTCGTGGTCGCCGCCCTGGGGCAGGCGCAGATCGACCCGGCGCGCGCCATCGCCATGACCTGCGGGCCGGAAGTGATGATGCGCGCGGTCACCCAGCATTTGCTGGACCGCGGCATGGCGGCGTCCGACATCTATGTCTCGATGGAGCGGAACATGAAATGCGCCACCGCTCTGTGCGGGCACTGCCAGTTCGGCCCCGAGTTCGTCTGCAAGGACGGCCCGGTGCTGCCGTACGACCGCATCGCCGACCTGCTGACCGTGCGCGAGATATAGCAATGTCCGATAGTGCCGCCGACCTCCGCAAGACCCTCGCCGTCTGGAAATTCGCCTCCTGCGACGGCTGCCAGCTCAGCCTGCTCGACTGCGAGGACGAGTTGCTGGCGCTGGCCGACACCATCCGCATCGCCAACTTCACCGAAGCCTCCAGCGCCATCGTCGAAGGCCCGTACGACATCTCGCTGGTGGAAGGCTCGATCACGACCGGGCACGATGCCGAGCGCATCCGCGCGGTGCGCGCGCAGTCGCGCTATCTGGTGTCCATCGGCGCCTGCGCGACCGCGGGCGGTATCCAGGCGCTGCGCAACTTCGCCGATGTCGAGGAGTTCACCCGCTACGTCTACGCGCGGCCGGACTACATCCAGACGCTCGCCACCTCCACGCCGATCGCGCAGCATGTGAAGGTCGACTACGAGTTGCGCGGCTGCCCGATCGACAAACGGCAGTTGCTCGGCGTGGTCAACGCGCTGCTGCATCGCCGCCGCCCGGCGGTGCGCGCCGACAGCGTCTGCACCGAATGCAAACGGCGCAGCACGCCCTGCGTGATGGTGGCGGAAGCCAAGCCCTGCATGGGGCCGGTCACCCATGCCGGCTGCGGCGCGATCTGCCCGGCCTATGGGCGCGGCTGCTATGGCTGCTTCGGGCCAATGGAAAGCCCGAACGCCGAAGCCCTTGTTGCCGGCTGGCAGAAACTCGGCATGACCGATCCCGCCGTGGTGCGCGCCTTCCGCAGCTTCAACGCCGGCTCCGACGCGTTCCGCACAGCGAGCCAACGCCATGACCGTTGAAACCCGCACGATCAAGGTCGACATGCTCGCCCGCGTCGAGGGCGAGGGCGCGCTGTACGTGCGCTTCCGGGGCGGCCATGTCGAAGACGTGCGCCTGACCATCTTCGAGCCGCCGCGCTTCTTCGAAGCACTGCTGCGCGGCCGCGAACCCACCGAGGCGCCGGACATCACCGCCCGCATCTGCGGCATCTGCCCGGTCGCCTACCAGATGAGCGCGGTCCACGCGCTGGAGCACGCCGCCGGTGTGGCCATCGACGGCCAGATCCGCGCGTTGCGGCGGCTGCTGTATTGCGGCGAGTGGATCGAAAGCCACGTGCTGCACATCTACATGCTGCACGCGCCGGACTTCCTCGGCCTGCCGGACGCGGTGGAACTCGCGCGCACGCATGGCGACGTGGTGCGCCAGGGCCTGCGCATGAAAAAAGCCGGCAACGCGCTGATCGAATGCATCGGCGGCCGCGCCGTGCATCCGGTCAACACCCGCGTCGGCGGCTTCTATCGCGCGCCGTCGCGGGCCGGGCTGCGCGCGCTGGTGCCGGAACTGGAATGGGGCCGCGACGCGGCGCTCGCCACGATCAAATTCGTCGCCACGCTGCCGATGCCGGACATCGAGCAGGACTACGAATTCGTCTCGCTGCGCCACCCCGATGAATACCCGCTGAACGAAGGCCGCATCGTCTCCAGCCGTGGCATCGACATCGCGCCGTCCGAATGGTCCGACGTGTTCGAGGAATTCCAGGTCCGCCACTCCAACGCCCTGCACGCCCGCGTCAAACAGCGCGGCGCCTACCTGACCGGGCCGCTCGCCCGCTACAGCCTGAATTTCGACCGTCTGCCGGCGCACATCCAGCAGGCCGCGCAAGACGCCGGCCTCGGCCCGACCTGCCGCAATCCGTTCAAGAGCATCATCGTGCGCGCGGTGGAGACGCTGTACGCGTTCGAGGAAGCGCTGCGCATCATCGCGCAATACCAGGAACCGGCGCCGTCGTTCGTGCCGGTGCCGCTGCGTTCGGCGGTCGGCCACGCCGCCACCGAGGCGCCGCGCGGCCTGCTGTATCATCGCTACGCGGTGGACGATGCCGGCCTGCTCAGCGAGGCGCAGATCGTGCCGCCGACCTCGCAGAACCAGGGCTCCATCGAGCGCGACCTGTGGACCGTCGCCAGCGACGGCATCGGCCTGACCGACGACGCGTTGCGCGCCCGCTGCGAACAGTCGATCCGCAACCACGACCCGTGCATCTCCTGCGCCACGCATTTCCTGGACCTGCGCGTCGAGCGGGCGTGACCGCGCCGATCCGGGTGATCGGCGTCGGCCAGCATTATCGCGGCGACGACGCGGCCGGGCTGGCGGTGGCGGCGCGGCTGCAAGGCTCGGCGGGGCTCGACGTACACGTCGGCGTGCCGGACGCCGCGTGGCTGCTGGCGCAGATCGAGGACCAGCCCTGCGCCATCGTCATCGACTGCGTGCGCGGCGGCGGCGCCCCCGGCAGCATTTTACGCCTCGACGCCGCCGCCGCCGCGCATCTGCGCACCGCCAGCACGACCTCGCACGGCAACGCGCTGGCCGAGGCGCTGGCGCTGGGCACGGCATTGGGCTGCCTGCCAACGCGGCTGGTCATTTTCGGCATCGTCGGCGACCGCTTTGCGCTCGGCGACGCGATGAGTCCCGCCGTCGTGGCGGCGATCCCGGCGCTGGTCGATCTGGTGCGCGCCGAAGCCCTCAGCCCGCCGCCCTGAGCGAACGCCGCAACCGCGCCCGCACCCGTGCCAACACCGGCCCCGCCACCACCAGTTCCGCACACGCCGCACCGTCCCAGGCGCGGCCGGCGAACTCGGGATGCAACTGCACGACGCCGCCGCCCGCGAACGCGCCGCGCTGGCCCGTGTCGAGAAAGCTCTCGCATGGCAAGCCCTCGGCCAGCAGCACGTCATGCCGGTCCAGTTCGACGTGCCAGTACTCCACCCTATCCACCGCCACTGGCGCGATGCCCCGCCCGTCGATCAGGTGTTTTACCGGGATCAGCACGCCGTCGGCGAACACCGCGTGGTCCGGCGACAGATACAGGTCACGCGCTGGCCGCCCGAACCCGAAGGCGCCGGCGGCGACGCGCACCGGCCAGACCGCGCGCGGATCGGGATGCCGCCGGCAGTCCACCACGCGCCGACCAATCCACGCCACCGGCGCCAACCTGCCATTTTGCGCACAGACAGACGTTCCGGGCGCCAGATCCTCGACCGCCACGGCGCCGCGCGCGGTGGCAATCCGGGTGCCGCGGACAAAACAGGCGACGGCGACGATCTGCGTGCCGCCGGATGCGTCCGACTGCGCGAGCAGCGGCGGCGTGCCGGCGGCGAACTGGAAATCCAGCGTGCCGGTGCTGGTGACCAGCGCCTCGGTAGTGCCCGCACCCGGTTGCAGGCCGCTCACACCGGCGAAGCTGACATCGGGCAGGTCCAGCGTGTCGCCGGGCTGGAAGGCGCTGACGCTGTCGGCAAACCCGTCCGCCTGGTCGAGCCGCAGCAGCCCGCCGGCGGCGGTGAAGCCGACGCTGCCGCCGCTGGCGCTGCCCTGGATCTCCAGCGTGTCGCCGGCGCCGACCAGCATCGCGCCGGCGCCGGTCACGGTGGCGTACAGCAGCAGGTCACCGTCGGGCGCGATGGTGCCGGCGTTCTTGATGGTGGCCAGTGGCGCGCCGGCGTGGTTTTCCGGGTAGGTGACGACATTGCCCAGGAACACCACGCCGTTGCCGCTCAACATGCCGCCGGCCTTGATCGACACGAGCGGCGACAGCAGCCAGCCGCCATCCATCGCGATGGTGCCGTGGGCGAAAATCTCGGTGCTGCCGCCGACGGTCAGGATGCCGCCGGCGTTGTCGCCGACGCCGAGTTCCAGCGTGCCGGCGCCGCCGGAGCCGGCCGCCGAGCCGCCGACATACAGGCTCTGGTCGGCGGTGCTGTTGAACGAATAGCCCTTGCTGACGGTGATGGTGCCGCCGTCGAGGATCACCTTGCCGCTGCTGCCGGCGGCGGCGGCCACGTTCAGCGCGCCGGCCAACGACAGCACGCCGTTGCTCTCCACCAGCGTGCCGCTGCCGGCGTTGCCGACGGTGATCGACTGGTGCGCGGTCAGCCCGCCGCCGGCCAGCGACAGCACGCCGGACGCACCCGACTGGTCGCCCAGCACCACCGCGCTGGTGACGATGTTGTTGTCGTTGCCGGCGAAGGTGACCGAGCCGGTGCCGGCCTCGCCGATCAGCAGGCTGCCGCTGAGCACAAACTGCCCGTCCAATTCGGCCTGCCCGTCGGACCCCGTCGTGGCACCCAGCGTCAGCGTGCCGATGCTGAGCAGGCCGTACGGGCCCAGCCGCAACACCCCCTCGTCGCCGCTGCCGCTGCCGACGGTCACGGGGCCGGCGGTGGCGGCCTGGGTATCGACCTCCAGCACGCCGGAACTGACCATGATGCTGGCGCTGTCGGAAAACGTGCTGTTGGGCGCGAACACCGCCATGCCGCCGGCGACGGTCAGCGGGTCGCCCGGCCCCGTCAGCGCCAACCCCTGCTCGAACTCGACGGTGCCGGTGACCATCGCCAGCGCGGCGGCGCCGCTGGTGGTGACCAGCGCGAGGCCGGGGCCGAAGGTGATGGTATCGCCGCTGGTCGGCGCCTCGGTCGCGGCGTTCCCGGCCACCCGCCAGCTGCCCGCCGCCTGGAAATCGCCGCCGACGCCGCCCTGCCAGACGAAGCTTTGCGCCGCCGAGCTGATCGTCACCGGGATGGTCTCGACGAAGGTGCCGCCACCGGTCACCGCGGTGACGGTGATGCTGTCGCTGGTCTGCCCGGCGGCTGGCGTGTAGATCAGTTGCGCCAGCTCGGTGTTGAGCGCCTCTCCCGAAAAATACGGCGACACGAACGGCGAGGCCGGCGTCCAGGTGCCGCCGAGCGACGGGTCCGAGAGCGTGCCGCTCTGCGTGGCGATCGTCAGCGTGTCGGCTTGGCCGAAGGCGAGGCTGGCGGTTTCGACCAGTGCCAGACCGAGCAGTGGCGTGCTGATGCCGGCGACCACGCTGAGGCTGGCCGGCGTTTGCAGGTTGCCGGTCGGCGCGGCGGTGTCGCCCGGCGGCGCCACCACCGGGGTGAGCGCGGCAACCTGGCCCGAATGCGCGTACGGCGCGGTCTCGATGACGCCGGCGTAGCCGGTGGCCTGCGGATCGAGCAGGCGCAGCACGATGTCGCTGGTGCCGCTGCCGTCGGCGTACGAGACGGTCAGATCGACCACGCCCGGCGTCGCGTCGGCCGAGGTGCTGGTGCCGGTGATGTTGGCGCCGAGGAAGGTGATGACGTCGCCGGAACGGTAGCCGGCGATCACGCCCGCGACGCTGGCGCCCGGGTTGATGATCAGTTGCCCGCCGGTATCGCCAACCTTGTCGAAGCTGGGTGCTACGTTGGTGTCCTGGCCGGCGGTATCGACGCCGCGCAGAAAATCGATGGTGGTGGCGGCGCTGATGGTCGCACCGACGCCGAGGTCGAGTGCCGCGCCGGGCACGATGGCGAGCGTGCCGGCGCCGGTCACCTGGGTGTTCAGGATGGTCGGCTGCGGGTACAGGTCGCCCTGGCCGGGCACGACGCTGTTGCCCTCGGCAATGAAGATGCCGCCGGCGGCGAGCGCGAGCGCGCCGGGCAGCAGCCCCTGATCGGCGCGGACAAAACTGCCGCCGCCGACCATCAGCGTGCCGCTGATCGCGGCCTCCCCCTCCAGCAGCAGCGCGCCCTGCCCGCCGTTCTGGCCGACCACGAGGTTGCCGATCACGCCCAGCGTGCCGTCGGTGTCCAGCACGCCGACCGCGCCCGCCTGCGCGCCGAGCACCAGCGAGGAGGTCAGCGTCGGGCCGCCGGCGATGCCGTAGGCGGCGGCGGCCAGTTCGAACCGGTACGGGATCACCCCGTATTGCAGCGCGCCGCCGAAGCCGAAGCCGAGGCTCGACCCCTGTTCGCCGATCAGCAGCCCGCTGCCCGCCTGCCCGATCACGCCGCCCGAGCCGGCGCCGAGCGCGCCGACGCCGATATCGACCTCGCCGGCCGCGTCCGCGCCGGCGCCGACGACAAGGCTGGCGAAGCTCAGTTGCGAATCCGGCGACAGCGCCGCACCGCCGGCCTGGGTGACCAGCAGGCCGCTGCCGGTGACGCCGACCGCCAGTCCGGCCGGCGCGCTCAGCGTCGCGGCGTTGCCGAGATCGAGCGTGCCGCCGCCGTCCACCGTGACCGCAAAGCCGGCGCCGGTGGTGCCGCCGACCAGATCGGAGGTGTCGAGCAGCGTCAGCCCGCCGACCAGCAGCGGCTGCGCGGCAGTCGCCGCGAACGCCACCACGTTGACGACGATGTCGGCCGTCACCGTGCTGCCGGTGACCTGATCGATGGCGCCGACATCGATGGTGTCCAGCCCCGGCGCCAGCGCGCTGAAATCGAGTGCCGCGAGGATGGTGTTGCTGGGGTTGCTGTTGTGCGACGCGTACGGGGCACCCGAGACCACGTCGATGCCAAGCCCGGGCGCGGCCAGTTCGCCGCCGGAGGTGTCGAGGATCAGATTGGTGGCGTCCGGGTCGGTGATGCTCAGCCCGGTCAGTTGCATGACCTCGCCGGCAATCGCCGAGATGGTGCCGGGCAGCACCAGATCGGGGACCGGCAGCACCTCGATGGCGATGCGCCGCGTGACCACCGGGTCGATGCCGTCGGCGACCGTGATGACCAGTTGGTCGGCGGTGACGTTGCCCGGCTCGGTCAGCGTCAGCCCCTGGAACTCGACGGGATAGACGATGCCGAGACCGCTGGCGGTGATGCTGAAACTGAGGAAGTCGGTGCCGTCACCGGTGCTGCCGGCGGGGCCCCCGGTGAGTACGCCGGTCAGCGACGAAATGGTGACGGTGACGTCCGGCTCGCTGGTGATGCCGCCGCTGACGATCGTCGCCGGGGTGTAGATGTAGACCTGATCGGCCGGGTTGTTCAGCGCGATGGCGCTGCCGTTGACCTCGAACGGCAGCAGCGGCGTGCCGGACGCCATGGTTTCTTCGCTCGGCGCCTCGACGATCACGCCCGACGGCGGGGCCATGGCGGCGATCCTTCCTGCTCGGCCGCCGGGCGGTGACTAGTCGATGCCTTGCGACAACCGATCGGTAACCGCTTCGGCGGTGTCTGTCATCCCGCAATTCTGCGCCAGCCGCGCCTGCACCGCCTCCAGCCGCGGGCCGGCCAGCACCCGCTCGGCGTAGCCGCTGCCGTCCCAGATGCGCGGCGCGAAATCCGGATGCAGTTGCATCACGTTGCCGGCGTTGGCGAAGGCGGAGCGGTTGCCGGTGTCGAGGTAGCTCTCGCAGGGCAGGCCCTCGGCCAGGATCACGTCGTGTGCCGCCAGTTCGACGTGATGATAGACGACCGCGTCCGCGTCCTCCTGCACGATGCTGATGCCGTTCAGCAGGCAGCGCACCGGGATCAGCACGCCGTCCGCGAACACCGCGTGGTCCGGGCTGAGCAGCACGTCGTGGCGCGGCTGGCCAAAGGCGTGCGCGCGCACCCGGATGGGCAGCACGTCGCGCGGCCGCCGGTGGCGGCGGCAGTCGATCGCGCGCTCGCCGAGCCAGACGATGCGGGCGAGCTTGCCGGAAACGGTGCGCACGCGCTGGCCCTCGCGCAAATGCTCGACGGCGAGCCCGTTGCGCGCGGTCGCGATGCGCGTGCCGGCGACGAAGCAGGCAATGAAGGGGTCCGGCTGGATGTAGGTCGCGGCGTTGCCGGCGGTGATGAAGCCGTTGAGGAAGACGATCTTGCTGCCGGTGCTGAGGGTGACCTCGGACGGCGCGGCGCCGCCGCCGGACACGCCGGTGATGCGCTCGGACGCGCCCAGCAGAACCTGATCGGCCGCGACGAAATCGGCGATGCTGAGCGTGCCGGGCTGGCCGGTGTAGAAGGCGCCATCGACGTATTCGACGCCGGAGCCGGTCTGCGCGCCGCTGTGGCCGTAGGCGGTGGCCGCGCCGCTGCCCGAAATGATGGTGTCGGCGCCGCCGGTGGCGCCGAAGATCAGGCCGTCCGAGGCGCCGGCGTTGATGGTCACGCCGCCGTCGGCGCCGGGCACGGAAACACCGGCGCCGCTGGCGGGCAACGTGATGGAGCCAAATTTGGCGACGCCGCCGGCAACCGTCATGCCCGACGCTTCCAGGATCGCCGTGCCGGCGGCACCCAGCAGCGAGACGAGGTCGGACATCGCCCCCAGCGTGTCGCCGCTGCCGCCGCCGGCGACGGTGGTGACGCCGGATTGCGCGGCGCTGCCGACCAGCAGGCTGTTGCCGCCGCTGCCGGCATGCAGGTCGCCGCTGGCGCCGACGATGCTGTCCGACCCGGTGTTGCTCGCCCCGCCCTCGCCATTGCCGAGCAGGGTGACGGCGGCGGCGCGCACGGTATCGACGATGTCGCTGGCGCCGGCATTGACGGTGAAGGCGCCGCCGAGCGTGGCGTTGCCGAGGATGTCGATGGTGCCGCCGCCGGCAGCACCGGACAGCGACACGCCGGTGCCGGGCAGCGCGCCGACCGATTCGCGGCCTGCGCCGAAATAGACCGTGCTGGCCGGCACCGAGGCGGCCAGATTCTCCACCAGGGCGGTGCCGCCGGCCTCGACCGAGACGAGGTTGCTGGCGTCGGCCAACTCCAGGTCGGCATAGCCGTCGATGCGGACGGTGTCGTCGTTGCCCAGTTGGATCAGCGTCTGGTCGAACGTGGTGGCGGTGTTGACCGCCGTGTCGACCAAAATCTCGGCGCCGCCGGCCAGCGCGTTGATGTTGCCGTCGCCGAAGCTGGTGCCGGCGATCACGGTACTGGGCGTGACATCGACGCCGATGGTGTTGGCGCCGGCGGCGAGGTCGATCAGGCTGCTGCCGCCGCCGATCACGATCAGGCTGCCGGCGACCGAGGCGGCGGTCTGCGTGTAGGTCAGGCCGGCCGCGCCGGCGACGATGGTTTTGGCGGTGGCCGAGGCGTCGGTGATGGTGGCCGGCAGGCTCGCGTCGGCGACGATTGCGTCGAAACTGGTGTCGGCCGGCAGCGTGACGGCGCTGGCGGACTCGCCGGCAAACAGCAATTCGGTGCCGCTGGCGGGCAACGTGCCGACGAACGGCACCGCGGCGGCCGGGTCGGCGGCGACGACGGAACTGACGGCGGTGAGCGCGGGTTGCGCCAAAGCTGCCGCCGCGTCGGTCGTGAACACGACGCTCACGACGTCCCCCGCCGCGCCAAGGACGGTGGCAGTGCTGGGCATTCAGGAAACTCCTAGGCGACGGCGCGGCCGCGGCGGCGGCGCGAAACTGTCGCGACGCGACCGGGGCTTACGCCACCAGGGCGGGCCTGCCCAGACCCGACGACGGCATCGACCCGCCGCGACCGGGCGCGCGCGGTGGCGCTCGCCGGCCCGGCCCGACAGTTATTTGTCCCGCAGCAGCGGCAGCTTCAGCCACGACGACAACGGTGTCGCGTTGTCCAGCTTGGTCGGGTAGTTGAAAATCGTCTTCGCGCCATCGCGCAGCAGCGGCAGGTTGAAGTGTGCCGAGAACGACGTGGTGGACAGCGTTGCGATGTTCCAGAACTTCGACAACGGGGTCGGTTCGTCGTACTTGGTCGGCCAGTTGAGGTACGAGGACAGCGGCGCCGCGTCGTCCACGGCAAACGGTGTATGGTCCACTTCAGCAACTCCAGAGTCGATCGGGTTGAACTGATTGAGAATTCTGATAGCCAGCAGCGCGCGGCCGAAATGCGGGCGAGCGACGATCAGCGTGCCGCCGCGCAGCACGCCTGCGGCGAGAATTTTGGCATTCTCCTTCGTGACTTGGGCCTTCACGATCGCCTTGATGACCGCGTCCAGATCGTTCGCCCGCTCGGCGGTCGGCGCGATGAGTTGGGCCTCTTCTTCGGAAAAGCGGAACTTTCGCAACTCCGCCATTGCCGCTTCGGCCTGTTCGGCGTGGCCGTAGAGGCGGCAAATAACCTCGGTCATGCAGTCTCTCCATTTCGCCCGGGCTGCGGGTCGTCACCCTTGCATCGGGCCTGCTACGGGTCAGGCATAAGCCGCGTCGCGTCTGATCAGCGGCAGCATTGTTATCAGTGTCGCGAACAGCAACACGATTTCAATACCATACACACAATCATAGCCCATCGCCGCACCGCTGCCGCCCTGCGCCAGCAGTGCCGCCACGGCATCGCGGATGATGCCGCCAAGTGCGATCGCCAGCCCGGCAGCCGATGCCTGTACCGCACCCCAGGCCCCGAGAGCGAGTCCGGTCTGGTGTCGCGGTGCAAGATTCATCGTCGCCGTCAGTGTGCCGTGGCCGAACAAGCCCGCCCCGAAGCCGATCAACAGCGTCCCCGTGCCGAACAGCAACGCCGAGGACGCCGGCGCCGCGGCGATCACCGCGAGGAAAGCGGGGATGCCGATCAGCGCGCCGTAATTGGCCATCCGGAACGGATCGAACCCCCGGCTGAGCACGCGCGAGGCCAGGCCGAACCCGAACAGCCCGCCGACCGCCAGCGTCGCGGTCAACTTCGTGGTATCGCCGACGGTCAGATGCAGGATCTGGCCGCCATACGGTTCAAGCAGGACGTCTTCCATGCTGAACGCCATGGTGCCGAGCCCGACCGCGACCAGCCGGCGGACGACCTGCCCGCCATGGGTGAAACTGGCCCAGGATTCGCGGAAGTTGGGCTGGCGCTGCGGTTGCGGCCCGGCGGAGCGATTGCGGCCTTCCTGCTTCCACAGCGCGACGCCGTTGAGCACGATGGTCAGCACCGCCGCCCCCTGGATCACCTGGACCAGGCGCCCGGGGGTGAAGTCCGCCAGCACCCAGCCGAAGATCAGGGCGCTGGCGATCATGCCGAACAGCAGCATGACATACATCAGCCCGACGACCTTGGGCTGCGACTCCGTCGGTGCAAGGTCGGTGGCCAGCGCGAGCCCCACCGTCTGCACGGTGTGCAAGCCGGCGCCAACCAGCAGGAACGCCAGCGCCGCACCGACATCGCCGACCCAGCCCGGTGCTGTCGCCGCGTTGCCCTGGTGCGCCAGCACCAGCAGCGCGAACGGCATGATCGCGAGGCCGCCGAACTGCACCATGGCGCCGCGGTAGATGAACGGCACCCGCTTCCAGCCGAGTTCCGAGCGATGATTGTCGGAGCGGAAGCCGATCAGCGCCCGGAACGGCGCGAACAGCAACGGCAACGAGATCATGATGCCGACCAACGAGGCGGGAACCCCGAGTTCGACGATCATGACCCGGTTGAGTGTCCCGATCAGCAGCACCAGCGCCATGCCGACCGAGACCTGGAACAGCGACAGGCGCAACAGCCGCGACAACGGCAAATCCGGCGTTGCCGCGTCCGCGAATGGCAGGAAGCGGGACCCCATTCCGACCCACGCCCGCATGGCAGTTCGGCTGACACGGTTCATCGCAAGACCAATTCGTATGGCGGCGGATCAGGGTCTGTTGGGCGCGGTTGCCAAATCGCTCCGCGAAGCTTGACACGCAGACAGGTACCTGCCCCGGTGGCGTGGCACGACAAGCGAGGCATGCCGCCCAGCTCGCCGCCCACGGCACGCAAGCAGCCGCCGGGACCCGAAGATCCCGGCCCCTTGCTCAGGTCACCGAGACACCACGCGGCGTTAGTTCGCCGGCGTGATCTTCGACGTCAGTGCCGCCATCTGCGAGCCACCGGCCTGCGCCGGGACATCGAGCTGCGACACCTTCGCCTTCGAGCCGCCCTGCCAATAGGCGCTGAACCATGTCGTGTGCGACAGCACAGCGAAATGGACCAGCAACGCCGTGACGGCAACGCTGCCCAGCATCAGCGGCAGGCCGACGCCAGGCTTAACCACCGTCCAGATTGCGCCTTGATTCATAACAACCTCCTAGTGCAGCCAGGGCGAATAGATGTAGGAAAGGAAGTGCGCGACCACCGCGATGGCGAAGAACACACGCGCGCCGTCGATGACGTGCTTGTGGAGCTCTTCGGATTCCTTGAGAGTGAGGCCGGTTGGCCAAACTCTGTTCGAGTCAGTTTCAGACATTCCCATTACTCCTCTGAGTTGCCTACCAAGGTCCCACGAGTGCCCTGCCGCACCCAAACGTATGTTTTTCACAGCACCCCCACCGACCAACGCCCGGTTGCGGTGTGCTGTTCTTCCCTGCCTCGAAACATAACGCACGCTGTCGACGGCGAGCCGGCGCGAGTGCCATGCGCGCGTGGTGTGGTGACCGGTTTAGGCGTCTCTCCTGATGCGCGGCCAAGTGTCACGATAAACTGACAACTCTCTTTGTCAACCCTTCACGACACTTTTCCCGGGTGGATTTTTGCCAGCGGAACATTGCGGCAGCGGTCCGGGCTTGCCGCCGCCGCAGCCACCGGCCAAATCCATGGAAATCTGTCGCAACCAAGCCGCAGACGCGGCAAGAATTGGGAGCCCGCCATGCGCATCATCATTCTGCTGCTGGCGCTGCTGCTGCTGCCGCCCGGCGCGCGCGCCGAGTCGTCGCGGTTGGACGACATCCTGCAACGCGGCACCCTGCGCGTCGGCCTGACCGGCGATTATCGGCCGTTTTCCGCCAAGGCGCCGGACGGCACGATGGCGGGACTCGACGTCGATCTGGCGCAAAACCTGGCGCAGTCGCTCGGCGTGGCGCTACAGATCGTGCCGACCGCGTGGCCCTCGCTGCTGGCCGACCTGCGCGCCGACCGCTTCGACATCGGCATGGGCGGCATCACCATCACGCTGGAGCGGCAGCGGGCGGCGTTCTTTTCGGCGCCCGCGCTGCGGTCCGGCAAGACGCCGATCGCGCGCTGTGCGGATCGCGACAAGTTCACCACGCTGGCCGAGATCGACCGCCCCGGCGTGCGCGTGATCGTCAACCCCGGCGGCACCAACGAGCGCTTCGACCGCGCCAACCTGCATCAGGCCGAGATCGTGGTGTTCCCCGACAACACCAGGATTTTCGACGAACTGGCCGCCGGCCGCGCCGACCTGATGATCACCGACGGGGTGGAGACGCGGTTGCAGCAGAAATTGCACCCGGAGTTGTGCGCGATCCACCCGGACGCGCCGTTCGACCACAGCGAACTCGGCTACCTGCTGCCGCGCGACATCGCCTGGAAGCTGTATGTCGACCAGTGGCTGCACCAGATGCAGGAGACCGGCGCGTACGCCCGCGAAGCCGCGACATGGCTGGAGTGAGCGGTCAGGCGGAAAACAGCCGCGTCGCCGCCTGCCGCACCCGCAGCGCCACCGCTTCCGGCCCGATCGCGGCGGTCAGCGCCGTCATCGGCACTTCCAGCGCCAGCGGAATGCGCGGTGGCATGTGCGACACGATCGTCTTGATGTCGATCTCGCCCTCGCCCGGCGGCAGCCGCTCGACGCGGCCGGCGTGCAGCAACTCCTCGGTGGTGTAGCCCGGCCGCACCATCGCGTCGGCGACGTGGATGAACGGCAGGCGCGCGGCCGGCATCGCATCGAGGTCGGCGAGCGTG
>Ga0302279_10003898_pt1 | contig 18079 bp, 13 predicted proteins | sample III_Bog_N3_3_FD_194541 | JGI IMG/M metagenome (GOLD analysis project Ga0302279, IMG submission 194541) | Peat permafrost microbial communities from Stordalen Mire near Abisko, Sweden - III_Bog_N3_3 | ecosystem: Environmental > Terrestrial > Soil > Wetlands > Peat | place: Sweden: Abisko...
TCGAAGCCCTGGCCAAGGACCTGGAGTCCTTTGTGCAACGACACCAGACGAGCCTCTTCGTCATCGCCAGCACGGCGGTGCTGGCGAGATTGCGCGCCTCGACGGTGAGCGCGACGTTCGTCGAGCGACGCCACGCCGCCTCGACGCTGGCGCACGCGAGATGCGTGGTCTACATCTCCGACGGTGCGCGGTTTCCCTCCTTCGCCGTCGCTTCGTTCGCGGCTGGCGTGCCGACCCTGGCGCGCGCCAACGAGATCAATCGTGAACTGCTCAATGGCGCGGCCGTCCTGATTCACCGAGATGATGAGGCGATGGACGCGCTCGAGGATCTCTGGACCAACGAACCACGTCGCGCGATACTGCGCGCGGCCGGACTGGCGCGCGCCGCCGACTTCTCGCCCTGGACGGTGGCGTCGGCCTACGCCAGTCTCTACGCCGACGTGGCTCACCGGAGTCGCGTATGACCCGGCGCATCATCGTCAGTGTGGACCAGTTGTACCGGCCTCAGCCCGGCGGAATCGGATCGTACGTCCGCGGCCTGGTGGAGGGGCTCTTGAGTGTTGACGAGAAACTTGACGTCATCGGCGTGGGTCCGCATTCGCGACCAGAGGCGGTACGCCAACTGGGTATCCCCGTGCGCAGCACGCCGTTGTCGTTGCGACTCTTGACCCAGGTTTGGGCGCGCTACCCCTTCGGGGTTCCCTCCGACGCCAACGTCGTGCACGCCACATCGGTGGCGGGACCCTTCGGCGGCGGTACCCGCCGAGCGGTGCACACGGTGACGATGCACGACCTGCTCTGGCGTGACGAACCCGAGTCGTCGACGCCCAACGGGATCCGCTTTCACGAGTCGCGCCTTCAGTTCTTGTTGCGCACTGAGCATTTGCGCATCATTACGACCTCGCCACGACTGGGGGTGCGGCTGTTTCAGATCGGCATCGACCCCGACCGGATCCGCTTCGCGCGACTCGGCGTCGACGACGCCGCAGTCGCCGCGGCAGACTCAGAACGGGTACGTCATGAACTGGCCTTACATGGTGTGGCGGGCCCCTTCACCTTCTACGCAGGAACCCGTGAGCCTCGCAAGAATGTCGAGCGACTGGTGCGCGCACATCGTCTCGCGCGCAACATCTCACCCGAACTCGGACCACTGGTGTTGGCCGGCCCCATCGGCTGGGGGCAGGTCGACACTGGCGACGCCGTGGTGTTGGGTCTCGTTGACCGGTCACTCCTGCTCGGTCTCTACCGCGACACCACCGTCAACGCCTACGTGCCGCGCGCAGAGGGCTGGGGCCTGCCCCCGGTAGAGGCCCTGCACGCGGGTTCGCGGGTGGTCGCCTCGAGCAATTGTCCGAGCGTCGACGGCAACCCCGAAGTGACCCTGGTTGATCCGCTACAAGATGATTCGATCGCCGAGGGCCTACTGCGAGCGCTCGAACAAGGCGACGACGCTACGAGTCGCGAACGTCGACGGGCATCAGTCGCCGACATGACGTGGCACAACTGCGCCATCGATCACCTCAAGGCGTGGCTGTGAAACTGGCCCTCGACACGTCGGCGGTCCCCAATCAACCCGCGGGGGCGGGTCGCTACGTAGTGGAACTGGCGCGGCGTCTCCCCGGGCGCGGCATCGACACGACATTGATCACGCGCCGCGGTGACGACGCCCGCTGGCGTCAATACTCGCCCGACGCGCACGTGGCGCCACTGGTGCCACGGGCCAGGGTGGCGCGACTCGCCTACGAGGTCACCCGTCTGGGCCGCTCGGAGGTCGCGCGCACTGCCGACGTCTGGCACGGGCCGCACTATACGATGCCGCGTCAAGGATCCACCCCCTGCGTGGTGACGATCCACGACATGACGTTCTTCACCAATCCTGAATGGCACGAACGAGCCAAGGTCATCTTCTTTCGTCGTGCTATTGCCTATGCCGCGCAGCATGCCCAGGCGATCATCTCGGTGAGTGAGTTCACCGCGCGCCTGATTGACCAGTTACTCGAGGGCCACGCGCCCGTGGTCGTCGCCCCCCTCGGCGTGGACCTCGGCCGCTTCTCGCTCGACGCCGTCGGCGACGCAGAGAAGTTGCGCGCCCACGGCCTGCGAACCGACGTCGATTACTTCCTCTTCGTGGGAACCTTCGAGCCCCGCAAAGGCATCGACGTGCTTCTCGATGCCTTCACCGAGGTGGCCCAGGAGAATCCCCTGGTCGAACTGTGGTTGGCGGGGCAGCACGGATGGGGGGTCGACAAGGTTGAGGCGCGACTCTCAACGCACGTGGCGGCCTCGCGAATCCGTCGACTGGGTTTCGTCCCCGACGACGCGCTCGCACCATTGCTGCGCGCCTCGCGCGCCGCGGTGTACCCCTCGCGAGGGGAGGGGTTCGGACTGCCCGTCCTCGAGGCACTGGCCTGCGGCGTACCGGTCGTTACGTCGCGAAACACGGTGATGGAAGAGGTGGCTGGTCCCGCCGCCATCCTGACGGCGGCCGGTTCGGCGCCGGACCTGGCCCGCGCGATGCTGGAATTACTCGAACTCTCACCCGAGCAGCGGGCGCACGCCTCGCGGGTTGGACGTGACCGTGCCGAGACTTTCACGTGGGAACGTTGCGTCGATCAGCACGTGGTCGCCTACCATCGTGCACGAGGAGAATGACGTGCGCGCACTAATTACCGGAGGCCAGGGCTTTGTCGGCGGGCATTTAGCCCGCCATCTTCGCGACGCGGGTGACGTGGTCACGGTGGCCGACCGCGAGGTGGACGTGACGGACCGTGCCGCGCTGTCCACGGCCATGGCGTCGTCGCGTCCCGAGGTCATCTACCACCTGGCGGCCATGACCAGCGTCGCCGAATCATGGAAGCGGCCGGCGGAGTACACGCGGGTGAATGTGCTCGGCACCGCTCACCTGCTCGACGCGGCCCACGAGGTGGTGCCCGAGGCCCGCGTCGTCCTGGTCAGTTCCGCTGAGGTCTACGGCATCGTGCGCGAGGAGGACCTGCCCCTCAGCGAGAGCTTCGCGACCGCACCCGCCAACCCGTATTCGACGAGCAAGCTCGAAGCTGAACTCGTTGCCCGTGAGGCCGTCCGTACCCGTCAACAGGGCGTCGTCATCGCTCGACCCTTCAACCACATCGGTCCCGGCCAATCGCCCACGTTCGTGGTACCCGCCCTCGTGCGGCGCATGCTTGACGCCACGGCGCAGGGGCTTCACTTCATCATGGTGGGTGATCTCAGCACCCGTCGCGACTTCAGTGACGTTCGCGACGTGGTGCGCGCGTATCGGCTGCTCGCCGAGTGGGGCCGCCCCGGCGAGGCCTACAACGTGGCCTCGGGCCACGACGTGGCCCTGTCGGACGTCGCCGAGGAGATCCGCAAGCGCATCAATCCAAATCTGGAGATGCTGGTCGACCCTGAGTTGTTGCGTCCAGTCGAGGTGCCGGTGAGCCGAGGAAGTTTCGCGAAACTTCACGATGCGACCGGCTGGGAGCCAACGATTTCCCTGGCGCAATCGCTCGACGACGTGATCGACGTCGAGCGCTCGCGCTAAGTCGCGTCAGCGCGGGACTCGCGAAGGTCTTGGTGGCTCTGTCGTGTCATGTAGCCCCAGGTGAAGAGAACTAGCCTTGAGCTACAGATGGAATCCCGTGCTCCGGCCGTAGTTGCCGTCGTCGTTACCACTGGTCCGGGCCCCGGCCTCGAAGCCGCATTGGCCTCGATCGTCGCTCAGGACTATGGGGAACTCAGCCTGCTCGTCGTGGCGAACGGGTCCGACGAGCACGTCGCGGCACGGGTCGCGGTGGTGGCGCCGTCGGCGTTCGTGAAGATTCTCGACCAGAATCGCGGCTTCGCGGCGGCGTGCAACGAGGCGTCGCTGATGGTGGAGGGCTCGGCCTTCTTCTTGTTCTGCCACGATGACGTACGCCTCGACCCCGACTGCGTCGGCCTGATGGTCGAGGCGGCCTTTCGCACCAACGCCGGCGTGGTGTCACCCAAGTTCGTCAACTACGAGGACCCCCTGGTTCTACTGCACGTGGGAGAGACCAGCGACCGTTTTGGCGTCGTGCGCGACCGCGTGGAGCCCGGCGAGATCGATCACGGACAACAAGACCTCGAGCGCGACGTGTTCGTGGCCCCGGGCGGCGTCACGTTGGTGCGTTGCGACCTTTTTCGCACTCTGCGAGGATTCGACCCGTTGATCCCGCTCATCGGCGAGGACCTGGACCTGTGCTGGCGCGCGCAGGTGGCCGGCGCACGCATTATCGTCGCCCCTCAAGCACGCGTCGCCCACCGCGAGACGATCGCCACGGGAGAGCGCGCGATGGGCGCCCGCGGCACTCGTCACGCGTCACGTCAACTCCTCCAGCGCCGCCACCAGTTGTTGGTGGTGGCAACGGGATGGCGGTTCTGGCGCACGCTGCTGACGATGGTCGAACTCTTGGTGATGGACGTCATGGAGGCGGGACTCGCGCTGCTCGGTCGTGATTCAGACCGAGTGGGCGCCATCGTGGGATCGTGGACGTGGCTGTTCCATAACCGCCAGCGCATCACGGAGCGTCGCCGCCAACGCCGGGACACGCGCGTCTTGAAGGACTCGGAACTACTGCGCCTCCAAGACGCTGGCGCCAGTCGGCTCCAGCGCTTCTTCCTCGTGCTGGTACGCGAGGGACTCGAGAGCGCGCGCGGCATCTTGCCCGATCAATTGCCCGAGACTGAGGGGCCGAGCGGCGAGACCGCCGACGGCGTGGGTTTCGCTGCGGCGTTCGCCGAGGACGAGGTCTTCGACGAGGGCATCGGACTCAGTGAGAGCCGGGTGCGCCCCTCGAGGTTCCTCACGTCGTTTCGTACCCAGGCGTTGGTCATCGCCGCGCTGGCGCTCCTGTGGGCCATCGGGGCACGCAATCTGGTCGCGATGCATCTTCCCCTGATCGGTCGCCTGGCACCGCTCGACTCGTGGTGGTCGACGTGGCGACACTTCTTCGCATCGTGGTCACCGAATGGCGTGGGCACGGGAGCGCCCGGGATGCCCGGCTACGGAATCCTGGCCTTCGCCGGCACCTTCGTGCTCGGTCGCATGGGCATCTTGCCGCGCCTGGCACTCATCGCCGCGGTCCCGGTGGGCGCCATTGGCGTGGCGCGACTCTTGAAGGGCCGAGTCTCCAATCGGGCGCGCATCGTGGCTGCCGTGGCCTACATGGCCCTGCCCAGCGGCCTCAACATGATCGGTCAGGGCCGCGTCGACGTGCTCGCCGTGGTGGCCGGACTTCCCTTCATCGTTCGTCGCGTCCTCGACCTGCTCGACGTCCCGGGGTTTCGTCAGACGCCCTATGGCGAGGCGGTACCCTTCGGGCACCGTGGATGGCGCACCACCGAGGCCGGCCAGCGGATGAGCGCCATCATGCTGATCGCCTTCGTGAGCGCCATGGCGCCCGCGACGCTAGTGGTGGTCGTGATCCTCATCGTGGGCGTGACGCTCGCTCGGGCACTTGAGCCCGACGAGAGCAGTCGGGCCACGCCGTGGCGACTGCTCGGTTCGATCGTGGTCAACGTGGCCATCTTCTTGTTGCCCCTGACCATCGACACGGCAATCGCCGGTCGCCGCGCGTTGGGGGTGTTCGGCACCATTCGAGGTCCGTGGTCGGTGCCGACCTTCAGCGACTTGCTGCGCGGCGTCGACGGCGGATTCGGCAACAACTGGTGGGGGTGGCTCTGGCCCGCTCTGGCACTCGCGGCGTTGATCATGACCCGCCGACAACGCCGGGCCATCGCTTCCAAGGCCGCGATGGTCGCGACGCTGACGTTGCTGGTGATCACCGTGAGCGACCACCACTGGCTGGGAGCCTTTGCCCCCGACCTCGATGTTCTGCTCGTCCTCTACGGGGTCATGCTCGCGGTACTGGTCGGTCTGGGCGTGGCCGCTCTCGAGAACGACGTGCGTTCCGCTGGTTTCGGTTGGCGCCAGGTCCTCGCGGCGACGACGGTCGTGGCGATGGTATTGGCCCCATTGGCGTGGCTCGTGACGTTGGGGAGCGGTCGATTCGACCTGCCCACGTCATCCATCGCCGAGTCGTTATCGACCCTGGCGCCACCCACCGCCACGCAGTACCGCGTGCTGTGGCTGGGCGATCCCTCCATCTTGCCGGTGTCCGGTTGGACGGTCGCGCCCGGGCTCGCCGCAGCCACGTCGATGAACGGGCTGCCTGGTGGCGATGGCCTCTTCAGCTCGCCGAGCTCTGGAACGACCGACACGATCATTGAGGCGGTCAACACCGCGCTCCAGGGTCGCACCGTGAACCTCGGTCAGCTCCTCGCGCCAGCCGGTATCTCGGCGATCGTGGTGATGAATGCTTCGGCGCCCCAGCTCGCCGGCGTCGAGTCCTCACCGGTGCGCGAGGTGCCCGCGCGACTCGAACCCTCGCTGAGCGCCCAGACCGACCTGGCGCTCGAACTCTCCACCTCGACGGTGCAGGTCTACGCCAACGCCGAGTTCTCCGGGGTCATCCGCGAACGCTCATCGAAGTCGGCGCCATGGAGTTCGGTGCTCTCGCCGATCACCAATGCCGGTTCGGTCACGGGTGGCGACCAGGTGGAGGCCGGTCTGGCCCCGGCCAGCGCTTTCTCGCTCAACGTGAACGGTCACGCCCTGGCGCGCAGTTCGCTCGATGGCTGGGCTGGTGTCTACACCGTGCCGGCGTCGTCGCCCAGCGTGACCGCCACCCTCAGCCTGCACCGGTTTCCACTTAACGGACTGCTGGCCTTCCTCACGTTGTTGATGTGGTCGATTATCTGGTTGGGATTCGGATGGATCCACCGCTTGGAATGGCTCTTCACTGGTCGTGCACGTCGCGCCCGGCACACGCGCGGACCTCGACGTTCACGCCGGGAGGTCGACAACGATGCGTAGATCGGGCTGGCCCCTTCTCCTCACGGTGGTCATCATCCTCGCCGCTGTGGGCGTGCTCAATGTCAAGGGCGCGGTGACCAATCCGGTGCCCAATCCGGGAGCGGCGGGACCCACGGCAGAATCGAGTGCGCTCTACTGCACCGGCTTGAGCAACGCGCACGGCGATCTACGTGGCATCGTCGTCTTCATCAACACCACCAACGCTCCACGCCAGGTCCTGGTTCACGCGGTCGCCACCAACGCGGCCTCGGCGGTGGCCACGGCGTTCACGTTGGGACCCTACGCACGCCACGTGGTGACGCCCACCAACGTGCTCGTCGGTGACACTTACGCTCTCGCCGCCCAGGTGGACGGCGGGGGAGTCAGCGCGGAGCAAGTGGTGACCCGCTACGGTACGACGGCACCGTGCGTGAACGAGGGAGTGACCAACTGGTACGGATCCGGCTTCGACACGACGGTCGGCTCTCAGGCACTCTTGAGTGTCTACAACCCGACTGCCACGGCCGCGGTGTTCAACGTCACCACCTTCTCACCCAGTGGCTTCTTATCACCGGCGGCTCTGCAGGGGGTGAGCGTGGGACCCCACGCCGAACTCGCATTGAACCTCGGTGACGAAGTGGTGGCCACTCAGAACTTCGGTGCCCAAGTCACGGTGCTCCGCGGATCGCTCGTGGTCGTGGGCGACCAGATATCCAAGGACACCTCGTCGCTGAACTACGGTACGTCGTTGCTGGCCTCGACGGGTGCGTTCCCTCTCGTGACGACGGCCAACCGGGCCGTCGCCGAAGTTCGCATCGCCAATCCCGGTGCTGCGGCGGCCACGGTGACCATCCGGGTCAAATTGCGCAAGTTCAACATCGCGCCCCAGTCGACGGTCATCGCGCCCTATCACAGCGCGATGATCACCATCACGCCCAACACCGCTATTCCTGCCGCGGGTGAAGCGTCCTTGACGATGACGTCGAATCAGGCGGTGGTCGCTACGCTCGCCACCGGTACCTCGAGCGGGCTCACCTTGAGTCCGTTGGGCACCCCCGTCGCGCGCGCCATCCTCTCGGACGTGACGGGCGGCGGCTTTGGCGAAGCGACGCTGACGAATGCGTCAGCTGGCACGAGCGAGGTCGGTTGGATTCTGCTGCATCATGGCGCCATCACGGCCACGGGGACCACATCGGTGGCGGCGGGGGACACTATCTCACTCGGTGTTCTCCTGCACGGCCGTGCGAAACTGCAGGGCTCCACGCTGGTCATGACGAGCCCTACCGCAGCTCTGGTGGTGAATGCGATCCTCAGTACGTCACCGGGCGGGGTGACGTTGGCTTCTGCCCTAAACGGCGGGTAGCGTCGGCGGCTGCCAGGTGGGTGCGGCCGCTCCCACCGGTGAAGGCGCCGGGGCGACGTTGCCGTTCGTCGAGCTCTCGCTCGGCTCGGCCGGGGCCTGACGCAGACCCAACGCGCTCACGGTCTTGGTGCCAGCCGGGTGCACCGGTTCGCCGTGGGCCTCGTCAATGAGTTGCGCGGCGGCTTCGCCATCGATCGTCTCGTGCTCGAGCAAGGCGCGCGTGAGGGCCTCGAGCCCGCGGCGATGGAGGGTCAGGACCTCGATGGCGCGTGATTCCTGCTCGCGCAAGATGCGCTCGACCTCGTCGTCGATGATCTGTGACGTGTGGTCCGAGTAGTCGCGAGTGTGCATGAGGTCCTCGCCCAAGAAGACCTGATTGTTCGAACCCCAGGCCATTGGCCCGATCTCCTTGGACATGCCCCATTCGCGCACCATGCGTCGGGCCAGTTCAGTGTTGCGCTGCAGGTCGTCGGCGGCGCCGGTCGAGAGGTCGCCGTAGACGAGGAGCTCCGCGACGCGCCCGCCCATCCGCATGCACAACGAGTCCTCGAGGTGTTGGCGCGACATGATGTAGCGGTCCTCCTCGGGCAGGGTCATCGTCACGCCCAGCGCCATGCCCCGCGGAATGATGGTGATCTTGTGCAGGGGGTCGGTCTTGTCGAGGACGTAGGCGAGTAGGGCGTGGCCCGACTCGTGGTACGCGATGCGCTCGCGCTCGTCATCGTGCAGAATCATCGAGTCGCGCTGTTGACCCATCATGACGCGGTCGCGGGCGGTTTCGAAGTCCTCCATCGAAATGGTCGTGGAGTTACGCCGCACCGCGTGCAGGGCGGACTCGTTGACCAGGTTGGCGAGGTCGGCACCACTCATGCCGGGAGTGCCGCGCGCCACCATGTCCAGCGAGACGGTGGCGTCCATGGGTTTGCCCTTGGAGTGGACCTCCAGGATGGGCAGGCGCTCGTCGAGGTCGGGCAGCGGCACGACGATCTGGCGGTCGAAACGGCCTGGTCGCAACAAGGCGGGGTCGAGGACGTCTGGTCGGTTGGTGGCCGCGATGACGACGATTCCCTCGGTGGGGTCGAAGCCGTCCATCTCGTTGAGCATCTGGTTGAGGGTCTGCTCACGTTCGTCGTGGCCACCGCCCACTCCCGCACCGCGCTTGCGGCCAATGGAGTCGATCTCGTCGATAAAGACGATGGCGGGCGACTGCTTGCGTGCGGTGGAGAAGAGGTCTCGCACCCGGCTGGCCCCCACGCCGACGAACATCTCCATGAAGTCTGATCCCGACACCGAGAAGAAGGGCACACCCGCCTCACCGGCGACGGCACGCGCGAGCATGGTCTTACCCGTGCCCGGGGGGCCCACCAGCAAGATGCCCTTGGGAATGAGCGCGCCAATGGCGGTGTAGCGGCCGGGCGTCTTCAAGAACTCCACGACTTCGCTGATCTCCTGCTTGACGCCGAGGTAACCCGCGACGTCGGCGAAGGTGGTCTTGGGCCGGTCCTGGTTGAATTGTTTGGCCTTAGAGCGGCCCACCGACATCATGCCGTTCATCTGGCCCTTGGCCTGGCGCGACAGGAAGATCATGAACCCGCCGAAGATCAGGATCCAGATCAAGTAGGGCAGTAGCGACGCGAGAAGACTCGAGGGATTAGCGAAGTTCACCGACACGTTGTCGGTACGCAGCGTCGTGACTTCGTCGCTCAGCACCGGGACGGGCCCGTTGGTGGTGTAGTTGGTGCCGTCGCTGAGTTGACCGGTGATGATGCCCGAACTGTTGCTGATACTCGCCGAGATCACCTTCTGGCTCTTGGCGTAACTCAACAAGTTGGAGTACGAGACATTCTTGACGGTCTTGGAGGGGAAGAGCGAGGAAATGACGAGGAATCCCACCAAGAACAAGACCACGGCGAAGATCACGACGCGGCGTCGATTCTCCGGTGGCATGGGAGTGGGACCACCCGGCACGTACTTGCGCCAGTTGTTTTCTTCGGGGGCAGGCATTGTCACGTTTCTAATCTAGAGGTGCTTGGTGACACCTTGTTCCGAGGACCTGTGCAAAAACCCTGAGTTGTTAGCGTAAGGGGTAGTGACGGACACGAATCTTAAGAATCAGCCCCGCGTCGTGGGCATCCTCGTGATGGCCGTCGCGGGTTATCTCCTGGGACAGGTGCTGGCCTCGGTGCTCGACGCGGTCGTGGCGTCGGCCACTCACTTCCCCGGTGGCGTGAACGCGATCGCGAAACTCAACGATCCGCCGTGGTGGTCAAATGTCGTGGGATTAGCAGGACTTTGGGTGGGCTTCTTCGTCGCCATCTATTTAGCGAGGCACCGCGGTGGACTCGAGCCGCTGCCCCAGGCGTGGCGCCTGCGCGGCGCCGACGTCCTCTACCTCGTCCTCGGGGTGCTCTGTCAACTGGTGGTCGGACTGGCCTACGCGCCGTTCCATTTTAAGAATATGAACAAACCGGTCGACCACCTTTTTGGCGCGGCCCACGGCGCGACGTTCGTGCTGCTGGCCGTGATGACGGTGCTGGGCGCGCCGATAGTCGAGGAGTGGCTCTTTCGCGGCGTTGTCTTTCGCGCGCTCGACGCGGGCCTTGGCGCGAGGTGGGGCCGGCGTGGCACGGCGGCCGCGGTGGGTCTGAGCGCTTTGATCTTCGCGTTGGCGCACGCCGAGTGGTTGCAGTTGCCGGGGCTGTTCTTTTTGGGCGTGGTGTTGGCGGTCGTGGTACTTCGTTCGCAGCGCCTCGTACCTGCAGTGGCGACCCACGTGGGCTTCAACGCGCTCACGATGACCTCGCTCGTGCTGCAGAGGCTGCATCACTGATGCGTCGACTCCGACACCTCAGCGTCCTGGCGTGGATTGACGTGGTCGCGGTGTTGTCCGTCGTCGTCGTCGTGTTCTGGTCGCTGCATCCGAACCTGGTCCTCTCATCCTCGTTGATCACCGGCGGCGACACTGGTTCGCACCTCGCGTTACCCGCGTTCCTTCGCAGTCAGAGTGATCTCTTCAACCTCACGCCGTGGTATCCGGGATGGTTCGACGGAATGCCGGCCTACACCTACTACTTCGTGCTGCCGGACTACTTCGCCGTCGTGGGCAGCTACCTGATCGGTTTCGCGGTGGCCTTCAAGTTGGCGACCATCGTGGGATCCCTCTTGATGCCGGTGGGCGCCTACGTCATGGCCCGACTCTTTCGCGCGCCACGCCCGGTGCCCGCGGCGCTAGCGCTGGCGACGCTGCCCTTCCTCTTCGATGCGAGTTTCACCATCGACGGAGGCAATCTCTTCTCGACCATGGCTGGCGAGTACGCGTTCTCATTGTCGTTAGCGCTGAGCTTGTTCACCATCGGCCTCTTCGCGCGCGGCGTGCGAACTGGTCGCGGCTACTGGTGGGCAGCAATCGCCCTCTCGCTCACGCTGGCGTCGCACCTCTTACCTTGGCTGTTCTCCCTGGGCGCCATCGCCGTCCTAGTCGTGCTCGAGTTGCTGCACCGGCGCGGTCTGGGAGACCCGCGCGAGGAGTCGGTCACCGGCGACTTCGCGCGGCCAATTCGCTTTGCCGTGGGTGCGGGGCTCATCTCCTTGGCGCTGTCGGCGTGGTGGCTGGTCAGTTTCGCCACGACGCAGAACCTCACGAACTCCATGGGTTACACCAATGACCCGACGGGTTCGATCCATCAGATCTTCACCACCTTGGGTTGGTGGACGAGTACCGGTGGTCCGGCGGGGGATCGCTGGGTCATCGTGATGGCCGCCGCCGCGGCGGTGCTCGCGGTCACGGTGCGCGACCGACTCGGCATCGTGCTCACGGCCCTGACGGCCGGCTCGTTGCTGGCGTTCGTGTTCGATCCCCAGAGCATCTTGTTCAACGAGCGCCTGTCGCCCTTCTGGTTCCTGGGTATCCACTTGCTGGCTGGCTGGTTGGTCGGGTACCTGGCCTGGCGCTGGGTCCAGCGCCAGCGACGCCTTGATTTGGCGCTGGAGTTCACCGATGAGTCAGAGGAGATCGATGAGGACGAGTTCGCGACGCCGACGTGGCGGCGCGAGTGGAACGAGCGGATCCACCGTGCTCGCCTGGCCAACGCGACGTCGATCGTCATCCTGGTCGGGCTCCTGTCGACCGTGCCCGGACTCATCCCGGGGGCGGCGAGCGCCCTGCACCTCAATACCACCGGTAATGAGGTGACGAACTGGGCGGCCTACAACTACGAGGGCTACCAAGGTCAGGCCGCGTGGCCCGAGTACCACGATCTCATGACCACCGTGGCCTCGGTGGCCTCGCGCTACGGCTGTGGACGCGCCATGTGGGAATACAGTTCCACCGAAGGTCGATTCGGCACACCCATGGCGCTGATGCTGCTGCCGTATTGGACCAACAACTGCGTCGACTCCATGGAGGGACTCTTCTTCGAGTCCTCGGCCACGACGCCCTACCACTTCCTCGACCAGGCCGAGCTCAGCATGTCACCGAGTGATCCACAAGTGGGCCTCGACTACGGCACGGTCAACGTGGCCGAGGGCGTCGCACACTTGCAGATGCTCGGAGTGAAGTACTTCATCGCTTTCTCCACCGCGGTCATCGCTCAAGCCAAGGTCGACCCGGCGTTGCAACTCGTCGCGACCACCAAGGTGTGGCCCGCCCCGGGTAACCAATGGTTCATCTACCGCATCAAGGACAGCCCCGTCGTCCAACCGCTCACTCGCGACCCGGTCGTGGTAGCGGGCATCAGCGGGCGCACCGCGTGGTTGTCGGCCAACGAGAGCTGGTGGCTCGACCCCACGTCGTGGGATGTGCCCCTCGCGAGCAGCGGACCGGCGGCGTGGCCCCACGTGGCCGCCAGCCACCTAGCCCACACGTCAACGACACTGCCCAGCGTCAAAGTCAGCAACGTCGTCCAGACGACGCAGTCGATCAGCTTTCACGTGTCGCGCGTCGGGGTGCCGGTGCTGGTCAAGATCTCCTACTATCCGCGCTGGCATGCCACGGGCGCCACCGGACCGTATCGGGTGAGCCCGAACCTGATGGTGGTGGTGCCAACGTCGACGACCGTGTCACTGGTGTATGGCGCGAGTGCGGCGGTGAGCCTCGGCAACGCGGTCACTGACGCGGCGGCCGTCATCGGCCTGGCGGTGGCGGTGGTCGCTCTTCGGAGGCGGCGACGAGCCCGACGGTAGGCTGGGCGGTCATGGACACATCGCTGATATTCAAGGCCTACGACGTTCGCGGCACCTACCCCGATCAACTTAATGAGGACGTGGCCCGGGCCACCGGTTCCGCCTTCGCGACCTTCGTGGGCGCCAAGTCCATCGTGGTGGCGCGCGACATGCGTCCGTCGGGTCCGAGTCTCGTGGCCGCCTTCGCGGAGGGCGTTCGCCGAGTGGGTGTGGAGGTCGTCGACATCGGACTGGCGTCGACGGACCTGCTCTACTTCGCGACCGGTTACCTGAACTCGCCGGGCGCGATGTTCACCGCGTCGCACAATCCAGCGCAGTACAACGGCATCAAGATGTGCCTGGCCAACGCCAAGCCGATTGGTCTGGAGACCGGTCTGGCCGATATTGAGCGAATGGCCAATGAGTTCTTGGCCACGCCGGCCACGGGTGAACTCGCCGCGATGACCGAGAGCGACGTGCTGCACGCGTGGGTGAACCACGTGCACTCCTTCATTGACACCTCCAAGCTCCGCCCGCTCAAGATCGTCGCCGACACCGCCAACGGGATGGGCGGCTACGTGGCACCGCTCATTTTCGCGGGTCTGCCTTTCGACGTCGAGATCATGTACCCCGAACTCGACGGCACGTTTCCCAATCACCCGGCCGACCCACTGAACCCGGCCAACATCGTGGACCTGCAGCGTCGCATCCTCGAGACCGGTGCCGACATCGGACTGGCCTTCGACGGCGACGCGGACCGGGTGTTCCTCATCGACGAGAAGGCCCAGGGCATCAGTGGCTCCACGACCACGGCGATGGTGGCCGCCAGCCTGCTCGATAAGAATCCCGGTGCGACGATCCTCTACAACGTCATCTGCTCGAAGTCCGTCGCCGAGGTCATTAAGGAGCACGGTGGGGTCGGCGTGCGCACGCGCGTCGGACACAGTTACATCAAGCAGGTCATGGCCGAGACCAACGCCATCTTCGGCGGCGAACATTCGGGCCACTACTACTACCGCGACAACTACCGCGCGGACTCGGGCATCATCACCGCCATGTTGGTTCTGGAACTATTGAGCGCCTTCGATGGCCCGTTGTCCGAACTCGTGCGCCCCTACAACCGCTACGCGGTCTCGGGCGAGATCAACACCGTGGTGACGGACCCGCTCGCGACCGTCGAGGCCATCACGCTGAATCTTCGCAACTCGGGTGCGACAATTGACGAACTCGATGGGCTGACCGCCGACTACGGCGACTGGTGGTTCAACCTTCGACCCTCGAACACCGAGCCGCTGCTGCGACTCAATGTTGAGGCCGACACTCAAGAGGCGTGCGCTCAGCACGTTGCCGAGGTCATCGCCCTGATCAAGGCCAATTAGAGATGGCCCTTGACTCATTCCTCTTGGAGTTGCTCGAAGACCCTGCGGACCACGGTCCACTGCGCTACGTCGCCTGGCTCGACCTGCTCTACAACCCGCGCACGCACCAGGCCTACGAGGTGAAGGACGACATCCCGGTCTTGCTAACCACGGAGATTCGTGAGGTCGACGAGTCAGAACACGAACGCATCATGAACGATCCGGCGGGTCTCGACACGGGACGCCCCTAACCGCTCCGCGACTGCCTTAGTTCGTGACGTTGAACGTCGAGAACACTGGACGAGAGGAGGCGGGAGCGAGGAAGTTCTCGGCATCGGTGCTGGTGTGCGAAAACCCCGATGACGTACGGCGTTCGAGCTGTACCGCGAAGTTCGCATGAGCGCCGGAGAAGGTCACCACCATTGACGCGGCGAAGAAGCGACCATGCAATACCGCTGTCGAACTGCCCGCCGAAATGAGCGGACCCGGACAGACGGGATCATTAGGGCACGCGACGCTGTAGTAGACCGCGAGCGTCACACCCGTGATTTTTGCGGAGACCACGCCGGTCGCCCAGACCGTGAGAGTGTCGCGGTCGCGCAGAGTTGTGTAGCCGCCCTTGAGATAGCCAGAGATTCCTGCCATGGGATCGCTACCCGTCAAATGCGTGGTGAAGGCCCTAGCGCCGTCATTAATGCTCAGACCTGAGGAGTGGTCGCCTACCACCAGACAGTCGTAGAGCGTGCGGGCACGAGAAAAAAGTGCGAGGTCGGGACTCGACGACACATCTCGTGGTTCGCCGTCGAGGTTGGGACGCACGACTTGTAATTGTGCCGTCGCCGGCACGGTATTTCGCGAGAGCGAACTCGAGTGTCGACAGGCGTTGATAATGACGGCACTCGTGGGCGAGAGGACTTGGCCACCCGCTGCGTCGATCGCCGCGGGCGCCGCGATGCCAGACGTCACCGCCAGCACCGCGATGACAGCGATGCGTCGCGTGCGATGAGTGAAGGCCGTCATTGTCTGAAGTGTAGGAGCGATCACGTCGTCACGTTCGAATGGAACGACGAAACGCCACGTCCGATTGATGCCCGACCCCGTGACGCGCCAGTGCTGGGCCACGCACCGGCTAACTGGTCGCGCGAGCCCCTCGGTGTCGGTGGAGGCGCCCCTGGGCGACGGCGGCCCCGATCAGGATCAGTAGTGCCCCTAGCGGCTCGTTCCAGCTCACGGACTCGCCCAGGAACGCGACGCCGACCACGACCGCGAAAACGGGGGTGAGGTAGGTGACGCTGCTCGCGACAGTCGCGGGAGCGTGACGCACGATCTGGAAGTTGAGGATGTAAGCGATGCCGGTACCGAGTACACCGAGCGCGGCCAACGCCCAGAGCGACGACCAGGGCCGGTGGTTCTGCACGTGGCCGAAGACGAGTGCGAAGGGCAGGAGTTGGAGCGTCCCGCACACGACTTGGCCGGTCGCCAGGGCGATGGGCGAGTCGTGCAGTGCGCTCAGGTGGCCCCGGGCGTACGAGAAGCCGAATCCGTAACACACGACGGCGCCGAGGCAGGCGCCGATGCCGAGCCACTGGCTCGCGCCGAAGCCATTCCAGACGCCGATGAGTACCACGACGCCGACGAGTCCGACGCCGAGTCCGCCGACGATCTGTCGGCTTGGGGCTTCTTGGCGCAGGATGAACAGCACCACGATCAAGGTGGCCAGCGGGGTGAAGGCGTTGATGAGGCCCGCGAGCACCGCCGAGACGTGGGTCTCGGCGTAGGAGAACAGCGTGAAGGGTGCGCTGTTCAACAGCACCGCTACGACGAACAAGTGCGCCCACGTTGAGAGTTGTCGCGGCATCGCGGTCCGGGTGGCGACGCTGATCACCAGTAGCGTGAGCGCCCCGGCGAGGAGTCGAGTGAAGGCCACGTCGATGGGCGACATCACGCGCAGGCCGAGTTTGATCCACCAGAACGAACAGCCCCAGATCGCCCCGAGCAGGACGAACCATGCCTGCCACGCGACGATCGGGCGTCGCGTCGTCGTCGCGCTCGTCGCACGCATGGCACGACTCATTGGGCGGCGCGGGCGTTCTCGAGGCCGAGTAGCGTCGCCTTGACTTCCAGACCCCACCGGTAGCCACCGAGGGTTCCGTCGCGTCGAATGACACGGTGACAGGGCACGAGCAACGCGGCGGGATTCGCTCCGCAGGCTGAACCAACCGCGCGCACGGCGCGGGGCGCACCGATTCTCTCCGCGACTTGGGAATAGGTGAGTGTCGATCCGCGCGGCACCTCGCAAAGGGCTTGCCACACCCGAATCTGGAACGCGGTGCCCGCGAGGTCGAGCGGCAGTGGCTCGGTGAACTCGCCACGAACCGCCGCCGCGAGCACCACCGCCAGGTCGCGCAACCCTTCGTCATCACGCTCCAGGTGGGCGTGCGGGAACTCAGCAGCCAGTTCGTCGTGGAGGGTCCTCTCGTCGCGACCGATCCGCACCGCGCACACACCGCGCTCAGTACGCGCCCCGAGCACGACACCCAGCGGCGTGATCAACGACGTGAAGGCAATTCGTTCTCCCGCACCACCCCCTTGGTACGCGGACGGCGACATGCCAAGCCGTGCGGCACCGTGTTCGTAGAACGCGCGACTCGACCCGTAACCCGCTTGATAGATGGCTTGGGTCACGGGCACCTTCGACGTGAGGGCCGTTCGCACTCTCTCGGCGCGCTGCGCGCGAACGTACTGCGCCACCGTGACCCCCAGTACCTCGGAGAAACGACGGCGAAGATGGCGCTCGCTGTAGCCGACATCACGGGCGAATTCTGTGACGTCGACGGAGTGTTCGGGGTCTTCGAGACGACGGCACAGGGCCACCACTGCGGCGACGGAAGGATCGTCGTGGTGCTGTTGGTCGGGGTGACAGCGCCGACACGAGCGATAACCGGCGTGCTGGGCGTCGAGGGGCGTGGCGAAGAATGCGACGTTGCGACGTAGGGGCCGGCGCGAAGAGCATCCCGGTCGGCAATAGACGCCGGTCGACGAGACGGCGTAGACGAACACGCCGGCGACGGTGAGGTCACGCTCCACCACTGCTCGCCATCGGCTGTCGTCAAGAGTTTCCATGAGGCGTAATCTACGAGAGTCGCGGTGACACCGCCTCCCGGTAGCAGACACGTAATTCCTGTGGTCTGCCCCAATCCTCGCGGGGCGCCACTGTTGCGGACGGATCTCCGCCGCCCGGCGGTCTATCAAATGGCGTCGGGGCCCTCAGTCGAGTCGTTCGATGATCATTGCCATGCCCTGACCGCCGCCAACGCACAT
>Ga0302279_10003902_pt1 | contig 18070 bp, 19 predicted proteins | sample III_Bog_N3_3_FD_194541 | JGI IMG/M metagenome (GOLD analysis project Ga0302279, IMG submission 194541) | Peat permafrost microbial communities from Stordalen Mire near Abisko, Sweden - III_Bog_N3_3 | ecosystem: Environmental > Terrestrial > Soil > Wetlands > Peat | place: Sweden: Abisko...
GGCGTCGAGCCCCTTCGCCCGCACGGCCTGGCGGTGCACGAAGTCCGAGTCACCGGGCTGGCGCGGGTGACGCGCCGCCAGCCAGCCCTGCGCCTCCTCCAGCAGCTCCCCGTACGTGTCGAACATCCGGTCCATGTCCCCGACGTAACGGGCGCCGAGCGGCGAGTCGAGCAGGCCCGGGTCGCGGAAGTAGCGGTAGTGGCCCGTGGACAGCCGCTGGTTGTAGGCGATGTAGCGGGTCGACTGCTCCAGATAGGCCATCAGCCGGCCCCACTCGAGCACCTTGGTCAGGACGTTCGACGCCTGTTCGCAGGCCAGGTGCACGCCCCCGAGCTGGGCCACGGAGTCGTCGCCGTACTCGAAGAAGACCTTCTCGTAGAGTTCTTCGGCCCGCTTCAGCCCGACGGTGGCGTCGACCCCGGCGTCGCCGCTGATGTCGAGTTCACCGACGAACTCGTCCAGGAACAGCCGGCGCAGGCTCTTCGGCGAGCGCGAGTACCGGGCGAACAGCGCCCCCTTGACCACCTCGGGCAGGTTGACGAGCGCGAACACCGGACGGTCGAGATTGGTCACATACCGCCGCAGGACGTCGGTCTCCTCGGCACTGAACGATTCCACGGCGTAGGGGAACATGCCTGTCAGACACTAGGACGGGGACGGGTCACCAGGCGCGGACCCCAGTGACGCCGGATCGTCGGCCCCGACCACGCCCCGCCGCAGGAGGGCGACGGCCAGCTCGGCGTTGTGGCGGGTCGCCGGATCTGTCGCCACCTGGGTCACCTGGCGCACCAGGTCGATGACCTGACGGACGTTGCGGACGAAGTCGCCGGGGGCGACCTCGGCGTCGCGCAGCACCGCGTCGAGCGTCCCGCCCGAGGCCCAGGCCACCACCGCCCGGGCCAGGCCCCCGTCGGGCCGTCGTGTCCGGCGGAGCCCCACCCGGCGCTCGTCCCGGCGCAGCCCGCCCGCCAGGGACTCCACCGCGGCCAGCCGCTCCACCACACGGGCCTGGCGGGGCACCGGAGGATCGTCACCCGCCCGGCGGGCCTCGAAGCTCAGCGAGGAGGCCACCCCGGCCAGGTGGGACGGCTCCAGGCCGTCGAGCAGACCGGCCCGCAGGACCTCGGCCACCAGCAGGTCCGATTCGTGGTACACCCCGGCCAGGGCGAGCCCGTCCGCGGTCAGCGACCAGCCGTCGAGGAAACCCCGCTCGTCCAGGATGGCCAGGCGCCGGTCCAGCTGCACCACCAGGGATTCGGAGCCTGCAGGGGCCTGCCACTGCCCGTAGGAGGACTCGAGGAGGCTGCGGGCCTCCTCCCGGGACCACCGGCGGACCAGGTTCACCGCCAGGTTGTAGGTCGGGTGGAAGGACGACACCAGGTCCGGGGGCGGGGCCACGGCCGTCCGGGCCACCAGCGAGAAGGGGGTGGCCGGGTTCCACAGCACGAAGGCGTGCCCCACCGTGTCGATCCCCCGCCGACCCGCCCGACCGGTCAGCTGCTGGTACTCCCCCGAGGTCAGCGCCGAGGTGTCCGAGCCGCGGAACTTGGCGAAACGCTCCACCACGACCGTCCGCGCCGGCATGTTGATACCGAGGGCCAGCGTCTCGGTGGCGAACACCACCTTCAGCAGGCCTTCCGAGAAGCACCGCTCAACGGCCTGACGGAACGCCGGCACCAGTCCGGCGTGGTGCGGTGCCACCCCGGCCTCGAGCGCCGCCGACCACGGGCCGTACCCGAGGGTGCGGAGGTCCTCGTCGGACAGCCGCTCGACCGAGTCCTCCACCAGGACACGGATCCGGGAACGCTCGTCGTCGGTGGTCAGCCGGACACCGTCCTGGAGGCACTGGCGGGTGGCGTCGTCGCACGCCGCCCGCGAGAAGATGAAGGTGATGGCGGGCAGCATGCCCGCCGACGCCAGGTACTCCACGACCTCTGTCCGACGGGGCACCCGGAACCGCTGGTGTGCGGTGCGCTTGCGCCGGTCGTCGAGCCGGAGGCCGTCGGGGTTCGGGGCGCCCCCGCGCAGCAGGGGCAGCACCGACACCCCGTCCCGGCCCCGCTCGGCCACCGCGTAGTGATGATGGAGGGTCACCGGGCGGTGGGTCTCGACGATGACCCGGGTGGGCCCCCGGACCGAGGTGAGCCACGCCCCGAAGTCGCCGGCGTTCGCCACGGTGGCCGACAGGCTCACGAAGGTGACCGGCCGCGGGGTGAGGACCAGCACCTCCTCCCACACCGAGCCCCGGTACGGGTCCTGGAGGTAGTGCACCTCGTCGAGCACCACCACCTCCAGCCCGTCGAGGAGCGACGACCGGGCGAAGAGCATGTTGCGCAGGACCTCGGTGGTCATGACCACGACCGGGGCGCCCGGCTGGTGGGACACGTCGCCGGTCAGCAGGCCCACCCGGTCCGCCCCGTAGCGGGCCGACAGCTCGGCGTACTTCTGGTTGGACAGGGCCTTGATGGGCGTCGTGTAGAACGCCTTGCCGCCGGCGGCGAGTGCCCGGGACACCGCATAGTCGGCCACCAGTGTCTTGCCTGATCCGGTCGGGGCACTGACCAGGACCGATTCGCCCCGGTCGATGGCGTCCATCGCCCGGTGCTGGAACGGGTCGAGCCGGATCCCGAGCCCCTGTTCGAACTGCTGCCTCGTCCCCGGGGCGGGCGCGCCTCGTTCACCCGGGGCGGGCGCGCCTCGTTCACCCGGGGCGGGCGCCCCGTGGCTCATCGACGGACGATCCGGCCGACGACGATCGAGAGCTCGTAGAAGATGTAGAGCGGCACGGCCATGGCCAGCATCGAGAAGGGGTCGGAACTCGGTGTGATCACACCGGCCAGTACGACGATCCCGATGATCGCCCACCGCCGCCACGACGACAGCTGCTGGGGGGTCAGCACCCCGGCGAGCTCGAGGGAGACCAGCAGCACCGGGAACTCGAACGTGATCCCGAACGCCACCATCAGCAGGATGATCAGACTCAGGTACTTGTTCGGGTCGAGGATCTGGGTCAGCGACGGGCCGCCGATCGAGTCCAGCCAACCGAGGGCGTGGGGGAAGATCAGGAAGGCGACGGCGGCGCCCAGGGTGAACAGCGAGATGGTGGCCACGATGAAGGGGATCGCGTACTTCTTCTCCTTCGGGTTCAACCCCGGCGTGATGAACCGCCACAGTTCCCATAGCCAGATCGGCGACGCCAGGAAGAGGCCTCCGTACGCGGCGATCTTGACCCGCAGCGCCAGTCCGTCGAGCGGCCCGGTCACGTAGAACCCGCAGTGGGTCGGCGCCACCTCGCAGTAGGGGTGCTTGAGGACCCCGAGGATCCAGTTGTAGGCGAGGAAGGCCACGGTGGCCATCACGACGAACGCCGCCACGGACACCAGGACACGACGGCGCAACTCGGACAGGTGCTCCGTCAGGGTCATGGCGTCGGGCGCCGGCTTGTCCGACTTCCGCTTGAGGGAGATCGCCACGGCTACGCCCCCGCCCCCCGGGCGCCGGCCCGGAGGACCCGCCCCCGTGCGGGCACGGCGATCAATTCAACGACGGGTCGTCAGGAACCACCCGTCCGTTCGCCCGCACCCGGTGGACCGTGCCCTGGGGGTCGCTGATCGAGACACCCGGCAGGGACGGCTCCCCCTCGGGGTGGACCGATCCGGTCGGCCGGTCGCTCGGTCCCGGCGGCTGCCCCCCGTTCCCGGACGGGGGTGCCGGACCGCCACCCCGGGAGCCCCCGCCGTTCGGCGGGTTCGCCTCGCCGTCGGGGTCATGGCTGTCGGCCAGCGAGTCGAGGAAGCTGAGCGGCGACCGTACCGCCTGGCTGATCTTGTCGGTCGACGGCATGTCCGGGAAGTTCCCCCGCAGATCGGTCTCGAGCCGTTCGCGCAGGCGCCGGAAGTCACCCCACAGGGAGCCGACCTGGCGGGCCACCTTGGGGAGCTTGTCCGGGCCGAGGACGATGACGGCCACCACCACGACGACCAGGATCTTGGCCGGGCTGAGAATCGTCACCCGTCCACTGTACCGGGGGCAGGGAGGGCCGGGCAGGCCCGTGCCCGGCCGGGGCCGGGCGTGCTCCCCACCGGGGCCGTCAGACTCCCTTGGCCTGGCTGAGCGGCCACACCACGGCCATGGCCCGCCCGACGATCAGCGACTTCGGGATGGGGCCGAAGTACCGGCTGTCCTCCGAGTCCGTCCGGTTGTCCCCCATGACGAAGTACTCCCCCGCCGGGATCTTGACCGGTCCGGGCATGTTGTACTGCTCGTACTGGTCGTCCGGCAGCGCCCCGGTGTAGCTCGACGGCCCGGGCGGGAGCCACGGCTCAGCCAGGAGCTTCCCGTCGATGTAGACGTGGCCGTCCTTGGTCGAGATCGTCTCGCCCGGCAGCCCGATGACCCGCTTGACCAGGTCGGGAAAGTCCTGCATCTCCAGCGGCGGGCGCTTGAACACGACGATGTCGCCCCGGTGTACCCCGTGGAAGTCGTAGCTCAGCTTGTTGACCATGATCCGGTCCCCCACCTGCAGGGTCGGGACCATGGACGGTGACGGGATGTAGAAGGACTGGATGACGTACGTGCGCAGCAGCACCGTGCACAGGAGCACGGCCATGAGGATGACGGCCCACTCGATCACCCAGCGGTAGCCGCCGCCCTTGCTGCTTCCGCCGCCCAGGCTGCCGTCGTCGTCCTCGACCGGGTCGGCCGTGGCCACGGCACCGGGGCCGGTCACGCTGGGCTGCCCGGGGGACGGGGTCTCGGTCGGGTCGCTGGACACAGTGAGACGACGCTAGCCGACGGCCGGGACCGCGCCCGGGCAGGGCGCCGTGCTCACAGCCCGGCGATCAGCTTCTCGACCCGCTCGTCCTTGGACTTGAACGGATCCTTGAGGAGCACCGTGCGCTGGGCCTGGTCGTTGAGCTTCAGGTGGACCCAGTCGACCGTGAAGTCGCGTCGCTTCTCCTTGGCCCGCTTCACGAACTCCCCACGCAGCCGGGCCCGGGTGGTCTGGGGCGGCGTGGTCATGGCCTCGGCGATGTCCTCGTCCCGGCACACCCGGTCCACCTGGTCGTGGTGCTGGAGTCGGTAGTACAGCCCCCTCGACCGGTCGACGTCGTGGTACTGGAGGTCGAGCAGCGACACCGTCGGACTGTGGAGCGGGAGCGAGTGGCGCTCCCGGTACCCCTCGATGAGCCGGTACTTGGCCACCCAGTCGCACTCCCGGTGGAGGGAGAGCGGATCGGCCTCCAGGCCTTTCAGGCAGTGCTCCCACATGTCCAGGGCCCGGTCCTCCTGGACCGAGAGCCCATGGCGGTCCCGGAAGCGCAGGGCTCGCTGGAGGTACTCCCCCTGGAGGTCGAGCGCGCTCATCTCCCGGCCGTTGGCCAGGCGCACCGGCCGGCGGCAGGTGATGTCGTGACTGATCTCGCGGATGGCCCGGATCGGGTTCTCCAGCGTCAGGTCCCGCAGCACGGTGGACGGGTCCTCCAGCATCCGGAGCACGATGCTGGTGGCCCCGATCTTGAGGAAGGTGGCGTACTCGCTCATGTTGGAGTCGCCCACGATCACGTGGAGGCGGCGGTACTTCTCGGCGTCGGCGTGCGGCTCGTCGCGCGTGTTGATGATCGGCCGGCTCCGGGTGGTGGCCGACGATACGCCCTCCCAGATGTGCTCCGCCCGTTGGCTGAGGCAGAACACCGCGCCGCGCGCCGTCTGGAGCACCTTGCCGGCCCCGGCGTAGGCCTGGCGGCTCACCAGGAACGGGATGAGGACCTCGGTGTAGTGGGCGAAGTCGTCCCGCCGGCTCGTCAGGTAGTTCTCGTGGCACCCGTAGGAATTGCCGGCCGAGTCGGTGTTGTTCTTGAACAGGTAGATGTCCCCGCGGATCCCCTCCTCGCGCATACGGGCCTCGGCCCCCTCGACCAGCGAGGCCAGGATCCACTCGCCCGCCTTGTCATGGGCCACCAGCTCGGCGATGTCGTCGCACTCGGGTGTGGCGTACTCGGGATGGCTGCCCACGTCGAGGTAGAGCCGGGCGCCGTTCTCGAGGAACACGTTGGAGGAGCGTCCCCAGCTGACCACCCGGCGGAACAGGTAGCGGGCGACCTCGTCGGGGCTGAGCCGCCGCTGGCCGCGCAGGGTGCAGGTGACGCCGTACTCGTTCTCTAAGCCGTAGATCCGCTTGTCCATCACCTGCACGGTACCGTGACGGCGCCGCGTACCCGCGCCACGACCGGGATGTCACCTGGAGTTCACCAGGGCGGAACGGGTGTTCAGCCCAGCAGCGCGGCGAGCTCGTCGTCCACGAGCCGGCGGAACGACCGTCGGCCGTTGCCCTCCGCCAGGACGGCCACCTCCAGGTCGGCGGCGACCAGCGTGCGGTCCGGCCCGGCGAGGGCGCCCACCGCGGCCTGCAGCGCCCCGCCCAGCGACCAGGTCGCCGTCCACGCCTCGTCGAGCCGGGCGGCGATGGCCTCGGTCTCGCCGCCGAGCACGGCGAACCGGTCCTCGTCGGTGATGGTCCCCTCGTAGGCGATGTGGTAAAGCTGCGGCGGCCGCTGGCCGTTGCCGAGTTCAGCCACCAGGATCTCCACCTCGAGCGGCTTCATCTCGTGGGTGAAGACCTGTCCCAGGTACTGGGCGTAGAGGTTGGCCAGCGACCGGGCCTCGACGTCCTCTCGGCTGTAGGCGTAGCCCTTGGTGTCGGCGTGGCGGATCCCGGACACCCGCAGCTGGTCGAACTCGTTGTACTTGCCGACCCCGGCGAAGGCGATCCGGTCGTAGATCTCACTGATCTTGTGCAGCGACCGGGACGGGTTGTCGGCCACGATCACGATCCCCAGGTCGTAGGTGGTGGCCACCAGCGAACGGCCCCGGGCGATGCCCTTCTGGGCGTATTCCGCCCGGTCCTTCATCACCTGCTCGGGTGCGACGTAATAGGGCATCGTCATGGCTGGCGACCCTCCGTCCGGCGCCGTTCGATCAGTTCGGCGAACCGCTCGGCCACCTCGGTCTCCGGCACGGCGGTGAAGCCCTCGGCGGTGACAGTGGCCACCAGCGGGTAGATGCCACGGATCAGGTCCGGACCTCCGGTGGCCGAGTCCTCGTCGGCGGCCTCGTACAGCGACTGGATGGCCAGCTCGACCGCGGTGTCGCGGGCGAGGGCGTCGCGGTACCCGAGCTTGATGGTGGTGCGTGCGTCGCGGCCGCCCGAGCCGGTGGCGTTGTACTCGCTCTCCTCGTAGTGCCCGCCGGTCACGTCGTAGGTGAAGATGCGCCCCGTCCTGCGGGCCAGGTCGTACCCGGCGTACAACGGCACCACGGCCAGTCCCTGCATGGCCATGGGGAGGTGCTCCCGGACCATCTGGCCGAGCTGGTTGGCCTTGCCCTCGAGGCTCAGCACGACGCCTTCGACCTTCTCGTAGTGCTCGAGCTGGGTCTGGAACAGCCGCACCATCTCGACGGCCGGGCCGGCGGCGCCGGCGATGGCCACCGCCGAGTACCGGTCGGCCGGGAACACCTTCTCCATGGCCCGGTGGGCGATGGCGTGTCCCTCGGTGGCCCGACGGTCACCCGCCATCACCACCCCGTCCGCGTAGCGCAGCGCCACCACGGTGGTGCCGTGCCGGAACCCCTCGGCCGGGGCGGAGCCGGTACCGGCCAGCAGCGGGTGGGTCGGCACCCGCAGGCGCCGCATGAGTCCGGCGAAGTCCGGGCCGGGGTCCTCGGTCGTCGTGAACAGCGGAAGGCTCACCGGGTCACTCCCCGCCCTTCTGCACGTAGTTGCGCACGAACTCCTCGGCGTTGTCCTCCAGGACCTCGTCGATCTCGTCCAGCAGGTCGTCCAGCTCGGCCTTGAGCTTCTCGCCCGTGGCCGAGGCGGCCGGCACGTCCTCGACCGTCTCGTCGGTACGTTCGGTCGTCTGCTGCTTCTTCTTCAGCTCTCGCTCTGCCATCGCTCCACTCCTCGTCACCGTCCAGCATCGTCCACCCGCAGGGCCCCGTCGAACCGCCCCGAGCGGGTCAGCTGCTCAGCCGCTCCACCAGTTCGGACGGACTCGAGCAACTGTCCAGTAGTGCTTCGACATGTTCCGCCGTTCCCTTCAGGGGATCCATCATAGGGACGCGCCGCAAGGGGTCCGATCCGAGGTCGAACACCAAGGAATCCCAGTTGGCGGAGGCCACCGAGGACGGCCAGCGCTTCAGGCACTCGCCCCGGAACCAGGCCCGGGTGTCCCGGGGCGGGTCGTACACGGCGGTGGCGACCGACGCCTCGTCCACCAGGCGCTCGGTGTCGAGTCGGGCGAACAGCGACCGGGCCGGGCGCAGGTCGTGGTACTGCAGGTCGACCGCGGCCAGCCGGGGGTCGCCCCACCCCAGCCCGTGGCGGTCCCGGTAGGCCTCGATCAGCTGCAGCTTCGCCACCCAGTCGACCTGCCGGGCCAGCGTCATCGGGTCGGTCTCCAGCCCGTTCAGCACCTGCTCCCACCGGTCGAGCACGGCGGCGCCGACGGCCTCGGCGCCCAGGCAGTCGAGGCCCCGGTCGTCCGCGTACTTCCGGGCCAACGAGTACAACTCCCACTGGATGGCCAGCGCGGTGGCCGTGGACCCGTCGGCCATCAACAGGGGCTGGGCGAACGTGCGGTCGACAGCCACGGCGTGGATGGCCCGCACCGGATCGGCCAGGGCCAGGCTCCGGCTGCCCGACACGTCGTCCTCGATCATGGCCAGGACCAGCGAGGTGGTGCCGAGCTTCAGGAAGGTGGCCACCTCGGCCAGGTTGGCGTCGCCCACGATGACGTGGAGCCGGCGGTACCGGTGGGGGTCGGCGTGGGGCTCGTCGCGGGTGTTCACGATGGGCCGCTTGAGGGTCGTCTCCAGGCCGACCTGCTCCTCGAAGAACTCGGCCCGCTGGGACAGCTGGTACTCCACCGAGCCCGGCGGATGGACGGAGGTCTCCGAGCCGACCTTGCCGCTGCCGCAGTAGAGCTGGCGGGTGACGAAGTGGGGGGTGATCCCGTGCACCACCCGCGAGAAGGGCGTGTCCCGGTCCATCAGGTAGTTCTCGTGGCAGCCGTACGAGTTGCCCTTCCCGTCCGAGTTGTTCTTGTAGACCACGAGCCGGGACCCGTCGTGGACGGCGAGGTCGGCCGCCTCCATCGAGCGGATCACGATCTGCTCGCCCGCCCGGTCGTACCGGAGCGCCTCGAGGGCGTCGCGGCACTCCGGCGAGGAGAATTCGGGGTGGGCATGGTCGACGTAGTAGCGCGCCCCGTTGGTCAGAACCGTGTTGACCAGGTGGGTCTCCACCATCGGGGGCATGGCGCCCTCGCGTGCGAATCCCCGGGCGTCGTTGCCGGGGGCCTCGTCCTCGAAGTCCCAGCCGATCTGCTGGCGGGCCACGTCGTGCGCGTAGGCGTTGATCAGCACCGACGAGGCGGCGATCGGGTTGGGGTCGCCCCCGACCACCTGGATGCCGTACTCGGTCTCGATGCCGCAGACCTTGGGGATCGCCATGCGGGCGACCCTACCCCCGCACCGGACGCGTGCGGCGTCCCCGGGGGCTCAGAGGTACTGGCCCGTCCCCACCCGCTCGATCGAGCGCCCGCCGGTGGTCTCCTCGCGGTCGCTGATGAGCGTGCGGATGTAGACGATCCGCTCGCCCTTCTTGCCCGAGATCTTCGCCCAGTCGTCCGGGTTGGTGGTGTTCGGGAGGTCCTCGTTCTCCTTGTACTCCTGCCGGATGGACTCGAGGAGGTCCTGGGTGCGGATACCGCGCCCCTGTTCGGCGATGGCCCGCTTGATGGCCAGCTTCTTGGCCCGCCGCACGATGTTCTCGATCATGGCGCCCGAACTGAAGTCGCGGTAGTAGAGGACCTCCTTGTCCCCGTTCTGGTACGTGACCTCGAGGAACCGGTTCTCCTCGTCGTCCCGGTACATCTCGGCGACGGTGGACTCGATCATGGCCTGGGTGGCCTTGGCCGGGTCCCCGCCCCCCAGGGTCCGCACCTCCTCGGCATCGAGCGGCAGGTCCGGGGTGAGGTACCGGCCGAAGATCTGGGTCGCGGCCTGCTCGTTGGGTCGTTCGATCCGGATCTTCACGTCCAGACGCCCCGGACGGAGGATGGCGGGATCGATCAGGTCCTCGCGGTTGGAGGCGCCGATGACGATGACGTCCTTCAGGGTCTCCACGCCGTCGATCTCGGCGAGCAGCTGCGGGACGATGGTCGACTCCATGTCGGAGCTGATGCCGGTGCCCCGGGTGCGGAACAGGGAGTCCATCTCGTCGAAGAACACGATGACGGGCACGCCCTCCTCCGACTTCTCCCGTGCCCGCTGGAACACCAGGCGGATCTGGCGCTCGGTCTCCCCGACGTACTTGTTGAGGAGCTCGGGGCCCTTGATGTTGAGGAAGTAGCTGCGGGTGTTGGTGTTCCCGGTGACCTCGGCGACCTTCTTGGCCAGCGAGTTGGCCACGGCCTTGGCGATGAGCGTCTTGCCGCAGCCCGGCGGGCCGTACAGCAGGATGCCCTTCGGAGCGGGCAGCTTGTGCTCGTGGTAGAGCTCCCGGTAGAGATACGGCAGCTCGACCGCATCGGTGATCGCCTCGATCTGCTCGTCGAGCCCACCCACGTCGGCGTAGGTGACGTCGGGGACCTCCTCGAGGACGAGCTCCTCGACCTCGGGCCGCTCCAGCTTCTCGATCAGCAGCCCGGTCCGCGACTCCATCAGCACGGTGTCGCCGGCCCGCAGCTTGACGCCGACGAGCGCGTCGGAGAGCTCGGCCACCCGCTCCTCGTCGGCCCGGCCGTAGACCAGCGCACGCTGCCCACCTTCGAGGAGTTCCTTCAGCACCACCACCTCGCCCTGGCCCTCGCCCTCCCGGGCCAGGATGACGTTGAGCGACTCGTTGAGCACGACCTCGTTGCCCCGCTGCAGGTCGGACGGCTCGATGTCCGGGTGGAGAGTCACCCGCATCTTGCGACCACCTGAGAAGACGTCGACCGTCCCGTCGTCGTTCGTGCCCAGGTACGTCCCGTAGGCGGACGGCGGCTGGGTGAGCTTCTCCACCTCCTCGCGCAGATTGGCCACGTGCTCCTTGGCCGTCTGCAGGGTGAAGGTCAGCTTCTCGTTCTGGGAGACGGCCTGGGCCAGCTGGCCCTTGGTCTCGAGGAGCTTCTCCTCCAGCGTCTGCACCCGGCGCGGGCTCTCCTGGAGGCGCCTCCGCAGGATCGTGACCTCCTCCTCGGCGGAGGCGGCTCGCGCCCGTAAGGTCTCGAGATCGTCCTCGTCAGCCGCTCGCCGCTGGCCGTCGGCATCGTCGAAATCAACCGTCGCACTCACCTCATTCGAGCAGTCGGGGTCCCGAGGTGGACCCTACACCGGGCCGGCCGGACGGCAGACGCTCCTGGGGGCACGGCACGCTCCGACGGGCATGCCCGGGACCGTCAGCCGGACGGCCCCGAGACGCGGATAGCATGAGGGCAGTGACGGGCCCGCCAGGCCGATGACCGGCAGGTCGGGGGAGGTCCCGTCGGCCCCGGTGCTCCGTGGACCCGGGTGCCACGCGTTCGAGCCGAGAGACACGTAGGAGAGACACAGCTGATGAAGGTCTGGATCGACCAAGATCTCTGCACGGGAGATGGCCTCTGCGAGGAGATCGCGCCTGCGGTCTTCACGTTGCTCGACGACGGCCTCGCCTATGTCAAGGAGGGCGACGCCGTGCGCAACGAGCCGGGCGGCTCCGCCGGCATGGCCGCCGTACCCACCGAGCTCGAGGATGCGGTGGTCGAGGCCTCCGAGGAGTGCCCCGGCGAGTGCATCTTCATCGAACAGGGCTGACGCGGCCCACGCCCCGCTGACCCAGGGCCCGCTGTCCCGAGACGGAGGTCCAGGACGGTCACCATCGGAGTTCCAGGAGGACACATGACCATCGACGTCCGCACCGAGGCCCAGCACCGGGGATCCGCCGACCTCCCGTTCGTGGAGATCGGCGGGGGTAACAAGCTCAAGGTCATCCAGGTCGACGTGGCGGAGGGTCTCTGGATCGTCGAGAACATCTTCCAGACCGGCTACGCAGTCCAGACCCACCGGCACACGGGGCCCGTCTACGCCTACACGATGTCCGGCGCCTGGCGGTACCGGGAGTACGAGTATGTCAACCGGGCCGGGTCGTTCCTGTTCGAACCGGCCGGGTCCGTGCACACGCTGGAGTGCGTCGAGGACGACACCCAGGTGTGGTTCCAGATGTACGGGGTCAACCTCAACCTGGCCGAGGACGGCACCATCGAGAGCGTCTTCGACGGACCGGGTGCGCTCGAGGCGTACTACGCGCTGTGCGAGGCCGAAGGGCTGCCCCGCCCCGACGTCCTGGTGAGCTGACCGCCCGGCGTCAGTGGGACGCCGACAGGTCGAGCGCCTGGGCCAGCACGCCCTCGAGGTGGAGGGCGTAGGGCCCCATCAGGTGGAAGTGGTCGAAGTAGACCGCGAAGTTCCCGATCACCGCCGTGCACACCGTGGAGCACAGCCAGGGCGTGGGGTCGATGTAGCGCCCACCGACGGCCGCCACCGCATCCGCCTCGGCCTCGTGGTACGGGGTCGACGACTCGGCCACCGTGGCCGAGCAGGCCTGGACGTCGTCGGTGTGCCGGGCGATGCAGTCGGGGCCCGTCTGCGGGAGCATGGGGATGTTGCCGATGACGACGAACTGCGCCTTGGGCGCGTGCACGGCGCGGAAGAAGGCCTCCAGGCCGTCCCTCCACCGGGCGTCGCTGTAGAAGGGGCCGTTGTCCGGCGACTGCCGCTCTTCGTCGGTGGTGATGACCAGGTCGGGGTCGATCCGGTCGATGCGGGCGATGACGAACCGGTGCCACCGGTCGCAGGCGCCGTACTCACCCCCGAGGGCGTAGTCCGTGGGGTGCCCGGTGTACGGCAGCAGGCCGACCGGGCAGGAGCTCTTGGCCAGGTACCAGAGCCTCCAGTGCGCCCTTCTGGCGATGGCGTCGATCGTGTAGAACCACATCTGGGCGTGGCTGTCCCCGGTCACCACCATGGTGCGGGACCCGTGGGGGTCACCGAACAGGCACGGGGGCACGCTGGTGTCCGGTGGGTCGGCCCAGCACCTGCTCCCCCACGGATAGCCCGGCACGGACACGCCGAGCGGCGGGTCGAGGGTGGCCGGCAGGGTGTGGATCCGGGGTGCCTCCGCCACCAGGCGTTCGACCGCGGCCTCGGTCGCCGTCACCTTCCCCACGCTGGCGGAGACCGGCTCCCCGGACAAGGAGCCGTGGTGGACGTGCAGTTCGGCGAAGACCACCAGCAGCGTCACGGCGATGAGCCCAGCGCCCATGACCAGACTGAGGTAGCGGTTCCGCCGGAACACGCCGGCATGCCGGATCGGGTTCTCGATCAACCCATAGGTGACGATCGACAGACCTAGCGCCACCAGCACCCACAGGAGGCTCTTCCCCACCGGCAGGGTGGTGGCGCCGGTCGACTCGGCGGCCAGGACGAGGATCGGCCAGTGCCAGAGGTACAGGGAGTACGACAGCCGACCCAGCCGGCCGAACGGCCACAACCGCAGGAGGGCCTCCGCCCCCCGACGGGGCACCGCGGTGCCCCCGGCGATGACCAGGGCCGCACCGACCACCGGGAGCGCCGCGGCCGCGCCCGGATACGGCGTCAGCGAGTCGAACCGGACGGCGGCCACGGCGATGGCCGCGAGGCCGACCCAGGTCAGCACGGCGGCCAGTCGCACCGGCAACCGCAGCAGCCAGGGGGCCCCGGCCGCCACCAGGGCGCCCACCGCCAGCTCCCACGCCCGGGTGAAGGGGGAGAAGTAGGCCACTCCCGGGTTGGTGGCGGTCTGGGTGACCGACAGGAGGAACGAGGCGGCGATGACCACCAGGAGCCCGGCCACCAGCCGGACCCGGAAGCTCGCCCCCCGGCGGAGCCGGGCCAGCAGCAGGAAGAGCGTGGGGTACACCAGGTAGAACTGCTCCTCGACCGACAGGGTCCAGAAGTTCTGCAGAGGGGACGGGGCCTGGAGCGCCGTGAGGTAGTTGGTGCCGATCGAGGCGAAGTGGAAGTTGGCCAGGAAGATGGTGGCCCAGAACCCGTCGATGGCCGTCCGGTCCCCCACCACGCCGAGCAACACGTAGGCCAGGACGACGGTGACGATGATCACCAACGAGGCGACCGGGATGATCCGGCGACTCCGCCGCCCGTAGAAGGCGAGGATCGACGTCCTGCCCGTCGACGCCCGTTCCCGCAGCAGCACGCCGGTGATCACGAACCCGGAGATCACGAAGAAGACGTCCACGCCGACGTACCCTCCGCCGAGCTGGTGGACACCGGCGTGGAAGAGCACGACGAGCACGACGGCCACCGCCCGCAGTCCCTCCACGTCGGGTCGGAACGGTCGGTCCCCCGGGGCGGTCCCCGCCTCGTCCCCGCCGGGCAGCAGGCGTTCGTCCGTGTCGGTCGGGCCGGCCGGCGAGCCCAGGGCGGCCAGCGCCACCGCCCCCGCGGCCACGCCCCCGGCGGGTCCCGTGTCCTCACCCCCCCTGGTCCCGTCCATCGACCTGTGCCCCCTCAGGACTCACCTACCCGGACCGGCCCTGCGAGCCGATCCGGCAACACTAGGTGCCGTCCAGCCGGTCGACGGTGCCACCGTCCCGTCCGGCCTGCGGCACCGCGTCCGGCCCCGGTCGCCGCTCCTCGACCGGCTCCACGAGGGGCGGCCCCGGCACCCCGGGACGGCTCCCCAGCGCCTCGGGCCGCAGGAGGCGGGCCGTCGTGAGGAAGCCGGTGTGACCCACCATCCGGTGGTCCGGCCGGACCGAACGGTCCTCGATGTGCCACGTCCGGTGGAGCACCTCGAGCGTCGACGCCATCCCGAACGCACTGTCTTCCAGGACCTGGCGGAAGTGGGAGGTCTGGTTGATCGTGGGCAGGTAGGCGCAGATGATCCCGCCCGAGCGGAGCGCAACCTCTGCGTGGGGGACCACCCGCCACGGCTCGGGCAGGTCGAGGACGATGCGGTCGAGCCCCGTCTCCTCGATCCCCTGGTACACGTCCCGCAGCTCGACCCGGTAGTCGGCGTCCCCGCCCACCGCGGCGGCCACGTTCTCCTGCGCCCGTCCGGCGAAGTCCTCGCGTAACTCGTACCCCACCACCGACGCGCCGGCCCGCAGCATGGCCATCGACAGCGCCCCGGATCCGACCCCCGCCTCGAGCACGGTCATGCCCGGCGCGATGTCGGCCTCCATGAGGATGGCGGCCAGGTCCTTCGGGTAGATGACCTGTGCCCCCCGGGGCATCTTGAGCACCGTCTCGGCCAGGGTCGGCCGGACGACCAGGAACCGCCGGCCGGTACTGCCCGGCACGGTCGAGCCCTCGAAGGCGCCGATCAGATCGTTGTGGGCGACGATGCCGACATGGGTGTGGAATGCGGCGTCGGGCCGCAGCGTCAGCAGGTAGCGGCGCTGCTTGGCGTCGACGAGCAGGACCTTCTCCCCCGCCCGCAGGAGGCTCTTGTCGGTCGGGGCCGCTCCCCCGACGGGGTCCGCGGTGCTCAGGACTTCGGGCTCGACGTCGGGTCCGAGGAGCCCGAGCTGATCACCAGGCGTTCACCGGGCCGGAGCCGGGTGCTGTAGACGACGCCTTCGGTCCGTCGTGCTCGGATGATCATCCACACCGCGGCGCCCACGACGAACCAGGCGGTGTTGTAGCCGCGCATGCCGCGGCCGAACGCCTTGACCTGGAAGTAGTTGAGCACCGAGTTCACGGGCTCAGATCCGCCGTACTTCGATCACGGTGCCCCGGCGGCGTCCCCGGCGGCGGCCGATGAGGTAGATGACGGCGACGGACGCCACGACCACGGCCAGGCCGATGGCCAGCGCCTGGGACTTCGCCCCTTCGACCTCATCGGTCACCCCGCCGGTCATCTCGCGGAACTTGCCCTCGATCTGGTCACGGGTGATCTTCTCGTCGGCCGGGCTCATGCCTGCTCCTTGTCGGTGGTGCTGTTCGGCGTCTGGCCCCGGCTGACCGCCTTCACCGCGATGAAGGCGACGAGGCCGACCACGACGGTGCAGATGACATAGGGGATCCAGGAGAGATTGCCGGTGAACGTGCTACCGGTCTCGCCCTGGAGTAGGCGCAGGAGTCCCACGGCCAGTACCGCGAGGCCGATGGAAAGGGCGACGGAGCCGGCCACGCCGAAGAGCACGTAGCGCCCGAGGCCCTTGACCGGGTCGAGGGTCTCCTGCCTGATGTAGGCGATGATGAGCTGGACGGTCTCCTGAGCCTCACCGCGCAGGCCGCCCAACCCCCGTCTGCCGTCGTTCCGGCCTTGCGCCACGTTCCTCCTCGGATCCTCGACCGCAGCCCGGCGGGCAACGGCGCCACGCCCGGTCGCACTCCCGGGATGCCGCCCCGGGGACGGTCACGTCGCCCGGACGGCACAACTCTAGCCAGCGCGTGTCCCCCCGAGGCTCACGTGCGCTCCGTATAGAGGTAGGTGGAGCTGGCCCGGGCGACCACCCGCCCCTGGTCGTCAACAACCTCGGCCTCGGCAAAGGCCACCCGGGAGCCCCCGGACACGATCGTCGCCGTGCACTCGAGCACCGAGCCGACCCGGGCGGCGGCCAGGAAGCTGGTCTTCATCTCCACGTTGGAGGCGAACACCCTGCGCCCGGGCGCGGTGGCGAAGGTGATGGCCGCCGACCCCATGGCGGAGTCGGCCATGGCGCCCAGGAAGCCGCCCTGGACGATGCCGGCCGGATTGGCGAACCGCTCGTCCGCCGCCATCCTCCAGACCGTGCGGCCCGGCTCCGATTTGTCCACACACGTCATGCCCAGCGTGAGCTCGCAGTTCGGGGGCACCTGGATGCGCATGTCGGCCACCGGGCGACGATAGCCCCGCCGGCGCGCCGGGACCCGGAACGGGTGGCGCACGGGGCGTCGGACGCGTTCCGGCCCGGACCGGCGATACTGGGGCATGGCCATCGACGCACACGACGGCGCCGGGCCGGCCGTCCTGGTGGGTGAGGCCACCGAGGACTGGGCCGGCGACGCGAGGTTCCACGAGTACACCGCCGCCGCCGACCCCGTCGGCTCGGGAGCCATCTCCCGGGTCCCGATCGAGCGGTTCCCACCGGGGCTCCACCAGGGACCGGGCAGCCGCATCGTCCCGCTCGACCTCTCCGGCCCGCTCGGCGTCGACTACCCGGCCACCAGCCCGGCCCTGCTGGCCTCATTCGTGGTGCTCGACCCGGGCGGCACCTGCACCACCCGTCCCGACGCCACCAGCGAGCTGTACGTCGTCCTCGAGGGGAACGGGTCGAGCACCTTCGTCCGGACCGCACCGGACAGGGCCCCCGTCACCGGGACCATCCCGTGGCACCCGGGCGACGTGGTCACCCTGCCCGCGGGCTGCACCACCGAGCACACGGCGGAACCGGGCGGACGGGCCCTGCTCTACCGGGTCACCGACGCCCCGCTCCTCGCCTACCTGGGGGTCCTCCCGGGTGCGCCGCAGTTCGCCCCGACCCGGTACGACGCCGCCACCTCACGCGCCCGCCTGGCCGAGGTCGAGCGCCACCCCGACGCCGGCAACCGCAACCGCGTCAGCATCCTGCTGGGCAACGCCGCCCAACCCCGCACCCTGACCGTCACCCACACCCTGTGGGCGATGCTCGGCGTGCTGCCCGTCGACCGGGTGCAGCGTCCACACCGGCACCAGAGCGTGGCCCTCGACCTCATCACCTCGTGCGATCCCGGCTGCTACACCCTGGTCGGGTCGCAGGTCGACGACCGGGGTGACATCGTGGACCCCGTCCGGGTCGACTGGGAGAGCGCCGGTGCCTTCGTGACCCCACCCGGCCTCTGGCACAGCCACCACAACGAGTCGGGATCCCCCGCCTACCTGGTGCCGATCCAGGATGCCGGCCTCCACACCTACCTGCGGTCGCTGGACATCCGCTTCACCGCCTCAGGCGGCTGACCCCGGTGGACTTCGCCAGCGCGCTGTCCCGCCACCCGGTGACCAGTCAGGCGCTGGGTGAGGCGG
>Ga0302279_10003903_pt1 | contig 18066 bp, 16 predicted proteins | sample III_Bog_N3_3_FD_194541 | JGI IMG/M metagenome (GOLD analysis project Ga0302279, IMG submission 194541) | Peat permafrost microbial communities from Stordalen Mire near Abisko, Sweden - III_Bog_N3_3 | ecosystem: Environmental > Terrestrial > Soil > Wetlands > Peat | place: Sweden: Abisko...
CAGATCCGCCTCTCCTTTTGCGAAATAGAGAATCGCCGGGCAAGGCGCAGTGTGGGCGGAGAGTTCCTGGCCTGGCGCGAACACGAATTGAATGGTCTTCGATCGATCGTCAGCCTGCAGAGTTCGGCTGAGGATTCCGTTTTCGGGTACGGGCGTGTGCTCGCGCAAATCGTCTAAAAACACGTAATTCTCGCTCATTTGTGGTCTCTTTTCTGTGTTTGTTTGCGGATTAGCGGGTGAATCGCGCGCTGCCCGTTGTCCGATTCGGCGCGGGAGATCGCTCCAAAGGTGCAGGCTCGTTGGCACTGCGGCTCGACTGCGAAGAGCAGGCACTCGGTGCAAAGCAGCGGGCCCATCTCCAAGGCGCTCCAAAAGCGGCGTCGCGGCGTCTGGATTGCCTGGTTGGGGCAGATTGAGACGCACACGCCGCATGAGTTACATTGAAGGCCGATTGCCATTGCCATCAGACCAGGACCTCCTGACCATCCGGCGCGACACGTTCGCGCAGACTCCGCTGTTTTCCGCGCTCACGCCGCAGGAGCGGGCGCAACTCGCGTCGTTCGCCTCGCCGCATCAATTCGCCGCCGGCGAGACGCTGTTCTATGAGGGCGAGCCGTGCCCGGGTTTGTGGGTGATCGGCTCGGGAACGGTCAAGATCACGAAGACCAGCCCCGCGGGACGCGAGATCATGCTGGCCGTCGAGAATGCGCCTTCGAGCGTGGCGGAAGTGCCCTTGTTCGATGGCGGCGGCTACCCGGCCAACGTCACGGCCATCCGGGACACGCTGGCGTTCCTGCTGCACAAGGACGATTTCCGGCGCTTCTGCGAAGCGCATCCGCAAGTCCCGCTGAAGGTGCTGGCCGTGGTCGGCAAGCGGCTGCGCGTGCTGGTGCAGTTGATTGAGACGGTCACGTTCGGCAGCGTGCGACAGAGGCTGGCGCGTGTGCTGCTGCAGGCTGCGGAGAACCATCCGGCGAATGAGCCCGTGGAGATTCCGATCACGCACGAAGAACTGGCAGCGCGCCTGGGCACCGTGCGGGAAGTGGTCTCCCGCAACCTCTCGCGTTTTCAGGCGGAGGGTCTGGTGAAGGTAGTGAAACGCCAGGTCGTGATCATCGACGCCGATGCTTTGCGCGCCGAAGCAGAAACCGAATTCTAGCCATTCCGCCCTCACAAATACAGATTGAACCTATTGAATCCGAGGCGCAGTGACCCCGGTCACGGTATTTGGATGAAGCTTTTGGAGCGTGAGCTATGCCGGCGGGAATACCAGCGTGGAGTGGAGAATGCGAAGAGTTGCTGGGCCGCCTGCTTCGAGTGGCGTGCTTCCCGCGAAGACGCGCATGCCGAAGCCCGGGCGATGGCGGGCACGGCGATGGATACTCCTTGCAACCGCTCACGCGAAAGTCGCGGTCCGAGCAGTGGCGCAGGCTTGAGCCAGGACGACTCGCGGCGAGCCGCGATGGTCGCGGGGCGCCAATGGCGAAACCGACGGGCTTGGTACACTGAGACTCAGATGGCGAGGGGCTGGCAGAAACCATTGGAGACCGGCGATCTGGCGCCCGAGGTGTCCTTCTTCGATGCCGGGGGAAATGTGCATTCGCTCGACAGCCTGCTGACCGCAGGTCCGATGCTACTCGCGTTCTTCAAAGTAAGCTGCCCGACGTGCCAGTTGACATTGCCTTACCTGCAGCGGATCGCCGGGAAGAATGTCCGGATCGTGCCGGTTTCACAGGACAGCGCCACGGCGACGCTCGGGTTCTCCCAGGCGTTCGGCGTTCAATTGCCGCTGCTGTTCGACCGTGAGCAGGACGATTACCCCGCCAGCAATGCCTTCGGTCTGACGCATGTGCCTTCGATGTTCCTTGTCGAGCGAGACCGGCGTATTTCGTGGGAATGGACCGGGTTCCATAAGCGTCAACTCGAATCGGTGGCCGAGCGCGCCGGGCTGCCGATCTTTCACCCGGACGACATGGTGCCGGAGTCGAAGGCGGGTTGAGGGTCGAAGAATTAAGCTCCCGGGCGGAGTTGCAGGAATCGGGATAATGAACGGATCGACGGGCGGGTTGGGACGGTGCCGCTCAGGACGGTTAAACTAAGGCGGAGAGCCTCAGACATCGGACGAAAGCCGGGACGAAGGTCACTCAGGGGATATGGCAAACATCAACGAGATCCTGTCGGGCGCCGCGGCAATTGCCAAAGGCATGGGCGTCACGATCAAAGAGATGATGAACCCGGTGCTGACGGACGATTATCCCGACGCGCCGCCGAAGTTCCAGGAACGCTATCGCGGGCTCCACGTGCTGCAGCGCGACGAGAACGGTTTGGAAAAGTGCGTGGCGTGTTTCCTCTGCTCGGCCGCGTGCCCGACGAATTGCATTTACATTGAAGCCGCGGACAACACGGACCAGGCGCGCATGAGCGGCGGCGAGCGCTACGCCGAGGTCTACAACATCGATTACAGCCGCTGCATCTTCTGCGGCTACTGCGTCGAGGCCTGCCCGACCGACGCCATCACGCACGGCCACGGTTTTGAGCTGGCGAGTTACAACACGTCCACGCTGATCTATCGCAAAGAGAAGTTGCTCGCGCCGTTGCCCGCGGGTACAACGGGTGAGTTGAAGCTCGACCATCCGGTCTCGGCGGGCGCTTCCGGCCACTGATCCTCTGATTCGGGCCGGGACGCTTGCGCCTGGATCTGTCAAGCTGAGGACTCGTCGCGGAATAACTAATCCACCGCTCCTTAACGGCGCGATGCGCCGGCAGACTTCGGGATGAATCCTCCTAACGAACTCGGGGTGTCGGACGGGCTCAGCCCGGTGCAGCAACAGGTGCTGAATTTCGCGCAGCGCCAACTCCGGCTGAAGCCGCGGCAGGCGACCATCGACGCACGCCTGCTGCACGATCTGGGTCTCACCGGACGTCGCGCGGAGTCCTTCGTCCGGGCGTTCAGCCAGGAGTTCAACGTCAATTGCGACGCTCTCCTGGATCGCGAAGAGTGGAATCGTCATTTCGGCCCGGAGCGCTTTCCGCGGCGCCTGCCCATTTTCCTGTGCGTTTCCCTCGTTGTGACGGCCATGATCCTGGGTGGCCAGTTGGATGTTCAGTGGCTTTGGCTGCTCGTTGCCGTCGGACTCTGGCTGGCTCGGTCAAAGGCCTGGCCGATGGGCAGAGGCAGATCGGACATGCTACCCATCACTCTCCTGGATCTGGCCGACGCCGTGGAAGAGGGCGAGTGGGTCAAGCAGCTTCGGTAGGCCGGTGCGCCACAGCAGGAGCAGTTGTTAAACAAGCACGCGCATTGCGCGGCGCGCGACCACGACCTCTTCGTTGGTCGCCAGCACCAGCACTTGCACCTTTGCGCCATCGGGCGAAATGATGCGGTCCCCGGCGCCCTGCTCGTTGCGTTCCACGTCCAACTCGACTCCCAGGAACGCCAGTTCGCTGCAGCACAGAGTTCGCGTCCGCGTGGAGTTCTCACCGATGCCGCCCGTGAAGACAATCGCGTCGAGCCCGCCCATCGCGGCCGCATAGGCGCCGACGGTCTTTCGCACCTCGTAGGTGAAAACGTCGAGCGCGAGACGCGCGTCGTCCGAGCCGGCCCGCTCGGCCGCTTCGATGTCGCGGACGTCGCCGCCCTTCACACCCGAGAGGCCGGCCAACCCGCTTTCGCGCGCAAGCTGCCGCCGCACCTCGACGGTGTCCCAGCCATGGCGGTCCATCATCGAGAGCACGGCAAACACATCCAGGTCGCCGTGGCGCGTCGCGTGCTCCAGGCCCGACTGCGGAGAGAAGCCCATGGTTGTATCCACGGAGTAGCCGTCTCGAATCGCGCAGACGGAGGAACTGCCGCCGAGATGGCAACTGATGAGCCGGAAATTCTCCGCGCCGCGCCCCAGGAACTCCTGCGCGCGCCGGCTGATGAATTCGTGCGAGGCGCCATGGAAGCCGTAGCGTTCAATCCCATCCTGTGTGCGCCACTCGCGAGGCACTCCGTAGAGACGTGCTTGCGGCGGCATGCTGCGATGGAACTCGGTTTCGAACGCCGCGACCAGCGGGACCTCCGGCCACTCGCTTTGAAAGGCTCGAATGGCTTCGAGATAGATCGCATTATGCACCGGCGCGGCGTCGAGGAACTGCTCCATCGCCGCGATGACTCCCGCGTCGATCAGGAACGTTCCGCGATACAGCGGGCCTGCATGCACGGCCTTGAACGCGACGGCATCCACACCGGCAGTCTCCGCGCGGAGTTGCCTCACCGCCTCGCCGTAATTGGACACCCGCTCCATACGGCCCCGGGCGAGCACGTGCTCGCCCGGCATTTCCAGGACTTGATACTTCAGCGACGTCGAACCAAGGTTGGGGACAAGAATGTTCACTTGCCCGCCTGCATACCCGCTAGATTCTTTTTGCATGTCTCCTGATAAGGGCCCACAATTGCCGCGCACGCAGTGGTGAACTTCTTGGCATCCGCCAGCAGGGTTCGGCTCGCAGGCAGCTTTTGCGCCTTGGACAGTTCGTGATTTACGAAACCAAGGTAAAAGTAAGTGGGCGCGAGCAACGGATTATCGCCCTGCACGAGCGGAAGCGCTGCGCGAAAGCTCTTGTCCGCCTCGGCGTACTTCTTACTCTCGCTTGCCGCGTTTCCGGCAATGAAGTACGCCCGGCCCAGCTTTGCGTCGTGCGACTTTTGCCACGCGGCGGCATCGCCGCCCTGCGGGGCCGTCTTGGCCTTCAGCGAATCAACAGCTCTTGCGGCGAAGGCGCCCGCTTTGTCGAAGTTCTTGCCCGACAGACTGTTGTCGGCGACCAGCAGCATCATGTCGTCGTTCGAAGGATCTTTCTCGAGAATCTTCTCAGCCACGTCGGAGGCTTTCGCCGCCTGCCCGGTTTGCATCAGCCCATACAGGTAGTGCGGCAAGGTCTGTGCGAGGTACTGGCTGTTCGGGTTCAGGTTCAACAGCGCCTCGCCCAGGTCAGCCTTGGCCTGCGGATCCTGCGTCTCGGCCGCCGCGTGGAAGAGCGAGTACTCACAGCGCAGGATCACCTGCTTTGAATAATCCTGATCCTTTTCCCATTGCTCCGCCTGCGTATCGTCGGTGGGCTTGGGGCTTGCGAGGTCGCTCTTTGCCGCTTCCACCGTTTTCAATGCCCACGTCTTAATGCCCGGGTAATCCTTCTTCTGCTCGGAGGCTTGCAGAGCGTTATAAGCGGCCAGGGGCAAAGCCGGATCCACGGCCAGAATCGTCCCGGCCGTCTGCACCACCTTGTCGAGGCTTCCGTTCTTCAGATAGATGGCCTGCAACTGGGTTCCCGCATAAGGTACACCCTCGTGCTTCGGGTATTTTTGCAGGAATTCTTCCAGCAGCGCGGTCTTCTTTGCCTCGTCGTCCGTTTGACCAGCCTCGGTCAACAGGACGCCTTCAGGTGTTTGCGTATTGATCTCAAAGGGTTTCTTCTGTGCGCCACCGGCCACGGCGGCGGCGCAGGTGAGCACTGCGGCAAATGCTAGAACTCTCATAAGCACCTCGCTAAGATCATTCACGGCCTCACCCCGTTCAACCAGGGCGCTTCGCTGTTATATTACACACAGCCGGGTTCCGCCGGCGCTGCAAAAGGAAAACCGCTTCATGATACCTACCACGTATGAGATTACCCTGGCCCTGACCATCCTCACCATGCTCTGTTGGGGCTCATGGGCCAATACCACGAAGATGGCGAAGGGCTATCGCTTCGAGCTGTTCTACTTCGACTATTCGATCGCCGTTTTCCTGGTTGCAACGGCCGCCGCCCTCACGCTGGGCATGATGGATGCCGGCACGAACGCTTCCCAGTCGCTGAACCTCAACTTCGTGGACAATCTCGAGACGACGTTCAAGTCGAACATCGGCTTTGCGATGATTGGCGGCGCGGTCTTCAACCTCGCCAACATGCTGCTGGTGGCTGCAATCGGCGTGGCGGGCCTGGCCGTCGCCTTTCCCATTGGCATCGGTCTCGCGCTGATTGGCGGTGCGGTCCTTAGCTACTTCGTCCATCCGGCGGGCAGCGCGCCACTGCTATTCTGTGGTGTCGGCCTGGTGTTTATGGCGATGATCGTGAGCGCTCTCGCCCATGCGGCGCACAATCGCGTCGATCCCGCGCAGCTTCGCGCCACCCCGTCGCGCCCGTTGCAGAGGGGTGAGATTGCTCCCAGAAAAGCATCTCCGATGAAGGGCATCGTGCTCAGCCTCGCGAGTGGCGTTCTGATGGCGGCCTGGTATCCGCTGGTCGAGATGGGCAAGCGCGGCGATCTTCCACTCGGGCCCTACACCGCGGCCTTCTGCTTCTCGCTCGGCGTGCTGATCACGACGCCCATCTACAGCATCTTTTTTATGAAAGTTCCGGTCGAAGGCAACGAGGTTAAGTTCAAGGAATACTTCCGCGCCCGCCCGATGTGGCACCTCATCGGCTTACTGGGGGGACTGATCTGGACGGTCGGCACGATCGCCAATTTCGTGGCGTCCAGTGCGCCCGCGAGTGTGAACGTGGGACCCGCCATCGCCTACGCTCTGGGCCAGGGCGCGGCCTTGATCAGCACGTTGTGGGGCCTGTTCGTATGGCGCGAATTCAAGGGCGCGAAGACCGGCGTGGTGGTGCTCCTCGCTCTGATGCTTGCGTTGTATGTTGGTGGATTGGGACTGGTCGCCATCGCCCCGTTGCATGGCAATTGATCGCCGGCACCCTTTTTACAGTGCGGCCAGCAGCGCGTTGAGCGCATCCACCGAAGGCAGACTGGCTTGCGCCATCTGCGCACTGCCTCCGCCCCGTCCGCCATGGACGGACAGCAGTTCTTTCAGCCGGTTGCCCGCATGCACGCCGGATTCGACGGATGTCGCCAGCATGATGCTCGGCGGGTTGTCGCACGCAGCCACGAAGACGCCTCGTCCTGCCGCCGTAAATCCTTGCGCCAGCGCACGCACCTCGTCGCCGAGTCCGCCCGCGCTCACGCGTTCGACGTGCCGCCTCAACCCGGAGGGCTCTTCCGCCGACGCGACGAAAAGCTCCGCGCCTCGCCGAACTGCCAACTCGACCGCGAGTTTGCGCCGCACCTTGTCGGAATCCCGCGCCTGTTCCTGGAGCGATTTGACCATCTCCGGCACTTCGTCGAGTGGAGAAGAGAAGAGCTTCGCCGCCAGGCTTAGAGCTTCGAAATCGGCTCGCGCCCGCCGCAGCGCCCGATGCCCGCACAGAAACTCGACGCGGATGTTGCCGCGGATCTTGTCGAGCTTGCGGATCTGGATGGGACCGATCTCGCCGGTGGACTTCACGTGCGTTCCGCCACAGGCCGAGCGATCGACGCCTTCGATGGAGACGATACGCAACGTCCCTTCGCGCTCTGTTGCCTTGCGCAATCCGGCGGCCGCTGACGCATCTTCGAAGTCGACGCTCAGGGGGTGGCACTCCAATACGAGTTGGGCCGTCCGCTCTTCGACTGCCCATACTTGAGCGGGCGAGAGCGCGGGCGTTTCCAGGTCGATGGTGCTCGATTCGGCGCCGAGATGGAAGCTGACGGTCTTCATACCGTACAGCGCCTCAAAGACCGCCGAAAGCAGGTGCTGTCCGCTGTGCTGCTGCATGTGGTCGAAGCGGCGCGCCCAATCGACGCAACCAGACACGGCGCCCGTCTGGAGCGGCTTCTCCAGCACATGCGCGATGCGCTCCTCGTCGTCTACTACATCAACGACCTGGATCCCGCTCAGCGTGCCCAGGTCGTTGGGCTGTCCGCCGGAAGACGGATAAAACGCCGTGCGGTCGAGGTAGACGCGGAGTCCTTCCTCGCCGGTCTCAACGACGGAGGCGTCAAAGGCGGTCAGGTAAGAGTCTGTGTAGTAAAGGCGTTCAGTCATGGAAGCTCGGTTGCTTCCAAGGTATCAAGCTGAGAGGGTAGGGTCGCCTAGACCCACTCGAGCGCGCGCTTCTTCCAGGCCCAGATGTATCCGGCGACCAGGATCAGCAGGAACACGCCGATCTCGGAAACGCCGAACCAGCCCAACTGCTTGTAGCGCACTGCCCACGGGAACAGGAACACGGTTTCCACGTCGAAGATCACGAATAGAATGGATACGATGTAGAAGCGAACCGTGTACCGGCCGCGCGCATTGGATGCCGCCTCAATGCCGCATTCGTAGGCCTCGTGCTTCACCTGGCCGGGCGTCGAGGGGCGAATCAGCGCCGCCGCCCAGAGCAAAACCACGGGGAACAGGAGGGCCACGATAAGGAAAACAAAGAGCGGCAGGTACCCTTCCGGCATGGTTTCAATATATCAACTTTCACGCTCACGGAGGTCCGGTATTGGGCGGTTCAGGTGCACGACGAGAGCGTGGGGCGGCGCTCCGGCGCCGCGCGGGCTCTCCAGAGCCCGCTCAAGTTAGTTGTGGGGCCTGGAGGCCCCACGCGGCTCTGGAGAGCCGCCCCACAGCGCTCTCGCTCCATCCAAGCTAAAATCGGGGTTTGCTTCCATCATCCATCGCCGCCATCCCGGGCCGCGACCGCTTCCGGTTGCCCGGGACCATGTTTCTGCGCGTTCTCGTCGAACGCCGCAACCTGATTGGACAACTCGTCCGCCGCGACTTTGAAGCGCGTTTCGTCGGCTCCATCGCCGGGTGGCTGTGGACGCTGATCCAGCCGCTCGTCCTGCTGCTCAGTTGGGTCTTCGTGTTCATGTTTTGCATGCGCGTCCCGCCTCCGCCGGAGGCCGCCCACAAGAGTTATGTCGTCTTTCTGTTCTGCGGCTACCTGCCGTGGATGCTGTTGTCGGAGACGCTGCAGCGTTCGGCGAACTGCATCGTCGACAACTCGACGCTCATTACCAAGACCGTCTTCCCGTCAGAGGTTTTGCCGGTCACGCTGTTCCTCTCGTCGCTCATCAGCAACGCTCTGGCGACCACGCTGGCCGTGGCGGGCGTCCTGATCACTGAGCACCGCGTGCCGGGGACGATCGTAGTCCTGCCGGTCTTCATCCTCATCGTCGCGTTGCTGGCAACGGGTGTGAGCTGGATTGCGTCCAGCCTCCAGGTGTATCTTCGCGACACGTCCCAATTTGTAAGTGTGCTGCTGACGGCGTGGTTCTGGACGACACCGATTTTCATGTATGAGTCGATGATGCGAAACCGTCTCCCGGGGTGGGCCTGGACCGGAGTACGCCTGAATCCATTGACCGCGATTGTGGGCGGTTACCGCCGTGCCCTCTTGCTCGGACAGTGGCCCAATTGGAATGACGTGGCGCTGTCCGCCGCCATATCCGCCGGCGTGTTCGTTTTGGGCGGCCTGTTTTTCCGCCGTCTGAAGCGCGGGTTTGCCGACGTCCTGTAGTCTGGAAGATTGGAGAAGCGAACGAGCATGAATTGGACACGACGGAGTTTTCTGGCCTCCGCCGCCGCAGCCCCTCTGCTGGCGGGCGCATCGAACGGGGAGAAGGGCTTGCCGCCCGCACGGCCTAACTTCGTCCTGATCGTTGCCGAGGATCTGGCTGCGTGGATGGTGGGTTGTTACGGGAACCTCGAGATCAAGACCCCCAATCTGGATAAGCTCGCATCGACCGGTGCCCGCTTCATCAATAACTTTGTCTGCACTCCGGCCAGTTCCGCGAGTCTCGCGACTTTGCTGACGGGCCGCATCCCGCGCCAGCACGGCATTGCCGATTTCCTGACCTCGACGCCGCTGAAGAATCCTGAGCGCGGCCAGTCCGCTCCGCCGGCCTCCTTCGCCAACGAGGTGCTGCTCTCCGACCTGCTCTCGCCGGTTGGCTACCACTGCGGCTTTTTGGGCCGCTGGAATCTGGGTAACGACGAGCATCCCGGCCACGGCTTCTCCGAAACTGTCACGCTGCCGTCGGGCGACCCTGCCGGCGTCAACCCGGCACTCCTGGTCAACGGCCAGCAGACCCAGGAGAGCGGTTCGACGCCCGAAGTCCTGACCCGGCACGCGACCACATTTATCGACCGCCAGAACGGGCCGTTCCTGCTCGTTGTTTCTTATCCCGCCGCTCCCGCTTCCGGCGACGGGATTCCGTCGAAGTACCTCGATCTCTACAAGACCTCCGGGTTCCAGACGTTCGGTATCCAACCCGCGTCGCCCGCGGCGCTGGACGGGAAGGAGATGCTGGCCAATACGGTCGCATCGATTCGCAAGGCTGCAGCCGCCATCTCGCTGCTCGACGACCAGGTCGGCGCTTTGCAGAAGGCGATCATCCGGAAGGGCAGCTTCGAGAACACGGTGTTCGTCTTCACGAGTGTCACCGGGCAGTTCCTCGGCCGGCGCGGGCTGTGGGGTTCAGGCTACGCCTCCAATCCGCCAAATCTCTTTGAAGAGTCGATCCACACGCCGCTTATCGTGAGTTGGCCGGGCCGCATCCCGACCGGGGCATCCCGTCCGGAGATGGTGAGCGCGGCAGATTTCGTGCCGACCGCATGTGACATCGTGGGCGTTTCCGTCCCCTCTGACCGAAACCTCTCCGGCCGCAGCTACCTGACCGTCGCTTCCGGCAAGCCGCTGCCCAAACGCCAGCCGTGGAAGGACCTCGCCTTTGGAGAATTGCGCGGCATCGAGATGGCTCGCGACAACCGCTTCAAACTGCTGCTGCGCGAAGAGGGGCAAGGCGCCAGCGAGATCTACGATCTGCGCAAGGATCCCAACGAGCGCATCAATCAGTTCGAAAACCAGGAATATGTCGACGTGCATAGCCGGCTCGAAGCCGAGCTTCGCGCCTGGCACGAGAAGTACGCCAGCTAGCTCTCGGACGAATCTCTGATCGCGTCGCGCAGGCTGAGGTTGTGAACAAGGCGATGCAGGTAGTTGGGGTGGATACCGAGCAGTTTCGCCCCTTCGGTAAAGCGCCCCCCAGCCTTCTCGAGCGCGGCGAGAATGACCCGCATCTTCTCCTTGCGGACGGCTTCGTGGTAGCCGCCGATCAAGCCCTCTCCATCCGGGAAGGCCTCCAGCAAGTTTTCCAGCAGGTCTTCAACCAGGATGAGGTCGGTCGAGCCGAGCACGACGGCACGCTCGATCGCATTCTCGAGATCCCGTACATTGCCGGGCCAGTCGTGAGCTTGTAAACAAGCGAGCGCTTCACGGGAGATGCCAGTTACCTCACGCCTGACCTGTTTGCCGTGCTTGGCCACGAAGTAGTTGGCCAGTGGCGGGATGTCTTCGCGACGATCCCGCAAAGGCGGCATTGTCAGCGAAACGACGTTGAGGCGGTAGTACAGGTCCTTGCGGAACGTGCCACGCTGAATGGCGGCCTCCAGGTCGCGGTTGGTCGCGGCGATCAGGCGGACATCGCAGTGAATCTGGCGCGATCCCCCGACGCGTTCAATCTCGCGTTCCTGGAGCACGCGCAGCACCTTCGCCTGGCAGGTCAGCGGCATTTCTCCGACCTCGTCCAAAAACACCGTCCCGTGGTCCGCCAGTTCGAACTTGCCCCGCTTCTGCCCGATCGCTCCGGTGAATGCGCCTTTCTCGTGGCCAAAGAGGTCGCTTTCGAGCAGCGTCTCGGTCAATGTGACGCAGTTGATGGCCATAAAAGGCTGGGTTGCGCGCGGGCTGTTGCGGTGAATTGCGCGCGCAACCAGTTCCTTGCCAGTTCCGCTCTCACCGCGGATCAGGACGGTGCAGTCCGTCGGCGCGACCTTCGACACCACCCGGTACACGTCGCGCATCCGCGGGCTGGTGCCGACCATCTCATGCTCGATCTCAATCGTCGCCTGGAGGCGCAAGTTCTCCTTTTCCAACCATTCCAGGCGGCGCGCGTTTTCAAGGGCCATGCCCAAGATGGCGCCGAATGAACTCGCCAACTCCAGGTGGTCCGCATGAAAACGTACGTTGGGCACACAGGAATCGAGATAAACGACGCCGAGCGTTCTGGCCGAGATGATGATGGGCGCCACTAGGACGCTGCAGGAATGCGGCTCACTCAGATCTTCCGCTGCCGGGTTCGGGTCTGGCGGTACATCAACGGCGAGAATTCCTTTGACCTCGCGCCGGGCTTGATCGACGATGGCGCGATAGGTGCGCACCGTCTTGGTGGGCCCGGTCTCACGATCCCGGCACGCGGCAAAGGACGGCTCCGGGCTTTGACCTTCGAACAGCAGCACACCGCCGTGCTGAGCCGGAACCACCTCGAAGACTCCCTCCAACAACTGCTGCGCGATGCTTTCCGCCCTGCGGACCAGCCGAAGGTCGGCGCGTCTTTGAAAGAAAGCGCTGCAACGTTTGCCATGACGATCCCTCAAGTGGCGCGCCGGCCAGAGCCATGATGACCGGCCGAATGACCTCTCAAGGACTGGTGGCTGCCATTTGGAAGCACGGGCCGGAGATGATGAAAAGGATGCAGCGCCGGCAGATCGCTTGGCCCCACTTCACAGGCCCCGAAATGGCGAACCTCTCCGCATACCTTCACGGGCTCGAGTTCAAACGGCGGACATCGCCTTGACGCGGCGACGCCGCTAATTCGACGTCCCTGCTGCGTCAGAGCCTTGGCCACTGCCACTAGAGTCCAGGCACGGCACTTGCAGGTCCGGATTGCCTGCGCAAATCCCGGCTTCGATGGCCGCAATCTCCCGGCTGCACTGCGCGATTCATGCCGCGTCCTTTAGCGGTCGCCCCCCGCGCGGGGGCGTGGATTGAAACGTGCAGCGCCAGCAGTATAATCCCGGCGAGCAGGATTGTCGCTCATGGCGTCGCGCCCGCACGATGCACGCCAGGCAGACAGGTATGGGATCTGATCGAGAAAGGCAGGAGAAGAGCGGAAGAATGGCGCGAAACACGGCCCTCCGGCTGGCATCGAAAAGACCGGCCGCCCGAAGTTGAGGGGGTTTCGGGCGGCCGGCCACGAATCAGAGGGAAACCTGACCGTGGTACTGCATATCCTTGACTACGAACTTCACCTTCAACTGCAGGGGACCGATCCGCGTGAGGAAGATGACTTCCTTGTCCGCGAGGGAGATGGGATCGCCCGCGCGGGGGAAATAGAAAAGCAGCGTAGGGGTTTCGCTGCCTTCCAATTCCCCCACCCGGACGGCCGCGATCGGGTCCTTTCCCTTGCGCTCCAGCGCACTGGACTGCTTTAGATTCCCGATCATGGCTTTCCGTTGCTCGGCGGTTGGAGTGGGACGATCGGGCCGCTCCCCGCCCGCCGGCGCGTCAGGTCCCCCGCTTGGGGGCGGGCCGCCAAAGAGAGGCAATCCGCTGACGCTGATCATGTAGTTCTCCGCGGCTTCCGGATCCGGTTGCTTCTTTCGCGCTTCGACCACAGGCGCCGCGCTCTCCCATCGCACGGTGGCCTTTATCTGGGGCATGCCGCCGCCGGGTCCGCCTCCACCGGGCGCACCCATGCCACCGCCGCCTCCTCCTGGCGGCCCACCCATTCCGCCGCCACCCCCGCCGGGCGGTCCACCCATGCCACCGCCTCCGCCTCCTGGAGGTCCGCCCATTCCGCCGCCACCGCCGCCGGGCCCACCAGATTGCGGCCCGTCACCGCCGGGCAGCTTGAACTGCGTCTCCGCGTCCTTTGCCCAGGGTGACCGGCTGAGCAGTTGCTCAATCTCTTTCTCCGACCACTCCGAGGCGGGCCGTTCATTCCAGAACTGCCCGGGCGCGAACGCCAGCAGGCGTGGCACACCAGCCCACACGGGCGTCGTCATTCCGATGGCGAGTACTCGCCGCCGCGTCATCATTCTTCCGCTCTTCCTTTCCTCCGCCTGGCTGCCTAGAATGCCAGCCTGAGTTGCAAATCGATCTTCCGGTTGTAGGTAGTTGCCGCACCCATCGGCCCGAAGCCGGCCAGGCTGCGGTATTCCCCGAAATACGGCGAAGAGAGATCGCCGCTGGGGTTCGCGTAATTCGGATGGTTCAGTACATTGCGGAAACTTACCGTAGCTGTCAGGGTGTATTTCTTTCCCGCTCCGGCTGCGCCGAACATACCAGGGGGTGGACCGCCTCCAGGAGGAGGGCCGCCTCCGCCAGGGCCTCCGCCCGAGGGTGGACCGCCGCCACCGCGCACGCCGCCCATTCCAGGAGGCGGTCCGAAATCGCCACTGGCGCTTTCACCCTTCTTGCCGAAGGACCACGCCCTGGAAACTCTCAAGTTCAAGCTGACGTTGCCGGGACCGCGCGCGTAGTCGCGCCCGATGGTCGGAGTACCCGCCGCAGGGTTGAGGTCAAAACAGCCAAATCCGTCTTTGTAGACCAGGTCCGAGCCGCTGCAGCTCGCGGACGATACCCCCGGCAGGAGGGCGGGGCGCGCGTTGGGATAGCCGGTAAGCATTGGATCCTGTCCCGTCGTGATGTTGTACGGCGAGCCGCTCATCGCCAGGAAGAACGGACTGATCGAAAACCGGAAGGGCATCGGTATATTGGTCCCCATGAGGAAGCGGTGCCGCACATCCGCAAAGGACGACGGCCCCCATTCGGACTTCAGGTTGTAAGGATTCGCCGGCATGCCTTCGGCATCCGACTGCCCGTAGGAGAGGGAGTAGAAGCCAAAGAGGAACACCTTCTTGTAGTTGATGTTCGGACTAACGATCAACTGGTGCGTGCGGCTGAAGCCGGTTGTCTCCGTGAGCAATCGCACCTGGCCGTCGCTATAGGGGTATACGCCGTCCAAGGGAGTGTTCGCGTTGAGCTGGCGGGAAAGGTGTACGCCGCGGCTCTCGATGTAGGAGACGCTCAACTTTGCGTACTTACTCAACTGCCGCTCCACGCTCGCGGTCGCCTGATAATTGCGCGGGGCGCGCGCAGCCGGATCGAGCAGGCTAAGCTGCTGCGGTTGGGCGGAACCCGCGAGCGACGCCGCGGTCGGGATGACCGGATAAAAATCGGGGTTCTGGATGAAGTACGACTGCTGCGTCGTGCCGTTGTAGCGCGCGTCGGCGAGCGCCGTGCTGGAGGCGATCCGGTCGTAGAAAACTCCAGCGCCGAGTCTCAACACGGTCTTGGCTTGCTTCTTGCCGCCTCCATCGATGCCCCACGCCAATCCGATGCGGGGACCGAAATCGCTCCAATCGTGCATGTTGGTTTGCGCTTCGTAGCGCAGGCCGTAGCTGAGTGTCAGGTTCGAACGGACCTTCCAGTCGTCATTGATAAAGAGCCCCGCGTCGAACTGGCGCACGGACGTAGTGGGCGTGCCCGCATTGAGAGTGAATTGTGTGGCTCCGCCGCCGAGGAGGCGAATCTCCGCCGCGCTGAGCCCGGCCCGCTCGAAGAGCAGCGTCCGGCGGTATACATCCAGTGCGGTGAGCTCTATCGAGGTTCCGGCAATCGCCCCGTTGTTCGCATCCAGTTCGGGGCCGGTGCCGCCAAGGAATGTGAACGTGCCACCAAAGTTGTTGACCGACTTGTCGTCGATAAACGCCTGGCGGAATCTTCCACCCCACTTGATCGTGTGCGCACCATGCGTCAACGTCGTCGAATTCGATAGTTCGAGGCTGTTACTCGTGCTGCCGGAATTGCCGATCTGCGCGCCGCCATCCTGGAAAGCGCCCTGCACGATCGTGAGAGGCTCGGTATTGTTTCCGTAATTCGAGAGAACGGAACGGTGATATTGGAACCTCACTTCATTGACCGCGTGCGGACTGAGCACGGCCGTCTCAGTGAGTTGAAAACCCTGGTCGGAACTCTTCTGGTTGTAGGCCTGTGAAAGCAGCGAGTAGCTGCCGACGCCCTCTTTATCCATCTCGATGCGCGTATTCTGATACCGCATGCTGAGTGTGTTGGACGGGTTCAGCGTGTAGTCGAGCCTCGGCGTGAAGCTCATGCGCGTTTGAGGCGTGACCACCGCCTGATTTACGGTCGTCGGGTTCAGATTGCTGTCGAGCGTCGTCGCATCGATGAACGCGTTCTCGTCAATCATGCGCCGTTCGAAGTCGAAGCCAAATGATGCCTTTTGCCTGGTAATGGGGCCGCTGAAACTGGCTCCGAAGAACTTTTGCGAGTACGGGGTCGTAGTGGACTCCGTCAGTAAGGGGCTGCGCGAGTTCAGGTCCTGGTTATTGAACTGGGTGAAGAAGGAACCGTGGAACGAGTCCGTTCCGGGCTTCGTGAAGATCTCAATCCTGCCGAAGCCGGGGCGATCGTACTCGGGTGAGAAGGGATTCGAGTTGATGCGGATCTCGCGGATCGACGACTTCGGAGGCAGATCGCTTCCCGAGAACCCGTCGATCATGATCTGGCCGCCGTCGGGGCCCGTGGAAGGTCCGGCCAGAGCCTGCAGTTGCTCCTGCAACTCATCCGGATCGTCTGAGAACGCCTGCAATTCTTTGGTGCCCAGGACAATCGCGCCGCCGTTCGCGGTCGGATCGGTGGTGATCTTCTCGATCTCGTCTTCCACGTTGACCACCTGCGCCTCGCTCTGAATCTGAAGTTGCGCGTCGAGGACGGCGGACCCTGTTAATGAAGCGATCGTCTCCTCGTGAGGCGAGAAACCTTTCGCGAGGACGCGCACTTTGTAGGCGCCAGGCTTCAGAGTCGGGAATGCGTATTTGCCGTCACCGTCGGTGCGGGCAATCTGCTGGCCGGCCGGACCGCGCAACTGGACCACCGCGCCGGGCACCAGCGAGCCCGATGGATCAGTCACTACGCCGTGCAAACTGGCGGTCGCCGCCAGTTGCTCCTCCGCGGCGGCTGGCGATGCCGCCAGCACGCCGTTTACGGCAAGAAGCGCCGCAATGAATGCAATCAACCTGGCGAGCAGGCTAAGGCCTCTCATGATCGTTCCCCCGGATAATTCGGTCTGATTCGAAGCGGGCTCTGCGTCCCCCTTCGTCAATTCCAGTGAACAACGCTGAAACATCGATGGAGGTTAAAGTTTTGTAAAGCGGTCCCCAGCACCGTCGCCCTTAACATTTCTTCGCAGAACAGGCCCTTTCCCGGGCGTTCGAGACGTCATAGCTTGGACTTAGGAGACCCATGCAAGATCCGGAAAGCAGACGACTGAGTTGCCGGAATCGGGCGGCCGTACGATTCGCTGATGAAACTCCGGTCCCGATGTGAACCTCGGAGACGGAGATAATGAGGGCACTCGTTTTGTGAAAGGGGCCACCGCGTGGCTGGCACAGCTCATCTGCTATTGATCGACGACGACACGGAGCTCGGAGCGCTGATGCGCGACTTCTTCCGGGACCAGGAGATCGACGTCACTTCGGCGCAGAACGGCTTTGAGGGCTTGGAGATGGCATTACGAGGCGGCTTCGATCTCATTCTTCTCGACGTGATGATGCCGGGCTTGGACGGTTTCGAAGTCCTCAAGCGATTGCGTTTGGAACGGGACACGCCGGTTCTGATGCTCACCGCCCGGACCGAGAGCGAGAGCCGCATTCGCGGCCTCAATGAGGGCGCCGACGACTATCTGCCGAAGCCGTTCGAACCGATGGAACTGCTGGCCCGCGTGCGCGCGATTCTGCGCCGCACGCAGACAGGGCCGCGCGATCCGCAGTCAGTCGTCGAGGCCAGCGGAGTCCGTCTCGATCCCGCGACGCGCCAGGTAACCATGAACGGGCGCGAAGTGGAACTGACGACGATTGAGTTCGACATTCTCGAGGTGCTGATGCGGGTCGCCGGCCGCGTCGTGTCGCGCGACGAGATCGCCCAACGCTTCTATAACCGGCCCGCCACGCCGTACGACCGCTCGATCGATGTGCACATCAGCCACTTGCGGAGGAAGCTCGGCGCGCCTACGGAACTGATCCGAACGCTGCGCGGTCTGGGCTATCAATTTGCATCCGTCGATTCGGAGCCGGAGAAGTCATGAGGGGATTATTCGCCCGCATGCTCGCGTGGCTTCTGGCTACGTTGCTCTTTGGCGTTGTCGCGTTCTTCCTCTCTTCTTTCCTGTTTGCGCCCGGCAAGATGCAGAGAGACCAGTTTCTCCACCGCATTGTGGACTACGAATTTGCGGACGCTGTCCGCGCATACGAGTCCGGAGGCGCGCCGGCTCTCGGCGCTTACCTCGACCGGATGACGGCGCTGGTGTCCAACAATTACTACTTGTTGAACACCCAAGGCACTGACCTGCGCACTGGCGCCGTACGTAAG
>Ga0302279_10003904_pt1 | contig 18064 bp, 20 predicted proteins | sample III_Bog_N3_3_FD_194541 | JGI IMG/M metagenome (GOLD analysis project Ga0302279, IMG submission 194541) | Peat permafrost microbial communities from Stordalen Mire near Abisko, Sweden - III_Bog_N3_3 | ecosystem: Environmental > Terrestrial > Soil > Wetlands > Peat | place: Sweden: Abisko...
TTCGGCGCAGGGGCACAGCCCCTTGGAACCCTTAACGAAAGGGGTCAAGGGGGCCACTGCCCCCTTGCGGGTCCAGGGCGGAGCCCTGGCCTTATCTTCCTTCACCCGATTGCCTGGAAGCACTGGACAGGAGGCTTTTGCTGCGGCGATGGTTTGCGGCATGGCCCTGCTGCTGGCCGGCGCCGCCGTTGCCGCCGAGCCGGATCGGCTGCCCGGTGTGGGCGAAGGTAATCCCCGCCTGCGCGTCGAGGCCGGCCAGCCGCCCTGGCGCGCGGTGGCGCGGTTGCAGGTGCCCGGTATCGCCCGCTGCACCGCCGTCGTGGTGGCGCCCCTGCTCGCCGTCACCGCCGCCCATTGCCTGTGGTCGGCGCGGCTGCGCGGCTGGGTGCCGGCCGGGTCGGTGCATCTGCTGCCCGGCTACGATAGGGGCGCCTACACGGACCACATCCTGGCCATATCCTACCGGGTGGCCCCCGGCTACGACCCCGCCGACACCGGGGGCAGCCGTGGCGCCGACCTTGCCGTGGTGACGCTGTCACGCCCGGCCGGTTCGGTGCTGGCCCTGGCCGACGCACCGCCCGCCCCCGGCACGCCGGCCGTGCTGGGCGGCTTCAACCAGGACCGCATCGAGGTGATCGAGGCCGATCTGCGCTGCGCCATCACCGGCACGGCGCTGGACGGTGGCGGACGCACGCTGCTGCTGCACGATTGCACGGCGACGCGCGGCACCAGCGGCGGCCCGCTGATGGTGCGCGGACCGGCGGGTGAGCTGGTGCTGGCCGGGGTACAGGTGGCGGCGCGGCTGGGGCAGGTCGGCGGCGCGGCGGTGCCGGTGGCGGCGCTGCGGCGGCTGCTCGGGCAGCCATGACCCACCTCATGAGCAGCGATCACTGCCTGGCCTGCTGGTCCTCCGGCACGCCGTCCCGCGGGGACACATATTGGGTAGCGCGGGCACCGCGGGTCGAGCCGCCCGCTTTCGCCACCACCCCGCCTGAAGGGCCATGCTCGCCCGCGACCCGGTCGCGGGAGGGACGCACTCCATTTCAAATGAAACCGCTTGACGGATGCGCCCGGCTTGGGATAAACATTAAACTATATACAGTTTCGTGCTTGCCCGCCCCAGGCAAAGCGCGTTCTGTCAGCTGAAAGTTTCGCGAACCGGTGAGGCACGAGCCTGCCAGTCAGCGTGCGCGCCGACATGGCGCTTCGCAGGGGAGGATAGCACCATGAAGCATGTTTTTGCGGCGGCAACGTCGATCGCGGCAATCGCGTTGGCCGCCATGGGCGGTTCCGCGGCCGCCGCCCCATGCGGGCCATTGGAGATGTGCCCCGCGCATTTGCCGTTGCCGGCATTGGGAAGCCTCTGGCTCATTCCGTCGCAGCCCGGGCCATGGCCCCCGTTGGCTGTCCCCGGCGGCATTCCGGATGTGACTTTTACAACATCCACCATCTATTTCGCCCTCCATCCATTCCAACGCCCCTTTACCGTTGGTTCATTTCTTGCTACTAACGAGAACTTTCCGGGTTCCGACCAGGGATCCCCGGTCTATAGTGGTCTGTTCAACCCGTTGATTTCCGAAGCGGTGACACCCGGTACGCCGCTCGCGCAGGACCCGTACGCAGCTTATGTCGAACTCATCGGCCTGATCTGGTTGCAGACAGGATCGACGGTTTTTGTTGAATACGCTGGCGGGGCAGGCCTGACGCTGAACGGTGTTCCCGTATTCCAGACGAACGCAGATTTTCTTGGCGTGGAGTCGTACACGTGGAACGGACCTGATGCTTTTGTCAACTTCGATCTCGCCTACACTTATGACGGCGGTCCCAATGCGATCCTGGTTTTCGGGGCCGTTCCGGAACCGGCGACGCTGAGCCTGTTGGGCAGCGCGCTCATCGGCCTCGGCCTGGCACGCCGTCGCAAGAGCGACTGAGCAGACAATATATCAGTTCTCTGCAAGAATGGCCGAGGCTGGGATTCGTCGCCCTTGACGACCGCCAGCGCCATGGGGTTCACCGACGGCTGTCGCTGTTTGACACCGGCGGCCGGTTCGTCTGGGCGCGTGTCGATCTTCCTCCCGCGCTTCGGTTTATCCCTTCAGGGCCAGGTTGGTCCCCGGAAGCCGGTCGCCACGCCATAACGAGGGCGCGGCGTGGCGACCCGGTATCATTCTGTATGCAAACGGATTTCGGGCGGGCGGAAGCCGTCAACCGCGTTGCTCGCCCGGAAGGATCAGGCGTCCACCGGCCGCACCACCAGCACCACCCCCTGCACCCCCACCACCAGCAGCCGCGCCAGCGGCGCCGGCGGGGCCGCGCCGGCCACCAGCTGCGCCGGCCAGTCGCTGTCACCCAGCCGCACCCGTCCCTCGCCCCCGGTGAACGCCAGCGCCAGGGCGGTGCGGCCGACCAGGCCGGATTCCGGCGTGTTGACCCGCCGCTCCGGCGGGCGCCGCAGCCGCAGGCCGAGCGCGATGCTGCCGGCGGACAGCACCGCGAAGCAGGCCACCTGCGGGCCGAACCCGGCCAGCCCCGCCAGCACCGCCCCGCCGGTGCCCAGCGCCGCCAGACCGAGCCACATCAGGAAGGCGCCGGGCAGCAGCACCTCGGCCACCAGCAGCGCCAGCCCGCCAGCCAGCCACGCCAGCGCCGCCAGGGTCGGCATCACGCCGGTTGGCATCAGGCCGGGCGCGTCGGCGCCACCGGCGGCACCGACCCGGGCGGCCGGCCGCTCCCCGGCGTGGCCTGCAACAGCGACAATGCCTGGGTGATGCCGCCGGCCAGCGCCGACGCCTCCATCGGCACGATCACCAGACGGCTGTTCGGCGAGGCGGCGATGGCATGGAAAGCCGCCACGTAGCGGTCGGATATGAAATAGCGCAGCGCCGCCTCGCCGCCCTCGGCCACCGCCTGGGCGACCAGCCGGGTGGCGGTGGCCTCGGCCTGGGCGAGCCGCTCACGCGCCGCGGCATCGCGCTGCGCCGCCTCCTGCCGGCCCTCGGCGGAAAGGATCAGGCTCGCCTTGTTGCCTTCCGCCAGCTTCACCGCCGCCTCGCGCTCGCCTTCGGCCCGCATCACCGTGGCGCGGCGTTCGCGCTCGGCGGTCATCTGCAGGTTCATGGCGCGGATCAGATTCTCGGGCGGCTCGATCTTGCGCAGTTCGACGCGGCTGACCTTCACCCCCCAGGGCGAGGTGGCGCCGTCCAGGATCACCAGCAACTGGGTGTTGATGCGCTCGCGTGACGACAACGTGGCGTCCAGCTCCATCTCGCCGATCACCGCGCGGATGTTGGTCATCGCCAGCGTGGCCAGGGCCTGCGGCAGATAGGTGACCTGATAGGCGGCCTTCTCCGCCTCCAGCACGCGGTAGTAGATCACCCCATCGACGCTGACGGTGGCGTTGTCGCGGGTGATGACGCTCTGCTCGGGGATGTCGAGCACCTGCTCCTGAACGTTCAGCCTGCGGCCGACCCGGTCGATGAAGGGGATGACGAAGTTCAGGCCGGGATTGAGCAGGCGGGTGAAGGCGCCGAAGCGCTCGACCGTCCACACCTGGCCCTGCGGCACCGGCTTCGCGCCGGCGAAGATGGTGGCCACCACCAGCACCAGCAACAGAACCCAGACGATGCCGAAACCGAGTTCCATGAGTGTCCTCCGCGGTGACGGCTCCGAGCGTGCCCGGCAGCCTACTCCGCCGGCGGATCGTCGAACAGGATGCGGTTGGCCGCGCCCTCCATGTCGTCGTACTGGCCGGAGCGCAGGCACCACAGGAAGAACACCAACCCGATGCCGCCCATGACCAGGCTCACGCCAATGAGATAGAGCATGATTGTCATGCCGCCCCCCCTTCCCGCACCCGCGCCCGGAAGCTGTTGGCGATGACCAGCAGCGACGAACCCGACATCGCCGCCGCCGCCAGCCAGGGCGTGACCTGGCCCGCCATCGCCAGCGGCAGCATCACCGCATTATACAGCAGCGACAGCGCCAGATTCTGCCGCATCACCGCCCCCGCCCGCCGCGCCGCCCGCAGCACCATCCCCACCGGCGCCAGCGCGCGGCCCTGGAACACCACATCGGCAACGGTCTGGCTGATGTCGGCGGCGCTGGCCGGCGACATCGACACCGAAGCCGCCGCCAGCGACGGCGCGTCGTTCAGCCCGTCGCCCACCATCAGCACGCCGCGCCCCTGCGCCCGCAGGGATTCGATCAGCGCAACCTTGCCGGTGGGGCCGACCTCCGCCCGCCAGTCGTCGATGCCGAGCGCCGCCGCCACCCGCCCGACCGGCGCCATCCGGTCGCCGGAGGCCAACAGCACCCGCAGCCCGGCCCGTCGCAGTCCGGCCACCGTGGTGGCCGCGTCCACCCGTGGGCGCTCCTGGAACGCGAATACCACCGCCGGCCGGCCCGGCCGCGCCAACCACAGTTCCGGCCCGCCGGTTGCGGGGGCGGCCGGGTCGCCGGCGAAGCCGCGGGCGCCGAGGCGGATTTCTCCCGCCTTGGTGCGGCACAGCAGCCCCTGGCCCGGGCGTTCCTCCACGTCACTGGCGGCCGGCACCGGCCCGGTCGCGGCCAGCAGAGAGCGCGACAGCGGGTGGCGGCTGGAGGCGGCCAGCGATGCCGCCACCGCCAGCGCGCCGGGGTCGCGGCCGGGGTCGTCCACCAGCGCCAGCGTCGGCTCGGTCAGCGTGCCGGTCTTGTCGAACACCACCGTGTCCACCTTGGCCAGACGTTCCAGCGCGGTCGCCGATTTCAGCAGGATGCCGCGGCGCAGCAGGTCGCCGGTGGCGATCACCTGCACCGCCGGCACCGCCAGCGACAGCGCGCAGGGGCAGGTGATGATCAGCACCGCGCAGGCGATCAGCAGCGCCTCCCCGACCGGCGCCCCCTGCACGCCCCACCACCAGGCGAAGCTGGCGGCGGCGCAAAGATGCACCACCGGCGCGTACAACCGCGCCACTTTGTCGGCCAGCACGACATAGCGGCCGCGCCGCGCCTCGGCCGCCTCGATCAGCCGCACGCATTCGGCCAGCAGCGTGGCGGCGCCGGTGGCGGAGCAGCGCAGCAGCAACGTCTCGCCCAGGTTCAGGGTGCCGGCGAACACCGGCGTGCCCGGGCCGGCCTGCACCGGCAGGCTCTCGCCGGTGACCAGACTGGCATCGAGCGGCGCGCTGCCGCGCTCCACCACCCCGTCCACGCCGATGCGCTCGCCCATGCCCACCAGCACCCGCGCGCCGGGGGCCACACTCTCCTGCGGGCCGCGCCGCACGCTGCCGTCGGGTTGCAGCACCGACACCTCGGTGGCGCGCAGGGCCAGCAACTGCTGCGCCGTGGCGCGCGCCGCGCCGCGGGCGCGGTGGTCCAGCACCCGGCCGATCAGCAGGAAAAACAGCAACGTGACGACCGAGTCGAAATAGGTGTGCCGGCCACCCTGCAACGTCTCCCACAGGCTCATGGCGGTGACCAGCAACACGCCGATGCTGACCGGCACGTCCATGTTGGTGTGGCCCGCCCGCAGCGCGACCAGCGCCGAGCGGAAGAACGGCCGCCCCGCATAGGCCACCGCCGGCATGGCGATCAGCGCCGACACCCAGTACAGCAGGCTGCGCGTCGCCGGCCCCATGCCCTCGGCGAACCCGGCCCAGACCGCGAACGAGTTGGTCATCACATTGGCCGAGGCGAAGCCGGCCACCGCCAGCGCCCGCAGCAGCGCCCGGCCGGTGCGGTCGTCGGCCGCCGCCAAAGCAGCGGCGTCGAACGGCACCAGACGGTAGCCGAGCCGCTCCACCGCCGCGACGTAGCGTTCCGCCTGCTCGCTGGCGCCGCGCCAGGCCAGCCGCAGCCGGCGGGTGGTCATGTTCACCCGGCCCTGCGACAGCCCCGGCTCGCGGGCCAGGACCTGCTCGATCAGCCACACGCAGGCGCCGCATTGCAGGCCGTCCAGCGCCAGGGTCAGCGTGTTTGTGCCGTCGGGCTGGGTGTGGATGTGGCGGGCGAGGTCCCAGCGCCCGGCCGATTCGGGCCTGGGTGCGCGCATGGCGGGGTCCAGCAGGCGCTGGGCGTAGTAGCGGCCCAGGCCGAGATGCTGGATGGTGTCGTAGGCGGCGGCACAGCCGGGGCAGCAGAAGCTTGTTCCGGTGGCGACGGGCAGGCCGCAATGGGTGCAGGAAGCGGCAGGGCTCTGCCCTGCACCCGCCAGGGGCCGGCAGGCCCCTGGACCCCATTCGGTGGTGCGGGGCAACGCCCCGGGGGTCACTTCACGATCACGCGCCGCACCGTGTGGTATTCGCCGCCGTCGGCGACTACCGCCAGATACAGGTTCCACTTGCCGGGGGCCAGTTCGGTGTCGGACTCGAACCGGCCGGGGGCGGCCGGGTGGAACGCCAGCGGCAGCGGCAGCATCTCGCCGATCGGGCGCTCGACGGTGGCGGTCAGGCGCACGCCGGTCAGCTTCGCGCCGTCACGGCCGGCCAACGTCACCACCGGACGGGCACCGTCCAGCGTGGTGCCCACCGTCCAGCCCAGCGCCGCCTGACGCTCGGCCGCCGCCAGCACAATGTCGTAGCTGTTGCTGGCGTCGAAGCCATGCGTGGTGGCGAGGCCCGGAAAGCTGCGCACCGCGAACCAGGCCAGGGCGGCATTCACCAGCATGACGAAACCCATGCCGCCAGCCACATACCACGGGAAAAAACGCCAGCGCGATGGCCCGGGAACGGCGCCGCCGCGATCAATCCGGCTGCTATGGCTCATGCTGCGTAGTCCCCTGTTTATCGTCAGCGGGCATTGCCGTCCGGCCCGATGAACACCGATTTGTAACCCGTCTCCTCGCCGGTGAGGCTGTTGCGCAGCAGGAAATCGATTTTCTGCGACCCGTCCACCAGCGACGCCGGCCGGCCGAACACCAGCACGCGGAAGGTGCCGATGCTGTCGCGCCCGACCGGCAGCACCAGCACGGAGGCGGGGGGAGCCGATTGCTCGGCGATCGCCATCCCACCGGAGGCCAGCCCGCTCAGCGTCAGCACGAACTCGGCCGGCGCGTCGGTCTTGTTGGAAACCTTGATGGTGTAACCGTTGCGGATGCTGCCGTCGCGCACCTGGACGAACAGCGGCGCGCGGTCATGCTGCACCGACAGGTCGATATGCGCCCGCGTGGCCAGCGCCGTCCCCATGACGGCGATCCCGGCGAACAGGGCGGCCAGATAGATGAACGTGCGCGGGCGCAGCAGCCGGAACGATTCCTGCCGGCCTTCCGCCTTGGCCTTCTGGCCCGCCAGCGTGTCCCAGGTGACCAGCCATTTGGGCTGGCCGGTCCTGACCATCATCTCGTTGCAGGCATCCACGCACAGCCCGCAATTGATGCACTCCAGTTGCACGCCGTCGCGGATGTCGATGCCGGTGGGGCAGACATGCACGCAGGCCAGGCAGTCGATGCACTGGCCCAGCCCGGCCACCGCCGGCGAGCCGTCGCGCTTGCCGTGCCCGCGCGGCTCGCCACGGGTGGGTTCGTAGCTGACGATCAGGCTCTGCTCATCGAGCATCGAAGCCTGGAAACGCGGCCACGGGCACATGAAGGTGCATACCTGTTCGCGCGCCCAGCCGGCCAGCAGGTAGGTCGTGGCGGTGAACAGGAACATGAAAAAATACGTCGTGGTGCCGGCCTCGCCGCGCCAGATTTGCAGGGTCACCGTCGGCGCATCGACGAAATACATGATCAGCGCGCCGCCGGTCCAGAAGGCGACGGCGAGCCAGACACCGTGCTTGACCGCCTTGCGCCACGCCTTGTCGAGGGTGAGCGGCCCCTTGTCGCGGCGCATATGCGCGTTGCGGTCGCCTTCCACCAGGCGCTCGACCCACATGAACAGGTCGGTCCACACGGTCTGCGGGCAGGTGTAGCCGCACCAGACGCGGCCGGCGAGGCTGGTCACCAGGAACAGCCCCACCGCCGACAGGATCAGCAGGCCGGTGAGATAGACGACATCCTGTGGCCACAGTTCGAGATTGAAGAAATAGAAGCGCCGGTTGGGCAGGTCGAGCAGCACCGCCTGCGCCGCCCGGCCCGGCCCGCGGTCCCAGCGCAGCCAGGGCAGCACGTAATAGACGACGAGGCAGAATATCAGCACGCCCCATTTGAAACTGCGCGCCGGGCCGTGCACCGCCTTCGGATAGACGCGCTCACGCGCGGCATACAGCCTGGGGCGGCTGAGTTTGTCCTCCTTCGCCATGCTGTCGCCGACCTTGTCCACGCTGGCCATGCTGCTTGATCGTCCCCCGTTTTTTGCTGGTCGGTCCAGCCCGCCATTGCGGTCCCCGGCGGCGACCGCTCGCGGTCAGCTATTCGCCGCCGCCGAGGTCGTGCACATAGATGGCGACGCTTTTGATGGTAGCCTCATCCAGCCCGGTGGTGTTGGACTTCTTTTCCCAGGACGGCATCACGCCCAGGCGCGGGTTGTTGATCTGCTGCACGATCGCGTCGCGCAGGTCGCCGTACAGATGCACCGCGGATTTCAGCGGCGGCGCGCCGAACAGGCGGTTCCCCTGGCCATCGGCGCCGTGGCAGACGGCGCAGGTCTCGGCATATTGCGCGCGGCCCTTGGAAAGGTCCTGGCCGGCCTCGGCATGACCGTACAACGCGCCCCAGACATAGTTGGCCACCGCGTCGATCTGCTCGGGCTTGAGCATGCCCGAGGCACCGAAGCTCGGCATCACGCTGCCGCGCGCCTTTTCGTTGCCGCTGCGGATGCCGTAGGTGATGGTCCGCTGGATGTCGGCCAGGGTGCCGCCCCACAGCCAGGTGTCGTCGGCCAGGTTGGGATAGCCGATCCGCCCTTCGCCGCCGGCCCCGTGGCAGGGCTGGCAGTTGTTGGCGAAGGCGATGCGCCCGGCCGCGAGCGCCACCGCCAGCAGTTGCGGGTCCTGCTTCACCTGCTCGATCGGGGTGTCCTTGATCCGGTCCATGAACACCGCGCGCCGCGCCTCCAGCGCCCTGACATCGGCGGCCACGGTGTTGCGGGTGGAGGCGCCGAGCAGCCCGTGGAAATAGGTGGTTCCCAGCGGGAAGGAGGGGAACAGCACGGAATAGACCGCGGCGAATATCACGCAGGCGATGAACGTGTACAGCCACCATTTGGGCAGCGGGTTGTTCAGCTCCTGCAGCCCGTCCCACTCATGCCCGGTCGTCTCGCGGCCGGACAGCGCATCCTTCACGATCTTGGCGGACACCTTCGGACCTCCTTATCGGTCGTCGTCGTCGAACGGGATGCGGGCCTTGCGCTCCATCTCCCGCTTGCGGCCCGGCAGGTAGGTGACCACCACCATCAGCACGAAAACGGCGAAGACCAGGACAATGGAGTATTGCTGGAACCAGGCCAGCAGGGTGGCGATGTTCATGCCGCCCCCCTACTGCTGCAACTTCTCGACGCCGAGATCGGCGAAGTCGACCATGGTGCCGAGCACCTGGAGATAGGCCACCAGCGCGTCCATCTCGCTGGGGAATCCGGGCTGCCCCGGCACCGCCACCGCCTTGGGGTAGCGCGACACCAGCAAACCCTGGTCGGCCTGCGCGTTGGCCTGAGTCAGCAGGTCCTGACGGGCGTTGGCCAGATCCTCGTCGGAATAAGGCACGCCGAGCACCCGCTGGGCGGCCAGATGCTTCTCGATCAGGCTGTAGTCCAGCCGCGTCTGCTCCAGGAAGGCGTAGCGCGGCATCAGGCTTTCCGGCACCAGCGCCTGCGGGTGACGGAGATGGCCGTAATGCCAGTCGCTGGAGTATTTGCCGCCGACGCGCGACAGGTCCGGGCCGATGCGCTTGCTGCCCCACTGGAACGGCCGGTCATACATGCTCTCGGCCGCCAGACTGAAATGGCCGTAGCGCTCCACCTCGTCCTTGAGGGTGCGTATCTGCTGGCTGTGGCAGAGATAGCAGCCCTCGCGGACATAGATGTTGCGCCCGGCCATTTCCAGCGGCGAGTAGGGGCGAATGCCCTTCACGTGCTCCACCGTGGTTTCGATGGTGAACAGCGGCACGATCTCGACGATGCCGCCGATGGCGATCACGATGACCGTGAGCACCAGCAGCACCAGCACGTTCTTCTCGATAATCTCGTGATTGAGCTTGAACATGGCCGGTTACTCCCCCGCCACGGCAAGGCCGGCGGGAAGGCCGGCGGTGCCCGCCTGGGTCGATGGGCTGCGCACCGTGCGGATCAAATTGTAGCACATGATGAGGCCGCCGGTGAGGAACAGCAGGCCGCCGCACAGGCGGATGACGTAGTACGGGTGCACGGCGCTGACCGATTCCGCAAAGGAATATTGCAGGAAGCCGAACTGGTCGTAGGCGCGCCACATCAGCCCCTGCATGATGCCCGCCACCCACATCGCGCTGATGTAGAAGACGATACCCAGCGTCGCGATCCAGTAATGCCAGGCCACCAGCCGGGTGGAATACAGGCCGCTGCGCTTCCACAGCGCCGGCACCATGTAATAGATGGCGCCGAAGCTGACGAAGGCCACCCAGCCCAGGGCGCCGGAATGCACGTGCCCGATTGTCCAGTCGGTGTAATGCGACAGCGAGTTGACCTCGCGGATCGCCATCACTGGCCCTTCGAAGGTGGACATGCCGTAAAAGCCCACCGCGGTCACCGAGAAGCGCAGCGCCGGGTCGGTGCGCAGCTTGTCCCACGCCCCCGACAGCGTCATCAGGCCGTTGATCATGCCGCCCCAGGACGGCATCCACAGCATGATCGAGAACACCATGCCGAGCGTCTGCGTCCAGTCCGGCAGCGAGGTGTAGTGCAGGTGGTGCGGACCGGCCCACATATACAGGAAGATCAGCGACCAGAAATGCACCACCGAGAGGCGGTACGAATACACCGGCCGGCCGGCCTGTTTGGGAATGAAATAATACATCATGCCCAGGAAGGCCGCGGTCAGGAAGAAGCCCACCGCGTTGTGGCCGTACCACCACTGCACCATGGCGTTCTGCACGCCGGAATAGACCACATAGCTTTTGGCGGCGAAGGGCGAAATCGGCACGGAGGCGTTGTTGACCAGCACCAGCACCGCGACGGTCAGGATGAAGGCGAGGTAGAACCAGTTCGCCACATAGATATGCGGCTCGGCGCGTTTCATCAGCGTGCCGATGAACACCCCGGCATAGAGCACCCAGATGATCACCAGGAACACGGTGATATGCCATTCGGGCTCGGAGTATTCCTGGCTGCGCGAGAAGCCCAGGACGTAGCTGAGCGCCGCCATGACGATGAAAAACTGGTAGCCCCAGAACAGGAAATCGTGCAGGGAATCGGGGCCGGCCAGACGGGCCCGGCAGGTGCGCTGCACCACATAGAACGAGGTGGCGAACAGCGCGTTGCCGCCGAAGGCGAAGATGGCGGCCGAGGTGTGCACCGGCCGCAGCCGGCCGAAATTGAGGAAAGACAGGCCGAAATTGAAGTCCGGCCAACACAACTCGGTGGCGATGTAAACACCGACCGAAAAGGCCACGATCGCCCAGAACATCGCGGCGATGGTGAACTTCTTGATGACCTCCTCGTTGTAGGAGATCACCGGTGGCGCCGAGGCCAGCACCGCGTCAGCCATCGCGGCCTGCCCGGGCGCGCAGGAGCTCGGCCTGCAACGCCTCGCCGCGGCGGAAACCCTTCAGCACCAGCCCCCAGTTGAAGGCGGCGGTGAAGGCGAACAGGGACAGGCCGAAGATGTAGATTTCCTGGTCCAGCGCGCCGGCGGCCATCACCAGGCCGACCATGCCGAGCGCCGCCACGAACACCCCCACCACGATGTCGCCGGGGCTTACGACGATGTCGCTGACCCTTGCGATGACCTCGCTCGGACTCACGAGCGTGCCGCCTGTCTTCATCCCACACCCCGCAATGCTCTGCGCGCGGGCACACCGCGGCATATGGCCAAACCGGCTCCGACCGGGTCTTCCGAGAACCTTCTATACGGCCGGCAGAGCGGCATTGACATACATCAACGCCGTGCAACCGAGTCGCATCCAGCATTGACCATAAGCGTGAGCGATCGGCGCAACCCACGGACTTTACATTCAATAACATGGACATGACTGAACACGTCAATTGGCTCGGCAGGCTATGCGGCCCCGGCGCCATGGCCGGCGCCGGGGTGGCGTTGCCGCTTGCCCTGCTGGCGGCCGGCGCGGCGGGCAGCGTGCTGCATTGCGCGCCGATGTGCGGGCCGTTCGTGCTCGGACAGGTGTCCGACCGGCTGGCCGGCATTCCCGCCGCGCGGCTGTGCGAATCCGCCCGGCTGTCGAGCGCGCTGCTGCTGCCGTACCATGGCGGACGGCTGACCACCTACGCCGTGCTCGGCGCGCTGGTGGCCGGGGCCGGCTCGGCGGCGCGTGTCGGCGCGTGGCTGGGGGCGTTGCCGGCGCTGCTGTTGCTGACCGCCGCGCTGCTGTTCCTAACCCAGGCGCTGGCCCGGCTGGCCCCCGCCCGCCTCGGCCGGCTTCGGCTGCCGGACCGGGCGCCGCCGGCCTGGACCCGCTGCGTGAGCGGTCTTGCCGCCAGGGCGGAAAGCGGCCGGCCCGGCGGCGGCTATCTGCTCGGGGTGGCACTCGGCCTGCTGCCCTGTGGATTTCTGTATGCGGCCATCGCCGCCGCCGCCGCCACCGGCAGCGTGGCCGGCGGGGCGCTCGCCATGACGGCGTTCGGGCTGGGTACCGTGCCGGGGCTGGTCGCGGTCGGGGTCGCCGGCCAGGCGGCCGGTCGCGTCTGGCACCGGGGCGTCGCCGCCGCGGCGCCGGCCATCATGCTGGCCAACGCCGCGCTGCTGGTCGCCATGGCCTGGCAGCGCCTCGCGGCGCTGGCCTGAGAGCTTGCGAGACATTTCACCGCCGGCCTGCAAACCGGCCCGCCGGCAACCCCGGACCGCTGCACGAAAGGACTTCCCTTCCAATGGCCGCAAAGTTCTCCCCCGAACTCGCCGTCGGCATCCTCAGGGAGGTCATCGTGGCCGTGCTCCGCAAGGACGGGCCGGCTCTGTCAACCCACCAGCTCGCCGTCTTTCTCACCTGCTACCTCAAGGACGGCGACCACACGGTGCGCGGACTGGCGGCCGAGATCAACGTGTCGAAGTCAGTGATCACCCGGGCGCTGGACAAGCTGGGCGAGCTGGATCTGACGCGCCGCCGCCCCGACCCGTCCGACCGCCGTAGCGTGCTGGTGGACCGCACCGGGCCCGGCCGCGCTTTGCTGGAGGAACTGAAGCACATCAGCGTGGACGTGCTGCGGCAGGCCAACGCACGGTAAACCGGCGCGCGCTCATCAAGGGGGCCAGTTGGGGCGCACCGGTTGAGATTTCCTGTCGCGACGCACCCGGCGAATATCCGGTGGCTCAGTGCCGCCCGCTGCGTCGCCACGGGCGCGTGCTTGTCGCGGAAAGTTCTTATTTGGGGACTTTGCCGCGGCAGCTTCCTCGCACAAGAGGGGCCTCCACCTGGGATATGAAATCGATGTCACAACCACCAGCCAGGCCATTGATGGCCGACACGCCAGCAATCGCTTCGGACGGCCTCGGCGCGGCTTCCCGTCACGCCTTCGTCGGGCGTGCGCTCAATGCAACGCCCGCCTATTGGCTTTCGATGTTCGCCGCGAGTGCGCTTGGTACCAATCTGGGCGATTTCTGGGTGGGCGAGCTGTCGTTCGGGCGCGGAATGAGCTTCGCCTCGCTGGCCGCTCTCAGCGTGCTGGCGATCTGGACCGATCGCAACGACGGCCGCCGCGGCGAAGCCGCCTTTTGGGTAGCGCGCGGCGAAGCCGCTTTTTGGGTGGCGATCGTGGCGCTGCGGGCGGCGGCCACCAATCTGGGGGACTTCCTGACCCACGATCTGGCGTTCGGCTTCGTGACCGTGACGATCGTGCTCGGCGTCGCCACCCTCGTCGCCGGGGCTTTCACCCGGATCGACCCGGCCAAAGGCAACTCGCCCACCATCGACATCCGTTACTGGGTAGCAATGCTGATCGCCGGGGTGTTCGGCACCGTCGGCGGCGATCTCGCCGCGCACTGGATGGGCCTCGCGGCGGCGGCCTTCGCCCTCGGCGGGTTGCTGGTCCTGTTGATCGCGCTGCGTGATCGCTTCGCCCCCGTATCGGTCATCGCCTACTGGTGCGTCGTCCTTGCCGAACGCAGCGCCGGCACCCCGGCCGGTGACGCCCTGGCGTCTCATCGCGCGGCGGGACTCGGACTGCCAATGGCGATGGCCTGCACCGGCGGGCTGCTGCTGGCGGGCCTACTGGCGCATGGGCTGTCGCGCAAGCCGGCCTGGCGCTAGAGCGCCCTGACCGTAAACGGTCATGGCACTCTAGCTCTTTGTTTTGGCGAGCAACTTCATCGGCCGGCTGTTGCCGGTCTGGCCGATGTTGCTCTAACGCCGAACCGGGTGGACTCATGATCCACCCGGACCGGGCAGCCGGCGGGGCCGCTGCGGGCGGCCCAGCCAGCGCGACAGCGACAGCAGCGATGCCACCCGGGCGAACCAGCCTTCGGCCGGCGGCGGCACGAACAGCGCCACCGCCGCGCCGGTCTTTTCGCCGATGTTCTTTTCGGCAAACGTCTCGACGATGCGGCCCGGCCCCTGCGGCCCGCGCTGGAACACCAGATGGCGGTCGTGGAACTCCCTCACCGCCGGGCGGTGGGCGATGGAAATGATGGTGGTGGCGGGCAGGCGCTCGCGCAGCAGGCGGTACAGCGACGCCTCGCCCTCGGGGTCCAGGCTGGCGGTGGCCTCGTCGAGGAACAGCCAGTCCGGCCGCGCCAGCAGGGCACGCGCCAGCGCCAGCCGCTGCTGCTCGCCGCCGGAAAGCCGCTGGCCCCAGTTGTCCTCGTCCTCCAGGCGGTTGGCGAGCGCGCCCAGGCCCACCGCCTCCAGCACCTCGCGGACGTCGCGGTCGGCATGCGCGTCCGGCGGCGCCGGATAGGTGATGGCGTGGCGCAGCGTGCCGAGCGGGATGTAGGCGCGCTGCGGCAGGAACAGGGAGCGGCCGGACGGGCGGCGCACCTGCCCGCGCCCGAACGGCCAGATGCCGGCCAGCGCGCGGAACAGCGTGGACTTGCCCGATCCCGAGCGGCCGGTGATGACCACCGACTGGCCGCGGCGCAGGGTCAGGTCGGCATCCCGCAGCAGCACCTCGCCGTTGGGCAGCGCCAGGGTGGCGCGGCGCAGCGAATAGCCACTGTCGGTGCCGGAGGCGAGATGCACCCCCTCCCCCGCCGCCGCGCGCGCCGCCTCGATGGCGCGGTGGAAAGTGGCCAGACGCTCGACGGTGGCGCGCCAGGAGGCGATGTCGGCGTAGCTGTCCACGAACCACGACATCGCCCCCTGCACCTGGCCGAAGGCGCCGGCGGTCTGGGTCAGCGCGCCCAGCGGGATCAGCCCGGCGAAGTAGCGCGGCGCGGCCACCACGATGGGAAACACCGAGGCGACCTGGCCATAGCCCGCGGTCAGCGCGGTCAGGAACTTGTAGCGCTGCATCAGCAGCCACCAGTTCGCCGCCAGCGCCTCGAAGCGGGCCAGCAGGCCGCGCTTTTCCTCGTCCTCGCCGCGGTACAGGGCCACGCCCTCGGTGTTCTCGCGCAGGCGCACCAGAGCGAAGCGGAAATCCGCCTCCACCCGCTGCTTGCGGAAGTTCAGCAACACCAGCGGCCGGCCGACGAAATGCGTCGCCACCGTGCCGAACACAGCATAGATCAGCGCCACCCACACCATGTAGCCCGGAATGCTGACCCCCAGCACCGTCAGCGGGCCGGACAGCGACCACAGAATGGCGATGAAGCTGAACAGCGACACCACGGTGGACAGCAAATCGATGCCGAGGAACAGAATACCCCGCACCCCGGCCACGCCGTCGCCGATGAAGGCGCGCAAATCCTCGGCGATACGCTGGTCGGGGTTCTCGATGCCGATGGCGCGGCCCTCGTCGGTGGGCGGGATCAGGCTGATGCGGTAATAGGCGCGGTCGGCCAGCCATTGGTCGAGGAAGTGCCGCGTCATCCAGCGCCGCCAGCGGATTTGCAGCCACTGGGTCAGGTAGATGCGATACACCGCGATGACGATATACAGCGCGGCGACACCGCAGAACCCGGGCAGAATCCAGCCGGACGCGGTGACCTTCCAGGTCAGCAGCAGGGCGATGAAGGTATCCCAGTCCTTATCCGCCAGACTGGTCATGAAGGCGTTGCCCCAGAAGCTGAGCACCACCTCCGCGCCCACCAGCACCAGGCGCAGGGCGATCACCGCCGCCAGCAGCACCCAGGCCGAGCGGCGTTCGTCCGAACCGGCGAAATAGGGTTTCGCCAGGCGCCAGGCGTCGCGCAGGAATTCGGCGATGTTGTGCATGCGGCGGTCCTCAGCGGGCCTGCGGGGCGGTGTCGGGCGCGGGGCGGAACCCGGCGGGGGCGGCCGGCCGGAGCAGGGCGAGCAGGCGCAGAGCGAGCAGGCGCATCAGGGCAAATTCCCGGTCTGGGGGCTGTTGTCGTCGGTGTTCGGGCGGATGCGCAGGCGGATGACGCCGCGGATTTCCTGCGCCGGGTCCACCCCGCGCCCCTTGCGCAGGATGTCGATGCGCCCGGCCTGGGCCAGCCGGATGGCCGCCCGGCGGACCGCGCTCAGCCTGGTCCGCCAGTGCTCGCCGGGGCCGGGGTCGATGGCCCGGGCAATTTCGGTCGGGCAGACCGATCCGGACAGCCCGCGCGCCTGGGTGATGCGCAGTATCTCGGCCTCGATGGCAGGGATGGTCATGGGCGCCGACATGGCGGGATTTCGGCGGCGGCGCAAGTTGGCCGCCCGCGGTCTTTACCTTGCCCTGCCGCCGCCGCCACGGTCCTTGCACCCCCACCCGCCCGCCGCTATAAGCCCGCCCTTCGTTTGCGCGCCGGGCCTGTGTGGGCATGCCCGGCCGCGACGCCTGCGCATCGCAGGGACCCGACGCAAGGAGACCCAAATGCCCAAGTTGAAGACCAAGTCATCGGTCAAGAAGCGATTCAAGATCACCGCCACCGGCAAGGTGCTCGCCGGCCCGGGTAACAAGCGCCATGGCCTGATCAATCGCCCGCAGAAGATGAAGCGGCAGAACCGCGGCAGCCAGACCCTCACCCACGCCGACGGCCTGACCGTCAAGCAGTGGGCCCCCTACGGTCTGGTCTGAGGAGGCACGCACATGGCACGCGTCAAGCGGGGTGTGGCCGCCCACGCCCGTCACAAGAAGGTTCTCGAAGCCTCCAAGGGCTTCGTCGGCCGGTCCTCCACCAATTACCGCATCGCCCTCCAGCGGCTGGAAAAGTCCCTCCAGTACGCCTATCGCGACCGCCGGGTGAAGAAGCGCGAATTCCGCGGCCTGTGGATTCAGCGCATCAACGCCGCCGTCCGCGAGCACGGCCTCACCTATTCCCGGTTCATCGCCGGGCTGAACAAGGCCGGCATCGAACTCGACCGCAAGGTGCTGGCCGCCATCGCCTATGACGATCCCGCCTCGTTCGGCGAGATCGTCAACAAGGTGCAGGCAGCCCTGGGTTAATCACCCCCGCGAGGGGACCGAACACGCAAAGGGCCGCCCGCGCTGGGCGGCCTTTTTTGCATGGATGAGACAATGAGCGACGATCTGCTGGCGCTGAAAACCGAAACCGACGCGGCGCTGGCCGCCGCCACCGACCTGCGTGCGTGGGACGCCGTGCGCGTCGGCGCGCTCGGCAAGAACGGCCGGCTCACCGCCCTGCTCAAGGAACTCGGCCGCGCCTCCCCCGAGGAGCGCCGCACCCGCGGCGCCGCGCTGAACGCGCTGAAGGACGAACTCGCCGCCGCCATCGAGGCGCGGCGGCTGGTGCTGGAAGCCGGCGCCCTCGACGCCCGGCTGGCCGCCGAACGGCTCGACATCACCCTGCCGCCCCGCCCAGCCGCCACCGGGCTGATCCATCCGATCAGCCGCACCATGGAGGAAATGGCCGCCATCTTCGGCGCCATGGGCTTCGAAATCGCCGAGGGACCGGACATCGAGAGCGACTGGCTGAACTTCTCCGCCCTCAACATCCCCGCCCACCA
>Ga0302279_10003909_pt1 | contig 18051 bp, 16 predicted proteins | sample III_Bog_N3_3_FD_194541 | JGI IMG/M metagenome (GOLD analysis project Ga0302279, IMG submission 194541) | Peat permafrost microbial communities from Stordalen Mire near Abisko, Sweden - III_Bog_N3_3 | ecosystem: Environmental > Terrestrial > Soil > Wetlands > Peat | place: Sweden: Abisko...
AGATGGCGAACTACAGCACCAACGAATTCAAGTCCGGCCTGAAGATCCTGATCGACGGGGACCCGTTCACGATCGTCGAGAACGAGATGGTCAAGCCGGGCAAGGGCCAGGCCTTCAACCGCGTGCGGGTCAGGAACCTCAAGACCGGCCGCACGATCGAGCGCACCTGGAAGTCCGGCGATACGGTCGAGGCGGCCGATGTCGTCGATACCGATATGCAGTACCTGTACAGCGACGGCGACTTCTTTCATTTCATGGTTCCCGACACCTTCGAACAGGTCACTGCCTCCAAGGAGGCTGTCGGCGACGGTGCGCAGTGGCTGAAGGACGGGACGGTCTGCATCGTCACGCTGTGGAACGGCGTGCCGCTGCAGGTGGTGCCCCCGGCCCACATGGAGCTGAAGGTGATCGAGACCGATCCCGGCCTGCGCGGCGACACCGCAACCGGCGGCTCGAAGCCGGCCAAGCTGGAGACCGGCGCAATGGTACGGGTGCCGCTGTTCGTCAATGAAGGCGAGGTCCTGCGCATCGATACGCGCACCGGCGAGTACCTGTCCCGCGCGAGCAAGGCCTAGGGAGCCCGTTCAGGCGTTCCCGATGGGGAACGCCATGACCTCGTTGAGGCTGGCGGCGCCTGCCGCGAGGGCCACGAGCCGGTCGAAGCCCAGCGCCACGCCGGCGCTGTCCGGCAATCCTGCGGCCAGCGCATCCAGCAGCCGCTCATCGACCTGCACCTCGGGCTGGCCGCGACTGCGCCGCAGGCTGTTGTCGGCTGCGAAGCGCGCACGCTGTTCCGTCGCCGAGGTCAGTTCGTGGAAGCCATTGGCGAGTTCCACCCCGTCCAGGTACAGCTCGAAGCGTGCGGCCACCGCCGGCGGCCCCGGCCTGAGGCGAGCGAGCGAGGCCTGCGAGGGGGGGTAATCGCAGATGAAGGTCGGCCGGTTCTCGCGCCCGAGGCGTGGCCCGACAATGAGCCCCATCAGCAGGTCGAGGCGTGCATCACGGTCGAGCGAGGCCTCGCAGGCGACGCCGAGCCGCGCGGCAGCCTGCGCGAGCGCGGCCTCGTCGGCGTCCCAGGCATCGACGCCGGCATGGATCCGCAGTGCCTCGGCATAGGTCAGGCGTGTCGCCGGGGCGAGGCGGCGCGCGGGCGAGAGCAGCGCGGCAACCAGCGCCTCGGTTTCCTGCATCAGCGCGCCATCGTCGAAGCCGACCCGGTACCACTCGATCAGCGTGAACTCCGGGTTGTGCCAGCGGCCGACTTCGCCGTCGCGGAACACCTTGCAGATCTGGTAGATGTCGCCGCTGCCCGCCGCCAGCAGCCGCTTCATCGCGAATTCCGGCGAGGTGCCGAGGTAGTAGCGCTGCGCGGCGCCGCGCAGCGCGGCGGTCACCGATTCGATCTGCGGGTCGGTCGTGCCCGCGGCCGACAGCGCCGGCGTCTCGACCTCCAGGATGCCGCGCGCAGCGAAGAAGCCCCGCGCTGCGCTCAGCATGCGCGCGCGGGTGCGCAGCGCCGCAACGCTCGCCGTGGGCCGCCACGTCTCGCTCATGTGAATTCCCCGAGCCGCTCACCGCAGCGCAGCGTGCGCCCGGGCGCCACGGCGTCGGCCCAGCGGATGCGGCCGGGTTCAAACAGCAGGATCACGGTCGAGCCCATGTTGAAGCGCCCGAGTTCAGCGCCCTTCGGGAGGCTGACGGCAGCCCGCGGCAGTCGGGTCACCGTGCGTGGCCGGCGCGGCGTGATGTCACCGGCCCATACGGTCGCCATGCTGCCGACGTTCAATGCCCCGACGAGCACCAGCGCGAACTGGCCCGCGGCGCTGTCCCACAGCGTCAGCACGCGCTCGTTGCGCGCGAACAGCCGCGGCACGGCCTGCGCGGTGGCGCGATTGACGCTGAACAGCCGGCCGGGGACGTAGACCGTCTCCAGCAGGTTCGCTGCGAGCGGCACATGGATACGGTGGTAGTTGTAGGGCGCCAGATAGATCGTCGCGAACTCGCCGCCGGCGAAGCGCGCCGCCCAGGGCTCGTCGGCCAGCAGCTCCACGACCGAGTAGCTGCGCCCCTTGGCCTGCAACAGGGACTGTCCGTCGATCCGGCCGCATTCGCTGACCGTGCCGTCCACCGGGCTCGCGATGTCCGCCGCACCCGCGGCGACCGGGCGGCTGCCGGCACGCAGCGCGCGGGTGAAGAAGGCGTTGAAGCTCGGGTAGGCGTGCGGATCGGGCTGCACGGCGTCGCTCATGTCGATCGCGAACAGCCGCAGGAAGCCGCGGATCAGCGCGTCCTTGAACCAGCGCGCCCGCACGCGCGTCGCGGCGAGGACGATGCGCGACAGCCCGTGCTGCGGCACCAGATATTGCCACCAGACGCTCACGACGGGCCCGCGACGATGCGTGCGAAGTCGGTCTCGAGGCTCGCGGGCGTGAACGGCCCGGTGAGGATCGCGGCGAGCCGGGCAGTCGGGTCAACGACGAAGATCGCGCTCGAATGATCGACCGTGTAGCTGCCGTCGGGGCGCGGACTCAGGATCACCGCGATTCCCAGCTCGCGCGCCAGCGCCTCGATTCCGGCCTGTGTCGATGCGGTCACGCCGAGGAACTGCGGGTCGAAGTACGGCACGTAGCGCGCGAGCTGTGCCGGCGTGTCGCGGGCGGAATCGACGGAGACGAACACGACCCGCGGCGGTGCAGGGCCGGCCGCGGCCCGCAGCCGTTTTTCAAGCGACGCCAGTGTGGCGAGCGTCGTCGGGCAGACATCCGGACAGTTCGTGTAGCCGAAGAACAGCAGCGACCAGCCGCCCCGCAGATTGTCGCGCGCAAACCTCCGACCGAGGTGGTCGATCAGGGTAAAATCGGGCAAAGTGCGCCGCGGCTCGAGATACGTGCCGGTCGCGAGCGCCGGCATCGCGACATGCGCCGACTCTCGCCACCAGACGGCTGACGCCGCGCCGGCGCAGCCGATGACCAGCACGAGGATCCACAGGACCCGATTGGAACGAGTTGCCATGCAGCCATTATCCCACACCGACACCGCGACCGTCGGCGCCGCGATCGACGCGTGCACGCGCGCGCTGCGGCGCGCGCGCGTGCATTTCGGGCACGGCACCGACAACGCGCGCGATGAGGCGGCGGAGCTCGTGTTCGCGGTGGCGCGCATTCCGCACGAGCTCGGCCAGGACGCCTATGGAAGGCCGCTCAAGGCCAGCCAGCGTGCACGCATCGCGGCGCTGCTGGCGCGGCGCATTGGCGAGCGTCTGCCGCTGCCGTACCTGACGCGGCGCGCTTTTTTCGCCGGCATGGAACTGTACGTCGACGAACGCGTGCTGGTGCCGCGCTCGCCGATCGCAGAACTCGCGCTGACGCGCTTCGCGCCGTGGATCGAGGCGCGTCGCGTGCGCCGCATCCTCGACATCGGCACGGGCTCCGGCGCGATCGCGCTGGCCTGCGCACAGGCCTTTCCGCGTGCGTACGTCGATGCCGCGGACATCTCCCCGGCGGCGCTGACCGTATGCCGCCGCAACGTGCGCAAGCTCAGGCTCGAAGGGCGCGTGCGCACCCTGCGCTCCGACCATTTCAGCGCCGTGCCGCCGTGCCGTTACGATATCATCGTCAGCAACCCGCCCTATGTCGGGCGCGCCGAGATGCGCCGGCTGCCGCGGGAGTACCGGCACGAGCCCGTGCTCGGGCTGGCCTCAGGTCCGGACGGTCTGGATTCGGTGCGCGCCATTTTGCGGGACGCACGCCGCTTCCTCACCAGTCGCGGGATCCTCGTGGTCGAGGTGGGCAATACCGAGGATGTGCTGTTGCGTGCGCTGCCGCGGATGCCATTCATCTGGCCTGACATCGCGATGGGCGGTGGAGGCGTATTCTTGTTGCGGGCGGAAGACCTGGAGACATAGCGACAGTGGCTGGCAATACATTCGGCAGGATTTTCACGGTGACGAGTTTCGGCGAAAGCCACGGCCCCGCGCTCGGCTGCATCGTCGATGGCTGCCCGCCGGGCCTGGAACTCGCCGAGGCGGACCTGCAGGCGGATGTCGAGCGGCGCCGCTCGGGCACTTCGCAGTTCACCAGCCAGCGCAAGGAGCCCGACCGCGTGCGCATCCTGTCCGGCGTGTTCGAGGGGCGCACGACCGGCACACCGATCGGGCTGCTGGTCGAGAACGAGGACCAGCGCTCCCGCGACTACGACCGGATCAAGGACCGCTTCCGCCCGGGACATGCGGATTACACCTACCAGCAGAAGTACGGCTTTCGCGACTATCGGGGCGGCGGCCGCTCCTCGGCGCGGGAGACCGTCATGCGGGTCGCGGCCGGAGCGATCGCGCGCAAGTACCTGGCGCTGCGCCTCGGTGTGAGCATCTCCGGCTACCTGGCGCAGATCGGCAGCCTGGTCCTGGAGCCCAGGGATCCGCTGGCGGCCTACGCCAATCCGTTCTTCTGTCCGGACCCGGCACGCGTCGCGGAGCTCGAGGACTTCATCTGGAAGCTGCGCGAGTCGGGCGACTCGGTCGGCGCGCGCGTCACGGTCATCGCCCGGGGCGTACCGCCTGGCTGGGGCGAGCCGGTGTTCGAGCGGCTGGACGCGGACATCGCCAGCGCGATGATGGGCATCAACGCGGTCAAGGGGGTGGAGATCGGCGCCGGGTTCCGCGCCGTGGAACAGCGCGGTACCGAGCATCGCGACGAGCTGACGCCGACCGGCTTTCGCAGCAATCACGCGGGTGGGGTGCTGGGCGGCATCTCCTCCGGCCAGGACATCGTCGTCAGCGTCGCGCTGAAGCCGACCTCCAGCATTACGATCCCGGGCGACACGATCGATATCCACGGCAACCCGACCAGCGTCGTGACCACCGGGCGCCACGATCCCTGTGTCGGGATCCGCGCCACCCCGATCGCCGAGGCGATGCTGGCGCTGGTGCTGATGGATCACTACCTGCGGCACCGGGCGCAGTGCGCCGATGTCGTGGTGACGACGCCGGTCATCACGGTGCCGCGATGAGCGCCGTACCGCGCCTGCCGCGCGTCGCGGTGGTGGGTGCCTCGAGCCTGATCGGCGAGGCGCTCGTGGAGCTGTTGCGCGCGCGCAGGTTCCCGCTGTCGGCGCTGCATCTGCTCGATGATGCGCGCGACCTCGGGCGCAGCGTCCCCGCCGAGGACAAGGACCTGCAGGTCATGGACGTCGCGACCTTCGACTTCGCGCAGGCGGACCTGGTGTTTTTCTGCTCGCGCGCGGCGGTGGCCGCGCGCTACGCCGCGGATGCCGCCCGTCACGCGCTGGTCATCGATGGCTCGAGCGCGCATCGTGAACAGGCCGACGTTCCGCTGGTCGTCGCGGATGCAAATCCGCAGCTGCTTGACGGCTTCGGCGACAAAGGGCTCGTGGCGCTGCCGGGGAGCGCCACGACGGCGCTCACGACCGTGCTCGCCCCATTGCATGCAGCCGCAGGCCTCACGCGTGTCGATGTCGTCAGTTGCCACGCCGTGTCCGGCAGCGGCCGCGCCGCAATGGAAGCCCTCGCGGCCGAGACCGTCGACCTGCTGAGCGGCCGCAAGCTGAAGCCGCGCGCGTTCGGCCTGCAGATCGCCTTCAACGTGATCCCGGAGGTCGACGTACGCGGTGCTGACGGCCTCTCCGCCGAGGAGCGGCGCCTGATGACCGAAACCCGCCGCGTGCTGGGCGCGCCTGAACTCGCCGTCAACGCCACGGCGGTGCGCGTTCCGGTGTTCTTCGGCCACAGCCTGGCCGTGCATGCGAGTTTTTCGCGCGAACTCAGCGTCGCGGCCGCGACTGTTTTGCTGCAAAGCAGCAAGGGAATCCGCCTCGCCGAGGCGGGGTCTGCGGGGGAGTTGCCGACACCGGCAGTCGACGCCGCCAATTCCCCGGATCTGGTCCATGTGGGGCGCCTGCGGGCCGATCTGACCCGTGACCGCTCTCTAAATTTTTGGATCGTCGCCGATAATGTTAGGAAATGTGCGGCCTGCAACGCATTTTCAGTCGCCGATATTTTGGTAAATAGTGCGCCGTGAGCTATAGTTAAATGATTATGTAAAGGGCTAATGAGAATACATTTGCAAGTTCATCTAAAACAATGAACTTTTGATTTATCCGTGCCCGATTTCCTGGAGTAACAATGTTCGCGAAGATGCCTCGACTGTTGCTGATGGCATGCGTTATCTGCCCCTCGCTGGCGCGCGCTCTCGGGCTCGGTGAAATCCACCTGAATTCCGCTTTGAACGAGCCGCTGCGTGCAGAAATTGACCTCGTGGCGGCCGCGCCGGAGGAATTGACTGCGCTGCGCGCCTCGATCGCGAGCCGTGAAGCCTTCACCCGGTACGGCATTGACCGTCCCGCCTTCGTCTCGACGTTCACGTTCAAGGTTGCAAAGACGCCCGACGGGCGCGACGTGCTGCAGGTGCGCTCGGTGGACTCCATCCCTGAGCCTTTCGTGACTTTTCTTGTCGAAGTGAACTGGGCGCGCGGGCGGCTGATGCGGGAATACACCGTCCTGCTCGATCCGCCGACCTATACCCCGGGCGAGGCGGCAGGCTCCGCGGCGCCTATCGCCGCCGCGGCAGTTGCTGCGCCTACTCCGTCCGCGCCGGCCCAGCCGTCGCCGCCGATGCCGGCTGCGACTCAGCCCGGACCCGCAGCACAGCGCCGCTCCTCGCTGGCTCCGCCGCAGGCGGCGCCCGCGCCGGCTGCGACGCAGCCTTCAGCCCCTGGCACCTACCGGACCGTATCCGGTGACACGCTGACGCGCATCGCGCAGCGCGTCCATGGGGGCACCCCGGGCCAGGTCGACCAGACGATGCTGGCGATCTACCGCACGAACCCGGAGGCGTTCGACGGCAATATCAACCTGTTGCGTCGCGGCGCGATCCTGCGCATCCCCGGCGCCGATGACGTGGCCGCGCTGAACCAGAAACAAGCGGTCGACGAAGTCGCGCGCCAGATGGCTGCATGGCGCGGTGGCGCGGCGACGGCCGGTGGCCGGCTGCGCCTCGTCACGCCGAAGTCCTCCGGCGACGGCAGCGGCTCCGGATCCGGGGCGCCGGGCGCCTCTGCTGCGGGCGGCACCGATATTGCCGCGCTGAAGAACCACGTCAAGGACCTGGAGGCGCAGCTCGCCGAGTCGCGCCGCGCGGTCGACGTCAGCAATGCACAGCTCGCCGAGCTGCAGCGCAAGCTGGCCGCCGCGAGCGCATCGGTTGTCGCTGCGGCGGCGAGCAAGGCGCCGGCAGCCCCCGCAGCGGCGCCCGTGGCTGCGGCTCCCGCTCCCGCAACTCCGGCACCCGCCACGCCGGCACCGACAGCGCCGACCGCTGTCGCGCCAGCGCCCGCCGCGACGCCCGCCGCGGCCTCCGCGCCGGCTGCGTCGACCGCCGAAGAGCCTGCGAAACCCGTCGCCGCCCCGCCCAAGGCCGCGACACCGGCACCTGCCACCGATCAGGGCGGCTCATTGCTCGACATGCTCCTCGATTACTGGCAGGTCCTGGCCGCGCTGATCGCGGTGCTGCTGGCCGCACTCGGCTTCGCGGCCTACAAGCGCCGCGGTGCGCGTTCCGACACGGACTCGCTGAGTGCGCTGGCCGGCTCGACATCGTCACGCAACGACGTCGCCGTGCAGGGCAATCTCTCCGACTCGTACAACGTCACCGAATCCTTTGCGCCTGGCGATACCTCCGAGATCAAGGCCGCTCCTGGCGCAGTGGCCACCGAGGCGGCAGCAGCGCCCGTCAGGTCCCCCGCTCCGTCGCGCTCCGCGGACGAGACGATGTCCGCGGAAAGCCCGGTCAGCATCGACCAGGGCGATCCGATCGCGGAGGCCGATTTCCACATGGCCTATGGCCTGTACGACCAGGCGGCCGACCTCGTGCGCATGGCCATCGAGCGCGAACCGGATCGTCGCGACCTGCGCATGAAGCTGCTGGAGATTTATTTCGTCTGGGGCAATGCGGAGAATTTCCTCAGCGCAGCGAAGGACCTCTCGGCAACGCGCGACACCGCCCCTGCGGGCGAGTGGGACAAGGTCATGATCATGGGCCGGCAGATCTGCCCGGACGAGGAGATGTTCCGTCAGGGAGCCGGCGGCACGCACAGCGCCGACCAGTCGGTCGATTTGAATCTCGACGGCGGCGAAAATCACGTCGACATCGATCTCTTCGGCGAATCCTCGATCGAGCGTGCGGCCACCGGTGAGCCGGTCGCGCGCGAACCCAATGCCCGCGACAGCGACCCGACGGCCGAGACCGGCGAGTCGCCGCACCTGAGCGGCAATTCGCTGGACTTCATGCTCGACGCACCCGAGCGCGGCGCCGAGCCGCAGCGCAGCGGCGCGGAAGCTTCCCACGATGAGCCGACGGTCGAGTCCGAACAGATGCTGTTCAACGGCGATGCGCTGGTCACGGGCAACCGCGATGACCATACCGCCGAGGTGGAGATCCAGGACCTGGGGTTCGATCTCGACCAGCTCGAGGCGACCGACACGCCGTCGGGCGTCTCTGCGCTCGAGAAGACCGACAAGTCGGCGGCGGAAGCGCCGACCGTGATTTCCGGGCTGGACAACAGCGCGCGCCGGCGCCTCGCCGACACGCAGCCAACGGCCAAGGATACGGACCTGACACAGCTCGAGAAGGAACTCGAGGCCTCGTTCATTGCCGAGCTGGCCGCCAGCAGCGACGACATCAAGGGCGATATCGCGCAGGGCTCCGCGCCGACCGTGAACATGCCGGCCTCCGTCGATACGGCGGCGACCGGCAGTTTCGGCAACGTTCGCGCCGATGCCGCGGACGCCGATCCGCACAACACCGACTCGACCGCGAGGATGGAAGGCATCAGCCCCGAGAGCCTCGACCTCGATTTCAGCCAGCTCACCAGTGAGCTCGGTGCTGGCGGCGCGCGCCATGACGACGGACAGGGCGAGACGGCCGTCCGCGAGGCATTTGACGACAGCCAGCGGCTGCGCGCGGTCGACCTCGACCTCGGCGAGACCGTCGCACGCCCCGTTGCCATCCCGAATGCGATGGACACTGTGGAAGCGCGTCAGCTGACGATCAAGGACCGCGTCGACGAAGGCATCCCCGGCGGAGAATTCGCGCCGGTGACGATGAGCGAGGTCGGCACCAAGCTCGACCTGGCACGTGCCTACATGGACATGGGTGACCCCGAGGGCGCCCGCAGCATCCTCGAGGAAGTGGTCCAGGAAGGCTCGGCGAGCCAGAAGAAGGAAGCGACGCGGCTGATCCAGTCCCTGCCTGGCTGAGGTGTCGAACACCGGGCGCCGCGTGGCCGCCGTCGTCGAGTACGACGGCAGCGACTTTGCCGGGTGGCAGTCACAGTCCCACGCCGCCTCGATCCAGGACGCCGTGCAGCAGGCGCTCGGCTTCGTTGCCGGGCATGCGGTCGAGGTGAGCTGTGCCGGTCGCACCGACAGCGGCGTACATGCCCTGGCCCAGGTCGTGCATTTCGACACCGGCGCCGTGCGCACGCCGCGCGAATGGGTGCTCGGCGCGAACACGCGACTGCCGCCGACAATCGCGCTGCAGTGGGCAGGGGAGGTCGCAGCCGACTTTCATGCACGTCATTCCGCACTGCGCCGCGAATACCGCTACTGCATCCTGAGCCGCAGCTCGCGCTCGGCGCTGCAGCGCCAGCGTGCGACCTGGATCCACCGCGGCATCGACCTGCAGGCGATGCAGAGTGCCGCCGACGTTCTGCTCGGTGAGCATGACTTCTCCGCGTTCCGCGCGGCCGAGTGCCAGTCGAAGACGCCGGTCCGGCGCATCGAATCGCTGCGGCTCTCGCGCAGCGGCGACTATGTCTGGGCGGGGGTCGTTGCCAATGCCTTCCTGCACCACATGGTGCGCAACATCGTCGGCACACTGCTCAACGTGCAGTCGGCGGCGGATCCCGCGGCCGCGATGCGCGCGATCCTCGAGAGCCGCGACCGTCGCCGCGCCGGCATGACCGCGCCGCCCGAGGGCCTGTACCTGTGGCACATCAGTTATGCCGAACGGCACGGCATCCCGGCCGCGGAGGGCGGCCTTTTACTGCGGCCCAGCGGCTGATCTGGTTTAATATGGGCCATGTCCTGGTTTGAAAGAATCCGTCCGTCGCGCATCAAGACCGAGCGTCGCACCCGCTCGGTCCCGGAAGGCCTGTGGATCAAGTGTCCGGCCTGTGATGCGGTGCTGTACAAGGCCGAGATCGAGCGCAACCTGAATGTCTGCCCGAAATGCACGCACCACATGCGCATCAACGGCCGCGACCGGCTGCAGAAGTTCCTCGACATCGGCTCCGCGGTCGAGATCGCGGCCAAGGTATCGCCGCAGGACCCGCTGAAGTTCAAGGACTCGAAGAAATACAAGGATCGTTTCGCCCAGGCCAAGAAGCAGACCGGCGAGAGCGACGCGCTGATCGTGATGTCCGGCAGGCTGCAGGGCCTGGATATCTGTGCCTGCGCCTTCGAGTTCCGTTTCCTCGGCGGCTCGATGGGCTCGGTCGTCGGCGAGAAGTTCACGCGCGCTGTCGAACACTGCCTCGAGCATCGCACCCCGCTGGTCTGTTTTTCCGCCAGCGGCGGCGCGCGCATGCAGGAGGCGCTGTACTCGCTGCTGCAGATGGCCAAGACCAGCGCGGCGCTGAAGCGCCTGTCCGAGGCGCGCCTGCCTTACATCTCCGTGATGACCGATCCGACGACCGGCGGCGTCTCGGCGAGCCTCGCGATGCTCGGCGACATCAACATCGGCGAGCCGAAGGCTCTGATCGGCTTTGCAGGCCCCCGGGTCATCCAGCAGACTGTGCGCGAGACCCTGCCGGAAGGCTTCCAGCGCAGCGAGTTCCTCCTCGAACACGGCGCGCTCGACATGATCGTCGACAGGCGCGAGATGCGCGAGCGCGTCGGCAGCCTGTTGCGCCAGCTGATGGGTAAAGAACCCGCGGCCGCCTGAGGTTCCGCCATCGCTCCCGCGAGTCTCGCAGAATGGCTGGCCCTGCAATCGCAACTGCATCCGCGCGCGATTGACCTGGGGCTCTCGCGCATGCACGCGGTGCTCGCCCGCCTGCAGTGGCGTCGGCCGACCGCGGCGGTCATCACCGTCGCCGGTACCAACGGCAAGGGCTCGGTGGTCACGACCTGCGGCTCGATCCTGGCGGCGGCCGGCTACCGCACCGGGCTGTTCACGTCACCGCATTTTCGCGACTACCGCGAGCGCATCCGCATCTGCGGCGAGCTTGCCGCGGAGGCCGACCTCGTCGCGGCATTCACCCGGATCGAGGCGGTGCGCGGTGACATCCCGCTGACGTTCTTCGAGTACAACACGCTGGCGGCGCTGTTGCTGTTCGAGGCGGCGCAACTCGATGCCTGGGTGCTGGAGGTCGGTCTCGGCGGGCGCCTCGACGCCGTCAATGTGATCGATCCGGATGTCGCGGTCGTGGTCAGCATAGGCCTCGATCACATGGAGTACCTGGGCCCCACGCTCGAGGCGATCGGGCGCGAGAAGGCCGGGATCTTCCGCCAGGGACGCCCGGCGCTGCTCGGCAGCCGCAGCCTGCCGGACAGCGTTGCGGCCACCGCGGTGGCGGCGGGCGCCTTGTTGAAGCATCTCGACAGCGAGTACGACTATCAGCGCACAGACGGCGGCTGGCACTACCGCGGGCCCGTCTGGGACCTCCCGGGCCTGCCGCCACCGGCCCTGTTCGGCGAGACGCAGTTCGACAACGCGGCGACTGCGATCGCAGCGCTGGAGGCGCTCCCGGCGCTTGCGCGCGTGACGCCGGCAGCGATCGCTGCGGGCTTGCGCGCGGTACGGCTGACCGCGCGTTTTCAGATGCTGCAGACCCCGGGGGGGACAGGTCCGCTGTGGATCCTGGATGTTGCACACAACCCGGCGGCCGCTGCCGTTCTGGCTGCCAATCTGCACGCGCTGCCGCGGGGCCCGCGCACACTGGCGGTGTGCGGAATCCTGGCCGACAAGGATGCGGCATCGATCGTTGCCGTGCTGCGCGGCTGTTTCGACCAGTGGTGGTTTGTCGCTACCGACGGCGAGCGCGGGCGCACTGCAGCCGCGCTGGTCGACTGCGTTGCGGCGGGTCTCGATGCGCCGGCGCTCGCCCTGGACAGTCTCGCCGATGCCTGCACCGCGGCCCGGGCGGCGGCACACCCCGGTGACCGGATCGTGATATTCGGCTCCTTCCACACCGTAGGTCCGGCACTCGACTGGCTCGAGTCGCACGGGATCCTGTAGAAACCCATGGAACGCCGCGTCAAGGAACGCCTCATCGGTGCCACGATCCTGGTCGTGCTCGTGGTGCTGATCGTCCCCGAGTTCCTGCCGGGCCCGCGGCCGGGGGGCGAGAATCCGGACTCAGGCGCGCCGGGCAAGCTGTTGCGCTACACGGTGGATGCCGAAAGCATCTCGACGCAGCTGCCGACCCCGCAGGGCCCCGCGAGCGCCGCCCCGGCATCTGCGGAGCCGGAGGCCCCGGCACCATCGGTCGCCGTCGTTGTCCCACCTGCAGCGTCGGCCGCGCGAACCGTACCATCGCCGGCGCCCGCAGCGCCCCCTGCGCCAGCCCCGGTCCAGCGCCCGGCCGCGCCGCCAGCCGGCGCAGCTGCGACAGCATCCGCGCCCGCTGCGGCCAGCGGCTGGACGGTGCAGCTCGGCAGTTTCGCCTCCCGTGCCAACGCTGAGGCCCTGCAGCGCCAGCTGCAGGGTGAGGGCTTCAGTGTTTACCTGGCGCCGATCGGGTCAGGTGCGGCGATGCGCTATCGCGTGCGGCTGGGGCCAGTCGCGGATCGTGCCGCCGCCGCGGCGATCATGGCCCGTCTGCAGGCGCGCCAGCACCCCGCCACACTGGTCCCGCCAGCCGGCTGACGCCACAAGCCCGGTCGCAAAGGGTAGAATGGAAGGGCTGAGCCGTACAGCGACAAAGTCCTCCGCAGCGGACCTTAGGTGAATCATTGACCGCAGTCGATATCCTGATCAGCGTCATTCTGGCTTTGTCGGTCCTGGTCGGTGCCATGCGCGGACTGGTGCGCGAACTCGTCGCGGTAGTGTTCTGGATTGGGGCGCTGTGGGGCGCCTGGCTGCTGGGCCCGTATGTCGAGCCCTACCTTGGAGGATTGCTGTCCGGCCCCCATATAAGGGTCTGGGTCGCCCGCCTGGCGGTGTTCATCGCCGTGCTGTGCGTCGGCGCGGTCGTCGGACTGATCCTCGGGCTGCTGACGCGCGGCTCAGGTTTGGGCTGGCTCGACCGATTACTGGGAATGATGTTCGGCATCGCACGGGCGCTGCTGCTGTGCGGGGTGCTGGCGATCGGCGGCGAGTTGCTGCATCTGCAGGATGAATCGTGGTGGAGCCATTCCCGGCTGATCCCGTACTGCGTGGTCATCGGGGACTGGGAGCGGGCACTGGTCGGCGAAAAGGGCGAACCCTGGTCGCGGCTGGAACGAATCACTGGCGTCAGGATCAGGTAAGCCGGAGGACAGCCTTATGTGCGGAATCGTCGGAATGGTCGGAGTCAGTGCGGTCAACCAGCGGATCTACGATGCGCTGACGGTCCTGCAGCATCGCGGCCAGGACGCCGCCGGCATCATGACGGCCGCCGCGGGGGAGCTGTTCATGCGCAAGGACTCCGGTCTGGTGCGCGACGTCTTCCAGCAGAAACACATGGTCAAGCTGCGCGGCAATGTCGGCATCGGCCATGTCCGCTACCCGACCGCGGGCGCCGACAGTGCGAACAATGCGCAGCCGTTCTACGTTAATTCCCCCTACGGCCTGTGCCTCGCGCACAACGGCAATCTGACCAACTCGGTCGAGCTGACCGAGGTGATGGTGCGCGAGGACCGGCGCCACCTGAACACGACCTCCGACTCGGAAGTGCTGCTGAACGTGCTGGCCTCGGAGCTGCAGCGCGTCGGCACCCCGCGCGTCACGCCGGCCGACATCTTCGCCGCTGCCAACGCGGTCTATCGCCGCTGCCGCGGCGGCTATGCGGCCGTTGTCATGGTGATCGGCCATGGCATCCTCGGCTTCCGCGACCCCAACGGCATCCGGCCGCTGGTGATCGGCAAGCGCGACACGAACAAGGGTACGGAATGGATGATGGCCTCCGAGAGCGTTGCGCTCGACATGCTCGGCTTCGACATGGTGCGCGACGTCGCGCCGGGCGAGGCGGTGTTCATCGATGAACAGGGCCGCTTCTACGCGCAACAGTGCGTGGCCGCCACGCACCACACGCCGTGCATCTTCGAATACGTTTACTTCGCGCGTCCCGACTCGATCATCGACAACATATCGGTCTACAAGGCGCGCCTGCGCATGGGCGAGCACCTCGCGGCGAAGATCCTGCGCGAACGGCCGGACCACGACATCGACGTCGTGATTCCGATCCCGGACACCAGCCGCACCAGCGCCGTGCAGGTCGCACAGCTGCTCGGGGTAAAGTTCCGCGAGGGCTTCATCAAGAACCGCTACATCGGCCGCACTTTCATCATGCCGGGCCAGGAACAGCGCTCGAAATCGGTGCGCAGCAAGCTCAACGCGATCGACTTCGAGTTCCGCGGCAAAAACGTACTGCTGGTCGACGATTCGATCGTGCGCGGTACGACCTCCGCGCAGATCATCGACATGGCCCGCGAGGCAGGTGCGAACAAGGTCTATTTCGCCTCGGCGGCGCCGCCCGTGCGCTACCCGAACGTCTACGGCATCGACATGCCCGACGCCACCGAGCTGGTCGCCGCCGGGCGTACCGACGCGGAGGTCCGCGAGATCATCGGCGCCGACTGGCTGATCTACCAGGACCTCGATGACCTGGTCCACTCGGTACGCCATGACGATGCGAAGATCCGCGAGTTCGACACCTCGTGCTTCTCCGGGCAGTACGTCACCGGCGACGTCACGCCGGAATACCTCGCGCGCCTCAGCGGCGAGCGTTCCGACGAGGCGAAACAGGCCCGCCGCGACGCCTTCCGCAGCGGCATCAAGACGGTCCGCATCCTGTAATACGGGCCGCCATCGCCACCATGAGTCCGCGCCTGCTGGTGATGTCCTCGAGCACCGAGCTGCACCAGCTGGTCGCCAAGCACATCGAGATCGAGTGGCCGGATGCAGGGGTGGTCGCGCACGACATCGAGTCCGATCCGCCGCTCGATCGCGAGTTCGCCGCGACCGGCTACGATGCCGTCGTGATCGTCAGTGCCGCCCCGGCGGAAGCGGCCGAATGGCTGGCTGCCGACCTGCTGTCGCGTCCGGAGTTCGCGCCGATATTGCTGTTGCTGCTCCAGGACCCCAGCGGTCGCCCGGCCAAGTCGATGCCGGGCCTGTACCGGCTCGAGGGTCGCAAGATCGACCGCAAGGCGCTGCTGGCCGCGGTGGAGGCCGCGTCGCGCGAACATCGCCGCATGCTGGCGCTGCTGCGTGCACGTCCGAACTACGACCAGCGCTACCGTTTCGGGACCGTGCGCATCCGCGGCCATCGCTGCATACGCAAGCTCGGCGGCGGCGGCATGAGCCTCGTCTACCTCGCCGAGAGCGAACGGACCGGCAGCATCGTCGTGCTCAAGGTCTTCAACCAGGTGCCGGACGTATCGGACCGGATGATCGGATTTGACCGCTTCCTGCAGGAGTACGAGATCGTCGCCGGACTGCGTCACCGCAACATCGTGCGCATCCATGATCTCGGGGTGGCGGACGACCATGCCTACATCGCGATGGAGAATTTCCCCAGCGGCGACCTGCGTAACCGCATGAAGACGGAGATGGTCCCGAGTGTGGCGCTCGACTACCTGCGGCAGATCGCCAGTGCCCTCGATGCGATCCACTCGGTCGGCGTGCTGCATCGCGACCTGAAGCCCGCCAATATCATGCTGCGCGCCGATGGCTCGGTCTGCCTGATCGACTTCGGGCTCGCCAAGTCGAGCGCACAGGAGCTCGAGCTGACGCAGGCCCGCGAGATCTTCGGCACGCCGTACTACATGAGCCCGGAACAGGGCCATGCCGAGACGATCGATGCGCGCAGCGACCTGTACAGCCTTGGCGTGATTTTCTACGAGATGCTGGTCGGCACCAAGCCCTACAAGGGCGCCTCGGCGATGGAAGTCATTCACAAGCACAAGCGTGCCGAGCTGCCGACGCTGCCACAGCAGCTGCAGGCGTACCGGCCGCTGATCGACCGGCTGCTGGCCAAGTCGCCCACCGACCGCTTCCAGTCGGCGCGCGAGCTGCTCGAGGCGCTGACGCAGCTCGACGCGGCAGCCTGAACCCCGGGTCGCCGCTGTGTCGTTCGACCATCCGCTGCTGCGCGTGCCGACGCCTTCCGCCTGGGTGGAGGCGGCGCTGCTGAACCGGGAACTGCTGCTGATCGACCATGCCAACTGCGAGAAGAAGGCGGCATCCACTGCGCTCGCGCTGATGTTCGCCTACGCGGAAGACCTGGATCTCGCGGAGCGCCTGTCGCGTCTGGCGCGCGAAGAGCTGCGCCATTACGAACAGGTCGCGCGCCTGATCCGCTCCCTCGCCATGGTCCCGCGGCGCCTCGCCCCGGGCCGCTATGCGGGCGGCCTGCGTCGCCTCGTGGCCGCGGCCGAGCCGCAGCGTGAGCTCGACCTGATGATCTGCGGCGCGTTCATCGAGGCGCGTTCCTGCGAGCGCTTCGGTGCACTGGGCGGCGCGATCGGCTCACCTCTCGCAGAGCTGTTCACAGGTCTCCATGCCGCGGAGGCGCGGCACTACCGCCTGTACCTGGACCTCGCGAAGCGGGCCGCGACGCGCGCCGGGCTCGACGTCGCCGCGCGCATCGGGGCGTTCGCGGTACAGGAGGCGGAGCTGATCAGCGCGCCGGACCTTGAGTTCCGCTTTCATTCCGGGCCGCCGGCTCGCGGCAGCCCCGCCAGCACGTAACCGTCGCGGTCCCAGCGCAGCACGCTGCCCTGGTCGTGCCAGTCGCCGAGCACGATGCGCCGCCGGGCGCGGCCGTCGACCTCGAGGGAGTGGATCGCGGGCCGGTGGGTGTGCCCGTGCAGCAGCGTCGTCACGCCCGCGGCGCGCAGCACGCCCGCCACACTGTCGGCGTTGACGTCGGTGATCGCGTAGGAGACGCCCGCCGTGTGCGCGCGGCTGCCGTCGCGCGCAGCGCTTGCGAGCGTCGCCCGCTGGCCCAGCGACAGGGCGAGGAAGCGCCTTTGCCACTCAGGGTCGCGCACCGTGGCGCGCAGCCGCTGGTAGGCGCGGTCATCGGTGCATAGCGCATCCCCGTGCATCACCAGTACATCCTCGCCGTACAGCGTCAGCACGACGGGATCCTCGAGCAGGTGCGTGCCGGTCTGGCGGCAGAACTCCGCGCCCAGCAGGAAGTCGCGGTTGCCGTGCATCACGAAACACGGCACCCCGCTCTGCGTCAGCCGTGCGAGCCCGGCCAACGCCTCGCCGAGGCCGGCCTCGGGCGCATCGTCGCCGATCCAGGTCTCGAACAGGTCGCCGAGGATGTACAGCGCGTCGGCGGCGCGCGCCTCTCCTTCCAGGAAACCGAGGAACTGCGCGATGATGTCCGGACGGCCGGAATCGAGGTGCAGGTCCGAGATGAAGAGCGTGGCCAACCGTTCGCTGCCTCAGGCGCGCGTCAGGGTTGCTTGACGCGCTCTACCCGCAGGATCGTGATCATCTCCAGCGGCACGTCCTCCTTGAACTCGCCGTGCGCGCCGGTCGATACGGCGCCGATCCGGTCGACGACGTCCATGCCCTGCACGACCTTGCCGAACACCGCGTAGCCCCAGCGCGTCGGGCTGGGATCGAGCGCGTTGTTGTCGGCCAGGTTGATGTAGAACTGGCAGTCGCCGCTGTGCGGCTCGGAGGTGCGGGCGAGCCCCACGGTGCCGCGCACGTTCGACAGGCCGTTGCCGGACTCGTTGTGGGTCTTGCGCGCCGCCGGCTTGGCCTTGTAGTTGGTGTCGAAACCGCCGCCCTGGACGATGAACGAGGCGATCACCCGATGCAGGATCGTGTTCGTGTACTGCCCGTCGTCGACGTATTTCAGGAAGCTCGC